>Ga0257161_1000307_pt1 | contig 12919 bp, 15 predicted proteins | sample NR01A_FD_185954 | JGI IMG/M metagenome (GOLD analysis project Ga0257161, IMG submission 185954) | Soil microbial communities from H.J. Andrews Experimental Forest, Oregon, United States - NR-01-A | ecosystem: Environmental > Terrestrial > Soil > Temperate forest > Bulk soil | place: USA: Oregon... | reverse complement strand
CTGTTGTCCCGGTCCGAGGCAATGCAACCGTGGCGTGTTCTGGTCGCCCCTACAGCTGGCAGGCGTCGATCGCCAAAAAATCTCCGACCCCCATGTCACACCAGCCGATCCATCTCGTCATGTCTTTCGGGAATGGCCCCTGACGAAGGATATGATCATGACACCGCGACTGAACCCGTTTGCCGCCGCGCCCGCGCCAATGAAATCGTGGCTCGATTGGAGCACCGGCATCCAAAAGAGCGGCCTGGAGGACAGCCTGATTGAGCTCGTCAAGATCCGGGCGTCGCAAATCAATGGCTGCGCTCGCTGCCTGCACATGCATACCGCCGATGCGCGAAAGCATGGCGAGACCGAGGAAGCGTCTTTACCTGCTCGACGCCTGGCGCGAATCGCCGCTCTACAGCGAGCGGGAACGCGCCGCGCTTGCATGGACCGAAGCTTTGACGCTGGTGTCCGCGACCCACGCGCCCGACGATGATTATCGCGTACTGCGAGCGCATTTCAGCGAGGAGGAGCAAGTGACGCTCACCTTGCTGATTGTCGCGATCAACGGCTGGAACCGGATCCAAGTCGGCTTCCGCGCGGTCCATCCGGTCGCACAGCGCCAGGCCGCTTGAGGGCAGCCATGTCGAGCCAGAACGCCGCCGCCACCTTCGATCCGCTGCGTCCGAAATTGATCCGCGTCGCCTACCGGATGCTGGGATCAGTGGTGGACGCGGAGGACATGGTCCAGGAGGCGTTCCTGCGCTGGCTTGATGCGGACCGCGACGCGGTGCGCGAGCCGGAAGCGTATCTGCGCCGCGTCGTGACCCGCCTTTGCCTCGATCACCTGAAGTCCGCGCGGCACCGGCGCGAGACCTATATCGGGCCATGGCTGCCGGAACCGGTCGTCGAGGCGGCGGAGGATGAGATCGACGATGTCACGCTGCCGCTGATGATGGCGCTCGAGCGCCTGTCGCCGCTGGAACGCGCCGCCTTTCTGCTCCACGACGTATTCGGCGTGAGCTTCGAGGAGATCGCCGAGACGATCGGTCGTGAGCCGGCCACGTGCCGCCAGCTTGCGAGCCGCGCGCGGACCCACGTCCGGGCCGCTCGCCCGCGCTTTCATATGCCCAAGGAGCGCGGCCTTGAGATCGCAGCGGCGTTCTTTGCGGCGACCCGCAACGGCGACATGCAAGAGTTGCAGTCGCTCCTGGCGGCGGATGTGACCGTTTATTCCGATGGCGGCGGCAAGAAGCCGGCATCGCTCCAGCCGATTATCGGTATCGACAATGTCGTGCAGCTCCATACTTCGCTTGCTGCCATCTTCGCCAAGAGCATGTCGCGAATGTTGCGCTATGGCTTCGTCAATGGCCTGCCCGGCTTTGTCACGATCGAGCAGGACGGCATACTTCAGACGACTGCGCTTCAGATCGAGGACGGCAAGATTGTCGCGATTTACGTGATGCGCAATCCGGACAAGCTGCAGCATCTCGGTGGTCATGGCCTTCACTGATCGCCCCGCAGTCTTTGATTCTCATTGTTGTCATCGCCCGCGAAAGCGGGCGATCCAGTAACCACAAGCCTTCGTTTGGGTACAGCATCGTTTCCCTCGATCGCGCGGGGGTTACTGGATGCCCCGCTTTCGCGGGGCATGACACGGCGCGACGGGAATGAAGGTCAGAGTGACAGCATTAGCTTTTCAAAACGCCTTGCGGAAAGTCAGGTTGAACCGGCATCGGCCGGTCGCGGGATGCTCGCCGTCTTTCATAGTATCGACGCCATGATAGGCAAGCCGCGCGGAGCGGCCCCATACCACGACGTCGCCATGCCTCAGCTCCACCCGTGTGACCCGGTCGTTTCGCCTGAGGCCGCCGAACAGGAACTTGGCGGGAAGTCCCAGCGAGACCGACACGATCGGCGCGGTGAAGTCGGTTTCATTCTTGTCCTGATGCAGGCTCAGCTTCGCGCCCGGCGCGTAGCGGTTGATGAGGCACGCATCGGGCAAAAAATCCTCAAAGCCCGCGGTCGCGGCGGCGCGGGTGGCGAGGTCCAGGAAGATCGCAGGCATCGGCGGCCACGGATTGCCGCTGACCGGGTCTCGCCCCGTGTAACGGTAGCCGCTCGAATCCGTGACCCAACCGGCGATCCCGCAATTCGTCATCGCAACGGACATCGTGTAGCCGCCGGGCGTCACCATATTGCGAAATGGCGCAAGCGCGGCCACGGTACGCAGCGCCGCCAGCACTTCCGCCTCGATGTCGCAGGCAAAGCAGCGAAGCACCACAGCATCGGCACCAAGGGCGACTTTTTTCCCTTCGCGGCGGTTCTGGTCGAACAGGTCGTGCATTGCGGTCCTATTTGGCATCATGAAAGATGATGCCGAGCGTATAACGGTTGCCGTTGCGCACGGCGCTGACGCCGTGACGCAGGTTGACGCGGTAGCTGCCCCTGACGCCGCGCACCGGGCGATTGTGGACAGCGAAAATCACCGCATCGCCGCGCCGCAACGGGACCACGGAGGCACGCGACTGCATGCGCGGCCGCTGCTCGGTGAGGACGAACTCGCCGCCCGTGAAGTCCTCTCCGGGCTCAGAGAGTAAGATCGCCACCTGCAGCGGGAAGACGTGTTCGCCGTAAAGATCCTGGTGCAGGCAATTATAGTCGCCGGCTTCATACTTCAGCAGCAATGGCGTCGGCCGCGTCTGCCCGGCCTCGTGGCAGCACTTGAGGAAGTCGGTGTGGCGCAGGGGAAAACGCGGCTGCTCGCCCAGGGCCTCGTTCCAGCGGTTGGCGATCGAAGCGAGCGGCGGGTAGAGCGCCGCGCGCAGGGCGTCGACGGCATCGGGCAACGGATAGGCAAAATACTTGTATTCGCCGCGCCCGAAACCGTGCCGTGCCATATGGATGTGACTGCGGAACCTGTGGTCCTGCGGATAGAGCCGGATGATCGCGCCGCACCCCTCGGCATCAAGAAGGCCGGTCATCGTGGCAAAGCCATTGGCATCGAGCGCGGCGTTGATAGAGTCCCAGTCCGCTGCCGAAACGCGCTGTTCAACCGGTGGCGAACCGCCGCCGGGCTTGCCGAGCGATTCGTTGCGCTGACGTTTGAGGCTGTCCTTCATCGTGTCGTCGGTAACGAGGTTGTTAGGAAACCGCATAGGTGTTCCAATCACTATTGCCCTCCATGGGACGAAATCGATAGGACACGAAGTGACATCGTTTGCGGCTGGACCGACACCCGGTTTCTGGGGGCAGCCGAGCGATGACACGGGTAGGGCCCATGTCGAACGAACCAGAAATCCTGTTGGACCGCCGCGGCACGGCCGGCATCATCACTCTAAACCGGCCCGCCGCCCTCAACGCGGTAACTCGCGCGATGGTGCGCACGTTGCGCGACGCGCTGGAAGGTTGGCGCCATGACGGCGCGGTCAGCCGGGTCATCCTGACGGCGGCCGGGGGCCGCGCGTTCTCGGCCGGCGGCGATCTGCGCCATATCTACGAGGCGGGCCGCGCCGGCCGGCAGGAGGAATCGATCGCGTTCTGGCGCGAGGAATATTTCCTCAATGCGATGATCAAGCACTATTCCAAGCCCTATGTGGCGCTGATCGACGGCATCGTCATGGGAGGCGGCGTCGGGGTCTCGGTGCACGGCTCGCATCGCATCGCCGGCGACCATTTCGCGTTCGCCATGCCCGAAGTCGGCATCGGATTTTTCCCGGATGTGGGAGCGACCTGGTTCCTGCCGCGCTTGCCCGGAGAGATCGGAACTTACTGCGCACTCACCGGAGAGCGCCTCAGGGCGGCCGACGCGCTCGCGGCCGGCATCGCCACCAACCGCGTTGCGTCTACGCGCTTTGCCGAACTCGTTGAGGCGCTGTGCAGTGCGGTTTCGGTGGACGCCGTGCTGGCGACCTTTGCGGAGCAGGAATCGCCTCCGCAAAAGGCCGTAGAAGGCCCCGTCATGGCCCACCGCACCGCCATCGACCGGATTTTCGCCGCCGGCAGCGTCGAGGAGATACTGGCGCGGCTCGATGCCGAGGCCGCGACCGCAGAGAGCGACGCCCGCTGGGCCGGCGATGTTGCGGCGACGATGCGCACCAAGGCGCCGCTGAGCCTCAAGATCGCGCTTGCACAAATGCGGCGTGGCCGCGACTGGTCGTTTGAGGAGTGCATGCGCGCGGAATTCCGCGTAGTGTCCCGCGTCGCTTACGGGCACGATTTCTATGAGGGTATCCGGGCCGTGATCATCGACAAGGACAATCGTCCCCGCTGGCGCCCGGCGACGCTGGCCGAAGCGACCGCGGAAAGTGTCGAACGCCACTTCGCTCCGCTTCGATCCGAGCTGGCGCTGCCATGACCGATACGCGCGCCCACGATGTCATTGCGAAAATCGTGCCTGCGCGCATCCTGTTCCTCAAATTGCGCAACGCCGGCTGGAGCGAACGGCTGGTCTTGTTTCTGCGCGTCATGGCCATCGCCTCGATGCTCAAGGGCCTTTATCATTGGGCGGCTGTGTGCGGCTTCATTGGCGACGCGGGCGGGTTCGAAGCGCATGTCCAATCCTGGCAGGCCACCACGGTGTTCTTCTCGGTCATCGATCTCGTCGCAGCGGTCGGGCTATGGCTGGTGGCGCCGTGGGGCGCCGTGGTGTGGCTCACCTCGACGGTGACGATGATCATGATCGAGCTCTTCTTCAATCAGGTGTATGGCACCGACCTCATCATTGTGGCGGCGGGCGTGGTTGCGATCCTGGCCTATCTCATCCTGTCCCTGCTCGCCGCACGCGAACACCCGCGATGACCGATTAGGAGGCTCACATGGCGCGCATTGGCTTCATCGGGCTCGGAAACATGGGCCTGCCGATGGCGGCCAATCTCGTCAGAGCGGGCCATGAGGTGGCGGGTTTCGACCTGGTCCACTCGCTCGCCGGCAAGCTCACGGCCAGCGGCGGGGTAGCGGCGGAAACGACCGCCGCAGCGTGCCGCGGCGCGGACGCGATCATCACCATGCTGCCGGCAAGCGAGCAGGTGCGCGATGCCTATTGCGCCCCCGGCGGGGTGATCGATGTGGCCGGCGCCAGCGCCCTTCTCATCGACTCCTCCACAATCGACGTAGGGACCGCCCGCGAGGTCGCTGCCCGCGCCGCCGGGAAGGGTCTTGCCATGGTGGACGCCCCGGTTTCGGGCGGCGTCGCCGGCGCCGCCGCCGGCACGCTGACCTTCATGGTCGGCGGAACTGACGCCGCCTTCGCGCGCGCACGTCCAATCCTCGAAAGCATGGGAAAGACCATCGTGCACGCCGGCGGTTCGGGCAACGGGCAGGCTGCGAAGATCTGCAACAATATGATTCTCGGCGTGTCGATGATCGCGGTGTCGGAAGCCTTCCTGCTGGCCGAGAAACTCGGCCTCGACGCCCAAAGTCTGTTCGATATCGCCTCGAAGTCGTCGGGGCAGTGCTGGTCGATGACGAGCTATTGCCCGGTGCCCGGTCCGGTGCCGACGTCACCGGCCAATCGCGGCTATGAGGCCGGATTCACCGCCGCCATGATGCTGAAGGACTTGAAACTCGCCCAGGACGCCGCCCGCGCCGCAAAGACCGCGACCCCGCTCGGCGCAGCCGCGGCGGAACTCTACGGTTCGTTTACCAGCCAAGGTCATGCAGGAGAGGATTTTTCCGCCATCATCAGATTTTTGCGCGGGGCGTGAGGCGGGCCCGAGGCCTGCAAGGGGCTAGCCGGCTTCGCCAGGAAGGCTTACGTTATGCGCCGGGGCGCTAATGCTGACGGTTGTGTTCTATCGCACTGAGGCTGGAACCGGACCAATTCGGGAGTGGTTGCAGAGCTTACCGCTTGAAGATCGCAGGACGATTGGGGTTGACCTATGGACAGTGCAAAAGGGTTGGCCTCTTGGGATGCCTCTGTGCGGATCGCTTGGTAAGGGCTTGTGGGAGGTTCGAAGCAATCTTTCACACAACAAGATCGCACGATTGCTGTTCTTTCTAAGGAAAGATCGTATTTGCGTAGTGAATGGCTTCATCAAGAAGACGCAGAAAACACCACTGGAAGAGATTGAGCTAGCACGAAAGCGGATGAGGGAATGGAACGATGGCGATTAGAGCAAAGAAAAATCCGCACGACGGCTCGACCCTTGAAGATTGGCTTCATGAAGAGGGTATCCTTGACGAGGTTAGAGCCGAAGCTGATCGGCGTATCAAGCGCTGGCAACTTGATGAGGAAATGAAACGCAGGGGCGAAGCCGGTGAAGCCTTGCCCCCTCGCAAGCGCCGAACCGCTTAGAGCCCACTGGACGACATCACCTTCACCTCAACGAGCCGATCGGAAAGCCTTATCGGGATAGCCTGGATCAGCCCATCGTGACCAGGTAGCAAGCGATAATAGCCCGGCTCAGACTGATGGGCTGTTCCGCAGCCCCCCCTATATGTAGCGCAATAGACCGGGAGAGGACCAAGCCTTGGCGGGCTAGGGGCGATATGCTATCGCCACGTCGGCCCGCATGCGGGAGCCGAAAAGGCCGCGCGCCGCCACATCCGGAGATTTTGAATGCAGCAACCCTATCCGTCCGAGTCCGCCGCCGACCCCTTCTTTGCCGCACCGCTTGCCGAGACTGATGCGGAAATCGCCGATGCCATTAGCCGCGAGCTTGGCCGCCAGCGCGACGAAATCGAATTGATTGCATCTGAGAACATCGTCAGCCGGGCCGTCCTGGAAGCCCAGGGCTCGGTGCTCACCAACAAATATGCGGAGGGGCTGCCGGGGCGGCGTTATTACGGCGGCTGCCAATTCGTCGATGTGGTCGAGAATTTGGCGATTGAGCGCGTCACCAAACTGTTCGGATGTGCCTTTGCGAACGTGCAGCCGCATTCCGGCGCGTCGGCAAACGCCGCCGCCTTCATGGCTCTGATGCAGCCGGGCGACACCTTCATGGGGCTCAATCTCGCGGCCGGGGGGCATCTTTCCCATGGCTTGTCGGCCAACATGTCGGGAAAATGGTTCAAAGTGGTGCCTTACAATGTGCGCCGCGACGACCATAAGATCGACATGGACGAGGCGGCGGGGCTCGCGCGCGAACATCGGCCCAAAGTGATCGTCGCGGGCGGCTCGGCCTATCCGCGGTTTATCGATTTCAAGCGCTTCCGCGAGATTGCCGATGAGGTCGGCGCCTGGCTGATGGTCGACATGGCGCATTTCGCTGGTCTGGTGGCGGGCGGCATGCATCCGAGCCCTTTTCCCCACGCCCATGTGGTGACGACCACCACCCACAAGACATTGCGCGGACCGCGCGGCGGCGTCATCCTGACCGACCGGGAGGATTTGGCAAAGAAGATCAACGCGGCGGTGTTCCCCGGCCTGCAAGGCGGCCCGCTGATGCATGTGATTGCCGCCAAGGCGGTCGCCTTCGGCGAGGCGTTGCGCCCGTCGTTTCGGGAGTATGCGCGCAGTGTCGTCGAGAACGCCAAGGTGCTGGCCGAGACCCTCAAGGCGCGCGGCTGCGACATCGTCTCCGGTGGCACCGATACGCATCTCATGCTGGTCGATTTGCGGCCCAAGCGACTGACGGGCAAGACGGCCGAGACCGCGCTCGGACGTGCGCACATCACCTGCAACAAGAACGGCATACCGTTCGATCCGGAAAAACCGACGGTGACGTCCGGCATCCGCCTCGGCTCGCCGGCCTGCACCACCCGTGGGTTCGGGGTCGCTGAATTCCGCCAGGTCGGCGCCTTGATCGCAGAGGTGCTTGACGTGCTGTCGCAAAACGGCGCCGAGGCGGACAATCTGGTCGAGGCCGCGGTGCGCGGCAAGGTCAAGAGCCTGCTGGCACGGTTTCCGATCTACTGCTGACGAGCGAATGATGCGTTGTCCGACGTGCTCGAGTCTCGATACCCAGGTGAAGGACTCTCGTCCGACTGAAGATTCGTCGGCGATCAGGCGTCGGCGGCTGTGCCTTGCGTGCGGGTTCCGCTTCACCACCTTCGAGCGCGTGCAGCTGCGCGAGCTCGTCGTCATCAAGCGCAACGGCCGCCGCGTTCCGTTCGATCGCGACAAGCTCGCGCGCTCGGTCACCATTGCGATGCGCAAGCGCAATGTCGATCCCGATCGCATCGAGCAGACCGTTTCCAGGATCGTGCGCGACCTTGAAAGCCTCGGCGAGAACGAAGTCACCACCGAGACCATCGGGGAAACCGTGATGGCGCACCTGCGCGATCTCGACGATGTCGCCTATGTGCGCTTCGCCTCGGTCTACCGCAATTTTCGCGAGGCCAAGGATTTCGAGCGGGTGCTGGGGGAATTGACCGGGGACGATGATGTCGCCGTCGTGCCGGCGCGGAAGTAGTGTCGTTGCACCCGGGGTGATTGGACACTTGAGTTTCGCCGTCACACGACGACATGAGGCAGTATCTTGGACGCAATAGTGTCAAGAGGCAGTATGGCCGAAGTCCAAACGCTTGCGGATCGCAAAGAAAGCCCGTGTGGAGGAAATCCGCGCCGGCTTCGCTCGATTGCGCGAGGAACTCGCAAACTTTGGACGTTCCCACCAGGGGAAATTCTGGATTTATGGCTCCGCCTCGACCGGCAAATTTCACCCCGCCAGCGATATCGACATCATTGCGGACTTCGACGATACGCAAATAAATCAAGCGCTGGATTTTGTCGAACAAACGTGTGCTCGCCTCGGCCTGAGAGCCGACGTGCAACCGAAGTCCTGGTGCACGGACGCGTTCATCGAAAGGATTTACCGGAAGGCACTCTTACTGCCATGAGCGACGCGCGCTGGTTCGAGGTCGAGGCTGACATCGATGCTGCGATCCGCCATTTCCGGCAATCGGTTGAGCTATACCGCAAGGGTGGTTTTGATGCGCCGGGACTTGATGGCTATCAAGCCGAAATGGCGCTGATGCATGCGTTGCAATCGGCTCATACCTCGCTCGAAGCCGGCTTCCTTCGGATTTTGGAAATGCTTGGCGAAGAAAGGCCGGTTGGCGAAAACTGGCACGCGGATCTGATCAGCAGGGTTGCGGCGGCATTGCCGGGCCGACGCCCGGCAATCATAACCACACAGATTGCCGAAGCTGCGACCGAGACCCGTCGATTCAGACACCGCGCCACCCACAACTATGATAGCTTCCGGGTCGGTGAAGTCTCCCGAACAATCGAAGCGGCCGCAGCCCTCGCAGGCGGTCTAGAGGCCGACATTCTGGCGTTCAGGAACATCATTGATCCGCCCGAAAATGAACGCCGCGAATAATGGCTGGTCATAACGCTCTTCTCGACCAGCGCTTCATGTCGCTCGCCCTCGCGCTGGGTCGGCGCGGGCTCGGCAATACCTGGCCGAACCCGGCCGTGGGCGCCGTGGTGGTGCGCCATGACGGCGAGCCCGTCATTGTCGGCCGCGGCTGGACGCAGCCGGGCGGGCGTCCCCATGCGGAGACCGAAGCCTTGCGCCGCGCCGGCGCAGCGGCGCGCGGGGCGACGCTTTACGCGACGCTCGAGCCATGCTCCCACCATGGCAGGACGCCGCCCTGCACCGACGCCATCATGGCGGCGGGGATCACGCGGGTGGTGTCGGCGATCGAGGATCCGAACGCTCTCGCCGGACGCGGCCATGCGCTGTTGCGAGCCAGTGGAATCGTCGTCGATGTCGGGGTCGGTGCGGCCGAAGCCCGGCGCGCCCACGCGGGGCATATCCGCAGTGTTTGCGATCACCGCCCCCACGTATCCTTAAAGCTTGCGGTGTCGGCCGACGGCAAGGTGGCGCTGGCCGGCCGCAAACCTGTCGCGATCACCGGCGAGCCCGTGCGGGCCAGGGTGCATCTGATGCGGGCCATGAACGACGCCATCCTGATCGGCATCGGCACCGCGCTCGCGGATGACCCGCAGCTCACCTGCCGCCTGCCCGGTATGGCGTCGCGTTCTCCGGTGCGCGTGGTGCTTGATGCCGACCTCCGTTTGCCGGTGGCCAGTGCGTTGGTCCGCAGCGCGCGCGAGCCGCCCCTATGGGTCATAGCGGGCGAAACCGCGCCGACGGAGGTTGAGGCCGTTCTGGCCGCGCGGGGCGTCGAGGTGTTCCGCATTCCAGGTGTCAGGGGTCAGGCGTCAGGCGTCAGGCGTGAGGACGGCGGAGCGGCGAGGACCTTCCTGACGCCTGACTCCCGATTCCTGATTCCCGAAGCGGCTCTGCGCGTCCTTGCCGGGCGTGGCATCACCCGGCTGATGGTCGAGGGCGGGCCGACCGTCGCGGCCGCCCTGCTGGCGGCCGATCTCGTCGACGAGGCGGTGCTGTTGCGCGGCCCCAGCCCGATCGGGGCGGATGGTATCGATGCGCTAGAAGCCATGCCGCTCACCGCGTTGACGGATTCACCGCAGCTGCGCTCGCTTGGCATCGAGACCGTCGGCGCGGATACCATCGAGACCTTCGAGAGGACGTGACATGTTCACCGGCATCGTCACCGACATCGGCGAGGTGACCGCTGTGTCTGCCAGGGCAAACAACCTGAGCCAGCTCACGATCGCCTGCCACTATGACCGCGCCAGCATCGCGGACGGCGCCTCGATCGCCTGCAACGGCGTCTGCCTGACCGTCGTAGCCGCCGGCGTCGCCGACGGTCACACCTGGTTTTCGGTGGACGCCGCCGCCGAGACGCTGGCCGTCACCACGGCCGGTCGATGGCAGCACGGCACCAGGCTCAATCTCGAACGCGCCCTCAAGATCGGCGACGAACTCGGCGGCCACATCGTCGCCGGCCACGTCGACGGCATCGCGGCGCTTGTGGCGCGGGAAGATCTCACCGAGATGGCGCGGCTCACCTTCCGGACGCCGCCGCAGTTGTCACGTTTCATCGCCCCCAAGGGCTCGGTCGCGCTTGACGGGGTTTCGCTCACCGTCAATGAGGCGAAGGACGATCGTTTCGAAGTGCTGATCATTCCCCACACGCTTGAGGTGACGACTTTCGGGACGCTGCGCGGCGGTGATACGGTCAATCTCGAAGTCGACTTGATGGCGCGCTATGCGGCGCGGCTGATCGAGCGGCGGTGACATTGCACTTGCCCGTGCGCCTTGGTACTGACGGCGCCTCTTCTCCCTCTCCCGCTTGCGGGGAGAGGGAAGGGGAGGGTGACCGCGTGCGATGACTGGTGCCGGGATCAACGATGGTCGAACCGCGAAGACGGAAACAGGCGGACGACGCGCCGCTCACGGGCGTGCGCGTCCTCGTCGTCGAGTCCGGATACTACGAAGATATCGCCGACATGCTGCTTGAAGGCGCGAGGCGCGCGCTCGATGCGGCGGGCGCCGCCTATGATGTGGTCACGGTGCCGGGCGCGCTCGAAGTTCCCCAGGCGATCGCGATCGCGCTCGACGGCGCGTTCGGCGCCGAGGCCTATCACGGCGTCGTCGCGCTGGGCTGTGTCATTCGCGGCGAGACCAGCCATTACGACATCGTAGCCGGCGAATCCGCCCGCGCCCTGATGGACATCGGGGTTGGCCGCAGAATTCCGGTCGGCAACGGCATTCTCACCGTGGACACCGCCGCTCAGGCCAAAGCGCGCGCCGCGCTCGAGGACGGCGACAAAGGCGGCACCGCCGCCAAGGCCGTGCTGTCGCTCCTGCGCCTCAAGCGCGGCCTCATCCCGCCCAAGCTCCGATGACGCGCCCGCCCAAAACCGGCGGTCCCCCGACCGCAAGTGAGAAGCGCGGCAACCACAGGGACAGTGACGCCATGGGGCGAGCCCCGAAAGGAGGCGACGGCGGTCCTCGCAAGGCCAACCGCCGCGGCGCAGCGCGGCTCGCGGCGGTGCAGGCGCTCTACCAGATGGACATGACGGCTGCCGGCCTCAACGAAATCCTCGCCCAGTTCGAGGGCCATTGGCTCGGCCGCGAAGTGGAGGGCGAGCAATACCTGCCGGCGGAAGCCGCGTTTTTCCGCGACATCGTCTCCGGCGTGGTCGACGCGCAACGCGATCTCGATCCGCGCATCGACGCCGCCCTCGAAGCCACCTGGCCGCTCAAGCGCATCGAAGCCATCCTGCGCTCGGTGCTGCGCGCCGGCGCCTACGAGCTGGAAAAGCGCACCGACATCCCGGCGCGCGTGATCGTGTCCGAATATGTCGACGTGGCGCACGCCTTCGTCGACAAGACCGAGACCGGCATGGTCAACGCCGTGCTCGACCGGCTGGCGCGGAGCGCGCGGGCGGGGGAGTTCGGGTAGCTGGGAGCGCGGGCGTCCCGCCCGCTCTTACTTTCTTTTCTTTTGAAAAGTGCGGCGGGACGCCCACGGTCCCAGGAGGGCCATCACTCCAACTTGTCCGGGTCGATCCAGTGTTTGTCCTTCGTTGATCTCGACCTCGCTTGCGAGGGCCAATCCGCTGCTTATTTCAAGTTGCGGGTATAGCATCCCGGCCATTCTGGCGCCATCGCGAAGCACAATTTTAGCCTTTACAAAATAGGAATAGTCCGATATTATAGGTTATGCCTGATCGCAGATGCTGTTGATCGCAGATGCTGTCGATTTTCGATTAAACCACGCTGGTTACAAATTACGGACGTGTCGCGCCGGACGAAGCATGAGTGGGTCGAATCAATCTCGGTGCATTCAGTCGAAAAGATAAACGACATCAATGATTGGAGGTTGTGAATGCCCTGCTCCGAGGGCTGAGTTCCCTGTTTGGGCGAGAAAAATACCCTGTTCCAGTTGAACAGGGAATCCGTGTGCAACATATTGGAATTGCTTTGTGAATTGAGGTCAGGAATCGCCGAAAAGCTCTGAAACCCGGAAAATTCCCTGTTATTTTCGCTGTTCTCAGTTCCCCACCGGGCTTTGGCCGGACCTACAGGGCACGAAACTTTTGCTACTCTGCGGCCGCGTCGGCGGCACCAAAGGTCGGTAATCCCTTGGTGCGATTAAGCCCGTTTCTCAGTTG
>Ga0257161_1000306_pt1 | contig 12944 bp, 8 predicted proteins | sample NR01A_FD_185954 | JGI IMG/M metagenome (GOLD analysis project Ga0257161, IMG submission 185954) | Soil microbial communities from H.J. Andrews Experimental Forest, Oregon, United States - NR-01-A | ecosystem: Environmental > Terrestrial > Soil > Temperate forest > Bulk soil | place: USA: Oregon... | reverse complement strand
ACCGCCCGCGGCGTATCAGCGGCGTGAGACCCTACATAGGAAGATTGCGCCGGCCCTTTTTGTTCGAAATTGCTGCCGCCCTGGCGAGGTTGCGGCGATGTAGCGTGCCAGCCGGCGGTTCGCGGGGGTTTCGAATTGAACCCTTCCCCCGGCGCGCCCGCAATCCGCCGCAAGCAAAAACGATTCGCGGCAATTTCCGGCAAGCGGCGTCAGCGACTTTGATCCATTCTGACAAAGACGACCTGCTTTCGATCCATACCAAGGCGTCGCAAATACAGCGCGACATCGCGAGGGATGGCATCATGATCAGCAACTTTACAGCGACGCGGCGGCAGATCCTCAGGCAGTTGGGGATGGCGGGAGCGACGCTCATGTCGGGATCTGCGTTGGCGGACTCCTTTGTTGACCTTCCGTTCGCCAGTGGCCCGCGTCAACGATCGATCACCACTACTTTTCCGCAAAAGCGGCCGATGATCCTGCAGCGCACACGCCCGCCGCTGCTCGAGACGCCATTCGAAGCATTTGATAATGCGGTACTCACCCCGAACGATCTGTTCTATGTGCGTTGGCATTGGGCGGATATCCCGACAGAGATCGACAGCGACGGCTTTCGACTCCACGTGCGCGGGCACGTAAGTCACGCGCAATCGCTCACGTTGAAAGAGATCGTCAATGAATTGCCGCGCGTAGAGCTCACCGCGGTCAATCAGTGCTCCGGAAATTCCCGCGGCTACTTTGAACCTCGGGTTGCCGGAGGCGAATGGTCGAACGGCGCAATGGGCAATGCGCGGTGGACCGGCGTTCGCTTGAAGGACATGCTGGACCGCGCCGGCGTCAAGCCAGGCGCCATCCAGGTGCGCTTCAACGGCCTTGACGGTCCGGTTGTTCCAGATGCACCGGATTTCATGAAGTCGCTCGACATCGACCATGCACGCGATGGCGAAGTGATGATCGCCTACGCCATGAACGGCGAGCAGCTTCCCCTACTCAACGGCTTTCCGTTGCGGCTGGTGGTTCCCGGCTGGTACGCGACCTATTGGGTGAAGACGCTCAACGACATCGAGGTTCTGACCGAGCCGGATACCAACTATTGGACCGCGACCGCCTACCGCATCCCCGACACGCCGGGAGCCAATATTGCCCCGGGGGACACCGAGGTAAATCTGGTACCGATCAGCCGCATGGTTCCGCGCTCCTTCATGACGAATCTCGTGGACGGCGCCCGGGTCCAAGCAGGAACCGCCACGCGGGTCCGCGGCATCGCGTTCGGCGGCGACACGGGCGTCAAGCAGGTGCACGTTTCGACCGATGCGGGAGCAACCTGGAAGCCGGCAGCTCTTGGTGCCGATCACGGCAAATACAGCTTCCGTCAATGGGACACGCGGATCACGTTAAGCCACGCCGGCGAGCATCTGCTGATGGTCCGCTGCACCAACAGCGACGGCGTCGCACAACCCATCACACCTAACTGGAATCCGGCCGGCTTCATGCGCAACGTGGTCGAGTGCACCAAGCTCGTCGCCGTCTAATGAGGACCATGCAATGCTGAACAGGTTTCTCTCGATCGTTCTCACCATTGGCATCGCTGGCTCCGCTGTTGCAGTCCGAGCACAGGACGCTTTGGTTCTCAAAACCGTCACCGTGGATATCCCGACGAGCGATCGCATGTTTCCTAGTGGTCCGGGATCCGATGCTGCCAATGGGTACTGCTTGGTGTGCCACTCGGCCGGAATGGTGTTGACGCAGCCGCATATGAACCGGTCTGCATGGGAGGCCGAGGTCAACAAGATGCGCACGGCCTACAAGGCTCCGATTCCGGAGGAGCAGGTCCAGGCGATCGCGTCGTACCTGGCCGGCCTGCAAAATATCAAATAGGTGCACGCCGAGCTGCCGCTCTCAGCAGTTTCTCATGACGCTCCGGCTTCAGACTATTCTCAGCGCACTTCCAGCAACGAACTAAATCCGGATTTCCGGTTGGGAAGCGATCGCCGACGCAAACAGGGCTATGCTCCATCGCGTCTGTTTGCCAGGCGGAAAACTCCGCCTGGCAAATTCATTTTGGGGGATCGCCCCGGCCGACTTACCGCTCCGCGTGCTCACCCCGATGACTCACCGCCCACACGTATGAGGCGACGGCCTGGAGATCCGAGTCAGAGAGCTGTGCACCGCCCATGGGAGGCATCGGGCTCCTGTAGTTCTTGGGGTCCGGTACGCCGTCCGCAATCGTCCGCGTGATCGCGGCGAGACTCCCATCTCCCCAGAGCCATTTGCCGCCCGTGAGGTCAGGTGCGAGCGGCGTGCCCTTGGCGTTCGAACCGTGGCAGCCTGCACACGTTCCGCCGTCGGCTTGGCCATGGAATATGCGCTCGCCGAGCGCGACCTGCGCGGCCGTGGCGCCGGGAGGCACTGGCAGGGAAGCCACAACGGCTTCGGCGCCGGCATCCGGATGGATGCCTTCCGGCGGCAGCACATTCGCGGCTGTAGCTGCGGTGTCGACGCTGGCCGCCGGAGCGGGTGCGAGGCCGGCGACAGCGGGGTCGCCATGATAAGTCACGCGCCAAATGCGGCCATGGGCGTCGTCCGAAATGTAGAGTGCGCCATCGGGCCCCACCGCGAGACCGGACGGCCGGTGCGCGGCCTGACCGGGCTCTTTGACGGCTCCGGCAAAGCCGTCAGCGAAGACGATGAACTTCCCGGATGCTTTGCCGTTGGCGAGCGGCTGGAACACCACGTTGTAGCCGCCCTGCGGGAACGGCGCGCGGTTCCACGATCCGTGGAAGGCGATGAACGCACCTCCCCGGAAGGCAACTGGAAACTGATGTCCGTCGTAGAGCGCAAGATCATTGGGCGCCCAATGCGCCGGGAACCACGCGATCGGGGCTTGCTTTTGCGCGCAGGGTCCGACCACGTGGCCGCCGTCGCCGCCGAACTCAGGAGCCAGTACCAGCTTCTGCTGGGCGCCGTCGAAATAACACTCCGGCCAGCCGTAGTCGGCACCCTGCTCCAGTCGCAGCAACTCCTCAGCGGGTAAATCGGGGCCTTGCTCCGGCCGATAGAGTTTCGGCCAATTCTCCGATAACTGATCCCGGCCATGCTGAGTCAAATAAATTCCACCTGCGGAATCGAATGCGAAGCCCTCGCCATTGCGGATCCCGGTGGCAAACCGCTCCGCCGGAGAGAACTGCTGCCCGGTGCGGTTCGCGTCGTAGCGCCACGTGCCGCCGCGCGTCTCGAGTTCCGTGCACGGACTGATCCCCGGGGAGTTGAGCATCCGGTTCTGGACTTGGCAGGCATTGGTGGCCGAGCCGAGATCGACATAGAGATTTCCTTGCCGGTCGATCGCAAACGGATGCATCGGATGGTCGCCGGTAAGCGGCAGCCCAGAGACAATCACCTCCGGCGCCGCAGTCGGCGCAATCGCGCCGGTCGGCAGAGCGTAGCGCACGATGCGATCGTTCACCTCGGCATAGAGCGCACCGTTATAAAGTGCGATGCCGGTGCCGCCGTGGCTGCCGTTCGAGAAGATGTCGCCAAAGCGAACGTTGACGTCGGCGTGCCCATCGCCCTTGATATCTTGAAGAGCGACCAGAAGTCCGCCGGGCGGGGGCGTGTCGTTGCCATAGTAGCGGCCGCTCCAGGTATTGACGTAGACGACCCCATTCGGAGCGACGACAAGATGCCGGGCGTGGCCAATATTGTCCGCGAAAACGGTTGCGCAAAATCCGGGCGATAGCGTTATTCCGCCGTTGTCGCCCGGGCAGGCTTGCGCCCTTGACGCGGGCGTGTTGCGGTCGGCTTGCGCCAACGCCGGCGAACCGACCGCCAACAGCAGTCCAATGATTGGGAAAGTCTTCGTGGCGATCTCCGCAGCAAGGCCGCGGCCGATATGACGATGTCTCATGACGTATCCCTCGCTCATGACCGAAGTGGAGAGTGGTCGCATTCATTGCTTGGAGCCCGAAGGAAACCTCGGGCGAGCGACCTCCCGCCGCTGAAATCCGTTCAGCGGCGCGATCTGAGACGGGAGAATAGGTCGCACCGGCGCAAATGACTTTCTCGGTATTGCGGCATCTTCGCGGCTCTTGCTCTATCTAGCGTCGCAGCGCGGCAATCCCGTACATATCCTCAATGGCCGGCGGGCTGAGCCATCAACAACCATCCGCCCCAATCGGAGGAAGTCTATGCCGTGGGTCCGCGCTCGCGGCATGGTCGTCTCAGTGAGCATTTTCAATACGCAAAAATGTGAACGAAGCCATCGACGAGTTGAATGGACTGCTGTTGTTTTGACTGAATGACACTTCACATCAGTGGCACCACGGAACTCACATCAGTGGCACCACGGAACCGATAACAATACGGGAGGACATGCCGAAGGGCGATGGAACTTACACCGACTGATCAGGAGACAAGGTTATGACAACCGCCATCGACCTCCGCCGCACCAACGCTTCTTCGACCAAAGTAATGATAACACCCTCCGACATCGTCCGGCGGCGCTTCGCTGCATGGACAGGAATTCGGGGGGACTCATTCGAAATTACGCGGTTGGAGCGATTCGAATATGGCGTAACCTCGCCGTTTCATCTTCTGATCGTTTCGGAGCGCGCTGAGCGCGACGACGGCGAAACCGTCGTCGAAGGTTGCCAGAAAACCACACTGCGTGAATTCAGTCACAAGTTGAGCTTTATTCCCGCCGGACGTCGCTTTTTTGGTTGGCAGAATCCGCGCGTCCTGACGCGTGGTGCCTATCTGCATATCGATCCGACCGGGCCTCTGCTCGACCCGGAATTGCGATTTTCCGAAATCGAGTTCAAGCCTCGGCTGTTCTTTTTTGACCGCGATATCTGGGAAACCGCATTCAAGCTCAAGATGCAAATCGAGGTTCCGACATCATCTGGCTACGCTGAGGCTCTCGGCCGCGTGCTCGCACACGAACTCGTCCGATTGCATAAAGGTGCTTCGGCCGCACAGGTGTTGCGAGGTGGATTGGCAGGTTGGCAGAAAAAGAGGGTTTCCGACTACATCGAGGATCACCTCGATGACGAATTACCGTTGCGAGAGCTTGCTGCCGTTGCACGGTTAAGCACCTATCATTTCGCGCGGGCGTTCAAGCAATCATTCGGCGTACCACCTCATCGCTATCACATGAGCCGTCGAATGGAGCGCGCCAAAGCGCTGTTGGACGTTCCCGCGCGGACGGTGACGGACGTCGGGTTGATGCTCGGCTTTACGGAAACAAGCTCATTCACGTCCGCGTTTCGCCGCTCTGTCGGGATCACCCCATCGGACTACCGTCGCCGCATCATGTAGGCGCAATTGGCGCCTTAGACTCACGTTGCAGGCGCCCTTGGCCGTACCCGATTGCCGTCCGCGAGGTCAACCATCGGATTGAGAACGACCTGGTCTCCCGCCTTGACGCCGTCCCTCACTTCAACCTGCGTTCCAAGGTCACGCGCGACCGATATTTTTCGGAGGTGGACGACCCCGTCTTCCACGACACCGACCTGCACGCCGTCGCGATTGAAGATGATGGAATTAGCCGGAATCAGCAGCGAGGTGGCCTTGCGCGGAATATGGAGCTCGACGGTACAGTAAATTCCCGGCGTCAAGGCGCCGTCGGGATTGGGAACATCGATCTCGGCCAGCAAGGTCCGGGTGCCCTGTTGCAGAGCGTCCGCGATCCGGGTCACCTTGCCGGGAAAGGTCCGGTCCGGCATCTCCGGGACGCGAACGACCGCCTCGACACCGGGAGCGAGTCCGAACGCCTGGTCCTGCGGCACAAAGACCTGGGTGCGGATGATGTGGCTGTGCATCAGGGTGAACATGAAGGTGCTGCCGGCCTGCACCAGGCTGCCGACATCGACGGCGCGCTGGGTGATGACGCCATCGAACGGAGCAATGATCCGTTGATAGGCCTTTTGCTGATTGAGCACCCGGATCGCCCTCTCCTGTGCCGCAATGTTGGATTGCGCCACTCCGACCGCGGCCTGCTGAGCCTCGAGGCTGAGCCGATCGGTATCGCCCAATTGAACTGTGGCCCATCCTTGTTTGACCAGCTTGCCGATGCGGTCGTTGGTTACCTCGGCCAGCTTCATGCTCGCCTGGTTTTGCCGCAATGTCGCCTGCACCTGGCCGAGCGTCGCTTCGGCCTGGGAGATCTGATGGTCGAGTTCGGGGGCCGTCAGCTGGGCCAGCACGTCGCCGGCCTTGACACGGTCGCCGATATCGACATTGCGTTTCTCGATATAGCCGTTGGCGCGGGCAAAGATGTTTGCCGCCTCGAACGCAAAGGTCGTGCCCGGCAGGGTCACGTCGATCGTATCGCCGCTTGGGCGTACCTGCCCAACCAGCACGTCGGGGACAAAGTTGCGCTGCTGCTGCAGCGTCGCTGCGACCTCGCTGCGTTGCGTGTAGTCCCGCCACCCTCCATACCCAAGCCCACCGGCGAGCAGCAGCACTGCGGCGATCCCGAGCGGCCGTCCGCCGTGTCCTCGTGCATCCTTGTTGTGTGGCGGCAGCGCATGTTCCGTCTTGCGTTCGACGGGCGGCTCTCGGTCCGCATGCTTGAGGGTTGAAAATTGTGCGATTTCGTTCATGTGCTTTCATTCTCCGCAAAGACGCCGTGGACTGACTTGCCGTCATTGCCCTTTCGGAGCAGGGCAAAGAGGTAGGGAACGACCAGAAGGGTCGTCGGTGTTGCAAACAGAAGGCCGCCGATGACCGCCCGGGCGAGCGCCGCGTTCTGCTCCTCACCGGCGCCGCCGATCGCCATCGGGATCATACCGACGATCATGGCGGCCGCGGTCATCAGCACCGGCCGAATCCGAGTATGCCCCGCGGCGATCGCCGCCTCGACGGAACTGCGGCCGGCGAGTTGCTGCTCGCGCGCGAACGTGACCAGCAGGATCGAGTTCGCGGAGGCAACGCCGACCGCCATGATGGCGCCCATGAGCGATGGGACATTGATGGTTGTGCCAGTGACATAGAGCATCACCAGGATTCCGCAGAGGGTAGCGGGTAGAGCGAGGATCACTACGAACGGGTCGCCGAAGTTCTGGTAGTTCACCACCATGAGCAGATAGACGAGCACCGCAGCGAAGAGCAGCCCAATGCCGAGGTCGCGGAAGGCGTCATTCATGCTCTGAATCTGACCGACGACTTGGATTGTGTTGCCGGGCTTCAGCTGCGTCTGCATTTCCGTCACGACCTTATCGATGTCTGCCGCCACACTGCCGAGATCGCGGCCCTGGACGCTCGCATACACCTCGTAGACCGGCTGGATATTGGTCTGGTTCGTGTTGGTCGGCACGCTACCGCGTTTGAACGTGGCCACATTGCTCAGCAGACCCGGCACCACCACATTGCCTGTCGCCGTCGTTGCGGCCGAGACCGGCGTGTTGGCGAGGTCACCGAGCGAGCTGACTTCGGACTCTGGCGTCTGGACCGCAAGATAGTAAGGGATCCCTGACGTCGGATCGCTCCAGAAATTCGGCGTGACCTGCTCGGACGAGCTCAAACTGATATTGAGATTGGTCGCGATGGTGCTGGCGTTGAGGCCGAGTTGAACGGCCCGGGTGCGGTCGATCATGGCGTAGAACGCCGGCGCATCGACCTCCTGCTGCAGGTGCGCATCGGAGATGCCTGGAAGCGCCCCGATACGCTGGCGTAGCTGCTTCGCCACTTGCAAATTCGTGGCCCGATCATAACCGACGGTGCGGACATCGATCTGCGACGGCAGCCCGAAATTCAAGATTTGGGTCACCATGTCGGCCGGCTGGAAGTAAAACAGGACGTCCGGAAAGGCGGCTGGCAGGACCGTGCGCAGCTTGCGAACATAGGTGCCGGTCGGCGCGTGGCCCTCCTTCAGCGCCACCAGGATAACGCCGTCATTGACGCCGATGGTCGAGCCGTCGGCGAATGCCAGATTGTAGGCGCGGGCCGGCAGCCCGATATTGTCGACGACCCGCTCGCGATCGCCTTCGGGGATGACCTCCCGGATCTTGTCTTCGACCGCCTGGAAAACCCGCTCGGTCGATTCGATCCGCATTCCGGCGGGAGCGCGAACGTGCAACTGAATTTGACCGCCGTCGATGATCGGAAAAAAATCCTTGCCGACGAGCATCAGCATGGCGCCCCCGAGACAGAGCACCAGGATTGCTGCGATCGGGACGATCAGCCGCCGGCGCAGAAGCGAGGTCAGCAGTGCGGCATAGGCGTCGCGCAGCCGCTCGAAACGGCTCTCGAAGCCCGCACGGATTCGGCCGAACAGGCCGGGTGCAGCACCGGTCGCGTCATGGCGCTCGCCTTTGAGCAGCAGGCCGATGGTGATCGGGGTCAAGGTGCGCGAGAGCCCATAGGACGCCAACATTGCGAACACCACCGCCAGTCCGAGCGGCGTGAACAGGTACTTCGCTGGCCCGTCGAGGAAAACCACCGACGTGAAAACGCAGCTGATGGCAAGCGTCGAGACCAGGGTCGGCACCGCGATCTCGGCGGCGCCGTGCAGCGTCGCGTAGGCCAGCGGTTTGTGCTCCTCGGTGAGCAGACGATGCGTGTTCTCGATCGTGACCGTTGAGTCATCGACCAGGATGCCGACCGCAAGAGCCAAGCCACCCAGGGTCATGGTATTCAGCGTGTGGCCGAGGAAGAACAGCGCGACGAGCGATGCCAAAATGGAGAGCGGTATCGAGATCATGACCACCAGGGTCGATCGCCACGAGCCGAGGAACAGCAGAATCATCAACGCGGTCAACCCGGCCGCGATCGCGCCTTCGCGCACCACGCCCTTGACCGCTTCGGTCACGAACACCGATTGATCGAACAATTCCGAGATCCGCATGCCGGCGGGCGCCGCGGCACGCAAGGTCCTCAGGGCATTGCGGACCCCGTTGACGACATTCAGCGTCGAGGCGTTTCCGTTCTTGATGATGCTGAGCAAGACCGACCGGCGGCCGTCTTCACGGACGACATTCTGCTGCACCAGCCAGCCATCGTGCACCTGCCCAACGTCCTTGACGAAAATGGTGGCACCGTTGGTCGACTTGATGGGGATGTTGTTGAGATCGTTGATGCTCGCCGGCGTTGCGTTGGTCAGCACCGCATATTGAGTGTCGCCGATCTTGGCGGTTCCGGAAGGCAGCGTGAGGTTCTGCGCATTGACCGCGTTCACCACGTCCAAGGGCGTCAGTCCGCGCGAGACGAGCTTCGCCGGGTCGAGATCGACCATGATCTGGCGGTACTTTCCTCCCGCCGGCGTTGGCAGCGTGACACCAGGTACCGGGGCCAATTGCTGGCGAACCCTGTAGATGCCGTAGTCGTAGAGCTGTTGCTCACTCAGGCTGTCCGAGCTCAAGCTGAGCTGCAGGACCGGGACACTTGATGCGTTGAATTGCACCACGATGGGGGGTTGGATGCCGGTCGGCATCAGGGCGCGAATCGCATTGGTTGCGGAGACGATCTGCGAGATGGCGAGATCGAGATTGACGTCCGGTTGGAAATAGATCTTTTGGACCGAAAGGCCGTTGAGCGTCTGGGCCTCCATATTCTTGATGCCGTTGACGTTCGCGCTGATTGAATATTGGCTGTAGGTACTGACGCGCTGCTCCATCTCCGGTGTGCTGAGCCCCGTATAGCTCCAGATCACCGTCACGACCGGAATGTTGATCTCCGGGAAGATGTCGGCCGGCATCGTGCGGACGGCTATCACACCCAGAAAGACGATGAGTGCGGCCACCACGTAGAAGGTATGAGGAAATCTCAGCGCGAAACGAACGATGCCCACATCTCTGCTCCAGGTCTTGCCATCGCAATTCCTGGGCATGTGTCGGTTCAAGACCAACTGCAAATGCACCACAGCAGCGATTACGGCGACATCGCCACGTAGGTGGGTATGAGGTCAGCCCGGCGCTTTTGTTGAATTGCTGGGTTTGGCGTCGTATTGCGGCGACCGATTTGTCTCCACGAGTTGAGACGAACGGCGTCCGGAGCCTTGCTGGCTTTCACACCATCGCTTCAAGGATGGTTCGATCCGTGGTCATAAAGGGGCCACGGTTGTGGGCCCATTCATATCCGCAGTGGTTAAAGCGGTTGGAACGGAGGCTACTATGCGGGTGTTCATCGTGCTTGCCGTCGCCGTGGCGGTCGGGGTTATAGGTTTCGGCTTGAAAACCGCTTTCACTCCGGGATCGCCGGCTCAACTTGATTCAGTCAATCGCGCCGTCGCGGCGTCGAATACTCTGTGGCCGCATGAAATTCATCTAAACTACAAAAGCATGACGGAGCTGCCGGTTCATGAGATCAAGGAGCCGTTTTAGGTTGCATTGATCAATCATACGAACCGGCGAATTGCCCGACGATCGTCCGCCCTGCGAATCGTGTCTTGCGGGTTAGACCGGCACCACGGGTTCTTTCGCCTTACGCAGCGCACCCATGACCTGAGGATCCAATTTCAGGTGAGCACTCACCAATTCCGGCGGCGTGAGCGCCATCCATTGGTTCAGCGACACGTCGGCGTAATAACTGCTCTTGAATATCTCCAGAAAGCGCAGCGGCGCGGAGCCGGTATTCTCAACATAGTGGCCCGTGGCGAAGGGCACATATCCGACATCGCCGGCGAGGAAATCAAAGGTGCGGGCCTGGCCTGACGCGGCGAACACGCCCATGCGGGCCTGACCGTCTATATAATACTGCCATTCGTCGGTGTTGGGATGCCAGTGCAGCTCACGCATTCCGCCCGGCTCGACCTCGACGAGGGCTGCGGAAATGGTTTTGGAAGCCGGAAACACGCGGGTGTCGGTGATGCGTACGGTTCCGCTCTTCGTCTTGATCGGTTGCTGTGCCAACATCCGATGGCTGAAGCTCTCTGGCACCGGGACGGCACCAGAAATCTTGTCGGAATCAAGCGGGCCCGGCACGGGCGCCGGGAAGATGTAGAGTTCGCTGGGATCGGGGGTATGGCCGAACAACGAGGCGGGCACGCCGAAGTTCTTGGCGAGCACATCGCTCGGCGTATGCTTGAACCAATCACTGATCAGGAAAGTGTCGTCTTCGTCGAAGTCGCCATCGTCAAACACGAGAAGAAATTCGCAGCCGTCCGGATTAAGTCCCTGAATCGAGTGTGGGATGCCAGATGGAAAATACCACAGATCGCCTACACCCACATCGTCGACGAAATTCTGCCCTTGCGCATCGATAGCCGTGATGCGAGCGCTGCCGTACAGCATATAAGCCCATTCTGCAGCCTTGTGCCAATGCAGCTCGCGCACGCCGCCGGCATTCAGGCGCATGTTGACGCCGGCGATATTCTTGGAAATGCCGAGTTCTCGCACCGTCACCTGACGCGTCCAACCGCCGGACTCCAGCCTCATATGAGCGTCCGAGAAGGAGAAGCGCAAGTTGGGCAGCGTGCCGTGATCGGTTGAGGGAGGGACCAGCAGATCAGGGTTCTGCCTGTCCCGCATGAGGTTCCGGGGACCCTTATCGGTGCCACCGTGACCGGGGCGCTGCGGTTGCGGCACCGATCCGCCGGTTTGTGCACTCGCCGCGGTCGCCGCCGTTACAAGGCCTCCGGCAGCGGTCGCCACCAACATATTTCGTCGCGAGATGGGATTCATGACGTCGGCTCCTTCTTCGAACCAGCGTGGATGCGAACCAGCGTGGATGCGACCCAGCGTGGATGCGACAACGGAACGAACAAAACCTTAGCCGGCAAATTTCACTCTGCCTTCGATGGGGCCGAGATGTTCGTCGCCACGACCGGACGCTGCAAGCACTCCAAATTTATATGGCGCTTCCCGGGGGGCCAATTGCGCTTACTTGCTCCGGTTTGTGCATTCTTGCTGCATAATGCGCTCCAATGGGCGGCCGAAAGGCAATTTGCAGGCTTCTGGCAATTTTAATAAGAGGGCAGCTTGTTCAAATCAGAGTCGCACCGCTTCGGTGGAAAATGCGGCGGTTGCCGACTCCTGAAAAACGCTGAGGATGGCAGCACCTGCCGTGGCAATGACGGCAACGGTAATGCAAGCAAGAACAAAACTGCGCATATCCAACCTCCTCCGATTCCAGCCGCTTAGTGCGACGTGCCAGGTTCCCGAACTGAAATTAAATAATCATGTTGGCGGTTTTGGCTCGCGCTCGCGCAGATAATCGTCGGTCGTGCGCAGCTTCGGGCGCGCTGGCGCGCCGTAGGGATCGAAGCCTTCCTCGGTGACGGCAGCGACGCGGCACTCCTCACACATTTTGACGACGTCAAGGCGGCTGGCGGAGCCCTGATACATCCAGTGCTTGCCCTCCAGCTTGGCGACGACGCGCTCGATCGTGCTCTTAACGCCGAACGGCTTGCTGCAGCGCACGCAAGAGAACGGTTCTTCCTGCTTGAGCACGCGTGCCGCGGCCGTGACGGAGCGGAAGTCGATCCGCGGGACGAGGCTGATCACCTTTTCGGGGCAGGTTGCCTTGCATAGTCCGCATTGCACACAGGCATCCTCGGCGAACCGCAACATCGGCCGCTCCGGATCATCCGACAATGCGCCGGTCGGACACGCCGACACGCAAGCGAGGCAGAGCGTACAGCCTTGCGCAGTGATCTCGACGGCCCCGAACGGCGCGCCGGTGGGCAGCGCGACGACATCGACCGGCACTGGCGCGGTGCGGTGCAGTTCGCGCAACGCGAGCCGCAATATTTCGCGTCTTGATCCGACGGGTTGAAAACTTGCGGGCTGAGAAACAATATTGCCGGGCTCGATGCTTCGCAGCATATCTCCGAGCGCGAATGGATCGTCGGTCTCGATGGCCGCGACCCGGGTGCCTTCAAGGCCGAGCCCGGCAACAATCGGCTGTGCCAGCGCGATCGTGTTCATCAGTCCGGTGACGTCATGGCGGGGCTTTGCGTGCAGCAAAAACCGCACCGCCGAGGCCCCATAGGCGAACGCTGCCGCCAAGGTTTC
>Ga0257161_1000305_pt1 | contig 12973 bp, 9 predicted proteins | sample NR01A_FD_185954 | JGI IMG/M metagenome (GOLD analysis project Ga0257161, IMG submission 185954) | Soil microbial communities from H.J. Andrews Experimental Forest, Oregon, United States - NR-01-A | ecosystem: Environmental > Terrestrial > Soil > Temperate forest > Bulk soil | place: USA: Oregon... | reverse complement strand
ATGCCTATCACCCGTGCAACGATGCGGTGCTGTCGCTGCACGAATTGTTCGGCCGCGCCGGAATGATCCAGGATGACCATCACATTCTCGATGAGCACGAGATCGTCGACGGCATCGATGAGCTCGGCGTATTGCTCTACGGGCACGCCAAGAACGCCTATTGGTACGGCTCCCAGCTTTCCGTCGAGGAGACGCGGCAACTCGCCCCCTACCAGAACGCGACCGGCCTGCAGGTGACCTCGGCCGTGCTTGCCGGAATGGTATGGGCGTTGGAGAATCCGGACCACGGCATCGTCGAGGCCGACGAAATGGATTTTCGCCGTTGTCTCGAAATCCAGCGGTCATACCTAGGACCGGTGATCGGGACCTATACGGATTGGACACCGTTGACGGGCCGGCCCGGCCTGTTTCCGGAAAACATCGATCCGGCGGACCCGTGGCAGTTTCGCAACGTGCTGGTCGGGTGAGACGGTTGACCGCGGAGCGGCAAATACGGATGTCCGCCGCTGCGGTTCGATATCGTGATGGTCTTCGGGCTCGTTCGGACCGGGAATCTTGACGCCAAGCGCGCTGATGGATATATGACCATGGTCCTGACTATGGTCATATCAGCCATGTCCCGCCACATCAAAGCCTCCGAGTTCAAAGCTAAATGTCTCGCCTTGATGGATGAAGTCGCGCGCACGGGTGCCGCGGTCATCATCACAAAAAACGGCAAACCAGTCGCCGAACTCGTGCCGCACCGCCCACGCAAGCACAGCGCACGCGGCATTCTCAAAGATGAGCTTTTTATTGCCGGCGACATCATGTCGCCAATTGATATCGAGTGGGAGGTGCTCAAGTGATCCTGCTCGATACGCATGCCGCGATTTGGCTTGCGATCGACAAGGGCCTCGGCAGGCAAAGCCAAAGGATGGTCGACAGGGCGTTGGCCGATGATCGTCTTGCCATCAGCGCGTTCAGTTTCTGGGAACTGGCAATGCTGATCGCCAAGCGAAGGTTGCGCGCCCTCAAGTCGGCCGGCGAACAGCGGGCGAAGCTGCTCACTGCGGGCATTCGCGAACTGCCGGTCACCGGCGAGATCGCAATTCTTGCCGCCGAGCTCGAGAATCTCAACGGCGACCCGGCGGATCGCATCATTGCGGCAACCGCGATTGCATATGACGCCACATTGATGACGGCCGATGACAATCTCTTACGATGGCCACATCGATTGAAGCGTCACGATGCAGAACAATAAAGTCGGCTCTGCCCTCTTTCCGGAAAAAACATCGATCCGGCGGACCCGCGGCAATTTCGTGACGTGCTGGTTGGCTAAAAGGAACGGGCGGCGCTGCGGCCGCCCGTAGGTCACTTGGACAGCTCAGGCACCTTTACTCTCCTGGTCTTTTTTGGGCTGGGCCGCCACGTGGAACCGCGCCGGAGGTGGCCGGGGCCGCGGGTCGCGCCGCAGCTGCCGGAGGCGGCGCTGGACGCGGCGGCGGTGCTGCCGCGGCGCGGGGGGGCGGAGCTGCGGGGCGCGGCGGCGGTGCTGCCGCGGCGCGAGGAGGCGGAGCTGCCTGGCGCGGTGGCGGTGCTGCTGCGGCGCGAGGAGGCGGAGCAGCGGGGCGTGGCGGCGGCGCTGCCGCGGCACGAGGAGGAGCCGTTGGGCGCTGCGCAATGGCCGACGGCCGGCTTGCTGTTGGCCGGGCCGCTGGCCCGCGTTGCTGCGGGCCGGTGGGAGCACGTGCGACAGGCGTTCGCTCATTCGAGCGCCGCTCCACCGCGGTCGCCGGCTGATTGCGCCCGCGTCCACTGGCCCGCTGCTCGACAGCGCCCGGACGCGACGCCACCGGTGCTTGCGCGGTCGCTCGCGGCGGTGCATTCGGCGAAGTGATATTGCCCTGGCGCTGTTCGGGCTCACGGCCGCGCTGCGGTGCTGCAGTTTGGCGTTGTTCTCGCTGCTGCTGCGCTGACGGCGTCGCTGGCAGGCGCTGGGCAGTGCTTTGCACCACGGTTGCGCCGCGTGCTGCACGCGGCGGGGTCTGGCCGAGGCGGCCGACTTCGCCGCGTGCAAGCGGCTGCGGTTGCGCCGTGGAACGCACCGGCCTGATGACGGTGCTCGACGACCGGATGATTTCCCGCGTGGCGACGCGCTCGCGCGCTCCAGCCCGATTGCCGAGTTCGCGCTCGCGGCGCAAATCCGCTGTGCGGACCTGGATCGCGCCAGGCACGCCTGCGGTGCCCGCGAGGACGTGTGGGCGCACGTTATAGGTCGGCAGAGGCCGGCCCCGAATGGCGGCGATATTGGCCGGCGCAATTCCCGGATTGACAGCGAACTGCTGACCGGACCGGAGCATCATCACGGGGCGGTTCACCACCATGGTGCGACGGAAAAATTCGTCCCGTCGCTGGAATGGCAACAATACCGCCGCAATGCTCGGCGCGATCAGGTCTCCGGCTGTCACAAAGCTCCAATAGGTTGGGTCATCCTGCGCTTCGACGACATACTCGTCGGGGGGCTCCGGCGCCCATCCGGCATATTGATCGCCGTAACGCCAGTCGACCCATGCGGGACCCCATACTGCTTTCGGAATCCAGATCCAGCCTTCATCGGGGTCATGATACCAGCGTCCGTAGTGATAGGCGATCCAGCCCCAGTCGGCTTCCTGATCATCAGCGACCCAATACCAACCATAGTCATCCGTGTAGACCCAATGGCCGGCCGTGTAGGGACGCCAATCGCGCGAGACGTTTGCCGGTACCCACACATCGCCGAGGCGTTTGTGATGTCGCCACGCACCATACGGTTCGAGCGCGGGACGGAAATCGACCGATACCGCAACTTCCTGCGCGGCGGCCGATCTGACTAGGCCTTGTCCGCCCGGCGGGCTTAGCAGCAGCACACCGAGTCCGGTCAGCGCGGCCGACCGGACAATACGTGACATGATGTGGGGCATCTCGGTCCCTCCCTGGAATTGATGATGTGCGCTTTGAACGTCAAGCGCGAGAGATTGCGCGGTGATAAACCCGGCAACCAGACGAAAGTTCCTGCGCCATGGCGTCACGCCATTTGTTGCAAAAGCGCCGATTTCAACTGAAGAAAGCAGACGACGAGCATCGCCCATCAAGACAGATTGATTACGCCGGCTTCGCCATCCTCCGTCCCGAACGCCAGTGTGGTTCCGGCCGAATCCCATGCCAAGGCCGACACGGGCGACCCGCCGGGGCGGCGTGCTAGAACCTCGGCGCCATCGGACATGCGGACCAGAAGCGCCAAGCCGTCGTCATATCCGACTGCTGTCACCTCTTTTTGCGGATGACAGGCCACCATGGAGACTTGATGCTCGGCGGGCGCCAGCATGCGCGGCTGCTTGCCCATCGGCCCGTCCTTGCCCTGGAATGGCCACACGATGAGTTGGGGCGCTCCGGACGTCGCCAGCGCTTTGCCGTCGGCCGTCCACGCCATGGAGCGCACCTTGGCGGAGTAGCCGGACATGCGCATGTGCTTGCCGTCGACCAGGCGCCAGCCGTGGAGCGTCGGTTCCTGCATGGCGGTGACCAGATAGCGCCCGTCCGGGCTGAAGGTCACATCGACATGGGAACCCTTCCATTCCAGCCGCTCGGGCGCCGCCTCAGCATTGGGAAACCACAGCGTCACACCGTGATAATGCGCGATCGCGAGCCGCAGCCCCTTAGGCGCAAAGGCGAGTCCGCCGACTGTCGATGGTGCTTCGAGCTTGCGAGGCTCGCTTTTGCGAAATTGCACGAACGCGTCTTTTCCGGCCGACCAAGCGGCCGTGCCGTCCGGCGCGATGGCCACGTGATCAATCCAGCGATGCTTGGGATCAGTGGCGATCTCGACTGTTGTCAATTCTCCGTTGGTCGCCACAATCTTGCCGTCGTCGCCGCCCGTCATAATGCGCTCGCCGTCGCACGCCGCCGTCAGGATGGCACCGCCGTGAACCCCGACGCGTCGGGGTTCGTCATCGCCTGCGGCGAACAGGAGCGCTTCCTCGCCAAGCACAAAGACGGCGGCGGACCCGAGAAAATATGCGCCAACCACGGATGCTCCTGCCGCAATCGGCCGGATACGATCGGTGACGGACGGAGTCTCAGCCGTGGTCATGCGGTTAGGCTGCGCATTCCTCGAAGCCCTTGCGGATCATGCTCTCGGGCAATTCGCGACCAATGAACACAAGCCGGCTTTCGCGCTTTTCGCTGTCGCGCCAGTCGCGCTGATGGTCACCGTCCAGCATCATGTGGACGCCCTGGAAGGCGAAGCGCTTTGGGTCGTCCTTGAATGCCAGGATGCCTTTGGAGCGAAGAATGTTCTTGCCCTCCTGGGCGACGAGGTTCTGGATCCAGGGGAAAAACTTGTCCGGATCGAGCGCCCGGTCGGTTTTGAGCGCGAGCGCTTGCATGTCCTCATCGTGATAGTGCTTGAGCCCACCATGATCGTGGCCGTGGTGATGGCCGTCGGCGTGATCGTGGCGGTGATCGTGGTCGTCGCCCGCTTCCAGGAACTGCGGCTCGACATCGAGAATGCGGTCGAGGTCGAAGGCGTTGCGATGCAGCACCTCGGCGAGCGGTACGGCGCAGCGTTGCGTGTGATGGAGCCTCGCATATGGATTGATGGCGCGGATGCGCGCTTCGATCTCCCGCAGGTCTGCGTCGCCGACGAGGTCCGTCTTGTTGATCAGGATCACGTCCGCAAACGCGATCTGGTTCTTGGCTTCGGGGGCGTCGCGCAACCGGTCCTTGAGCCACCTGGCATCCGCGACCGTGACGACGGCGTCGAGCTTCGCCTTGCGGCCGATCTCTTGGTCCACGAAGAAAGTTTGGGCGACCGGCGCCGGGTCGGCAAGCCCCGTGGTCTCCACGATGATGGCGTCGAACTTGCCCTTGCGCCGCATCAGGCCTTGGATGATGCGGATCAGGTCGCCCCGCACCGTGCAGCAGATGCAGCCATTGTTCATCTCGAAGATTTCCTCATCGACGCCGACGATGAGGTCGTTGTCGATGCCGATCTCACCGAACTCATTGACGATGACGGCGTATTTCTGCCCATGCGGTTCCGACAGAATGCGGTTGAGCAGTGTCGTCTTGCCGGCGCCGAGATAACCGGTCAGGACCGTGACGGGGATCTTGTCGGCGGTGATCTTGTCGGTCATGCACAAACTCCGAAGGTTCGCCCTCATATAGGCATTTTTCGCGCCGCGCAAAATTGCCTGGCTGCCTATCTGCGTGCTGTCATCGTCAGCGAAAGTGAACGATCCAGTAGCCACGGACTTTCAGGCAGACAAAACGACGAGGCGGGGTTACCGGATGCCCGCTTTTCCGCGGGCATGACAAATCGGGGGATTGCTGCAGCGATCACCATGGAGACATCGGTATGAAGGCATCCCAATTGTTCGACCTGGACGGCCGGGTGGCGCTGGTGACCGGCGCATCGAGCGGCCTTGGGGCTCGTTTCGCCGAGGTGCTGGCGGCAAACGGCGCCGCCGTCGGACTGGTGGCGCGGCGCCGGGATCGGCTCGCCGAGGTGAAATCCCGGATCGATGCAGCGGGCGGCCGGTCCGTCGCGGTTGAAGCCAACGTGTTCGATCGCGCCGCCGTGAACCGCGCCTTTGACGCAGTCGAGGCGGCATTCGGTACCGTCACCATCCTCATCAACAATGCCGGGGTTGCGCATTCGAATCGCGCCGTCGACATCCCGGAAACAGAGTGGCGGCGCGTTCTCGGCACCAACCTTGATGCGGTATTCTTCTGCGCCCAGGAGGCGGCAAAGCGCATGCTGGCGGCCAGCAAGCCCGGCGCTATCGTCAATATCGCCTCGATACTGGGCTTCGGCGTTGCGAAGGGTGTGGTAGCCTATGCGACCGCCAAAGCCGGCGTGGTGCAGATGACCAAGGCGCTCGGCCTCGAGCTCGCCTTCAAGGGCATTCGCGTCAACGCCATCGCGCCCGGCTGGTTCGTGACCGACCTCAACCGCGACTATCTGACGAGCGAAGCCGGCGACAAGCTCAGGCGCGATATCCCGGTCGGCCGGTTTGGCCAGGACGGCGACCTCGACGGTGCACTACTGCTGCTCGCCTCCGACGCAGGCCGTTTCATCGCCGGCACCACCATCGTGGTCGACGGAGGCCAGATGGTCGCCCTACGCGGATAACGGGCATTTGCGCCAGCGACACCGCACCGGGAGCCGGTGAAATCCCGCGACACCGTACAGAAAAACGATCGACCCGCGCGCCCATCCCCCCTCGTTCTGCGTTGGGCCGATTGAGATGACGACCCAAGGCATTTTTTCTGCTTCGACGTGACGCGAAAGCTCATTTCCGACGTTTGTCCGGCTTGCGTTACAATTATGGTAATGTTATGTTATGACAAATTTAACAATTCGGCTATGTTTGCCTTAATCATAGGTCGCAATGACATCGCAGCACCCCAGACCCCTCCCTAACCACGGGGCGGCCGCAACTTCCGCGATCCTTTCAAATCATGAAGCCGTGCGAATCCCGCGCACGCCCCAGCGGCTGTCGGCGGTTATCACCAAGCTTGTGATTCAGGAATTTCTCGTTGTGGCAGGTTCAGCATCTCTGGCGAGCGTGATCTACCACGAGGCCACACTCATGGAGTGGCCGTCCTCGCATCTCTACGTCGCAGCGGGCCTCTTCCTCGCCGCAATGGTTGAATCGGTGGCGCTTGGATTTGGGCATTACAAAAACAGTCAATCGCAGGCACGTCACGTGTTTCTTTGGAGTGGGTTCGGGGCTGTCGCGTTAGCATTCTCGTTTCTGCTCTCTATGTTGTTTCTTCTCAAGATCGCCGAACCATACTCCCGTGCAACTTTTATTTTTCAGTTCATTACCGTCCAAGTTGCTGTTTTGAGCACACGGGCGTTTTTCTACTCGCAGTTGCAGTCCTCAATTGCTGCCGGCTTGGTGAACGCGCGTCGCGTGGTTTTGATAGGTGACTTGGATAACTGTGCCGAGTTCTCAGTGCGGCTGAAGGCCACTGGTATACGGACGGCCGGCTCATATCATTTTCCCGGTCGATTTGAGCTGGATGCCGATGGCAACGACATGGAGCGCGAGCTTCGCAGGCTGATCGAGGCGTGCCGGCATGTTAAACCCGACGACATCCTGATTCTGGCCAAACAAGACAGCCTTGTACAGATCGCTAGCCTGGTCGTCTCCCTGTCGGAAGTACCGGCGGGACTTCACGTGGTTCCGGTCGAAGCCACCGACCTGCTTACCACGGCAAGAATCGTCGAGTTTGGCAATATCGTAACGATGCAAGTGTTGCGGCCTCCGTTGTCTCAGATTCAACGGACAGCCAAGCGCGTATTTGATGTTGTGGTTTCGGCGAGCGGCCTTGTGGTTCTATCACCGCTGCTCGCACTCGTGGCGATTGCCATCAAACTGGATTCTCGCGGTCCAGTCCTATTCCGTCAAACGCGGCATGGTTACAACAATGAGACGATCGGGGTGTTCAAGTTCCGATCGATGACCAAGCTTGAGGATGGCGATAGCTTCGTGCAAGCTGTGCGAAATGACTCACGCATCACTCGGTTCGGCGCGATCCTGCGGAGCACGAACATCGACGAACTCCCACAGTTAATCAATGTCCTGCGGGGCGATATGTCAATCGTTGGTCCTCGCCCGCACGCAACGGCCCACAATCAGATGTTCGAGGGTAAGATTTCGGTGTTTTCGCGTCGACACGTGGTAAAACCGGGAATTACAGGGTGGGCGCAGGTCAATGGTTATCGTGGAGCGACCGACACCCTTGAGAAGATGAAGCGACGCGTGGAGCATGACCTATACTACATTGATAATTGGTCGTTTTGGCTCGATCTCCGAATTATGATCATGACGGTGTTTTCGAAGACCGCATACACAAACGCCTATTGAGGCGCACGCCTCGATTGAATGATCCGCGCCGGGAGATCGCCCAAAGACCTGCCGACACGCTGGGTCCTCCATCCGCTTCAGCTGCTCCACATTCACCAAGCTGTGTCGGCCGGGCAGCAAGTGAACCCAAGTCAAGCGCGCTGCGCCAAGTGCAGATCAATTAACATGTCCAGGTCAATAACATTGACCTGAGACCGGATTAGCGTTACGTTAATAGCATAACATTCGGGCTCCCCTTCGACGAGCCTCTGTGGACCAGTTCCACGACGCAGAGATGCATGCCGATTCGATATCGGCGTCAGGTGAAGCATGAGGATCAGCGTATTCGGGTTGGGTTATGTCGGCACGGTTTGTGCTGCGTGCCTCGCGGATCAGGGTCATGAGGTAATCGGTGTCGACAAATCCGAAAGCAAAGTTGAGTTGATCCGCTTTGGGCGATCTCCGATTGTCGAGCGTGACATCGACGACCTTGTCGCGCGAAGCGTCAAGAACAGACGTTTGACCGCCACATTGGATGCCACGGAGGCGGTTGCGTCCTCGGACATCTCCTTCATCTGTGTCGGCACGCCAAGTCGACCAAATGGAGCTTTAGATCTTAGCGGCGTCGATACGGTGGCGGCGGAAATTGGGCGCGCAATCCGGGTGAAGGCCGAACCGCATACCGTCATATTGCGTTCGACCGTTGTCCCCGGCACCACCAAGGAGGTCGTGGCAACGCGAATTGCGGAGGGTGCCGGCAACGTTGCTTTTTCTGTCGCATTCAACCCCGAATTCCTGCGCGAGGGCTCGGCCGTCGCCGACTTCAATGCACCCGCAAAGACCGTCATCGGCGCCTTCGATGACGAAACTGCCGAGACTGTTGTGTCGCTCTATCGCGATCTCCCCGGTCCGAAAATCACGACCGACGTCGAAATTGCGGAGCTCGTCAAATATGTCGACAACTCGTGGCACGCATTAAAGGTCGCTTTTGGCAACGAAATCGGGGTGATTGCCAAGACATTGGGAATTGACAGTCACGATGTGATGGATGTCTTTTTCCAGGACAAGCGTCTTAATATTTCACCGGCCTATCTGCGGCCCGGCTTTGCATTTGGCGGCTCGTGTCTGCCGAAGGATCTACGTGCGCTCACCTATTTGGCGCGCAAGCACGATCTCAATCTGCCGATTCTCAATAATATCCTCCGAAGCAACCAAATGCTGGTCGACCGGGGCGTCGATTGGATCCTCAGCCGATCCGGAAAACGCATTGCGTTTCTCGGGATCAGTTTCAAGTCCGGGACCGACGATGTTCGAGAAAGTTCGTTCGTGGAACTGGTGGAGCGGCTAATCGGCAAGGGCCGCGAGGTCCGGATATTCGATCCCAATGTTAAGGTTGCACAGCTCATCGGCGCCAACCGAAGTTACTTGATGCAAGTAATTCCTCATATCGCGAATCTCATGGTATCCGATATCATCGACGCGGTTAGCTGGGCCGAGACGATCGTCACCACGGTCACGGACCCTGTCTACGAAGCCGGCATCGCCGACATTCGTCCGGATCAAACCGTGCTTGATTTCGCACGCTTTAATTCCGGAGACTACGAGCGAAGGCGTGAGGGATTCCTGTGGTGATCCGTTGTGAAATTGTCAATCAAAACGGATCAGCAGTGCAGTTTGCCCAAGACCGATGGGGCGAATCAAGGGTCTTATATTACGGGAGCCATCGGGTGGGGCGTGTGATCGTCTGCATGCAGCGGAAACATGCCGAATGATGTCCTTCGGTGGGTTATCCTTTCCGTATGTTGCGTCCGGTCGGGCTTCACCGACGAGCCGACGCGGCTGGCGATTCCTCGTTACGAACTGGTGCAAATATGCTGCAGACCAATAGAAGCCCCCTGATATCCTGTCATGAGCCGGACTCCGCCACACCGGAAGCTGTTTCGATACCGGAGATTATTGAGTCCACCATTGGTTTTATACGTCGCCGCATTTTAATCATCCTGTTTACCCTCTTCGCCGTAAGTACGGTCGGTGAACCGCTTGTCCTTAAACTCATTAAACCCAAGTTCATGGCCACAGCGACGATATTCATAGACAATCGAAAGTATCAAATGTTTCAACATCAAACGATGGTCGGAGACACAGCGATCGATTCGTACGCCCTGGAGAGCCAAATCGAAATCCTGAAGTCTGAAAATATTGCCTTGGCGGTCGTAAGAAAACTTCATTTAACCGATGATGTGGAATTCGGAAACCAGAAACCTGGAATGCTTGGAACGCTTCTGGGATCATCTCAAATTGTCTCGGACTTCGCGCGTGAACGGCGTGCGCTAGGTGTCCTTGCCTCTCAAATTACCGCAAAACGTATTGGTCCAACGTACGTGATCGAAATCAGTTTCAAGTCGTCGAACGCGGAACGCGCAGCGGAGGTCGCTAACGCGATCGCCGACGCTTATATTAACGATCAACTGGAGGGCAAATACGAGGCAACGCGACGTGCCAGCGTGTGGCTGCAGGACCGGTTGAAGGAATTAAGCGATCAGGCGACCAACACCCAGCGTATGGTGATTGAATTCAAGGCGACAAATAATATCGTCGATGCCGGCAACGGCCGCACCATGAATGAGCAACGGGTTGCGGAGTTCAGCGCTCAACTCAATGCTGCTCGGCAACGAACCGCCGAGGCGAAAGCCCGACTCACCCGGATCGATGAGCTTAACGGGGCGAACGTCGAGGATGCGACGATCGATGCCGCTGTCACCGACGCTCTTAAAATAGATGTATTCACTAAACTGCGCACGCAATATCTTGAACGAGAGAATCGCGAGCGCGAATGGTCCGCGCGGTATGGACCAGACCATCTCGCGTCCGTCAATTTACGCAACCAAATGCGTGAAATCCGCAACTCGATACGCGATGAACTAAAGCGAGTGGCGGCAACTTACAGGAATGAGTACGAACTTGCGAAAGAGTATGAGGAGGGTCTTCAGCATGAACTCGACCTGGCGATGTCGGAAACCAAGACAGCTAATCAAGCTCGCGTGACATTGCATGAACTGGAGAGTTCCGCCCAATCCTATCGCTCCCTGTATGACAATTTTCTTCAACGCTACATGGAATCGGTCCAACAGCAGTCATTCCCGATCACCGAAGCGCGCCTTATCACCAAGGCAACGCCATCGGCTCAAAAGGACTATCGCAAGACGTTTTTGGGGCTCGCTGTGGTGCCTGTCGGCGGCCTGCTTCTCGGATTTGCGCTTGCATTTTTTCGTGAACTCATGGACTGCGTATTCCGGACTGAGCGACAAGTCGAAGCTGTGCTTGGAGTGAACTGCGTAGCCACAATTCCGATGTGGAAAGCAGCAGAGCCGCGGGATCAGTTGATCGGGAATTGGCCCGATACCGATTCGCTCACTCCGCGGAGAATCGTGCGCGATCAGCCGCTGTTGTGGTCAGTGAGCGATGCGCCCTTTTCGCGTTTGGCAGATTCAATGCGCTCAATCAAAATGGCCGCGGATCTATTTGGCTCCGGCAACTCCGCAAAAGTGATAGGTTTCACGTCAACGCTACCCAACGAAGGCAAATCGACGGTCGCGGCCGGACTTGCTCAGATCATAGCGCAGGCGGGCTCAAGCGTGATCTTGGTCGATTGTGATCTTCGCAATCCGTCGTTGTCAAATTTGCTCGCTCCTGCTGCAGATTTTGGCCTGCTCGACGTAATTTCCGGTAAAATGGCGCTGGACGATGTGGTTTGGATTGACCCGGCCACGAACGTGGCGTTTCTGCCCGCAATAATGAAATCCAGATTGGCGCAAACCGGTGAAATATTGGCCTCGGATGTAACCAAGAGACTGTTCGACAGACTTCGCCTCAGTTATGACTATGTCGTGGTTGATCTCTCGCCGCTCGGGCCGGTTGCGGATGTCCGCGCGACAACCAATTTGGTGGACTCCTACGTGTTCGTCGTCGAGTGGGGACGCACAAATACCCGGTCCGTTCAGCGGACACTCAGGAACGCGCCGGGCGTCAATGATAACTTACTGGGCGTTGTGCTTAATAAAACCGATTTGAAGCTGCTTAGCCGCTACGATGCGCACGTCTCTGAATATTATTCGAACGAGCGATACGCATATTGAATATGGTTGCGCTAGCCGGTGTGCGCTTCCGGTATCGACATCTTGCGTTGACGATCGCTGAGCAGCTTCAAGCTTACCCACAACGCCGCCGCGGTCGAGAGCTCGGTCAGGTAAACGGCAATGAACGTCCCGGTGATTGCAAACGCAAAACTAAGCCCGATAATCAATGCGGTGCCTAGGATACCGACGACGGTGCTTACGATTAATCTCACTCTGTGATGATCGGCCGCATTGATTGCGTCGAACGCGACGAACTGGACTGCCGTAAGGATGAGCGTCCAACAGAGCGCCTTTAGAATCCAGATTGCGTCCTCAAAGCCCTTGCCGAAGAGCCATGGTAGAAGGGGAGCAAGGATAAATATCATCAGGCTCGTGATACCTGTGAGACCGATCGCATATAGGACGTATCTCTGCGCGAGACGTAACGTGGCTGAAGGGCCCCCCTTACCGGCGATCGCGAGATTAGCATAGATGAGACGATCAAGGGACGCGCCCGTTACGACGGCCACGCTTAATACGCGCCGTGCCACTCCATAGGCGCCAACGAGGTGTGGCGGTGCCATCGTGCTCAGGGCTAGAAGGTCGATGTTCTGTCGCAGCGCCGCAATTGAACCCGAAATACTCAAGGTGACGCCAAGCGGAACCTCGTCCCACAGTACCCGCCACCGGGGCGCGCCATATGGCCAAATCAGACCCACACAGGCGAGGGAAACGGCGGCAAAGGCGGTGCAGTTCCACAGCGCCCACGCGCTCAGGCTTTCGATACCGAAGCCCAGGCACGCGACAAGCGCAATAATGGCGCGGGCAATCCCAAAACCTGAATTGAGAAGATTTGCGCGTGTGAATTCGCAACGCGTCAGGAGGATCTGCTCTGTCAGCCCAATCCACGTAAACAGTACCATGTTACTCGAAATCAACAGCAAAATGACCGTATAATTTTCGACGGGGTCGGCGACGATTCTC
>Ga0257161_1000304_pt1 | contig 12981 bp, 9 predicted proteins | sample NR01A_FD_185954 | JGI IMG/M metagenome (GOLD analysis project Ga0257161, IMG submission 185954) | Soil microbial communities from H.J. Andrews Experimental Forest, Oregon, United States - NR-01-A | ecosystem: Environmental > Terrestrial > Soil > Temperate forest > Bulk soil | place: USA: Oregon... | reverse complement strand
TTTTGCGCTGTCGCAGCCTCGTGGCCGAGGGTGGTCGCGGCTCAGCAAGGCGACGCGGTGCCCGACTTTACCATCGACAGCAAATCGGCATGGCTCATGGTGGGCGACGAGTTGCCGCCGCCGCCGAGCGGACCCGGCCCGATCACCTTCGACAAACGCTACCCTTACGTGGACAACGCCGCTGCCAGGCGAACCGGCACCCAACCGACCTATCGCGTCGCGGACCTCAGCAATCCTATACTGCGTCCCTGGGCCGCGGAGCAGATGAGGAAGGCCAACGAGTGGGTTCTGGCCGGGAAAGTTCCGTTTCGGGCCAGAGAGCGATGCTACCCGGCCGGGGTTCCCGGATGGGTCGTTTATACGCTCGCCGAGCCGATCTTTATCCTTCAGACCGCCAAGCAGGTAACGATGATCAACCAGGGCGGCCCGGAGGTGCGACGCGTCTACCTGAATGTGCCGCACCCCGCGGATCCAAAGCCGTCGTGGTATGGTGAATCTGTCGGTCATTACGAGGGCAACGACACGCTGGTGGTCGACACGATCGCAATCTCGACCAAGACCTTCGTCGACAGTTACCTTACGCCCCATACCGACCAGTTGCACGTCGTCGAGCGTTACAAGTTGCTAAACAGCGGCAAGGCGATGGAAGTCTTGATCATGGTCGATGATCCCGGCGCCTTCACCACGCCGTGGTCGGCGGTCCAACGATTTCGGCGCGTACCACGCGAATGGACCGAAGACATTTGTGCGGAGAACAACTTCGACTTTCTTCAATACGAGGTCGTACCGCTGCCGCAGGCAAACAAGGCGGACTTCTGAAACTGGGCCGATGCTTTCCGTCAGCCGACACGATTGGCGGCCATGGAAATTGAAGTGAAACTTCAAAATATTCTTTTAATTTGTTGATAATTATTTATTTTTATGAAAAACTACGGCTTCTCAGCTTTCTTGCGCACGACTAATGCCCAGAAATTTCGATTCCCTGCGAATTAATTTATGATATTGTGTTTACGGAAAATTTATGCAATCAGAGGCAGCCTGCCTGCAGCTGCAATCAACCTTTCGGAGAATCCCATGACCGTCATAGCGATGACCCGTCAACTGGGCTGCCTCGGAACCGAAGTGGCGAGCGGAATAGCCGGCCGTCTGGGACTTAAGATCATTCATTCCGAGATCGTTGCCAACAACGTCGCTGAACGGCTCGGGGTGGGGGAGGAAGCCGTCCTCCGCTATGTGGAAGGCTCGGCGTCCCTGTTCGAGCGGTGGGCGATCAACAAGCGCAAGCTGTCCCGGTACACGACCGAGGAGATCCTGAGCATAGCGCAGCAGGGCAGCGTTCTCATTCGCGGTTGGGGTGCCGCGACGCTGTTGCGCGACATGCCGCACGTCATCAGCGTGCGAGTGTGCGCATCGATGAACTTCCGCGTCCGCGTCATGATGGAGCGGCTCGGCAGCAAGGATGCCGACGCGGTGCGCGGCGAGCTGGAGCGCTTTGATGCCGCCCACGCACGCACCCTGAGGGCGTCGTTCAACGTCGAGCAGGAGGACGCGCTGCTTTATCACATTGTGCTCAACACCGAGCGCTTGCCGGTCGATGCCTGCGTGAATGCGGTATGCCAGCTGGCCGAACACCCACGCTTCCGCGATCGGGCGACGACCCGCACGGAGCTTGCCGACAAGCTGCTGGAAGCCAAGGTCAATTCGGCGCTGACCGAAGAGATCAGCATCGGCATTGCACCGACTGGCGTCATAGTGTCCGCCGCCAATGGCCAGATTACGCTCACTGGAACCTCCTCGAGCGGCGCGTTGCGCCGTCAGGCCGAAAAGGTCGTACATCGGGTTGCGGGGGGGTGCCAAGTCGACAATCGCATCGTCAGCGTTCCGACCCGCGGCCGCGGACTTTAGGCTGAAGCCTCACAGCGCGACATGCCGAATCGACCGACACGGTGATCGCGATGCCCGCTGCTCTTTGGGGCTGCCGCGGGAGGATCGCCTACACCGGCGCCAGCGGCGGGCTCATATTGACCGGATCATCCGGATTGGCGCGGATACCGAGCAGTTCATCGGTGAGCACGCGCAGTTCGCGGGCCAATTCGGCCGCCGTCTCTTCTGCATTTTCTTCATCATGCTCGCGGATGATCGCACCTACCGAGTCGATGCATTGGTCAATGAAGGCCAGCGGAATTCGCGCCGCGTCGACGGTATGCTCGATCACCCGGCACAGGCTGTCGGCGACGTCGGCCGCCATTGGATAGCCGAACGTGGTGCCGTGGCCCTTGATGTCGTGGGCGGCACGAAACAGGACTTGCCGGGTGACGTCCGTCAGGCCTTGCGGATGCACGGATTGCCGCGCTTCCTCGAGCGCCCGGTATTCATCCTCCATCCAGCTGCCGAATTGCGCCGAGAGCTCTTCCAGCGCCCGCTCGGCGCCGATGAGCGGATCGGGTTCGTTTATCGCGACGTGCCGCAGCGCCTTCTTCTTCAGGCGGTTGGGTACGATGATCCGCGATTAAGCACGACGTACTAAATGGGACTTGCCGATCTCCGGCGTCATGACGGCTCCTCTCGTTTCAGGGCGGATTTCGCCGCAACGCCGGGGGAAAATCCGGGCCTGTTGCAGGCCGACATCGACACTTTTTTAGCCACAGGAAATAAGGCGCGGCATAGAATAGCGGCCGCGCGAAATATCAGCCAGGAGGCGGCATGATGGATTACTTCACTCGCCGGGACTTTTTGCGTGGCTCGTCGGTTGCTGCCGCCGCGGCCTCGTTGGCATGGCCTGCCGATGTGATGGCAGCCAGGACCATCCCGTCGGCCAGCGGATGGGATCACGGCAGCGTCCAGCATCTTCTGCCGACCGCGAGCCACAATCGGATATTGATCAAGGCCTCGTTCCGAGCGCCGCTGCTGGAAGCGCCGACACTGCGCCTCGGCGGCAATTCGGTTCGCGGCCGCATGACCGACACGCGCGGAGAGTTTTGGCAATTCCACGCCGCCGACCTCAAGCCGGGTCGTGCTTACACGCTTGCGCTCAGCGGCAGCCGCGGCCGCGCGCTGTGCGAGCCGTGGAGTCTTGCGACATTTCCGGGGCCTGACGAACAGCCACAATCGCTTCGGGTATTGTTTTACACGTGTGCGGGCGGGCACGAGGCCTTCGCGTTTCTTCCTGCTGCCGTGCGCAATCGCCTGTTGCGCCGCGGCCTCTCGTTCGGGCCGGCTGCCCTGGTGGCGATCGGCGATCAGGTTTACTGGGACCTGCTGGCGCCGCAAAATTCACGCAACATGGGTGCTTCGCCGTTGGCTGAAAAGCTCGCCGGCAAGTTCGATCGATCGGCGCTTGTGCTTGGCAGCGATAACGAGACGGTGCTCAAACGCGCGGCTGGGCCCCAAATCGTGCCGGTCTACAGCACCGATTTCCGGTCGATCCCAGTGTTCTTCATGCAGGATGATCACGACTACTTCGATAATGATGAAGCCACCGATGAGATCGTGACTTTTCCGCCGCCCTATTTTTCCCTACAACTCGGCCGTGCCACCCAGAGCCTGTTTTATCCGGAATATCTGCCGGATGTTGCGCGGCCGCTGGGTTTGCCGTGGTCTTCGGTCGGCGACCGCATCGGCGGCGTTTCGGAGAGCTTCGGCACCCTGCGCTACGGCCGGCTTGCCGAAATTCTGCTCTACGACATCCGCCGGACCCAGACGCTGGCCGGCCAGAGCGCCGTTTATCTCGATATCGAGGTCGAGAAGTGGCTCAAGGCCCGCAGCGCTGCCCGCGAAGTCACGCACGTGGTGCATGTGCCATCCAATCCGCCTGGCTGGACCGCCGGCAAATGGGGCGAGTGGTACCCGGACGTGCTCGGCGCCGACGGCAAGCTCACCACCGTCAAGCCCAAGCCCTATTGGCAGCCCGGCTGGCTCAAGCAGCACGACCGTCTGATGGCGGCGGTCGCCGCCATGCCGGGCCGCATTCCACTCATCGTGAGCGGTGACCTGCACGCCGTCGGCATCGGCCGCATGCTGCGCAGCGGCTCGCTCGACTTCACCGCCAATCCGATCAATGCGGTGCTGACCGGCCCGATCGGTACGCGCGCGAACGGCTGGCCATCGGCCCGGCGCGGCACCGGCGCACTGCCGCCGGCCCATCTTGACATGGACGAGCGGGTCAAGCCGATCGAGCAGCATGGCTTCACCATTGCGGATTTTTCAGCCGACAAGATCGTGCTGCGCATGTTCAAATGGGATGTGAAGACGCAAAGCGTCAACGCCATCGATACGCTGGAGCCGTTCCACACGGCGGAGCTGACGCGGGCAGGGTGAGGATGGACGCAAGAATAATCGCAGCGCAGGGCGACATTACACAGCAGCAGGTTGATGCCATCGTCAACGCGGCCAATACCGGCCTTTGGCCGGGAGCTGGTGTCTGTGGGGCGATTCACAACGCAGCGGGGCCAGAATTGGAACGGGCGTGCACCGCGTTGGGAGAGTGCCAAACTGGCGATGCGAAGATCACGCCTGGCTTCAGGCTTCCGGCCCGTTGGGTGATTCATGCCGTTGGTCCCGTCTGGCAAGGTGGCAGGCATCAGGAAGACGCACTGCTGGCAAGCTGCTACCGAAAGAGCCTGGAGCTGGCGGAGCAGCACAACATTCAGACCATCGCCTTTCCGGCGATCAGCACGGGCATCTACGGCTTTCCGCTGAAACGTGCTGCCGATATTGCGGTGTCCGAAACCAAGCGCTTTCTGGACGGGCACGCATGGCCGGACAAAGTGACCTTCGTGTGTTTCAGCAAGCACGACCATCAAGTTTACCTCGATAGCATGCAACAACTGATTGGCTAACACCTTGCCCGCGGCGGCGACGCTATCGACGCGCTGGAGCGGTTGGGAAACAGACATGCGTATGGTCAGTGAGCAATCGTCCGACAGGTCCGGTCGGCATCACACCCCGAACTGCTCTCGCAAGATGCGCTCGTCGAGATTATGCCCCGGATCGAACAGCATGCGCATGGCGACCTTGCGCTCCATGCGGATGTCGACCGCGCGCACGAAGCGGACCTCGTGGTGGTCGGCGACGGCGGCGACCGGGCGCTTGTCGGGTTCGAGCACCTCGATGACGACGATGGCGGTGTCCGGCAACAGCGCGCCGCGCCAGCGCCGCGGCCGGAACGGACTGATTGGAGTGAGCGCCAGCAGCGCCGCCCCAATCGGGATGATCGGCCCTTGGGCCGAAAGATTGTAGGCTGTCGAGCCGGCCGGCGTTGCCACCATGATGCCGTCGCCATCGAGTTGGGCAAGCCGTTCCTTACCGTCCACCAAGATACGGAGGCGAGCCACCTGGTAGGTCTGACGAAACAGCGAGACTTCGTTGATGGCGCGCGCCATGTGAACCTTGCCGTCGGTGTCGACCGCGCGCATGTTCAGCGGATGAATCACGCTCTCCTCGGCAGCGGCGAGACGCTCCTTGAGGGCGTCTTCGCGGTACTCGTTCATCATGAAGCCGACTGTGCCGCGGTTCATGCCATAGATCGGCTTGCCGGCCTCCATGAATTTGTGCAGGGTCTGCAGCATCAGGCCGTCGCCGCCGAGCGCCACGATGACGTCGGCGTCGGCCGGGGCCACGTCGCCATAGCGGCGCGCGAGCGCGTCGCGCGCCAACTCGGCTTCCGGTGTGGCGCTCGTGACGAACGCGATGCGATCGCGGCGTTGGCTCATGAGTGCCGGCTTCTTTCGTTGGTGACGGATGCAAAAGGGGCTTGCGAATGGAACGCGCGGTGTTCGTGTACACAACCTTTCCTTCGGTTGTCGAGGCTGAGAAGTCCGGCAATGCCCTGGTGGATACACGCCTTGCCGCATGCGTCAACATCTTGCCCGGCATGATTTCGGTCTACCGGTGGCAAGGCGCGGTCGAGCGTGCCGCGGAAGCTGTGATGATCGTCAAGACGCGCGCCTCGCTCGCCGAAGCGGTGCGAGCCAGCGTCAAGGCGACGCACCCCTATGATACTCCCGCGATCGTGGTGCTTCCGGTCGAGAATGTCGACGAGCGCTATTTCGCCTGGATTCTCGATGCGACCGAGCCGGCAGAGCGCGCATAATGCGCGATGCCGAAAATGTGCTGAGGGTCCAGATAAAATATTGCGTAAAATCAAAGATGCCTTGGCGCTATCGAATGCAATAAATTAAATCGCGCTCCATGGCGAAAGCGTGAAATCGATCGCGCCACCGCCACCCGATCCCGCAAGCCTGAACGGCAGACAACGATGCTGTTCGCGCCCCTTCATCTACATGAACGGTGTCACGCGCCGGGCTTCAGGTCGAGTTCAGCGCGGCTCTCGCATAGTGACGCCAAGATCGGTCGTGAACCGGTCGATCAGATCCCCAGGGCCTGCAAACAGGGGCCCCCGAGATTTCGAAGAAAGGTCATATCATGTTCCGCAAAGTCGCTATCGCGCTCGTCGCCGCGACCGTTTTCGCAGCTCCGGTTCTGGCGCAGGACGTCGCGCCTGCTACCGGCAAGAGCTCCCAGACAACGACCGCTCCGGCGCCCACCGTCAAGGCCGACAAGGCGATCACCAAGCATCGTACGGTCGCCCGTCATCATCACGGCGTCAAGATGGTTAAGCACACCAACCACGTGAAGTACGCTCGCCACATGAAGCAAGCGAAGGTCCATCCGGCGGTTGTGAAGGCTCCTGCCAAGCCGGTTGCTACCAAGCCGGTTGCTACCAAGCCGGTTGCTACCAAGCCGGTTGCTACCAAGCCGGTTGCTACCAAGCCGGTTGCTACCACGAACGGGGCGGCTACCGCGCCTGCTTCCACCCGGGTCACCACGAAGCCGGCCGCCAAGTCGGGCACCAACTAACCAGCAAGAATCCCGACTTCGTTTCCGAGCGGAGGCCGGCCAAAAGCCGGCCTTCGGCTTTTTTACGCGGCACCCTCGAGCTTCGCGCGCTCGCGCACGAAGTTCGTCAGCGCGATATTGTCGATCTTGCCGGAGCCGAGCACGGGGAGCTTTTCCACGATCAGCACCTCGGTCGGCACCATCATCTCGGAGGCGCCGCGGGCGCGCGCGAAAGCGAGCAAGTCGGAGCGCTTGGGCTCAGCCTTGGTGGTAACGAGCACAAGGCGCTCGCCCTTGCGGGCATCCGGAACCGTGGCGGCGCCCGACATGGCGTCCGGCCACAGTTCGGCGGCGAGCGCCTCCACGGCGGCAAGCGAAATCATTTCGCCACCGATCTTGGCGAAGCGCTTGGCGCGCCCCCTGATGGCAACGAAGCCGTCGGCATCGATCGTCACGATGTCACCGGTGTCATGCCAGCCGTCGGGCGGGCGCTCGATCGCGCCGGGATTTTCTGCGCGCATATAGCCGAGCATCACGTTCGGGCCGCGCACATAGAGGCGGCCGCCTTCCTCGACGCCGGGCACCGGCTCGAGCCGCGCCTCCATGCCGGGCAGGAGCCGCCCGACGGTGCCAAACTTGTTGAACATCGGGGTGTTGAGCGCGAGCACCGGTGCGGTCTCGGTGACGCCATAGCCTTCCAGGATGCGCAGGCCGAATTTTTCCATGTAGGTACGGCGTGTCGTCTCCTTCACGGGCTCGGCGCCCGCCATGATATAGCGCAGCGAACGGAAGTCGTAGGCGTGAGCACTGCGGGCGTAGCCGGCCAGGAACGTGTCGGTGCCGAACATGATGGTGGCGTTCACGCCGTAGATCATCTCCGGCACGATGCGATAATGTAGGGGGGAGGGATAGAGATAGACCCGCACGCCGCTCACCAGCGGCAGGATGAGGCCAACCGTCAGGCCGAAGGAATGGAACACCGGCAGAATGCTGAACACCTTGTCGGTGCGGCCGAAGTCAATGCGTGCCTCCGCCTGGGCCGCGTTGGCGAGAATGTTGCGATGTGACAGCACCACGCCCTTCGGCGTGCCTTCAGAGCCCGAGGTGAACAGGATGGCGGCGGGATCGTCGGCGGCACGTTTCACCAGGGGCCGCTTGGCGGCGAGAAGGCCGCGCAGCTTATCGCCAAATTTGATCTCGCGACGTACGTCCTCAAGGAACAAGACGCTGAAATCGGGCGCGAGCGCGTCGACGATCTTTTCGAGATGCGCCTTTTCGACGAACACCCGCGATGTCACGATGTGCTTGATGTTCGCCGCCCGGCAACCACTGCGGATATTCATCAGGCCGGCTGTGAAGTTGATCATTGCCGGCACCCGTCCGGCGGACATCGCGGCGAGGATCGTGACCGCAGCGCCGTTGGCGTTAGGTAGCATGACCCCGATCGCGTCGCCGGTCTCGCCGAACCGCATCAACTTGCGGCCGAGCACCGTTGCGCCGACCAGCAGGCGCTTATAGGTGAGGGTGCCGGAGACCGGGTCCTCCACGGCGACACGATTGCGACCGTTCTCGGTCGCGGCGTCGATCACCGCTTCCATGATGGTGCGGTTGGTCGAAGTGGTGCGATAAATAAGGTCAGACATGATGGTGTAGAGCATGGCGCCAGCCGCCATGCGCCGCCGTCTGCCGCGCAGCGCCGGGTCGACCGAGAGCCGCACCGGCTCCAGGACGGTGACGGTGACCTTCGGCACCAAGCTGCGCCTGATCTGGCTGCTGGCGAGGTAGGAGAAATAGCTTTTCTCAAGGCCTTTGATGCGCACCGGCACCAGCATGGCTTCCGACTTGTCGGCGATCATGGCGGTGCCGTCGTAGACCTTCATCAGGCTGCCCGTGACGGTGATGCGGCCTTCCGGAAAGATGATAAGTGGGTCGCCCCTCTTGACGGCATTGATGAGGGTGCGGGTTGCCAGCGGCTTGGTTGGGTCGAGCGGCATCGCGCGGGTGAGCTTCAGGAACGGCTTCACCCACCAGCGCTGCGCAATGCCGCTGTCGATCGCAAAAACCGGCTCGCGTTCGAGAAGCGACAGCGCCACCGCGGCGTCGAGAAAACTCACATGGTTGAGTGCGATGATGGCGTTGGGACCTGCCTTGGCGACATTTTCGAGACCGGTAACCTCGAGCCGGAAGAACGTCCGGAAAATCACCGACAGCAGATCGCGCACCGGATTGGTGGGCATGGTGCGCACGATCACAATAGCCGCCACGAGGTTGAGGACGCCCATGCCGATCAGGATGGCGCTGATCGTCACGCCTCGCGCTTGCAGCACCGCGACGCTCAGGCCGGCGACCGTCATGAAGAGGGCGTTGAGCACATTGACGGCAGCCACAACGCGGGCGCGGCGATCGGCTCCAGCCCAGGCTTGCACGGCTGCGAACGACGGCACGATGAACAGCCCACCCCCGATCGCAAGGCCCGCAAGGTCGACCGCGGCGTGGATGCCAGAGCCGTCACTGAAAACTTCGACAGCGCCGCGGCCTTGTTGGGCTGCGACCATGCCGGTCGTTAGCCAGCCGAGGTCGATGGCAAACACCGCCAATAGCACCGCGCCGAGTACTGTCGGCATGAGAACGATGCGCCCGCTGGCGAGCCAGGCCGCCAAGCCCGACCCGACCGCAATCGCAATCGAGAAAACCGCCAGATAGGCGTTGATGGCCTCCTGATCGCCGCCAAGTGCGTTTTTGATCAGCGGCGCCAGCAGTGTTGTCACAACGGCGCCGACGAGCCAGAACCAACTCACCACCAGGCCGCCCCACCACAGCCGGGACTCCCGGTGGAGATCGCGCAGCAACGCCCAGGTCGAACGCGCGATATTAAAGTCGATCACGAGGCCTGGCGCCGCCTCTCCGGTGCGGGGAATGAAAAGCGCGGAAATCCAACAGGCGAATGCGAACGCCATCATCAGGCCGGCAAAGGAGGCCGGACTGCCGTCCTTGGAGGTAAAGCCGGCCACGATGGTGCCGGCCAGGATGGCAATGAAGGTCGCACCCTCCACCAGAGCATTGCCGGCCGGCAGCTCGGCTTCGGCAAGGTGATCAGGCAGGATGCCGTATTTGATCGGCCCGAACAGCGCCGCGATCACTCCGACCAGAAACAAGGCCGCGAACAGGAGTTCCGGCGAATCGAACCAGAAGCCCGCGACCGCGATGCCGGCAACCGCGATTTCGACGAGCTTGAGCCGCTGGGCAACCACCGACTTGTCAAAACGGTCGGCCACCTCGCCGCCGATCGCCGAAAGGATGAAAAACGGGAAAATGAAGATCGCGGTGGCGAGCGCAATCAGCGACTCCGAGTTCGGCCCCGCCCATTTGAACAGGATCAGGAAGGCGAGCGCGTTCTTCAGAAAATTGTCGTTGAAGGCGCTGAAGAACTGGCACCAGAACAGCGGCGCAAATCGCCGTGTGGCCAATAGGCTGGATGACATTCGCGGGTCCAGGGCGCTGATTCGGAAATTTCAAAGCGGCGGCAGGCCAGCCTACGCATTCCACGATGCTGTCGCCAGCCTCTTATATTAGGCACCGCCTCGCCTTTTTCAAAGACACAATTGCTTCACGTTCCTTAATCGAGCGTACGAATTGATACGGGCGCCGAGCACGGCGAATCCGACCCGGCTCCTCATGGATCAGCACGGTCTGACGCGTGCCGAAAGGCTGAACCCTTCAGTCCGCTCCCGCCAGCGCCTCCTCAAGATCTCCGATCAGATCGGCGGCGTCCTCAATGCCTACCGATAGCCGCAGGAGGTCGGGCGGCGCGGGCGATCCCGGACCTTCGATCGAGGCACGGTGTTCGATGAGGCTCTCAACGCCTCCGAGTGATGTCGCCCGCTTCCATACGGTCACCTGCGCGGCCACCGCGATCGCGGCGCTCTCCCCGCCGGCGACGCGAATGCTGAGCATCCCTCCGAAGCCGCCATGCATCTGGCGCGCCGCGACGGCGTGACCCGGATGGTTGAGCAATCCGGGATAGAGCACAGCTACGATGCGGCGATGACCGACAAAATGCTCGGCGATCGCCTGTGCGGTGCGGCAGCAGCGTTCCATGCGCAGATGCAGCGTGCGCATGCCGCGCAGCAGCAGCCAGGCCTCGAAGGAGCCGAGGATGGCACCATTGCCGGTGCGGATGGCCGCGATCCGCTCCCAGACCTCATCTTGGCGCGCGGCGACCAGCGCCCCGGCCACGACGTCGCTATGGCCGTTCAGATATTTTGTGGCCGAATGCATCACGATGTCGGCACCAAGCTCGATCGGCCGCGTCAGGACTGGCGTGGCAACGGTGCTGTCGATCGCAAGGCGCGCGCCGGCGCCGTGGGCGATCTCGGCGGCCGCGGCGATATTGGTGATCGCCCATGTCGGATTCGCCGGGCTCTCGATCCAGACCAGCTTGGTCCGACCCGGCTGCACCGCTGCGGCGAGCGCATCCGTCACGCTGGCGTCGACAAAATCGATGACTAATCGCCGTTCCGCTGCGGAACTCTTCAGCCAGTTCCGCAGCCCCCAATACATGACCTGCGGCGCGACGACATGGTCGCCAGGTCTGAGCGCCAGAAATACGGCCGTTGCTGCCGCCATCCCGGATGCAAAGGTGAGGCTGGCTGCCCCGCCCTCGAGCTTTGTCAGCAGCGCTTCCGGTTGAACGAATGTCGGGTTTGTCGGCCGGCCATAGGAATAGCCTGTCCGATATTGGTTGTCGGGATCGCGGATGAAAGTGGTGGCTGGATGCACCGGTGGAATGAGCGCCTTGGTGGATTCGTCGATCCATCCGAGCGCCTGTGCGGCCATTGTCGCCGGGTGGAGAGACTCCATGATCTGCTCCTCTTGGTTCTTGCGGATCGTCGTTTGAGCCGCTTACAGACCGGTAGCAGCCGGACCGCATCGGGCAAGCCCGGATTGAGCGCAGGCCGGGTGATCCTCCTATGGCGTACGCGCTGTTCAGCGTGAGTCCAACCCTCAGGCAAATCTTGGGCGTCGCAGATCGGCGTAGCAATCATTGCCGCCCCGGTAAGCCGGCTGTTTTCAGCAGCGGTGCTCGGCAATTGGGCAATCACCTTCACAGCGCAGCGCCGGCCGAGTACGATCTGATTGGACGGCTCACATATTGCTTTCGTTCGCCGCCGATCCTGCCGCCCGGCAGGTGTGAACAGAAAGCATGAAACTCCGAGGATGACAGATGGTCGAGGTACCGATTACGATCGCGTGCGGAAACTATGATCGAACGCGGCCGCTCATGGACGGTCGGGTGAAGGTCGAGGGGTGTACCGTCACCTGTCTGCCGCTGTACCCCGAGGAGATTTTCTTTCGCGCCTTTCGCTATCACGAGTTCGACGTCAGCGAGCTATCCTTCTCGAGCTACATGCGCACGGTGGCGAGCGGCACCTCTGCCTATGTGGCGATCCCGGCCTTCGTGTCGCGCATCTTCCGTCATTCCGGCATCTACATCCGCCGCGATGCCGGCATTAAGACGCCGGCCGACCTGCGTGGCAAGCGCATCGGTTTGCCCGAGTACCAGATCACCGCCGTGGTGTGGATGCGCGGCATGCTGCAGCATGAATACGGCGTCGCACCGACGGAAATTCATTGGCGCAATGGCGGCCTGGAGGAGCCCGGGCGGGGCGAGCGCACTCCGCTCAAGCCCATTCCGGGCCTCGACCTCAAGCCGCTCGGCGAAAAGGAGACCCTCGTCGGCATGCTGCGCGATGGCGAGCTCGACGCGATTTTTACGGCGCGGCCGCCGTCCTCGTTCCTGCGTGGCGAGCCGCATATCGGACGCCTGTTTCCCGACACCAGGGCGGCCGAGATCGCCTATTTCAAGAAAACCGGCTTGTTTCCTATCATGCATCTGATCGGTATCCGCAAGACGCTACTCGCCCAATATCCATGGCTGGCCACCAGCGTCTATAAAGCGTTCTGCGAGGCCAAGGCGCTCGCCATGATCGACCTGCGCGACGTCAATGCCCTGATGGTGACGCTGCCGTTCCTGGAAGCCGAGACGCTCGACACCATGGCCATCATGGGCAACGATTTCTGGCGCTACGGCGTCCACGAGAACAAGGCCGAGATTGACGCCCTGACCGGATATGCCCACGAGCA
>Ga0257161_1000303_pt1 | contig 13030 bp, 20 predicted proteins | sample NR01A_FD_185954 | JGI IMG/M metagenome (GOLD analysis project Ga0257161, IMG submission 185954) | Soil microbial communities from H.J. Andrews Experimental Forest, Oregon, United States - NR-01-A | ecosystem: Environmental > Terrestrial > Soil > Temperate forest > Bulk soil | place: USA: Oregon... | reverse complement strand
GATATTCGAAGAGATTTTCTGCAAAGCAACATTTTAAGGATGGCTACCGGTCAATAACAATGTGAAAACAAGCAAAAGTGCCGCAGCCGTGAAGGACACATATACTGTTTTCATTGCGATCTCAGACAAAACGTACCCTTTGGTCATGATCGCCTCCCACAAATCACATTCACACTGAGAGACATTCAGCTTCCCCCTTGTGCTCCAATTCACTCAATAGAGCACCTTCGCCACTTTCCGAGATATCCGAGAACAGCGCATCCACGAAGGGGTGTTGGCTGTTGAACGCCGCACGTCGCTGATATTTGGACGCAACGACTCGCTCAATTGCAGCGACGTTGCGCTTACCGAGCGCGTTGCATCGCCGTTTTTTGGGCAGCTCTGAGGCAAGCTGCTACTTGCCCATAAAACTACATAGGGTGTCGAGCGTAAAGCGCAAGGACGAGGTCGAGAAATTCGGCGCCGAATACTTGCTGTTCGGCGGGCGAGCTTTACCGGAGGGCCAGTTTGCGCGCGCTTCGATCCAGCGACTCTGACAAAGGCCTTATCATAAGGCCTGGCCCAGCGGGTCACGCTTGCAACGACAGATGGCGTGCGAAGCAGACTTGAATTATCAACTTCGCTCGACCCTGAGCTTTTTGGTAAAACCGCACTTCTTGCACGCGAGTGAGAGAGCCTCGAACGCCCCTCCGAACAGAATTGGCGTGATACGAGTAATGACCATTTCAGTTTCGCACTGAGGACATGTCGACGAAGCTTTTTCGGGTGGCACTTCTTGGCCAACCACGTGATTTCCTTTCACCGAAGATTCTTCGGAGCGACGCCAATTGATGAAGGAAGCCCGGTCAGGGGAGGGCTCCGCCCCGAATAACGGAGGCGGGCTTCTCGTCGCTGTGCCCTTCTTTAAAGTCCGAACAATTTAAGCCAAGGGCGACGCACTGCCGATGCGCAGGACCACCTTCAAATCAAAGCATAATGCAGGCGCGCCTCGCTGAAAGAGACGAGCCGTTGCCGATCTTCGTCCCACAGCACCAGTCGCACGCACCTGAGACTCTGAAGCAGGGTCAGCCGGCCGATGCCGTCGAGGTCCGGATAGTCGCGCAGCACCAGCGGCAATCGGTAAAAGGGGATGCGGCTGCACAAATGATGGATGTGGTGAATGCCGATATTGGCGGTGAACCAGCGCAAAGGGCTCGGCAGGGCATAATGGGAGCTGCCGTGAAGCGCCGCCTCCCGCAGGTTCCATGTTCCGTCGCCGACCCATACGGTGTGCTCGAATTGGTGCTGGATATAGAACAGCCAGACGCCGATCGAGGCCGCGAGCACCACGATTGGCAGATGCACGAGCAGGAACGGACCGACGCCGACCAGCCACATCATGAAGGCGGCGACAGCCGCGATGCCAGCATTGGTCGCCATCGTGCTCAGCCAGGGCTGCCAGCCGCTGCGCATGAGGCCGACCGGCAGGCGATGCTGCACGAAAAACAGATAGGCCGGGCCGATGCCGAACATAATGACCGGGTGCCGGTACATGCGGTAGCGAAGGCGGCCCCATCGGGAGCGCGCCAGGTATTCTTGTACGGTGAGCGTGTCGATGTCGCCCATCCCGCGGCGATCGAGATTGCCGGACGTCGCGTGGTGGGCGGCGTGGGTGCGGCGCCAAAAGTCATATGGCGTGAACGTCAACACCCCGATCACGCGTCCGACCCAGTCGTTGGTGCGACGACGATGAAAAAAGGCCCCATGACCACAATCGTGCTGGATCATGAAGAGCCGGACCAGAAAGCCCGCGGTCGGCACCGCGAGCAACAAGCAAAGCCAGTAGCCGATATGAAGGGTTGCCCACATCAGGGCCCATAGCAAGACAAGCGGTCCAACCGTCATTGCGAGCTCGATGATGCTGCGTCCAAGGCTCGGCACCCGATAGCCGACAAGGACCTGCGTCAGGTCGCGGGCGTTCAGCGTAGCTGCGGGTAAAATGGGATTGGCCTCTTCTTCAATAAATTGAAGGCCCGGCCACTTAGCTCCGGCGCCTCGATCGAAAGCAGCCGGTGCCTCGATCGAATCAATCATGCGCTCGCTCACGAATGAAGTCTGTATAGAATTGACCACTATTCCCTCGACCTTGGTGTAGCGACGAACGGCCGCGGCGGGCCCGAGATCGGCCAACTATCCAACCGGGCGCAGCAGCGGTCGTGATTACACGCCCTTCAATGGCTTGGCTAGCGGAGATCGCAACATCAGTTTCTCAGTTTGCCAGCCTTCCTGCGAGCGACGGTTGACACGAGGGGCGAGCAACAAAGTCCCAAGGCTCGACGCGCCACCAAGATAGCCGAGGCGCTCGGCATTGGCCGGGCCAGTGTCTACCGGGTGTTGGAAGGGGGCTAATCGCACCTCGCGGAGCAGGCAGGGGTCCCCGGTGCCGCCAGCGCGGCATCTTGTGAGGATCATCCTCAGCCAGTATGGTTCGGCATGCACGAATGGAAACAGAAATACGATCAACACAAGTACCGCGCCGAACGCCGCGGCATTCCGTTCGAACTCACATTCAAACAATGGCTGAAAATTTGGCAGGACTCCGGGCATCTGCGCGAACGCGGACACAGGCAAGGCCAGTACGTCATGGCTCGGTTTTTCGGCGGGGGGTCTTACAAGATAGGAAACGTGCGGATTATCCCGGCGGAAGACAACAATCATTTGGTATCTGCGGAAGCGAGAGCACGAAGGGTGCGCAACAGTCGCGCCACAAGGCAGGCACGTCACGCCTCCGAAATTAAAGACGATCAACACTGGCAGTTCGGACTTCGCGTCATTCCACCGAAGGTGTGACGGTTGCGGCCCAGTTGTTGGGAGACGATGCCCAACACCAATGATAAGGCAGCGGCCGATATCCTTGCGGATGTCGGCCGCGTCGTAGGAACCAGCGCCATTTCAGCTCACCATGGATCGGCTCTCGTTCAATCCCAATCCTTCCGCGGGCGCACAGATCGTGCATTCCACCCCATTGGGTGGGTACTCCAGTTCCACCTCACCGTCGAATTCTGCGGCCAGATTCCTTTGGATCAATCGAGTGCCAAACCCCGTACGCCTGGGAGGCAAAACGGGAGGCCCGTTCCTCTCGCGCCAGCGCAGGCAAAACTCACGACCTTGTCGCTGGGGTGCCAAGGTCCAGGCGATGTCGATATACCCCTCATCGTTCGACAACGCGCCATATTTCGCCGCATTGGTCCCGAGTTCATGCAAGGCCAGTCCAAGGGCCAGCGCCGGCTTCGCACCAAGACTGATTTCCGGGCCTTTCGCCCGAATTCGGTTCCGGCCGCGCCCCGCATGGGGTGCAAGAATGCTGCCGATGATAGTCCTCAAATCGACTCTGGCCCAGTTCGACTGGAACAATATGTCGTGCGCATGGGCGAGAGCTTCGAGACGAGAACTGAACGCGGCGCGGGCGTCCTCCATCCCGGGCCCCAAAGTCGCGTTCGCGATCGCCTGCACTACTGCAAGCGTATTCTTGAGCCGATGACGTATTTCGTCGATGTCGGCGCGAGCTGCATGCGTCCTGGCGCGTTCTTCTGCGACGTCACGGACATGTTGCCGTTCGCTCGCTTTGGTTTCTCTGAAACTCTGTTCAGCATCGATCCCGGCTTGCTTTAGCAAGAAGCGCAGGCGATCGACCTCTCGGACAAGATCAGCTTCGCGATTCTGGCGATCTCGTTTGTCGTTACCCATTGCTCCTGGGGTAAGTCCCACCTTTCCATCTCTGATAGCAGTCGGCCCTTAAGCTGGCTCAAGCTTACCTTTCCGTCCTGATGCGCTAACAACGTTCGAGCACATCGATTGGTCTCATCCCTCCCACATCCCACGAACGACGCTCGATTACCTGCCAGATCTGGTATCATCGGCCGGGTTCCGACACCCGGTAGACGGTCGCCCGGCCAATGCCGAGCGCCTTGGCGATCTCAGTGGCGCCGACGCCTCGGGATTTCATTTCGCGCACCTGCGCGGTATTGATCGAGGCGGGCCGGCCTTTGTAGACGCCAGCTGCCTTGATATCGCGCGGACGCTGTCCGCCTCAATCACCCGCACCGGGATTGGGTGAGAAGTATTGGAGTTTGTCCGGCTTGCCCTCCCACTCCTTAGAGTCGGACGGGGGTGCTTTTTTGACCGTGATATTCGGCCAAGCCTTTGCGTATTCCGCATTCAGCGACAGCCATTTCTCAAAGCCCGGCTCGGTGTCTGGCTTGATCGCGTCGACCGGGCATTCAGGCTCGCACACCCCGCAGTCGATGCACTCGTCCGGATGGATAACGAGCATGTTCTCGCCCTCATAGAAGCAGTCGACCGGGCACACCTCGACGCAGTCCATAAGCTTACAGCGAATACAGCTATCGTTGACGATGTAGGTCAATTAGGCTCTCCTCCTGCCGATTGCAGAGGTCAACTCTTTCACGTCATGCACCATCGCGGTGCTCGTTCGTGGGCTGGAAATGGACGCATAAAAGACCTACCTCCTCCGGCTGAATCGGAACGCCGAGGAGCAGACATTCAGCGGCCGAGCGGGCCGTGCTCGGCGGGTTGCCGCGCACCCCTCTGCCGAAGTGCGTGCAGTCCTGACAAACACCGATCTGCCGATGCGCACCACTCGTAGCTATAGTGGACAGCACTTGGTGCAGGGCGCGGCGCATCGCAGTTCGCTCTTTCGCGTCGAGCAAATCCACGGCGCGCACCAGAATTTCGAACGGATCGCGTGCAAGCGCCTTTTTGCCCTTGCTCGTCAGTCGCAAACGTATGCTTCGCCTATCCGCCTTCGATGGCTCCCGGACCAGGTACCCACCCGCCTCAAGCGATTTGATGGTTTGCGTTGCGGTGCCGCGGGTGGTCGCCTGAAACTCCGCGAATGCCGATGGGTTGCGGGAGAACTGGTTGGCGCGGGCGAAGAAGCGGAGCGCCATCCATTGGGCCGGTCTGAGTTCGCCATCATAGCCCTCAGCTTGTACGAGCCGCCCCACCTGCACCAGGAGCTCTGCCGTTTCGCGTGCACACATGGTCACCTCCGAAGAAAATAGTAGTGTTTCGAAATCAAATTGACAATGGGGTTAGAAGCCGATAGTTTTGTTTCGAAACTAGTTTTGCAGGCGAAGTTGTCTGCAATGGGTGGAGATCATGGGCGGATGGCGATTGCCGATTGGAACGTGACGGCTAAATCCGGCCTCAGCTGTTATCTTTGGAAAATCCAGCGGTTCCCGATGATGGAGCCTCACGAAGAGTGCGTGCTGGCCAAGCGCTGGCGCGAGCACGGCGACCAAGAGGCGGCGCACAAGCTCGTCAACAGTCATTTGCGCCTCGTCGCCAAGATCGCCCGGGGCTATCGCGGCTACGGCCTGCCGATCTCTGATCTCATCTCGGAGGGCAATGTCGGCCTGATAGGGGCGATCCAACGCTTCGAGCCCGAAAGGGGCTTCCGGCTCGCCACCTACGCCGTGTGGTGGATTAGGGCTTCGATCGGGCAATACGTCCTGCGCTCGTGGTCGCTGGTGAACATGGCCACCACGGCGAACCGGAAAAAGCTGTTCTTCAACCTGCGCGCGGCCAAGAGCAAGATTTCCGTCTTCGACAATGGCGATATCCGTCATGACCAGGTCGAAACTATTGCCAAGCGGCTCGGCGTCACGGAGCAGGTCGTGACCGACATGAACGGGTGGCTCAGCGGCGACGCCTCGCTCAACGCGCCGATTCGCCCGGACAGCGATTCCGGCGAATGGCTGGACTGGCTGGTTGACGAGGGTGCCAGCCAGGAGACTACCCTTGCCGCGAGCGACGAGCTCGACAACCGCCGCAAGGCGCTTGCCTCGGCGCTCTCCGTGCTCAACGATCGCGAGCGGCGTATCTTCGAAGCGCGTAGGCTCGCCGAGGACCCGATCACGCTCGCGGAACTCGCCGACGAGTTCGGCGTCTCGCGCGAGCGCGTGCGCCAGATCGACGTGAACTCGTTCGAGAAGGTGCAGAAGGCGGTGAAGGACCGAATCGCCGCGATCGAAACTCCGGCGCCCCCCCGGTGCAGTAGCTTCCGGTCGCTCGGCAACCAGGCCAGCAGAAATTCACGTGTTTTGGGCGCGGCGCTGACAGTTGGTCCCGCAAATTTGCCGGTATTAGCGTGACCAATCCATTGGTGATGTGAAGAATTCTTATTGCCGCAGTCACCGGAATGTGCAGGTTAGGTGGTCCACCTCGTTTACCTCTTGGAGAGCTCTGATGTCGACCGGGACTGTGAAGTGGTTTAATCCGACCAAAGGCTATGGATTCATCCAACCGCAAGGCGGCGGCCAGGATGTGTTTGTGCACATTTCTGCTGTGGAGAAAGCGGGTCTGTCCACGCTCAATGACGGCCAGCAAGTCGAGTTCGAGATTGTAAGCAACCGCGGAAAATCGTCTGCGGAGAATCTTAAGGTCAAGTGATCTTGTGTCCGGATAACGCCCAAACAAACGGACTGGGGAGGCACCATCAGACCGACGCGCACCGACGATGATCTTGGTGCAACGGCAGAGTGGTACCTCACCGTTCGGTGCGCTAATCTAACGTGCGCACGGCTCATTGCATTTCAAAAGTCCGTCGATCAGCGTGACAATCCGGACCTACGGATTGCGATCACCGGCAAGCCGTCCGTCGTTTGTCCACATTGCAAGGTCGCTACTCGTTTCCGCCACGATCAAATCGAGCGGCGTCAAGTTGTGCTGACGCATTGAGAATATGTGGCGGGAATCAGCCTACGTGGGGGCATGGTCCCAGCGGGGTGGTCCTCGCCCCCCACAAATCCACTCGGCTCGTCTGCCGCAATGCAACATCGGTGGCCGCTCCGGGTCGATTTCGACGGATCGAGGCCGAAAGAGACGAGTCGGGTTTGCCACCGACCGCCTCCGAATTGGCGCGCCGCAGGAACTCTGCGAAGCGACGAATAGTCACCGCTCGATTCCGGTCCCGCCGCACCTCTGAGCGGCTACGTCCTCGCGGCCATATAGAGTTGGGAAAATTCCGCATCACTATAAGTGCGGCCGTCTGGGTCCGTAATGTGAACATCTCTGGTGCCATCGCCCATAAGCTCAACTGCCTTCTTGATGGCCGCCACGGCCGAGTGCCGTTTGAGAGACAGCACTCCTGCTGAGTTCGTACCGGTGATGACATAGCTCATGATAGTCTCCGCCGCCTTGCGCATAATTTATGATTTAGCCACCGACGTCAAAAATGACCACCAGATGAATGATAGCATGCGTCTCCGGTCGATCGTGCGGGGAAATCCTGGTCGGCCAAATTGCCCAGCCCGCCGCCCGTGGTGCGTCAATTTTTAAATGATGGATCCTAATCCGGCATTCCATCCAATGTGTCCGCACGCGGCTCGACGCGCATGTTACCCAACGCCTGTATGCGAATCGACCGACCGCTTGGCGGTGCCGCCGTTCCGGGTGCGACTTTCCGGCGAGTTCGCTTCTGCGCGCCTCGCAGAAGCACTGGACACCGTGAGCCGGTCGCGGTTGTCGGCTGCATCACGCTCCTCATGATGTATTCGCCGATCTGGCTCCCCCTATCGGTGCCGACGCGGGTCGAAAAGCCGGTAGGTAGTGGAACCCGGCCGAGATGCGGGCGTTCGCAATCTCGTCGGCAAAGGCACTGAGGTTAGGTCCAACGGTGCGCGACACCGGGCGCGGTCGAGCTGGTCATCGAAATCTCCGGGATGTCCGTGGAACCGAGCACCGATTCGATGACGGCCACGGCGGCGCCGCTCTCGATGCATGCGCGCCCGGATACTCGGGATGCAGCGGCGTGTTGTCGATCGGCTGCCAGGTGGCTCGCGTTCCTGGCCGGGTTGCGGTCGAGGTCGCCGTTGCGGATCGCGGCTAAGAGACGAGCACAGCATCGTCGTGCGGCATGGCATCTGGTCTCAAAAGCGACCGGGAGCTGCCGCCGCACTCAAGCCCTACGCAAATTCTTGGAAAATCGCAAATTAGCGCCCGGTTTGCTGTTTAAAGTCATCAATCAGCGCGGTTGACGCTCTATACAGATTGTCCGCCGGATGATGCCTGCAATAGCCATCAATCCAAGCCGCCATCTCTTCCGTGTCCTTCCCGCCAGAGACGTCGCCCTGCGGCTTAGACCCATATTGATTGAACGCAGTTATGTAGCCAAGAATCCAGGCGGTCCGTGCAGACACTTGAGCGTCGTCGCCTTTACGATTTTCAAGCCAGGCGCCACACGAGACATTTCCTTGTCCCAATACGGCTTGCTCCTGAGCGGCCGTCTGGGCGGTTAGCGCCCAAAGGAGGCTTGCCGCAACCAGCGCAGTCCTGCGAGACTCCATGTTGCGCCTTTCGATGAATCGCAATGCCGGCCGCAGACGAAGCATGGACCGCCAGCCAGGCAGGCTAGACGCACCGACTAAGCGTCGTCTGAGCAAAATTGCTCACTCCCAGTGGCCTTAAACTGGTGCCAATGTGAGGGTCGTCTAGGAAGATCAAAGCGCGCTACGCGCCTGACAGAATGCATCGGCACCGGAGCAGATTGAGGGTGGCCGCAATCCGAAGGATATTGTAGGTCATCCCCTCTTACGGTTTCCGTGCGGCTCCCCACTCCGAAGCAGCAGGTCGAAATCATCGAGGTCAAGGATCAACTGACCTTGGAGGACGACGCCGGCGAGGTCTGGCTCCACCGCATCGATAGCCCTCACGTCGACGGCATGCTTCTCGGCCAGGTCGCGAAGGACAATGTCGTGCGGGTGACCGACCTCCATTCGCCGGGCCGCGACACCGTCAAGAATGCCTGAAATCCTCGGTCGCAGAAGCGGTTAGCAGGCTTGGCATCACCGGGGCTGCCTTCACCCGCGGTCACGGCAGCAACGGCAAGCAATCCGATCTCGACGCAATCACGGCGCAACAAGAAAGACTGCAAGCTTTCGGCAACCTGGCATCCGGCCACAGCCGGGTGCACTTTCTTTCTACATCGAACCCGATATAATTCCCCACGTTTCCCCCAACCTTCGTCGGTCAATGGAGAGTCTTTGTGAGGAAGAGACGTAAGGTCTCGTTTGACCCCAAGATATTTCTCGCTCAAGTCGGCGATGGAAAAACGATAGCCAAATTTCGGCGGGGGCAAATTGTGTTCTCGCAGGGGGACGTTGCCGACGCGGTTTTCTACATCCAGAAAGGCAAGGTCAAACTGACCGTTATTTCCGAGCAGGGAAAGGAAGCCGTAATCGCAATCCTAGAACCTGGTCATTTCTTTGGCGAAGGATGTCTGAATGGCCATGGAGTGCGCGTCGCAACAACTGCGGCGATGGACGAATGCGTCATTACTCGTATCGCCAAGTCCGTCATGATCGCTGCCATTCATCGTGAGCCTGATTTTTCGGAACTGTTCATGGCGTATCTATTGGCTCGGAACGGTCGAATTGAGGCGGACCTCATCGATCAATTGTTCAATTCGAGCGAAAGGCGTCTTGCCCGGCTCCTCCTTCTCCTTGCAAACTTCGGCAAGGAAGCGAGGCCGGAGCCGATTGTGGGAAAGATCAGTCAGGAAACCCTGGCGGAAATGGTCGGCACGACCCGGTCCCGCGTCAGCTTCTTCATGAACAAATTCCGAAAATTGGGATATATCGCCTACAATGGACACCTGGAAGTTCATAACTCGTTGTTGAACGTGGTTTTGTACGACAGGCATGAGATTGACACGAGCGATTCCCGAGTTAAGAACCGCTGATGTTTTTTGTGTTTGTCAGCGTGTTGTGAACGCGAAGCTGCGTCCACGTGCGGTCACGAGCCTGCGCGGGTTCACCGCCATGCCGTACGACAGCGGCAGACCTGTAATCCGAACCTGTCCGTCAATCCTGCTTCTCATCCGGTGAAGCTTCGGACGTGGCGCGCTCAGCTTTACGCTGCGCAGTTTTCTCATCCTTTTTTCTTTGCTTTTCATCGCTCCGTGCGCGTGCCGCCCGGTCTCGCTCGTGACGGTCTCTGTTATAATTCGGCCTGAAAGCCATGGAACCCTCTTATGATGGGGGTTGATATCATGTCTTAGTAGAACCATATAGGCAGTTGTTCGAGATTTTCCCTGTCTTTGCTTTGAGCCTGCGTGGCTTTGAGCCTGCACGGCTTTGAGCCTGGCTGGCTCCTCCTAAGACAACGTTGAATTCGGACGCCGGGCTGCGCGATGTCGTGCGGCACGCAGACGCCGATCGGCGTTTTCAATGGAGGCCAGATATGGCTACAGGAACAGTCAAGTTTTTCAATTCCCAAAGGGGCTTTGGCTTCATACAGCCGCAAGACGGTGGGAAAGATGTGTTCGTCCACATTTCCACAGTCGAACGCGCCGGCATGAGCCACCTCGACGAGGGGCAGAAGGTCAGCTACGACGTTGTGAGCGAGCGCGGCAAATTGGCCGCCGCGAATCTGCAAGCCGTCTAGCTCTGGTTGCGACTAGACAGAAATGCGGCCCGGCGATAATACGCCGGGCCTTTTACACTTTCCCGGCATGTCGCGATCAGCATGCTGCTGGCCGAAATGTCCGCCGGCAAGCAACGGCAGGAGAATGATCATGGCACGAAGGCCGGCAACGCGAGCAGAATTCGTCCTCTTCGATGTCTTCTACGAAGACGGCTCTCGGCGGTCCAATCGCAGAGTTCCGAGCGAAATCCTTGGTGGCCCTGACGGTGATGCTGCTGCGCGCGCTGTGATCGGAGAACAGGACCGACTCATCGCTGAAAAGTCCGGCAACCCGGTCTTGCTCGTCAAGAGCATCCGCCGATCTGGCGCCAGATAAGCCGGCAGAGCAATGCGGCTATCGCTGGGCTCTTGCATCGGATTGAAGACAGGCGCGCGGGCGAGATTACGTCTCCGGTAGCTCGATGATCCAATTTGAGCACTCGACGGTATCGTACACCGCCACCCGAACCACAGGGTGCCCCTTCTTGATTTCCTTCCCGGCCTCTTCGGCCGCTTCGTAGGTTGAAAACGTCGCCTTAGTCTGCCTATCCACTTGAAGGCGGAATTGGCCAATTTCCGGTTTGCGGCGCTGCGAAAACAATTCCTGCGCCGGCTCTTCCGAATGTGGCCCCTTGATTACCGTCTTATCGCGCAAAACCATTGACATGATGTTCCTCAGACAGGCGCGGGAGATGGTAGCCATCCGCCGCTAGGCAAGTGTATCATTTGTTTCCGGCATTCGCAGAGATGATGATGCCGCTAGCGGTCTTGTCCTCAGCCTCGATACGCTTGACGACCACGAGCGTGTAGTGGACGGACCTTCGTTGGTTTCTCCCATTTGTCTGTCTTATACGGTCACCTGCACGGGACAGTGGATATTCGACGCTCTCGTACAACCGCGGCTTCTGTCGAACCTCTTCTCGGCGACTTTCAGTTGAGCTGCCAGAAGACATTCATGTGGCCGTTCCTCGATTGCGAACCGGATGGCGTCTGCGGCCCGGGCAAATCGTCCGTACCCGGTGGGCTGCCGCATCCTCCGCCTGCCGACGAGGAATACCCGACCTCACTCGCAGTCGGGGGTAGTTCCGCCTCGACTCGTTCTCTGATCAAAAAGCGCGAAACGATGGACGCCGACCGATGCGTGGGTGGCCGGGGTACCGGGCAGAAAGGCAGAAAAGTGGCCGGGTCTCCCTGCACGGCGTGTAAAGATTAGCGCCGACACCGAAGGTGAGTCTGTATAAAATTGCTCTCTACTGTCGGTTTATTCCAGATATGCCGAATGCCATTGGTGTGGCGCCTAATTCAGCCGCTCCTTATTCGCTAACGAAGGCGGGTTGGTCAATGAAGTGAGCAATTTTGCTCAGACGCGGCTCGATCGGCTCGGCTAAAATGCTCGCCATCAGAGCGTATCCGTGCGTTGCTTGTGGCGCACGTCGCTCTCATTGAAAGGCGAAAGCAATGGAAGTTCCATCAATCCTGCAGGGACAGTCCGGCACTCGTCTGCTGCAAGGAATAGCCATCGGCGCAGTTGCGACCCTGGTTATTGGGTTTTCGTGGGGTGGATGGGTCACCGACAGCAAGGCCAAAAGTATGGCCTTCGCGGCGGAGACCAGTGGCCAGATGTCTGTGCTGGTCCCCTTGTGCGCCGCGCAGTTCATGGCGACTGACGGCGCCGTTGCGAAGATTAAGATTACGCAGTACGGCCATGACGACGTAATCCGAGAATTCGTGAAGAAGGTCGTCGACACCCAGATGGACTATAGCTTCGCCAGAGCTTGCGCAGCCGCAGTCGATGACGCGCTTGCCAAGACCGCGGCGAAAATCTGACCCTAATCATACGGCTGGATCGCAGACCGCACGGCTGAAAGCAGGGAAACAGGCAGGTGCCCCGCGGATCGGCTTGCACTTTCCAGTTGCGGCCCTGTTCAGTTTTCGTGCCAGGACGTGTCGCGAGTTCTTGCCGAGGCAGTCATCTGACGGTACCGCCTATCTCGGTCAAACCGAGAGTATTATCAGTTCTCGAAACGGCAGCAGCCCCGTAGCAGGTGCGCCAACAAAGAGCGCGTGGGGAGAGAAAATAGAATTCACAAATCGCTGCCTGCACAAAAGAGGACATTCAAATGCAATCGCAGAACAGCAACGGCGGCCGGGGTGGCCCGTGGGGTAGCGGGCCCAAACCCGGTTCCGATATTGAGGATCTGGTCCGGCAGGGGCAGGATCGACTCAAGCAAATCCTGCCCAGTGGCGGCATTCGCTCAGTCATCCTCTTTGCCATCCTCGCTCTGGTCGGCCTAGGCGCATGGACGGCCTATTACACTGTGCCGAGCGACTCTGTCGCTGTCGTGCAACGTTTCGGCAGGTATCTCAATGACGTTCCGCCTGGCCTGCATTTCAAGCTGCCGCTGGGTGTCGATGTCGCGACAATCGTTCCCGTCAAACGGCAGTTGAAGCAGGAATTCGGGTTCGCGACTCCAGGCGCCACCGATCCGTTTCAGACTTCTCGCGATGGCAGGCGGGAAACGCAGATGGTGACGGGTGACCTGAATGCCGCATTGGTGGAATGGGT
>Ga0257161_1000302_pt1 | contig 13032 bp, 6 predicted proteins | sample NR01A_FD_185954 | JGI IMG/M metagenome (GOLD analysis project Ga0257161, IMG submission 185954) | Soil microbial communities from H.J. Andrews Experimental Forest, Oregon, United States - NR-01-A | ecosystem: Environmental > Terrestrial > Soil > Temperate forest > Bulk soil | place: USA: Oregon... | reverse complement strand
ACGGCCGGGCTACAACTACGACACGTTCGCCGAGGATCTGCGCAAGCTGATCACGCATCTGAAATTGAACAAATTTGCGTTGGTCGGCTTCTTCGATGGGTGGTGGCGAAGTCGCGCGGTATATCGGGAAGTACGGATCCAAAGGTGTAACCCGGACCGTCATCATTGGTGGGGTTCCGCCTTTCCTCCTCAAGACCACGGACAACCCCGAAGGTGTCGATGGGAGCGTCTTTGAAGGCATTAAGAGGGCTGTTGCTACAGATCGTTACACGTTTTTCAGCGAGTTTTTCAAGGATTTCTACAATACCGATGTCCTCCTTGGGAAACGCATTAGCGAGCAGGCCCAAGCGAGCTGGAACGTCGCAGCAAGCGCCTCAGCGACTGCCACTCTCGCTTGCGTTCCGACCTGGCATGAAGACTTCCGCAAGGATGTCGCGTGTATAGACGTCCCAACGTTGGTAATTCATGGGGACGCAGATCGGATTGTGCCGATTGCGGCATCGGGACAGCGAACAGCGAAGCTGGTCAAGGGAGCTCGTTTGATAAAAATAAAGGATGGGCCGCACGCCGTAGGCTGGACGCACGCAGAAGAAGTAAATTCTGAGCTAGTTAGCTTCTTGGCCAAGGAGTAGCCCCTGCATCGACATCGGTTTCGCAGAAGGAAGGAGTCGCGTAAGGAACAGGTCCGCAGATTGGTTGGGCTCCTTCTACGAGCGGTAGCCCGATAGCCACGTCATTAATGAGGATGTTATGGCCAGCTCGTTCAGGCGTCCACCTTGAGCATTCCTCTTAGCCGCACCGTACAGTTGGAGAAGTTGCCGAAGCCGTGTTTTTCTTGGCATCAGACGACAGCAGTTATGTTAACGGCATCGACCGGTTTCGCGGACGGCGGTATCGCACAGATTTGATAACGGACACTGACCGAGCTGTTAAATTTCCAAGCCGGGCCTGAGCGGGGTCCAACCAGTGCGCCCGAAAATCTCCTGTTATCGGGAGAGGTCATGCGGCCACTGCAACTGCACCGGGAAGCGTAAAGTTAAACGTTGCCCCCCGTCCGGAGTTCGGGGTGGCCCAGATGCGGCCACCATGCGACGTGATAATGGAACGGGTAATTGCCAACCCTAGACCTGTACCTTGAGCCTTTGTGGTGAAGAATGGATCAAAAATCTTGTCGATATTGTCAGCGCACAGTCCCAGGCCAGTGTCGGCGACCGAGATCAGCAGTTGACTATCCCCGGCCAACTGCGCCTTAATGCTGAGTTCGCCGCTAATGTCCCGCATCGCCTCAATACCATTGAGCATGAGATTCATCAATGCCTGCTGCAACTGCAACCGATCTGCCTTAACTTTGGGGAGCCCTTTGGTGAGATCGGTACGGATGGCAACGGAATGGCGATTCGCCTCATTGTGCAGCAGAATTACCATCTCTTCAATGACTTCGTTTATGTCAACTATGTCCAGTTGTGAAGAACCCTTTTGGTAGAGCAAGCGGACGCGGTCGATGATATCGGCTGCACGTCTGGCGTCTCTCACCACTTCCCGTGCCGCTTCTCGTGCCTCGGGCAGATCCGGTTGATCGCGGTCGAGTAATCGCAGACACGCGTCCGCGTTGGTTACCGCCGCCCCAATTGGCTGCTTGATTTCGTGCGCCAGGGACGCGGTCAGTTCCCCCAAGGTGCTGACTCGGTTTAGGTGTGCGAGGTGCGCTAGTTCTTCCCGTAATCTCTCTCGCTCTTTCTCTGCTCGCCTGCTCTCCGTCACGTCCATCGAAACGCCTACAAATTGCAGTAATTCTCCCGAGGGACTCAAAACAGGTCGGCCCACGGAATGAATGAATCTCAATGACCCGTCAGGAGGAAGAATTCGAAACTCTACGTCATAATCCGACTTTTCGGCGATTGCTCGGTCGATCGTCGCTTGCCACCGGGCAGAGTCGTCGGGATGGACATTTTCCAACTGTTGTTCCCAAGTAGGCATACCATCCTTCGGATCGAAACCAAATATCCGATACCACTCCTGTGATATGTATAGCGCATTCCTAGCAGGTGCCTCCCAAGCCCAGCTCCCCACATGTGCCAGTCTCTGCGCTTGTGTCAAGTAGCTCTCGCTGCGGCACAATGCCTCGTAAAGATGTGTGTTTTCCAGCGAGATTGCAGCCTGCGAGGCAAGCAGTCTCAGCACTGCAGTCCGAGTCGGAGTGAAGACGTGCGGAGTCAGGTTATTTTCCAGGTACAGCATACCGATGAGCTTGGCCTGATTAATTAACGGCAGGCAGAAAATGGAACGCGCGTGACGTTGGCGAATGTACGTATCTGCAGAAAATGGATTGTTCAGTGCGGCATCGTCCAGGATCACACTTTCCCGAGTGCGTAACACATAGCGGATAATCGATTCCGGCAGCGCGCCCGGGGGCGCTTCTTTCCGGTGCACAGTCACATTGTGGCCGCTGATTTTGGCTTCTGCGACTGTCCGCAGCTCATTATCTCGGCTAAGAATCAACAAACCTCGCTCAGCCCCCGCATGCTCAATCGCCGTACGCATGAGCGTGTCGATCAGCCTCTCCAGAACCATCTCCGCCGACACGGCCTGCGAGACTTTGATTACGGTCGCTAGATCCAGGTGTTCGCCCGGCGCCACGATCGTGCTCGACGTGCCGCGAGTTGGTTCCTCTTTCCTGAGTTGGGGATAGAGCTCGTCGAGTTGTCTTACTTTGCCGTCAGCCCCCCAACGGAGATAGCAATACCGGGCTTCCCGCAAATACGCGTCCGCAATCTTGCCGAAGTCTCGTGCCGCGTAGAAGCGGGCAGCAACCTCGTAGGCAATCGCCTCATTGTGGATGAATCCGTTGGCGTGCGCCGAGCGGATGGCCTTTTCGTAAAGGCCTTCGGCGTCGACCACGCGGCCTTCTATTCGTGCGATTTCGGCAGCCGACAGAGCGACACGGTTTTCAAAATTTTCCGGGCAATGCTCCGCCCATATTTCGAGCTGTTTGTGGTGAGCTGTTAAACCCTCGAGATGCTCCTGCCTGTCACCGGTAGTAGCGGAATCCCATGCAGCCGCATGCGAAAGCGCACCATAGAATCGGAATGTTGCTTGTGTAAGCAGTGTTGGTTCAGCCCAAAGCAGTTGTTGCGCTTTCAATGAGGCGTCGACGGCGGATTCATAATCATCTGCGAAGAACCGTGCTTGCGCCTTAAGACTCCAGTATGCAAATCCAGCACACGCTAATGCGGGATTACTTGCCAGATGCCGCTCAAACTCCGCCTCATCGAACTCTGTGTCGTTGAACGAACCGAAATTGTTCGTCAATCCACGGATGGTCCGGATTAGCTGCAGGTTCGACCTAAGCACATCGACTGCGAGCCCGACGCGCGCTCTTTTAGCAAAGTCGACTCCTTTTTCCGCCTCCGCCTGCGCCTCGGCAAGGAGATCTCCCACAAACAGAAAATTGGGGATCAACTCCGTAAAGCTATATGCCGCGTATGTAAAATCACCCATCCGGTAAGCGGCATCGAAGGCACGACGCAGCAAGTCGCGGCCGCGCCTTGCATGTTTCGTCCACGTGGAAACGTGTTCGAAACACAAACAATTGCGAGCCTCATAACGCTTCAACCCGCGCCTTTCCATCAAGTCGAAGCTGAGTTGGCCAAATTTGAATGCACCTTCGTAGTTGCCGAAGCGCGGTCCGGCTATGATCCCAAACCACACATACGCAAAGCACGACGCGTCACTATTGCCGTGCTCGAGACTAAGATTCATCATGCGGCAAATTACGAATGCGCACAGGTCCTGGTCGAAGAACATTGCAGTCGTAAGAAATACCGCCAAGACGTCTAGAACATCCAGGATATCGGGAATGGCGACCAGGGGCGCGTCAAGGAGGTCCTCTATCTTTCGGTCCCCGAGTAGTGACCAAATCCGATCGTATTCACGCTGCACCTCGTCGCCGGTCGGATGAGCCGACCAGTTCGTCCCGTCACGCCGTAGATATTCAAGGCATATCTCTATGCCACGATCAAGCCGATCCAACGACGTGTATAGCGTTAACTGCAAGCATGTGACAAGAGACAAATCATGGGCGCTCTTGGCACGCGCGGCGAGCATCGAAAGTCGCTTTTCGGCAGACTCCATATCGGCGGTCAGCAGTTCACACTCAGCTATCAAGTGTTCGAGGGAAAAGACAAGCTCGTAATCTGTGTTCCAACTCTCTTCTGTTAGTAGCCCCCGACCCGTTTCCAGGTAAGAAAGCGCCGAGGCATAGGCGATTGAGAACTTCGCCCGCCTGGCCGCGATCAGGTTCAATTCTGCGACGCGCCTCCGCTCGTCATTCATAATGAGGTGGGCGGCGCGATTGAACTGGTTCACGATCTCGAAGATCCTCTCTTCGCGCTCGTTTGAAGGAGTTCTCTCTAGCAGCCGCCTTCCGATGCGAAGGTGCGTCTCGGCGCGCAATTGCTGCGGGATCAAGGAATACGCCGCTTCCTGCACACGGTCGTGGAGAAAGCGATAGGAATCTTCCGAGCGGAGGACAAGGCCCGCTAGAACGGCTTCCCAGAGTTGATGCTCGAGTTCCTCATTCGAGTCCTGGTAGATCGTCTTCAGCATAGTGACGTCCGCGCTGTTACCCAGGCAGGCCAGTTGCTTCAATGCGTCTTGGGTATCGGCGGGCATGCGGCTGAACTTGCCGACCAACAGGTCTACAACATTATCCGTGTAATCCTTCTCACGAATTCGGCTCAAATCCCAGGTCCAACGTCCTTGACCGTGATTGAAAGCGAGTAATCCTTCATCGCCGAGCTCGGAAAGGAACTGGATTGCAAAAAATGGATTCCCTGTCGTCCTTTCATGTACCAATTCTGCGAGGGCGCGAGTTTGATCCGGTTCACAATGAACAGAATCCGCAATAAGTTGCTGGATGTCTTCCCGAGTTAGAGGCGTAAGCACGATCTCCTGCAGTATCACTCCTGCTCGACGCATCGCTCCGAGCTTGCTCATCAGGGGATGAGCGGGGCCAACTTCGTTGTCCCGGTACGCGCCGATCAGCAGCAAGTGCTTCACGTCGGGCTCCGTCAGCAGATCCTCCATCAAGTCCAGCGTCGCCGCATCCAGCCATTGCAAATCGTCGAGGAACAGGGCAAGAGGATGTTCCGACCGCGCGAATACACCGATAAATCGCCGAAATACCTGTTGAAACCGGTTTTGTGCGTCCCGCGCGGAAAGTTCGGGAACGGCCGGCTGCTCTCCGATGACGAGTTTCAATTCTGGGACTAACTCCACGAGCAGCTGTCCGTTCGGGTCTAACGCCTCATGAAGGGCATCGCGCCACTTGCTCAACTCTTCTTCGGTTTTACTCAATAGCGGGCGGATCAGACCTTGAAACGCTTTTGCCAAAGCCGCGTAAGGGATGTCGCGCTTGTATTGATCGAACTTTCCTGATGCGAACAGGCCGCGCGGCGGCACCAGGGGTTTATGCAGTTCATTGACGACGGACGACTTGCCAATACCGGAATACCCAGCAACGAGCACCAATTCAGGACGTCCGCCAATGACGATACGGTCGAAGGCGGCGAGCAGCGTCTTGATCTCCGATTCTCTCCCGTACAACTTCTCGGGGATTAGCAAGCGGTCGGGTATGTCGTGCTCGCCAAGCGGGAATTCGCCGATGCGGTGCTGCGTTTCCCACTCCTCAAGACAGCGCCGAAGATCACACTCCAAACCTACTGCTGTCTGGTATCGCTCCTCTGCGGTTTTGGCGAGTAGCTTCATGATCATGGCCGAAACCATGCCCGGAACACTCTTCAGCTGCTCGCAAGGTGGAGTGGGCTGCCGAGCGACATGGCAGTGCACCCACTCCATCGGATCAGAAGCAGTGAACGGGAGGCTCCCGGTCAGCATCTCATAGAGTGTCACGCCGAGGGCATAGAGGTCGCTCCGCGAATCGATTGAGCGGTTCATTCGTCCGGTTTGCTCTGGGGCCATATAGGCGAGAGTTCCGGCGATGAATTCGGGAGGTTTGGGTGACTGCCGTTCGCGAGGAAGGCGCGATGCGATCCCAAATCCCATAAGCCAAACCTTGCCGGTGGCGGGATTCACCAACACATTGGTTGGCTTCAGGTCCTTGTGGATCAGACCATGCATGTGCAAATGGCTGTTCGCCGTCGCGAGACCATTGGCGATGCGCAGGAACTGCCTCATTTCCATCGGTCCGTGAATCAAGCGATTAAGAGGTTCACCACCTGGGTCTTCGAGCACAAGCACCGTTCGCTCATTGTGCCGAGATAATGCAAGGGGCCGAACTGCCCATGTCGCGTCCAGGTCGCTCCTGAACGAATATTCGTGCTCTATCTTCCTAACGGTTTCTGGTGCGGGAAGTGTGGAGATCGGTTCTAGCAAAAGAATGGACAAAGGCCCCACGTCTCTCGGGCTTCTGTGCTGACCCCGATACAGGATGAATTCCTCATCCTTGCGCAGGGCTTCAAGCGCGTATTCTCCAAGCTCCACGAGGTGTCTTCTCCGCTTTCAGCCTACATTGCCAGTGAGAGTGATCGCCGCAATGCAACGACAAGGTGGCTCATGTGAAAGCGGCTCAGCCATCTGTCGCACCCGAATTGGCCATTCTACAGCTATGACCTTGGAGCCGACAACGCACCGATTCAGTGGGTTCAACGCATAGATCCAGATAGCGGGCTCCTAGCCTCCAGGATGGAAAAGGGAAGAGCGCCATGGCCGACCCGAAAAGCAAAGACGGTCTCCGGTCTGGCGAACGGCTGCATCGCCGGTCTGATCGCGCACCATAACGGAGTCCGTCAATCGCTCTTGATCAATGAACCGAAACGTTCATAGAGCTGAGGCTTATTGGCCCGCAGATAGTAGCCCAGCACGATCCCGAAGAGCCCGGTGCCCAACACTAAATAAGGAAACGAGGCGACGATGCGCGAGTCGGAGCCGCTCAGCAGATCCAGATTACTCCACACCAGGATGAAGCATGTCGTGAGACCGACCGCGGCCAGGATGGGCGATATGAGAGTGTGCCAAAGCCTGCGGTCCAGTCCCGTACGGCGGAAAAAACCGATCACCGCCAGTGCAACCAGAATCTGGTTGAGCAGGATACCCAGAGTGGCAATCGCGCTCGTCCAGGCAAACAAAACGCTATATGGATCCTGTTTCGTCACTGCGAAAGCGAGAACTACCGCTAATGCAATTGCCGTCTGTACCATTCCCGCGATATACGGCGACTGGTGCCGAGGATGAGTGTTGGCCAGAGGACGCCACAGCAGCCCCTCCCGTCCCATGGCAAACAGATAGCGCGTGATGGTGTTATGAAACGAAAGAATTCCCGCGAAAATGCTGCTGATTAGCAGAACCTGCATGAGGTCCGTGGACAATCGACCCACATAACGCGTGTTCAGGTTGAACCAAAAATCGCCCGTATCCATGGCCGCTACCGCCACTACGCGGCTGGGGCCATAACCCGTCACCGCTGCCCACGATGAAAGCGTATAAAACACCATGATCATCGTTACCGCAACATAGGTCGCGATCGGAACAGTGCGCTTGGCGTCTCGCACTTCTTCCGAAAAGTTGGCCGTCGCCTCAAAACCGACATAGCAAGCGATGGCAAACATGAGCGCAATCCCCATGCCGGAGCGGAAGACTTGATGGGGCATAAAGCTCGTCAGGCTGAGTCCTTCCGCACCGCCGCGCCGAATAACCGCAAGGTCCAGCACGATGAGGATCCCCACCTCGCAAACCATGAACATCCCCAGCAGCTTCCCGCTGAACTCCACGTGTCGGATGCCGCACAGGTAACAGATGATGGCAGCCGATGCCGCATAGACCCACCACGCTATCTCCACTTTGAAGTGCTCCGCCATTTCCAGCCGGAGGAAGAAACCGAGCAGCGCGTAGATAGAGATCTGGATGGCGTTGTAAGACAGGATCGCGACCATGGCACCGCCAATTCCGACAGGACGCCCTAGACCGTTGGCGATGTAGGCATAGAACGCGCCGGCATTGGTGATGTGGCGGCTCATGGCGCTGTAACCCACGCTGAAGAACAGCAGAATCACTCCTGCGATCGCCCACGCCGCTGGCGCGCCTACACCGTTCCCGGAGCGCAAAACAATCGGTACCGTGCCCAGCATGGCCATCAACGGTGACGCAGCAGCGACCACGAAGAACACGATCGACCATAGCCCGATCGCATCCTTGCGCAGTTCCTGACGCGGCTGTCCTTGCTCGATCATTTTTGTGGTCCCCAAGACCTCGTTACCCCCTCGTGGTCTTTTCTTGCCACAACTGATTCGCATCCTCGTTAGTAGGAATAACGCAGTGCGAACTGAATCAACCGGGGTGTGCCCACAATCGATGTGATAGGCCCGAACGTCGAGCTGGTGGGAGACACGCTGTTAATGTCGATGATGTTGTTCGCGGGCGTCGGGTTGGCGAACGAAGTCGTGTTCGTCAGGTTAAAGAACTCCACCGAAAACTTCAAGCTCTGCCGCTCCGTGACGGGAAACACCTTGCCCAGAGAAAAATCCACGTTGAATTGGCGGGGCCCATAGAAGCAGTTGCGCGGCACATCCCCGAAGCCCGTGGCAGTGGGATCGGCAACGCCCAGCGGGTTTCCGATCTGTTGATCCAGCGGCGCATCGTTCAGGAAAGCTGCGCGGTTCAGGTAACCTCCCAAGCGGCTGGAAACACTTCCATGAGTGAAGGCGTTTCCGCAATTAAAGCCACGGGCAAATGTGGGCGTGACCAGGATGGGGCCAAAGGGTTGGGGAAAGGCTGCGCCACCCTTGGAATCGGTGACCGAAAAGGGCGTCCCCGACTGCACGGTAAACACACCGCTCACGTCCCAGTCGCTCAGCGCCTTGTGGACAAAGCCAGGCTCCTTAGCGAAGAAGGGCAACGCATAAGTAAAGGTATTGATCCAGCGCTGCCTGCGATCAAAGTCTGACGTAGCGCGTGAAGCCCCGGATTTGTATTGGTCGTTGAAACGTGAAATGTAGGCGACCTGCGCAGTGGAAGTATCGTCAATCGACTTGGAGAAGGTGTAGGCACTTTGGAAATACAAGCGATTGGCGAAACGATGGGTGACCGTGGTCTGCAAGCTGTTGTAGTTCGAGGTACCATTGGGAGCAAAATCCTCCACGTTTCCCGGGAAAATCCCCTGATAGGGCGCTCGCGCCGCAGCGTTGGCCACCGTGTTCTGCATGATGGTGACCTTCTGGCCAGTTGGGGTACCACTTGGGCTATAGACTTCTACCACGACTGGATTGGCGGGAGAGGCCACGGCGGGCTGGTCGGTTTCGCTTACCGCACGCAGGTGTGTGCCCTTGGTGCCTACATAACCCACTTCCACCGCCCAGTCCCCGGCGATAGAACGTTGCACGCTAAGGTTCCATTGCTGGGTTGTCGGAATGATCCAGTGGGAGGGCACCAAATAAGAGCCAAAATCGGGGATGTTGCCGGAATAACTAGGGGCGCATCCGGCCGTGTTTAGATTGCAGTTCGGGGCAAGGAAGAAGCTGGCTTGAGGCACGTAGTTGTTGTTGGTCTGGCCAACAACTGGCAAGCTGTTGCCGGGATTCTGGGCGGTGTTATAAAGATTTGCCAATCCGCCAACTTGCGGTCCGAACGAAGCCAGGCTGGGAGCAAATGGCGGCAGCAAGGCCAGGTTATCCAGCGCACCGGTGTCTTCCCGTACGGTGTAAATGCCGTAGCCACCGCGAATGGAGGTGGTGTTGCGTCCCCGCACGTCATAGGCAAAACCGATCCGTGGCGCTGCCACAAACGCGTAGTTGTTGCTCAATCCAGAACCAAGGGTTGTGCCCGTAACCCCGGTTAAACCGTATTGAGCAGCCAGCTTATCCGCGCATTTGGGATAGACGAATGGTTCGCCGGTGTAATTTGGACTGTTGGGATTGGCCAGGTTGAAATCGATATTAGAGATGTGGCAGAGAGCGTCGGTGGGCGCGCCGTCAAACTCGGCGCGGAATCCAAGGTTCAGCGTCAAGCTCTTGGTCACCCGGTAGTCGTCTTGGAAGAAACCAGCCAAAGCAGGGGACTTATAGTCATGAGTAGAGAGGCCGCTGCCCGTCAAGCCGAACGCCAAATTGCCGGCCAGCATGCTTGGCATGTTCCCGAAGAGCCAGTAACCGTTGTCGGCGATAGGAATATTCTTACGGACACCAGTATGGTCTATTTCTGCTCCCACACGGATGCTGTGTGCTCCGCGCACATAGCTCAAAGTGTCTACGAAGGATAAATTGTCAGCAAGATTCTTCAGCGGACTCATAGGATGCGGGCCAAAATTGGTTCCGGAATTGCTGATGAACAGACGGGGGATATCCGTCGAAACCCCGATGGTACTGAGACGGACGATTCCCGCTCCGGTGAGCCCAGCGCAGCCGGTATTGGAAGAAGAGGCAAACGCATTCACAAAAATCGGATCACACACGTTCACCGGCTTGCCCGTGCTGAGATCCATGGGCTGGATATTGTGGAAGCTCCAACTGATCACGCTTGCTCCGAAGCGGGCCTCGTTTACCAGGCGATTGGTGAAGATATGGGTCTCGGTCAAGCTGCCGTAGCGATCCCGCACGGGGATGTTCATAGCGAAGTTCAGGTTGTTCGAGGTGGGTACATACCCCGTCAGGAGCGCAAAACCATCGGCGCCGAAGGGCTCGTTGGTCGCGGCATCGGAGAAGAAAAAACGTTCCGACAAATGATCTTTGCCGGCACGAAATTCGCGGTCCCAGTTCGCGGTGAATTGATCGTCATTGAACTTACCCGGCAGCGAGATGGCGAAGGGCACGAGTTGGCCACACGTGGTCCCTGCAGGAACGTTCGTCTGCGGCACCGGGAAAAGGTAGCCACCGCTGACGGTCTTGGGACCAAATTGATTGCTCTGAATCGCCATGAGCGCGGCCATCATTGGATCCGCGGTCGCGAGGCCACTTCCCGCCAAACAATTCGCGTCGTTCTGGATAGCCAATTGCGTGGCGGCTGCGTTTCCTGCGACACGATCGGCAGCCGGAACATACGGAATCTGCGTACTGATAATCGTTCCCGGTGAATCTCCGCTGCGCTGGCGGGTGCCCTGATAGTTCACGAAGAAGAAACCCAACTGTGCCTTGGGGCCGACGGGCCCGCCCAGGCTGCCTCCAAATATGTTCTGCTTGATGTCAGGCCGCGCCAAGCCGTGGCTTTTCAGGAAAAAGTCGTTGGCGTCCAAGTCGGTGTTGCGGAAGTATTCAAACACATCGAAGTGATACTTAAGAGTGCCGCTCTTGAGTACGGCGTTGATGTTTCCGCCTCCGTTGCGGCCCTGGGTGGCGTCGTACAAGCTGGTGCTGACCTTGAATTCCTGTATCGAATCCGGACTCGGGAGCGGCGTGTAGGCCAGCTCCCCACCGTTGGTAGGATCATTGGCGCCAATCCCGTCGATCTGGTAGCTGTTGTTGTCCTCGCGCCCGCCGTTGACGTTGATGCGCACATCTCCCCGGCCCAACTGCGCGGCTGAGTTTAAGGAAGAGGAAGCGCCGGCGTTGGTCGCCAGCAGTTGCTGGAAGTTCCGCGTGGCCAGGGGAAGCTCGCGGATGCTCTGCCCCGCCATGGATTCCCCGGTGGTCGCATCAGTGGTCTTAACCGTAACTGGCTCGGATTGCACCTCCGCGCTTTCGGTGACTGTCTTCACCTTCAAGGTGGCCGTCAGCCGCGTGGTTTCGGTCGCTCGCACCGTGACGTCGCGCAGTTCCTCCACGGCGAAATTTGGGCTCTCGACACGCACGTTATACGTTCCCGCGCGCAAGAGCGTAACGGTAAAAAAGCCGGCTGCGTTGGTGCGCTCAGCACGGATACTCTCGCCGGTCGCGGTGTTTACGATGGTTACGGTAGCGCCCTGAACTACCGCTCCCGAAGAATCCTGCACGGTTCCGCTCATCGCCCCGGTCGCCCCGCCCTGGGCCTGGACCCCGACCGGAATAGACAATAAGAACAGCAACGATATAGTTCCCCAACTGGGACACCTCGCGTACGAGCGTAGAATACGATCCGCCACTCGGGAATTATAAGGTGATCGAAACGAAGTCGGTAGCGCCCCTGATCCTCGTTTCGCAGTTCGTTGCCTTTGCCTTGAATCGTAAGCACACCGTCACCGGAATGAAGATCCGCAGCATCCAGCCGAACCAATTCGGACCGCCGCAACCCGAGCCAAAAAGAAGCCCCACGATTGCAGCGTCGCGGACACCCGCGCCACGAATCCCCCTCGATACAAACCTGTTTCGCTGCGAGAGCACGACTTCTTCGGAACATGTACCAACTCCAAATGCCTCTGCTACAATTCAGTGACGGGGCAGGGACAGCTGCTCTGGGTTGGTGTTTGCCTGCACAACAGTTTTGGACGGCAGTTTAGTTTGGTGTCCATGGTGTCCATTAACCTCGGAATTTGGTTCTATGGGGTTGAACTGGGCGACGCAGGCGAAACGATTGAACCTGAGGAAAGCCAGTAAATACGCGGGTTTCCGATAAAGGTAAGAAAACAAAAGTGGGGACGTAGTTCAGTTGGTTAGAACGCTCCTTTTTCACCGTCGCAAGGATGTACTCGATTAGGAAATCAGCAACTTAGTACAACTAACATCTGTTCGCCCTGTCACGGTGCCTGCTATTTCCCCGCATTGCCAAAAACTTCGTGTCCGTTCTCTTGAGGTTCCTGAGGTCGTCATCGCCCTGCGAGATCAAAGTGCGGAACGCATAGCGACCAGTTTCGTCGAGAGCCGATTACCAAACTTTTCGATGAAGAAAGCTAATAGGAATGTCGGAACTCGAGGTTTATTCTATGATTGGCGCAGAAGGTTTCGCAAGGTTAGTCGCCGCCTTCTATCGACAAGTCCCGCAAGACGACCTTCTGGGGCCCCTGTACCCGGCGAGTGATCTTCCAGGGGCCGAGCAACGCCTCCGAGATTTCCTGATCGGCCGGTTCGGGGGACCCCAGACTTACATTGAACAAAGAGGGCATCCCCGCCTTCG
>Ga0257161_1000301_pt1 | contig 13049 bp, 13 predicted proteins | sample NR01A_FD_185954 | JGI IMG/M metagenome (GOLD analysis project Ga0257161, IMG submission 185954) | Soil microbial communities from H.J. Andrews Experimental Forest, Oregon, United States - NR-01-A | ecosystem: Environmental > Terrestrial > Soil > Temperate forest > Bulk soil | place: USA: Oregon... | reverse complement strand
GCCGAACGAGAGGGAGACGTTTTCGATGGAGAGGAGCACTTCACCTCCCCCTGGAGGGGGGAGGTCGGACCGCGCCAGCGGTCCGGGTGGGGGTGACAGCGCTTCAGCAAACGCTTCATGGCCAGCATTTGCGGCGTCGCCGCCACCCCACCCCGGACCGCCTTTGGCGGTCCGACCCTCCCCCTCCAGGGGAGGGTGGTCAAATGCCCTCGCCCGGCGCGCAAAGGGCGAAGAAATCCCCGTCGGCCCACTCATGCGGCTTTCCCGTGCTTCGCCGCCTCTGCCGGCGCCGGCACGTCCCGGATCTTGACACCCGCCGCGACAGCGCCGCGGCGGCCGTCTTCGAACGTGACCTCGGTCGCGATGGTGGCCTCCGCCGCGCCGTCATAGAGCGCCGTCACCAGCGGCGCGTAGCGCTCGGCGACGAAGCTGCGCCGGACCTTCTGGGTGCGGGTGAGCTCGCCATCGTCGGGATCAAGCTCCTTGGGCAGCACCAGGAAGCGCCTGATCTGCGCGCCGGCCATCACCTTCTCGGCCGCAAGCGAGCGGTTCACCTCGGCGACATGCTGCGCCAGCATGTCGTAGACGCGCGGATGGGCGGCGAGTTCCTGGTAGGAGCCATAGGCGATCGCATTGCGCTCGGCCCAGTCGCCGACCGCTGCAAGGTCGATATTGAGCATGACGGCCGCGAACGGACGGCCGTCCCCGAATGCGACCGCTTCGCGGATATTGGGAAAGAACTTGAGCTTGTTCTCAATGTATTTTGGGGCGAACAGCGTGCCGTCCGCGAGCCGCCCGACATCCTTTGCCCGATCGACGATTTTCAAATGCCCGGTGGCTGGATCGACAAACCCGGCATCGCCGGTCTTGACGAAGCCGTCAGGCGTCAGCGCCGCTGCGGTCATGGCCTCATCCCGGAAATACCCAACGAACATCCCCGGCGACCTGAACTGCACCTCGCCATTGTCGGCGATCCGCAGCGCCACGTTGGGAACCGCGGGGCCCACGGTGTCGGCGAAGATCTGCCCATCGGGCTGCGCCGTGACATAGAGGAACGCCTCGGTCTGGCCGTAGAGTTGCTTCAGGTTGAGGCCGAGCGAGCGGTAGAACGAAAACAACTCGGGACCGATCGCCTCGCCCGCCGTGTAGGCGACGCGCACCCGGGACAGGCCGAGCACGTTCATCAGCGGCGCGTAGATCACGATTTTGCCGATCGCATAGAGCAGCCGGCCGAAGACCGGCACGGCCCGGCGGTCGAGGAGTTTCTCGCCGTAGCGGCGTGCGATGCCGATGAAGTACCGAAATAGCGTCCGCTTGAGGCGGCCGGAGTCCGCCATGCGGATGGTGACGCGCGTCAGCATCTCTTCGAACACGCGCGGCGGCGCGAAGAAGAAGGTCGGGCCGATCTCCCGGATGTCGGCGAGCGCGGTGTCGCTCGTCTCCGGACACGCCAGGCAGAAGCCCGCCACCATTCCCTGCGCGTAGTTGAGATAATGATCGCCCACCCAGGCGAGCGGCAGATAGGCAAGCGCGGTGTCGTTTTCGTCAAGCCGATCGAACGCGACCGTGTCGGACGCCGCCGCGATGCATCCCGCCGCCGACAGCATCACGCCCTTGGAGACGCCCGTGGTGCCGGACGTATAGAGGATGATCGAAACGTCGGAGCCCTGGCCGGCCGCAATCTCGTCGTCCAGCTTGTGGCCGAGCGCAGCATCCGCCGCAAGTGCGGCATGGCCATCATGAATCACGCGCTCGATTGCGTGCAGCCTCGCGTGATCATAGTCGCGCAGCCCGCGCGGTTCGTCGTAGAGGATGTGGGCGATGGCCGGCAGGCGTTCGGACACCGAGGAGAGCTTGTCGACCTGCTCCTGGTCCTCGACGGCGGCAAAGCGAACATCCGCGTGGGCGAGTACGAATGCAAGCTCATCTGCGACCGCATCGGCGTAGACCGGCACCGGGATCGCCCCGAGCATCTGGGCCGCCATGATGGACCAGTAGAGCCTCGGCCGATTGCCGCCGATGATGGCGATGCGGTCGCCGCGCGTGAGGCCGAGGCGGGACAGGCCCGACGCGTAAGCGCGGACCTCGGCGAGCATCTGCGCCCAGGTCCAGGTGTGCCAGATCCCGAAATCCTTGTGCCGCATCGCCGGACGGCCGGGAAAGCGCGCGGCATTGCGCACCAGCAATTTCGGGAACGTGTCCGCGCCGGCATCCGCCACCTTGTCCTCCCGAGCGCGGGCGGCCCGCTGCCCCCAATTGATCTGCCAGATCCCTACCTCACCTTGACATGGACCATCTAGTGGTCCATTTCCCAAAGGAACGGTTTGGCAAGTTAAGAGCAGGTGATCCAGTGCATATTTCCGTAACCGAGGCAAAGGGCCAGCTGACGGACTTGGTCAGACGGGCGGAAGCGGGCGACGAGATCATCCTCACTCGCCACGGCCAGCCCGCCGTGCGCCTTGTTCCCGTTCGGTCGATGCAGGACCCCAAGGCCCGCAGGGAGCTACTTGAGGCGGTCCGGAAGTCCGGCGGCGCTCGCGCCACACCGGGGCCCAGCGCCGCCAGAAGCCAAGACTTCCTGTACGGCGAAGACGGTCTGCCCGAGTAATTGACGCGATATGATTGCGGTCGACACCTCGGCACTCATGGCCATCGTCCTCGGCGAGGCGCAGGCCGACGCCTGCATGGCAATGCTAGAAACCGAGCCGGCAGTTCTAATTTCGGCCGGAACCGTGGCGGAAGCTCTGATCGTCGCGGCTCGGCGCAAGGTCGCAGAGGAGATGGCGAAATTGATCGACGGCCTTGGCTTCGACGTTGTCACTGTAACGGCGGCCTCCGCGCGGCGGATCGCTGCCGCCTATGAAAACTGGGGGAAGGGCGTCCATCCGGCAGGGCTGAATTTCGGCGACTGTTTCGCCTATGAAGTCGCCAAAGCGCATGACTGTCGCCTGCTGTTCGTCGGCAATGATTTCTCGAAGACCGATGTGGAAAGCGTTCTGTAGTCGACCTCCATCATGGAGGTTCCCATGCTCATCGGCCCTGCCGCGCGCGGCGGGCGGAATCTGCCCTAGGCTAAGCGATGGCCTCAAGCCCCTTGGTCTTCACAATGGACAGATCCCGCACGGCCTGCCGAGTGATCGAGCGATCCTGATTGCGATCGATACTTTTGGTGCTTCTGACCAGCGTCGCAAAGGTTGACGCCCGCATCGCAGCGTGGAAAGCGTTGTGTAGAGGCACGAGGGCGGGCGGGACGCCCGCCCTCCGTTGTCACTCCGCCGTTGCCGTCACACGACGTTTTCTTACATTGCCGGTGGGCCCCCGTGATGTTATCAGGCGCGCCTGCGGCGCAAGGTGAGGTTTCGTGCGACTTATCGAGGTTTCCAGGCTCAGTCATCGCCTAAATCCAGGCCCGCCATGCTGAGGCGCGCTTACGACTGGTGCATCGACGCCGCCTACAAGCCATATGCCTTGTGGCTGATGGGCCTGGTTTCGTTCCTGGAGAGTTCGTTCTTTCCGGTTCCGCCCGACGTCATGTTGATTCCAATGTCGCTGGCGCGGCCCAAGAAGGCCTGGACCTACGCGACATTATGCACGCTGACCTCGGTCGCCGGCGGCGTGCTCGGTTATGGGATCGGGGCGCTGCTGTATGACTCGGTCGGCCACTGGCTCATCTCCTTCTATGGCCTGGGCGACAAGGTTGAGGCATTCCGCGAGGGCTATGCGCGCTGGGGCAGCTTGATCATCCTGCTCAAGGGCGTGACCCCCATTCCCTACAAGCTTGTTACGATCACGTCGGGCTTTGCCGGATATAATCTCGGGCTTTTCGTCGTGCTTTCGTTTGTGGCTCGCGGGATGCGGTTCTATCTCGTCGCATTCCTGCTCAGCCGCTACGGGGATGTCGCCCGCGACATCATCGAACGGCGCCTTGGCTTCTGGTTTACGTTAAGTGTCGCGGTCCTCCTCGCGGGCATTTTTGCCGCAATCTACTTGTTCTAATTTGAACGCGATTTGTCGCAGATTCCCGCTCCCGCCCTCCCCCGCTTGCGGCGCTTGCCGGGGAAGGTAGAGTGGTAGCTGGAGGCCCCCGCACGAGAACTGCCGAACCGCGATGAGAATTGAGACGAAGCCGGACCAGGCGCGATGGCGCGAGCCTGAATGCACCGCAGTTGCGGTGCGCGCCGGGGCGCGCCTGTTGGCGTTGAGCGCTTTTGTGTTTGCCTGCATCGCCGCGGCGGCGCAGACGACCGGCCCCGGCCCCGGCCCTGACGCGCCGTCGTCCGCTCCTGCAGGCGTGCCGGCGCCTTCGGAACCACAAGGCTTCTTCGATGCGTTCGGGAATTGGGTGCAGCAGGGCGTCGCCAATGCGGGCGCCGGCTTCGGCGCCATGGTGGGAGCCGTCGGCGGGCAGGCCGGCGAGGCCGCAAAGGGCGCAGCCGATGCAGCCCGCAATGCCGCCGCAAGCATGACCAAGCTCCCGGTCTCCGGTATCACCGGGGGCCGCGAGCGCTGCGTGCTCGCCCCCAATGGCGCCCCGGATTGCGGCGGCGCCGCCGCGGCGTTATGCCGGGCCAAGGGCTATGTGGGCGGGACCAGCGTCGATTTTGAAACGGTCGAAAAATGCCCGCCGTCCTATCGGCGGGCAGGCCGCAATGCCCCGGAAGGCGTTTGCACGACGGAGCACTTCGTCACCAAGGCGCTATGCCAGTGACGCGGGCCTCTCCGCGGCCCGCCGTTTGACCTCCACATCATAAATGGGGCCGGCGGCGCCGGGTCGGCGCGACACCACGATCTCGTCATCGGAATTGACCCTGCCGAGATCGACGTCGCGCCCCGGCAGCAGGGCGATCATGCGCGGACCGATGCGCACGAACACGAAACGACCGCTCTCGGCGCCGTCGGTCACCCATTGCCGGATCCGCGCCTCATAGGGCGGCCTGCTCCACGCATTCGGAAAGTTCGGGTCGACCGCGACCTGGAGATTGACGCCGTTGCGCTGGACATAGACCACGAACTTTGCCTTCTCGGGCTTCCATTCCGGGCCGAAGCTCGCGTCCTGCATCCACAGGCAGTAGAACGCCCGGCACGATCCCGGCCGCTCCGGATAAATATTGCAGCCCTTTCCGGATACGGCGTGCCGGCACCACACGCCCGGCGGCTTGGCGAATTCCTCGATCGCCGGCACTTTGCAGCACATCATGCAGGTGCCGCAGGCGCGTCCCGGAACGAGGTGCGGCGGGTCGGGGATTGCCAATTCGTCGCCTTTCATGCGGAGTTCAAGCTTGCGGGCTTACCTTCAACGGACGCAGTACTCTGTCAATGCGGCGCGGCGGTGTAGACCGCAGCGCGGGAGGGTTACCATGACAAAGGATACCATGCATCTTGCGATGTTCACCGCCATTGCCGGCTCCCTGCTGGTGGCGACCGGCCTGTTGGCGCCGGCTCGGACCGTGGCGCAAGGCGCCGCCGAACAAAGCACCGGGCTGCTTCAAGGTCGCGCGGCATTCACCGATTGGGGCGCCGACCGGCCGGGCCTGCGCCGGCACATCAGGCCTGCGGACCTGCCGCCTGCAGACCTCGGCGCCTCGTTTTCGAATGGCGTGCGGATAACGCGTCGCTCGGCAAGCCAAAAGCCGGTGGTGCCTCCGGGTTTCGAGGTCAGCCTGTTCGCTGAGGGGCTCGATGAGCCGCGCCTCATTCGGGCTGCGCCCAATGGCGACATCTTCGTGGCGGAAAGCGCTGCCGGCAGGATTCGCGTGTTGCGGCCGGCAGATGCCGGCAAGCCGCGCAGCGAGGTGTTTGCGTCGGGTCTCACCGCCCCCTTCGGCATCGCGTTCTATCCGCCTGGCCCGGATCCGGAATGGGTCTACGTCGCCAACACCGGTTCGGTCGTGCGCTTTGCGTATCGCAACGGCGACCTCGCGGCACGCGGCAGGCCTGAAACCGTAGTGCCGCGGCTGCCGACCGGCGGCCATTATACGCGTGACGTGGTGTTCTCGCCGGACGGATCGAAGATGTTCGTCTCGGTCGGCTCGGGATCGAATGTTGGTGAAAGGATGGGAAAGCTCGATCCGGTAATGCTCGAGGCGTGGACGTCGCAGCATCCGCTCGGCGCTTCCTGGGGTAACGAGACCGATCGCGCCGGCGTACTGGTGTTCGATCCCGATGGCCGCAACCGCCGCATCTACGCCACGGGTATCCGCAATTGCGTAGGCCTTGCGGTCGGCCCCAATGGCGACCTGTGGTGTTCGACCAACGAGCGCGACTCGATCGGCGACAACGTTCCACCCGACTACATCACCCGGGTCCGCGAGGGCGCGTTCTACGGCTGGCCGTGGTACTACATCGGCGCCAACGAAGATCCACGGCACAAGGGCGAGCGGCCCGACCTTCAGGACAAGGTCACGGTGCCGGACGTCCTGCTCCAAGCCCATTCGGCCTCGCTCGGGCTCGCGTTCTACAACGCCGGGCAATTTCCTGCCGAATACCGCGGCAACCTGTTTGCCGCCGAGCATGGCTCGTGGAATCGCAGCAAGCGGACCGGCTCCAAGGTGGTCCGCGTGATCATGCGCGACGGCCAGCCGACCGGCGAATATGAGGATTTCGCGACCGGCTTCGTGGTCAACGACGCATCCGCGTGGGGCCGCCCGGTCGGCGTTACGGTGACGCCGGATGGCGTCCTCTATGTTTCGGATGATGCCGGCGGCACGATCTGGCGTATCACCAGCACGGCGCGGGATTAGAGCGGATCCCTGTCACATCGAACCGCCTCTCCGGAGTCATGGCCGGGCTTGTGCCGGCTGCCCCCTCCCTACTCTCCCCCGCACGCGGGGGAGGGTAGGGAGGGGGGAGACGAGGATGTCCGCGACAAGCGCGGGCATGACGGTGAGAACGGCCTCACCGCCCAATCAGCTTCAACGCCGCGTCGTAGTAATGCAGGTCCACATAGCGTTCCGGCGGCGCTGCCTGCGTTTCCGGCTTGCGCTCGATCTCGGCCCGCAGGGCCAGCATGTTGCGGAAACCTTCCACGTCAAACCTGGCGTCGGGCGTGAAGCCCGAGACCGGAACAACCAGCAGATCGTAGGTGCGCTCCGCGATCTTGCGATCGAGCTTGAGCTTTTCGACCAGGAGCGCAACCGCCTCGCTGCGGTTGTTGCGGTCGCAAATCCACCGCACCGCCTGCACATAGGCGGCGAGATAGCGCTCCAGCGCCTCGGCGTTGTCGTTCGCCCACGCGCGCATCACGAAGGCGCCGGCCGCCTGGTAGGGGCCGAGCAGATCGACGAGCCCGCCGAGGCTCCTGAGGCCCCGTTCTGCGGCCTCAACCGTAAAAGGCAGATTGAGAATTCCGGCCGCATTGGCCTTGTCCTCGATCATCGCCTTGTAGCGGAACACCACGGCGCCGACCTGCTTGACAGTGTAATCGGCGCCCTCGCGCAGCCCGTGTTGCAGCAGCAGCTTCTTGGCCTGCAGGGCGTAGGCGGTATCGGGCGCATCGACCACGACGGTCTTGCCGCGGAGATCTGCGAACGACGAAATCTCGGGCTGCACGAAGAACTCGTTCATGCCGCTGTCGCCGCCCGATACGATGACGACGTCGCGCTTGGCGACCTCGATCATCGCGACCGCGTTGTCGAGGGCCGCGTGGGCGATCTGGAAGCGGCCGGCCGCGAGTCCGTCGCGCTGGCTCTGCGAGCTTTCGGTATTCTCCAGCTCGACCGCAAGCCCGTATTTGGCAAACAGGCCCTTGGCTATCCCGACATAAACCGGCAACGCCTTGGCGTTCGGAAAGGTGTTGACCCGGATTCTCACGGCTTCGGCAGCCCCCGCTTGGGCGGCCGCAACAACGACCGCAACCACGGCGGCGAACAGGACCGCGATCCTCCCCCTCCCTACCCTCCCCCGTTTGCGGGGGAGGGTAGGGAGGGGGAGTGATTGGCCGACCCGCCTCGACATCGCGGCGACAATGCTGGTTGCGACCGTCAGGGACCTCGCCGGCACCGACATTTGACACCTCCGCGTTTCGCGCATTCATTTGCGGGCCTTGGACCAGAATAGCACCTCTTGGTGGGGAACCGGAATGCGCGCAATCACCCTTGATGAAGCCATGACGATCATCAACGGCTGCTTCGCAGCGGCCAAGTCGCACCAGTTGCGGCCGCTGACGGCCGTGATCCTGGACGCGGGGGGCCGGCTCAAGGCGGCGCTGAAGCAGGATGGCTGCGCCATGCTGCGGTTCGAGATTGCCTACGGCAAGGCCTACGCGTCCCTGTCGATGGGGCGGCCGTCACGTCTTGTGCTGCAGAAGCAGCGCGAGAAGCCGGTGTTCATGGAAAACCTGATCGACCTGGCCGACGGGCCGATGTTCCTGGAGGCGGGCGGTCAGCTCATCCGGGATGCTGCCGGGGAGGTCATCGCGGCGATCGGGGTCACGGGCGATGCTGGCGAAATGGACGATGTCTGCGCGATCGCCGGAATTCACGCGGCCGGCCACAAGACCTGCTCGGATTTCACCGATCCTGCGGTCATTCGCGCCATAAACGCCAAGGAAGCGACGTCGCGACCATCAACACCTTGAGCAGGCTGCCATGTTGGAGCCATTTTGGTGGTGGTTGCTGCGGGGGACTGTTGGTGGCGGTCTTGCGCTCGCCGCCGAGGCCACGCAATGTGACCGCGATTCTTTGCGAGGAGACCCACCCCGATGGCTCAATCGTGCCGCCCCCTGCTGCCCGCGGTCGTCCTGCTGGCTGGCCTGCCGATGCTCGCCGGTTGCAATACCGTCGGCGGTTTCGGCAATCCGTTTACGACCGCCGCCGCCCCTTCGCCTCCGCCGCCCCCGCCGGTCGTCCCGCCTGGCGTGCGCGCGGAAGAGATCGTCGGCCGTTGGGGCTTGGCCTCCTATCATCGCGAGCAGGATCGCCCCCGTACCGAGGTCGCGGCGAAAAGCCAGTGCACGCAGCCTTACAAGATTGAACCTTCGCCAGCCGGCGGCGTCATGATGCTGGGTCACGACAATCCGCAGGTTCAGGAGATGAATCTCAAGGGCAGCGTCGAGGGCAAGACCTATGTGGGCCCGGGCAGCGATCCGGCCGGGACCGACGACCGCGAAGTTGTGAGCTTCGACGGCCGGGTGCTGATCTTGAAATGGGTCGATCCCGAGGTGGCGGGCCGTTACGGTAACATGGTGCTGGTGCGTTGCGGCGTCGACGGAGCGCCGGAGCGGACCGCGCGGGTCAAGCGAAGATCGGCCGCCGTGCAGCAATGACCGTCACCATCCGGCACAATCCGAACTGCGCGAGCTCACGGAAGGTGCTGGGCTCATCCGCGCGAGCGGTGTCGAACCGAAGCCCTCTCAGGTAGGCACGGCGCGTAAAGCGCGCCTTTAGGTGCCCCGTGGAGAGAGGCCCCGCGATCACCGATCGTTGTTCGTTGTTCGCTGCAGAAGCGGGTGTCGGAATGCCGACCCAGTTTTCTCATAAAAGTGGGGCGATTTACACCCCATTAAGGTTTTTCGCTCCATTCATTGCATGTCCATTCTGTGGACCTGAGTGGCTCCTATCCACTCTGTTTGACGCCTCCCTGTATGACTTGGAGCCGCCAAGAATGGCGGCTCCTTTTCTTAGTCCTTCGACCGCGGCCGCATTGATGGCGTGCCGCAAACCATCTCGCAAAGATTCTGCGAGCTCTGCTGGACACGAGCGCCGCGCAGGGGCATGCTTTTGCCTTTGTGAGGCGTAGACATGTCCGATCGCGTCATTGATGGGCTGCAACCAGTTTCGTTCGGCGCGCGGCTTGCTGCGTCGCAGAATTTTTCCCGGCTCTTCCGCGACGGCATGAAGCTCGTGGAGGATACGGCGGCCTATCTCGACGGCCCTGGCCGTCGGGAATCCAAGCTGCTCGACCGCGCAGCGTCGCTCGCCTATGCGACTGAAAGCATGCGGCTTACCACGCGCCTGATGCAGCTTGCCTCATGGCTCCTCCTCCATCGCGCCGTCAATGAGGGCGAGATGTCGCTGGCGCAGGCCAACAAGGAGCGCATGAGGATCAAGCTGCCGGCCGAACAACCTCCACCCTCCCCTCCCCCGCAAGCGGGGCAGGGGAGAATGGGGGAAACGCCGGCGCTGCCCGCCGGGCTCGATGACCTCATTGCGCGATCGAAGAAGCTGAAAGATCAGGTCCGGCGCCTCGACGCCACTATTCATGCGCCGCCCGCGACCGCGCCGGCCAGCGGCAATCCCTTCGAATTTCAACTTGGAATGTTGCGTGCGGCCTTCGAGCGCCGCCCGCCGTAGCGCGACGAGAGTGTCAGCCCGGTCCGGGCCGCCCTGGCTCCGTAGGGTGGGCAAAGGCGCATCGATGTGCCGTGCAACTTGGTGCAACCTCGCCCGCGCCTTTGCCCACGCTGTCCGACCTCTCCGTTTGACCGCGAGGGCAAAGTCGCGCGAGACCAGCGCTTCAATACTCTCGGCTGCGGCAGGCGACTTTGCCCACCCTACCGGAGGGGGCGCTGCTATTTCTTATTCGTCAGGCCAAGACCCGAGTTCGTCAGGCCAAGACCCGAGAACCGCTTCTGGAACCGGGACAGGCGACCGCCGCGATCAAGCAGTTGCTGTGTACCGCCGGTCCACGCCGGATGCGACTTCGGGTCGATGTCGAGGCGCATGGTGTCGCCCGGCTTGCCCCAGGTCGAACGCGTCAGGAACTCGGTGCCGTCGGTCATCACGACCTTGATCGTGTGATAGCCGGGGTGAATTTCGGATTTCATGACCTTAACTCTTTCGGCGCCGCCCAATGGCGCACCTGCAAGTTGTGGCGAAAAGGATGCCGGCTCTATAGCCCGGCGCTCGCGCAGATACAAGATCTGACAGGTGCGCTGTTTGGCGCGTCGATGGTGGTTGTCAGGACTGCTTCGGCGCGGCATTGTCCGGCCCGCCATGCCGCCAACGGGTACCCTTTATGAGCGTTGCCACCAAGTCCGAAGTTGAACCGATCGCCGCGGAGGCGCCCGAAGCTGCCGATCCGGTTGAGCGGCGGCGCAGCGTGCGGCCGCTGTTGGGACTCGTCCCGTTTGTGGCGCGGTACCGGGCGCGCGCGACCGCGGCTCTCATTGCGCTCACGGTGGCGGCAGCCGCAACTCTCGCCGTCCCGATCGCGGTGCGGCGCATGATCGACAACGGCTTCGACACCGCCCGCGCCGGGCTGATCGACCAGTATTTCGGAGTGATGATCCTGGTGGTGGCGATTTTGGCCGGCGCCAGCGCCATGCGCTATTACCTCGTCACGACACTTGGCGAGCGGGTGGTGGCCGATCTGCGCGACGCGGTCTTCGAGCGTGTGACCAGCTTATCGGCATCGTTCTTCGATACGGCGAAAACCGGGGAGCTCGTTTCGCGCCTCACTGCCGACACCACCCAGATCAAGTCAGCTGTCGGCGCATCGGTTTCGGTGGCCCTGCGCAACCTGGTGCTGTTCTTCGGCTCCGTCGCCATGATGGTCGTAACAAGCCCGCGGCTTTCCGCATTCGTGCTTGGCGCCATACCGGTGATCGTGCTGCCGCTGGTTGGATTCGGCCGCATGGTGCGCAAGCGCTCGCGCGCCGCGCAGGATACGCTCGCCGATGCTTCCGCCTACGCGGCGGAGCTGATCGGTGCAATTCGCACCTTGCAGGCCTTCACCAACGAGAAGCTCGCGGTCCATCATTTCGCCGAAGCTGTGGAGCGCGCTTATGCGGCCGCAGTCTTCTCGACGAGAGCGCGCGCAATCTTGACGGCGGTGATCATCTTTCTGGCCTCCTCAAGCGTCGTCGTGGTGCTGTGGGTCGGCGCGCAGGACGTGCTCGCAGAGCGCACCACCGCCGGAACGCTGAGCCAATTCGTGCTGTTTGCCGTATTCGCGGCGACTGGATTGGGCCAGCTCAGCGAGGTATGGGGCGAGCTGTCCCAGGCCGCGGGATCGGCCGAACGGCTGTCGGAACTGTTGCGCCACGAACCCGATATCAAAGCGCCGGCAGCGCCGGTGCCGCTGCCGTTGCCGCCGCGCGGCGAAATCGGCTTCGATGCGGTGCGGTTTGCCTACCCGACGCGACGCGAGACCGACGTTCTCGACGGCATAAGCTTCACGGTGCGGGCCGGCGAGAAGGTCGCGATCGTCGGACCGTCGGGCGCCGGCAAGAGTACGATCTTCCATCTGATGCTGCGTTTCTACGACCCCAAGGCCGGCGCCGTGACGTTCGACGGCGTGCGCATCGCGGATGCCGACCCGTGCGCGGTGCGCGGGCGCATCGCGCTCGTTCCCCAGGATACCGCGATTTTCGCGGCCTCGATTGCCGACAACATCCGGTTCGGACGGCCGGAAGCGACCGCAGATGAAATCGCGCGGGCGGCCGAACAGGCGGCAGCGGCCGAATTCATCGCCCGCCTGCCCCAACGCTACGACTCAATCGTCGGCGAACGCGGCGTGACGTTGTCGGGTGGTCAACGTCAGCGCATCGCCATCGCCCGCGCGATTCTGCGCAACGCGCCGCTCTTGCTGCTTGACGAGGCGACCTCCTCACTCGACGCCGAAAGCGAAACCCTGGTCCAGGCCGCGCTGGCGCGATTGATGCGGGAGCGCACCACGCTCGTGATTGCCCATCGCCTCGCCACCGTGCTGTCGTGTGATCGTATCCTGGTGATGGACCAGGGACGCATCGTGGAAGAGGGCACCCACGAGAGCCTTGCCGCCCAGGGCGGGCTCTATGCGCGGTTGGCGCGGCTGCAGTTCCAGAGTACCTGAGACGACTATGCCCGACAGAGGCTGACTTGGCACGGACGTTGAGCGAAGTGATCGCCGATTTACCGCGTGATCAGCAACAGGACATCGCGGCGCGAGCGGCGCAGCTTATCGAGGACGAAATGACGCTACGCGATCTGCGTAAGGCGGACGAACTCGCGAAACCGAAGCGTCGGGGCCGTAAGCCCGGTGCCGAACGCGTCCTGACATAATGCCAAGCTTCTCACCGCTCCGTCAGCTTGAGCTCGAGCCGGCGGTTGCGGCGGAAGGCGTCCTCGGTG
>Ga0257161_1000300_pt1 | contig 13062 bp, 15 predicted proteins | sample NR01A_FD_185954 | JGI IMG/M metagenome (GOLD analysis project Ga0257161, IMG submission 185954) | Soil microbial communities from H.J. Andrews Experimental Forest, Oregon, United States - NR-01-A | ecosystem: Environmental > Terrestrial > Soil > Temperate forest > Bulk soil | place: USA: Oregon... | reverse complement strand
GGGAGGGTAGGGAGGGGGTCTCGGTAGGAAAGTGCCGATGTCTCAACCCGTAAAGGCTCAAGAGCCGTCCATGGAGGAGATTTTGGCCTCCATACGGCGCATCATTTCGGATGATGATGTGAGCAAACCTAATTCCTCAAAGCCGGCACCCGCGCCCACAGCGGCGACCGCCAGGGCTGATGCAAGGAACCGCCAAAATGACATCGATGCCATGCCGGGAGGTTTCGATGCAGCCGGGGACCAACAGCCCGACGATCCGGCTGACGCCCAGTGCACCGCCGATGTGATCGCGCTTGCCGAGGCGATGCAAGCCAAGGCATCGGCTTTCAACCGGATGGATCACTCAACCGACGCTGTCCTCGACGGAACGCCGGGATCCGAGCGCCCGCTCCTGTCGCCGCGCACGACGGCGGCTGTCGACACCGCATTCAATTCCCTGACCCACACCGTGCTGATGCAGAACCCCCGCACCCTTGAAGACCTGGTGCGCGAAATGCTCAAGCCGATGCTCAAGGCGTGGCTCGACGACAACCTGCCCAACATCGTGGAGCGCCTGGTCCGCGCCGAGATCGAGCGGGTCTCGCGCGGGCGCGGGTAGAGCGCCGGCCGCCCGGGACCGCGTCGCGATCGCTCATCGAATCTGCCACGGATCCACGAGCGGCACGCCGGTAGAATCAAAGTCACCTGTATTGCGCGTTACCAGGGTGACACCGTGCCGGATTGCTGCAGCTGCGATCAACGTATCGATCACCGGAAGGCTGCGGCCAGCTGACAGTTCGCCCCACAGTCTTGCGGTGGCCGCATCCACACGGAGCAGGCGATCCGCGAATTCTGTCTCGATGGTATCGACCCACGCGCTGAGCCGCTCCGCCGCAATGGGATCGGTGTCGCGCCTCGCCTCAACGCCTTTGCGCAGCTCTCCGATCGTAAGAATGCTTAAGAACAATGCCGCTGAATCCGCCGCCGCGAGAAAAGCGGTGACGCCGCTATCGGGGCGTTTCTTGCGCGTTTCCGACACGACATTCGTATCGAGAAGGTACCCGACCGCCACGATCAAATCTCGATGTCACCACCGCTGTCCCTGTCACGGGCGACGGAGAATTCGTCAAACTTTGGACCACCTAGCAGATGTGTCTTGAAGTCCGGCTTATGGGCCGCCAGCGCGCTGTAGTCCTCGATCGAAAGTACGACCGCGCGCGCGGCGCCGTGACGCGTAATCGTCTGCGGCCCCTCGGTGCGGGCACGCTCGATCACCTCGCTCAATCGCGTCTTGGCCTCCTGGACCTGCCACGTCGCCATCGTCGTTCTGTCCTGTCAGACCATGAATATAGACATTCTGGTCTGACCTGTAAGCGGCTACACGCCCCTGTGCGGCCACGGCGCTATGGCCCGGTCTGCAGTCACGCGCGACGGCGTGCCAAGGTCATCCCGTCGCCTAGCGGGAGAATGACCCGATCGACGCGTTCGTCACCGGCAATCTTGGCGTTGAGCTGTCGCACCGCCACCGCGTCGGCGTGGCGTTCATTTGGGTCGGCAACCCGACCGCGCTGCAACGTGTTGTCCAGCACGATTAAACCACCAGGCCGGATGAGCCGCAGGGCACTCTCGTAGTAGCTGTCATATCGTGCCTTGTCCGCGTCGACGAAGGCCAGATCGAAAGGCTCTGTTCCCTCGCGCTCGATTCCTTTAAGGGTGTCGCCGGCCTGACCGATCATGACCTCTATCTTGTCTGCAACCCCAGCCTTTTCCCAATAAGGGCGGCCAATATTGACCCACTCGACATTGATGTCGCAGGTCACGACCCGTCCTTTCTCAGGAAGTGCCAACGCCATCGCCAGTGCGCTGTACCCCGTAAAGGTTCCTAGTTCGAGCGTGCGACGCGCACCGATCAGCCGCGCTAGAAATCCAAGGAAGTGACCTTGCTCGGGGGCGATCTGCATGCGGGCTAGTGCCAACTTTGCCGTTCGCTCCCGCAATCGGCGGAGTTCCTCGTGTTCTGGCGGCTCGTTCGCGAGCAGATAGGCGCGGAGGTGTTTGTCCAACGCTATCTGGATATCGGCCATCTTGCGCACTCCGCCTGGTCGAGGGTGGGCGACGCGCTCGACGCGCGCCACCGGGTCTTCGTGGTGCCTAATTCTTCGCGGCTGTCGCCGCGCCCTTGACGGCTTCAAAGGTTGCGAATTCGACGTTGTAAAGCTCGCCATTTCGCTTCTCGACCTTGCGGATGTAGATATTCTGCACGATTTCGCGGGTCTCGGGATCAATCGAGATCGGCCCGCGGGGGCTCTCCCAGCTCATGCCTTTCATCACGGCGATAAGCGAATCGCCATCGGTCTTGTCGCCGGTCTTCTTCAGCGCCTCGTAGATGAGGTGCATCCCGTCATAGCCGCCGACCGACATGAAGTTCGGCCGCATTCCGCTCGTCTTCCTGAAGGCGTCGACATAGGCTTTGTTCATCTCGGAAGGATGAGCGGCCGAATAGAAGTGCGCCGTGACCGTGCCGAGCGCTGCATCGCTCATCGCGGGCAGCAGGTCGTCGTCTGTCACGTCGCCGGGGCCGATCAGCTTGATGCCGGCCTTGTCGATACCGCGCTCGACGAATTGCTTGAGGAACGTGCCCCCCTGACCCGAGAGGACAAAGGCAAAGATCGCATCCGGTCTTGCATCCTTTGCGCGTTGAAGGAACGGCGCGAAGTCCGGGTTTTGCAGCGGATACCTTATCGATTCGATGACTCGACCGCCGCCGTGGACGAAAGACGCCTTGAAGAAGGTTTCGTTCTCTATTCCGGGCGTATAATCAGCCACGATTGTAACGACGCTCTTGATGCCGTTGCGAACCGCCCAATCGCCGATGATGAGGTTGGACTGGGAGCCGCTGAAGCTGGTTCGCACGATGTAGGGCGACCGGTCCGTGGCGATCGAGGGGCCAGCCGCCATGACGATGGTCGGGACCTTGGCCTCGGTCGCGAGCGGCGCCACCGCCAACATGCTCGGAGTGATGCTGAAACCGGCGATGAATTTGACCTTCTCGTTGACGATCAGCTCCTGCGCGAGGCGTTTCGCCGTGTCCGGAACGGACACGTCATCCTTGAGCACGACTTCGATTCTCTTCCCGGCAACGATATTGCCGTGCTGCTGCATGTAGAGGCGCGCCGCCGCTGCGACCTGCGCGCCGGTCGACTGCTGCGGGCCCGTCATCGGCAGGATAAGCCCGATCTTAATGGCGTCCTGAGCAAGAGTTTTGTCCGCGGCGCAGGCTATGAAGCCGATGGCGACCAATCCCGCGACCGTCCTTTTGCGCACCAACATGAGTGTTCTCCTTTGCGGAAAGGCGATTGCTTTCGGTTGTCGAGCCTGGGCCCAGAACTCACGATTGAAGCCTGCACGAATTGGCCGTAGCGTAGAAGTTCTATTTCTATTCATAGCTGTAATTTTTTGGAACGGATGACATGCGGCAAGCAGATCAGATCAGCAGTCGCGTCAAACTGCGTCACCTCAAGATTCTCATGGCCGTTGCCCAATCGGGCAGCATGGCGAAGGCGGCGGCGAGTCTCGCCGTCTCGCATCCAGTGGTGTCGAAGGCGATTGCGGAGCTCGAGCACACCCTTGGTGTGCGTCTGTTTGATCGAAGCTCGCAGGGCGTCGAGCCGACGATGTACGGCCGGGCATTGGCCGGGTGCGGGATTGCGGTTTTTGACGACCTGCGGCAGGGCGTGAAGCAGATCGAATTCCTGGCCGATCCGACGGCCGGAGAGATCCGGGTCGGATGCGGCGAGGTATTTGTGGCGGGGCTGCTTCCCGCCATCATCGAACGGCTGCGCGATCGATATCCGCGGATCGTGTGCCACATCGACCAGGCGACAACGGCCTCCTCTTCGGACTTCCATGAGCTGCGGGAGCGTCGTGTCGACCTGACGCTCGGCCACATTCCGGAGCCGTTCGAGAGCGATGAGATGAGCGCCGAGATCCTCTTCCGCGAGCGCACCTATGTGGTTGCCGGCAAGGGCAGCAAATGGACGCGGCGACGCAAGATCAATCTGGCCGAATTGGTCGGCGAGCCGTGGCTGCTGCTTCCGCCGAATACTGAGTCATACGCAATGGTCGAGGAGGCATTTGCGGCAAGGAGTCTGAAGATGCCGAAGCCTTGCGTCGTTTCCATTTCTGTGCATCTGCGGAACAGTCTGCTGCCGACCGGCCGCTATCTGGCTTATCTGCCGGAATCTTTCATGCAATTCGGCGCCATGCGCTCGTCGTTCAAGGTGTTGCCAGTCGATTTTCCGGTGGCGCCGAGGCCGGTTGGGATTGTCACCTTGAAGAACCGGACGCTGAACCCGGCGGCTCAGCTGTTCATCAGTTGCGCTCGCGAGGTCGTTAAGCCCCTGGCGAAGAAGAGCAGATAGGTGCGACGCATTCATCTGCGTTGCCGCCACCGGGTCCGGCCACGCCGCAGGGGCGGGAACAATCCGGGATTTCACTTCGTTCAACCGGGACCGCGTGGGAGCGCAGGCGTCCCGCTCCCCTCTTGTCTTGTTAAAACAGAGCGGGCGGGACGCCCGCGGTCCCAGGACGCCCACGCTCCGGTTTCTCGCGCTTGCGCCCGTTGACAACCAGCGCCCTGCGGCGCTTTTTGGCGCACCTCTTGCCGGATGCCTGCAATGATTGAAAAAACCTACGACCCCGCCGATATCGAGCGCCGCATGTCGGCGGCATGGGAGGATGCGCAGGCATTTGCCGCAGGCCGGCCGGAGCGGCGCGACGCCAAGCCCTTTGCCATTGTCATCCCGCCCCCGAACGTCACCGGCTCGCTCCACATGGGGCACGCGCTCAACAACACCTTGCAGGACGTGCTGTGCCGGTTCTGGCGCATGCGCGGGCGCGACGTGCTGTGGCAGCCCGGTACCGACCATGCGGGCATCGCCACCGAAATGGTGGTCGAGCGCCAGCTCATGGAGCGGCAGGAGCCCGGCAAGCGCGCGCTCGGCCGCGAGGCCTTCGTCAAGCGCGTGTGGGAGTGGAAGGCGCAATCCGGCAGCACCATCGTCAATCAACTCAGACGGCTCGGCGCCTCCTGCGACTGGTCCCGTGAGCGCTTCACCTTGGACGAAGGAATGGCGCGCGCGGTGCTCAAGGTGTTTGTCGACCTCTACAATGACGGGCTGATCTACAAGGACAAACGGCTGGTCAACTGGGACCCGAAATTTCAAACGCCGATTTCCGACCTCGAAGTCGAACAGGTCGAGACCAAGGGCCAGCTCTGGCACATCCGCTATCCGATCGAGGGAACGCAAGAATTCATCACGGTTGCGACGACGCGGCCGGAGACCATGCTGGGCGACACTGCGGTCGCGGTCCATCCGGAAAACCCGCGCCTCAAGCACCTGATCGGCAAGACCGCTATACTGCCGCTGGTCGGCCGGCGCATTGCGATCATCGGCGACGATTATGCCGACCCCGAGAAAGGCAGCGGGGCGGTGAAGATCACGCCCGCCCACGACTTCAACGACTTCGAAGTCGGCAAGCGGCATCACCTGCCGATGGTCAACGTGCTCGACGTGGAGGGAAAGCTCGACCTCGACGGCAACATCGCGTTCCTGGAGGGCGTGCCGCCTTCCACGGAACTCGACGAAACGCTCAAGCTGCACGGCGTCGATCGTTTCGCCGCGCGCAAAAAGATCGTGGATCGGCTGGAGGCGGCAGGGCTGCTCGCCAAGGTCGAGCCCCACACCCACATGGTGCCGCACGGCGACCGCTCCGCTGCGGTGATCGAGCCGTTCCTCTCCGATGAGTGGTTTGTCAACGCCAAGGCGCTGGCTCACCAGGCGATGGCGGCGGTCGAACACGGCCGCACCGCGTTCGTGCCGAAGAATTGGGAGAAGACCTATTTCGACTGGCTGGAGAACATCCAACCCTGGTGCATTTCGCGTCCGCTGTTCTGGGGCCACCAGATTCCCGCCTGGTACGGGCCGGACGGCAAGGTGTTCGTCGCCGAGACCGAGGAGGAGGCGGTGTCGCGTGCGCTCGCCTACTACGCGGAGACCGAGGCCATCACGCCGATGCAGGGCCACGACATGGCGCTCGATCCGGCCAGCCGCGCGCCTTTCCTTATGCGCGAGGAGGCGGTGCTCGACACCTGGTTCTCCTCGGCGCTGTGGCCGTTCTCGACGCTGGGCTGGCCCGATGAGACACCCGAACTTGAGCGCTACTATCCGACCGATGTGCTGGTCACCGGCTTCGACATCATTTTCTTCTGGGTCGCCCGCATGATGATGATGGGCCTGCACTTCATGAAGGAGGTGCCGTTCCACACGGTCTACATCCATGCCCTGGTCCGCGACGAGAAGGGCGCCAAGATGTCGAAGTCCAAGGGAAACATTATCGATCCCCTGGAACTGATCGACCGCTACGGCGCCGACGCGCTGCGGTTCACGCTTGCCGCCATGGCGGCGCAGGGCCGCGACATCAAGCTCGCGACGTCGCGGGTCGAAGGCTATCGCAATTTTGCGACCAAGCTATGGAACGCCTGCCGCTTTGCGGAGATGAACGGCTGCGCCACGCTGCCGGGGTTCGAGCCGGACGAGGTGGAGGAGACCCTCAATCGCTGGATCGGCCACGAGACCGCCCGTGCGGTGGGCGAGGTCACCGAGGCGATCGAGGCCTTCCGATTCAACGACGCCGCCAGCGCCGTCTACCGCTTCGTCTGGAACGTCTATTGCGACTGGTACCTGGAGCTTTCAAAGCCCGTTCTCATGGGGCCGGACAGCCCCGCCAAGACTGAAACTCAGGCCATGGTGGCGTTCGTGCGCGACCAGATTCTGGCGTTGCTGCATCCGTTCATGCCGTTCGTCACCGAGGAGCTGTGGAGCGTGACGGCTGAAGGCGGCGTCGCCCGCGAGAGCCTGTTGGCGCTGGCGCCATGGCCGTTGCTCGCCGAACTTGAGGATGAAGCCGCCGAAGCCGAGATCGGCTGGGTGGTCGATGTCATCACGGCGATCCGCTCGGTGCGCACCGAGATGAATATCGCGCCGTCCATGCAGATTCCCATGGTGCTGGCCGCAGTTACGGCCGAAACCTGCGACCGCGCACAACGCTGGAGCGACGTGATCAAGCGGATGGCGAGGATCGCCGATATGTCGACCGCCGCTGCGCCGCCGGCCGGCGCCGTGCAGCTTCTGGTGCGCGGTGACACGGTGGCGCTGCCGCTCAAAGGCATCATCGACCTCGGCGCCGAGAAGGCGCGCCTGGAGAGGGAAAAGGCCAAGGCCGAGGCCGAGATCAACCGCATCGATGCCAAGCTCGGCAACCCCGATTTCATCGCCCGCGCGCCTGAGGAAGTGGTTGAGGCCGATCGCGAGAAGCGGGAGGAGGCGGTGGCCCGGCGGGCGAAGATTGTGGAAGCGCTGGAGCGATTGAAGCAGGCGGAGGCCGACGTAAGAAGATGAGTGCGCAGCGCAAGTTGAGGCAACTGGAATGACGTTCTCCGTCACATACTTTCAGCTTGCCTCTACGGGCTGCCCATATTAGGAACAAACCATGGACGCAAAAATCGATCCCTCTTTGTTGCAGGCCTATAGCCGCGGCGAAATCAGCCGGCGCGATATCAGCGACCGCCTGAACAGGGAGATTAGCTTCGGCGAGTTGCTCGGCGCCTTGCATGCGCACCGTTTTCCGCTGCCACGTTTTCCCGCCCATCCGGACTCGATTGGCGTGAAGCTCATTCGACGCTTGGCCGAACGAGTGCCCCGTGCCGGATGAAGAACTTCGCGCTAAGCTGATTGTGCCCGATACGCTTTACGCCCGAAATCCCTCGAATATCGCCTGATCCGCGAAACGCGCCGCCATCGTGCGGTGCTGCGCGCTGCGGACCGTCCAAGCAAGCACCGGCAATCCGAACATAAGCCGCGCCGCCCGCGGCGTGATGGCGGCGAGATCGTCTACCTGATGGGCGAGGAACGCGGGGCGGCTCATCGGTGCATGCAGCAGAAATGTCAGCTCGAAGCGTTGCGCCGGATTGAGAAATTTCCAAACCAGCGGCGGATGACCGCGTCCGGCGACGATACCGCGGACAACGCGGGGAGCGAGATGCCGCAACAAGGCGATGGCCGCCGGGTCGAACGACATGACGGCGACCGGCCCGCGGTAAGGAGCAAGCACGGCGGCGGTTCGCGCCGCGAGCCGCAGGTCGCCGTCGAACCGGCTCTTGATCTCGATCACGAGGGTCACGCGTCCGGCCACGAGATCGAGGAGATCTCCGAGCGCCATCATACGGTCGGCGGTCGCCCGGAACGGCACGCGCCGCAGCGCCGCGGCGGACATGTCGCGGAGCGCACCGCTGCCGTCGGCCAGGCGGCCGAGACTGTCGTCATGATGCACCATCGCCTCGCCGTCGGCGCTGATCTGCAGGTCAGCCTCGACGCCGTATCGACCCGCAATAGCCGCCGCAGCGGCGGATGGTGTGTTCTCGATTATTCCCTGTGCAGGATCATGGAGCCCACGATGGGCGATCGGGCGAGCGGTCAGCCAAGCGAGGGCGGATTTCGACCCTCGAGCCGGTGTCCCCCCGCTCCTTAATCCCTTCTTAACCCGCTCTTGGGCGCCATCGCTCACGAGACCTCGAACGTTCCCTCGACCTCGACGGCGGCATCGGAGGGGAGCGCCGCAACACCCACGGTGGTACGGGCATGGCGACCTCTTTCGCCGAACACGGCCACCATGAGGTCCGACGCGCCGTTCATCACCTTGGGGCCGTCAAGGAAATCCGGCGCGGAATTGATGAAGCCGCCGAGCCGCACCACGCGGACCACCTTGTCGAGATCGCCGAGCGCCGCCTTGACCTGCGCCAACAGGTTGACCGCACAGGCGCGGGCGGCGGTCTGACCCTGCTCGACCGTGACCTGCGCGCCGAGCTTGCCGGCGGCCACCAGGGCGCCATCTGCGAGGCAAATTTGTCCGGATACGAACAACAAGCGCCCGCTGCGCACGAAAGGCACATAATTGGCAATGGGCGCCGCCGGAACAGGCAGCTCGATCCCCAATTCGTCAAGCTTCTTGTCGAAGGCTCCAGCCATCGCGCGCCCACCCGTCAAATCAGTCGCAACCCCGGCGGGACCTTGGCTCATCGGGGCACGCCTTGCAAGCGGTAGGGGGGTGTCTCATGCCGATTATTGCGGCAACGGTCCGCCAATCCCGGCTATGGTAAATGCACGACTTTGCGACGTTTCGGTGCCAGGTGTTTCGGCGCCAAGTGTTTCGGTAACAGGTGTTTCTGTAACAGGTGAAGGGGGCCGCTCGATAATGCCTCAGCGCCCGCGAGACTCTGCGCCGATCCGGGTTGCGCTGCTATCTTGCGAATCCTATGTTGGATAGCTGGGCGCCGCGAATTGCCGGGATGTCGGGCTGGCGACGTCAGGAGGTTTTAAGAATGCGCGTTCAAATCCGTTTTCAGGTGGTTGCAGCCTCCTTGATGGCGGGGGCCTGCTTTGCCGCCGCGCCGGCGGCTGCGGCAGGGGTAGCGCTCGCGCCGCATCGCGCCGTCTACGACCTCAAGCTTTTGAAGTCGCATGGCAAGCGATCCGTCGAGGCGGTGCGTGGACGCATTCTTTATGATTTCGCCGGCAGCGCCTGTGAAGGCTACGCACTGCAGTTCCGCCAAGTGTCGGAGATCGACAGCGGCGAGGGCAAGATGGCGCTGAGCGATCTGCGGGCCGCCACCTGGGAAGACGGCGACGCCAAATCGTTTCGCTTCAACTCCGAAAACAAGGTCAATGAACACGTCGTCGATACCGTCGACGGCAGCGCCGGTCGCGACAGCTCCGGGATGTCGGTCAAGCTCGTAAAGCCGCAGCCGAAGAACTTCGATCTCGACGCCAAGGTCGTATTCCCGACTGAGCATGTCAGGCGCGTCATCGAGGCGGCGGAGGCCGGCAAGACCCTGCTTGAGCTGTCGGTGTACGACGGCTCGGAATCCGGCGACAAGGTGTTCTCGACCCTTGCGGTGATCGGCAATGCCATCGCGCCGGGCGAGAAATTGCCGGACGATGCTGCAGCCGGCAACGCAACGCTGGCCGGTCTCAAGCGCTGGCCCGTCACCATCAGCTATTTCGAGCAGGGCGCCGCCAAGACCGGCGAACAAACCCCGGCCTACGCTATCGGCTTCGAGCTCTACGAGAACGGCGTTTCGCGCGCGCTCAGCCTTGACTACGGCGATTTCGTCGTGTCTGGAACCATGTCGCAGCTCGACTTGAAGGATGCGCCTGCCTGCAAGTGAAGCGCGGGGGCCAATCAAATCGGTTTTAGCGAAGGGGCTGTCTGGCTGCAGCATCCCGGTAAGCGGATCCAGTCGCACCCCCCCTTCGCTCCGCACCGTGATGCTCCAATGGCACCACCATCATCATCACTTGCGCCACCAGCGAAAACGGGAACGCGGTTTGCCGGCGATTTGCATGAGACGGTTGCCGAACTCATCCGCGGTATCGCCCACCAGACCGATATTCGGGTGATGTTGAAATCCCGAGTGCGTCATCTTCGCGGCCTCAAGCGCCTGCTTGGCTTCGTTCTCAGCTTCTAACGTCTGACCTTGTTCATGGAGGATGAGCGCCAGCGCGCCGTGCCATTGATAGAGCTGGACCGGGAAAGTCAGCCAATCCTTGTGCTTCATCAGGACTTGGATGGCTCTGTCGTAACGCGCGCTCATGCGCTCAGTCGCGATGAGAACCGGCAGCTCGTGAAAAGCCCAAGTCCGAAAATTCGGAACGGCCTCCTCGCGGGCAAGCACCGCCTCGAAGGCGAGGACTGCAGCATCTACGTTGCGAAGGGCAAGATAGGCACGCGCTCGATAGAAGTGCGCCTCAGCCTGATCCAGGTCGCCCCCCGAGGTGAAATATTGATCCAATAGCCGTAGAGCAACCTCGGGACAGCTCGACGCCAGTGCTCTTGCCTGATTGCGCAGGTACCACGTTTTGTTCCTGGCCCGCGCGAGCTTACTGAAGAAAGTGACCTCGATCTCCTCGTTCCAGGAGGTGTTCCGCCACCAATTGTCTCGCCCCATGACAGGGTTTATCGAGGCTGACCGGCGGATGTAGGTGGAATCGGCGGGAGCAGAGCGATGGCAAGGAGTGCGATGGGGCCGAGAATGGCGCCCAGCCAATACCACAGCTTAGTGGAATGGCCTCGCCGACCCGCAATCCAACCGGAAAGCAAGGTAAATGCCACGAGCAGAAGGAGCGCGACAGCCAAGCCAATCATGGGATTCCCCGTCGAGTAGATCATCATGCAGACGGAGAGGTAGCTCGATGCGACAACCAAAAGCAACAACGCAGCAGATCTAGTCATGTGGATCATCCCCTCTGGTTTGCTCTTCAGATTATCGTGCCAAGCACAAGAATCTTGGTATTTTTCAATCCCGCGTCAATCGGCGCCAAGGACATAGGGCGGATTAGGGCAGCGAAGTCCGCCGGTCGGCGCGTCCGAGGAGTGTGTTAACGACAAGCCGTCCGAAGGAAGGCCGTTCACCGGACCATCGTGAACAGGCGGCTCCAGCGCACCGACCGCGGCCAGCTCCAGACGTGCCAGGCGGGTTCGCCGTCGCCGATTGAGAAGAAAATGATCTGGGCTTTGCCGATAAGGTTCTCGAACGGCACGTAGCCCACTGCCGACGGCACGCGGCTGTCGGCTGAATTGTCGCGATTGTCGCCCATCATGAAATAGTGGCCGGGCGGGACGAGATATTCCTCGGTGTTGTCGAGAAAACCATTGTCCTGGAGATCGAGCGACTCGTAGCTCACCCCGTTTGGCAACGTTTCGCGCCAGCGCCGGACGCGCTCTGCGCCGCCGTTCTCGTCATCGATGAAATCAGCGATACGCTCGCGCTTGACCGGCGCGCCGTTGATGTGCAGCAGCCCGTCGATCATCTGGATGCGGTCACCCGGCAGGCCGATCACCCGCTTGATGTAGTCGGTCGTATCGTCCTTCGGGAGGCGGAACACCGCCACGTCGCCGCGCTGCGGCTCGGCGCCGAAAATGCGGCCGGAAAACAACGGCGGCGACAGGGGCAACGAATAATGGCTGTAGCCGTAGCTGTATTTCGATACGAACAGATAATCCCCGATCAAAAGGGTCGCTTTCATGGATCCGGAGGGAATACTGAACGGCTGGAACAGCAGAGTTTGAATCCCAAGCGCAATCAGCAGAGCCTGGAGCACGACCCGGCTGCCCTCTGCAAGCCTGTCCTCCTTGCGCTCTCCTTCGGTGGATATGCTCATCGGTCCCTCGTGTTTCGATGGCTCGGACGTCAGCGTTTCGGGTATTTTGGCGGGAAGCGGATCGGCGTAACCCGATCGGCGCATGAAGTGTCAGGTTTCGGCGCCGAATGGTCCATGTCCCGTGGGACGCTGACCGTGCCGGACGACAGTGTTGGCCCAATGTCCGGCGATATATTCGGTGGGTCACATGGTGCCTCGTTAACGACGGGGCGGGGAGGTTCCGTTTGGCCTCCTGCATTTTCCAGGAGCGCCAATCCGATAAGGAGCATCACGGCGCCGCTTGTCGCAGCGTGCCGCAAAACGGCCCCCCTCCCGATCCTCCCCTGCCCCCACCTTACCTTACCCCGCCAGCGGGGGAGGGACGAGGAGGAGGAGCGGGGGAGGGGGCCGGCTAATCTCGCCTTGTAGCTTGCCAAGTAGCTTGCCAAGACGCAGCCAAGCGCCCAGCGCAACGCCGCCCGATCGTCCTCGATGTAATCAAGTTCGCGCCGCATCGCCTCGGCCCATGGCGATTGTGCTCCCGGGAGCACCCAGGAGGCGTGTTGCGCAAGCTTCACGGCCCATTGCCGCCACCCACCCGGCGAGACATTCATGCCAAGGCTCCCGCGCGCTCGGCGGCGATCGCCGCCAGGTCTTGTTCACGAGCAAGGGCCCGCCCCGATGCAGTCAGCCTGTAGACGTGGCGTGGCGGCAAGCCGGGACGTTCCGCCTCCTGCCAGCGCGACTCCAACAGGCCCTGCTCGCTCAAGCGCATGAGCAACGGATAAAGTGTGCCTGATTTCAGGCCCGTCGCCTTCGCGAGATC
>Ga0257161_1000299_pt1 | contig 13093 bp, 14 predicted proteins | sample NR01A_FD_185954 | JGI IMG/M metagenome (GOLD analysis project Ga0257161, IMG submission 185954) | Soil microbial communities from H.J. Andrews Experimental Forest, Oregon, United States - NR-01-A | ecosystem: Environmental > Terrestrial > Soil > Temperate forest > Bulk soil | place: USA: Oregon... | reverse complement strand
AAGCACGGGCTTGCCTTCGAAAAAAAAGATCATCGCCGCCACGAGTCCGAACAATGGAAGGAACGGGACCAATGCGAAACAAGCAACGACCACATCAATGATTCTTTTGACAATTCCTCCCAACGGAGACGACTGCGAACTGGAGTTTCGGAAGATAAACCTGCCGCGAACACTCCGCCACTCGGTACGCCAGGCAACCTGGCGGCGAAAATACGCCGACATCATGTCCAGTTATCCCTTTCTTCCGTATGATCAGTGTGATAAGAACCCGCTGGCCTGATAAGGACCAAACCGATCGTTTGTTCCCAACGTAAGCGGAAGATTTTGCGTATTTTGCGTACTCGCCGGTAAGGCCCCAGACAGAGGCGCCTCAGGGCACGCGATTCCGTCACGTCCCCATGTTTTCCTGCGTTCTGGTTCTGCTATTTTTGGGGGTGCCTGATCAGCTGTTTGTGGGCGGTCATACGGGTCATGTTGGTGGCCCGAGTCAGCAGCGCGATATGGGCTATGCATTGGCATGTTTACGGTGACTGGTTTTATGATCCTCGGGATGTTGCTCGGCACGTTTCTCTCTTTTCCTGCTTTCGCATCGACGGCGATCGCATGCTCGGTCGTCTATTCGTTCTACAATTTCGATGGGACGATCGTCGGGTATGTCGCCGACCTGCTGGGTGCGATAATTGCTCTGCAACTTGGCTATTTCATTACGGTCGTAGCGACCGTAATGCGCCGACGCATTCAGGTCGCTCATCGCAACGACCAGTAGCACACCGTTGCCGGTAACATCGTAGCTAACAGATTCATGATTCGCAAGAATTTCTCAGTCTGAATCACGCTTTACAAAACAATATTTTGTGAAATCGGAGCTCAATCGCATAGTGAATGAACTCGTCATGCCGCCGCATATCAGACAGTTTTGTCGGCTAGTCGACAGAGGTCGATAGGACCCTCAGCTCCAGGTTTCCGCGACTCTCGGTCCTGGGATGCCAGCGCCCAGCTGGTCGGTAGCGACACGCGGCAGCCGCGTCGGTTTCTGGCGCTTGATGCGTCTGTTTCAGGAGCGCAATCTGCCCATGACGGTGTTCGGCTGCGCCGTCGCGCTCGATCGCCACAAGCCTGCGGCCCACGCTATCCGCGCGTCTGGCTTCGACGTCTGCTGCCACGGTTGGCGCTGGATTAAGCACTTTGAGCTGAGCGAGGCCGAAGAGCGCGAGCACATCGCCAAGGCGGTGAAGTCGCTGCAGGCGACCGTGGGCGAGCGTCCGCTCGGCTGGTACTGCCGCTATGGACCAGGGGTGAATACGCGCCGGCTGATCGTTGAGGAAGGCGGCTTTCTCTACGATTCCGGCTACTACGGCGACGAACTGCCGTTCTGGAAGACGGTAAACGGCAAGCCGCACCTGATCGTGCCCTACTCGCTGACCAACAACGACGGCAAGTACGCCGGCTGGGTCGGCACCTCGGACCAATGGTTCTCCTTCGACCGCGACGCCTTCGACATGCTTTACAAGGAGGGCGCCAAGATGCCGAAGATGATGTCGGTCGGTTTGCACATGCGGCTGATCGGGCACCCGGCGCGGGCGGTGGGGCTCGAACGGCTGCTCGACCACATCATGAAGCACGACGGGGTCTGGGTGACGCGCCGGCTCGATATCGCGCGGCACTGGGCAGCGGATTCCAAACGCATGATGCTGCGCGTCGAACAGGGCAAGAGCCTGCCCCCGCGAAGGCGGGGGGGCGCAAGGATCGCTACGCGATGCTTTCCCCGACGCTGCTTGCCATTCGCCCATAAAACAGGGTTGCACGCTTCAGTAACGGAGCACGCTACTCCGGTTTGATGTTGGCCGCCCGGATAACTTTGGCCCATTTCTCAGTTTCGTTGGCGATGAGCGGGACGATTGCAATCACGCCGGCGTGTCGTAGCGGCCATCACCGTCCTCATTCACGGGCTGCGCCACGGCCAAGATATGCGTCGTGCACGCGCTCGTCCTCGCGCAGCAGGGCGCAGGGGCCGCTGGCAATGATTGAGCCGGTCTGCAGTAGGTAGCCGCGACTTGCGGTCTCCAATGCATAACGCGCGTTCTGCTCGACCAGGAGAATGCTCACGCCGGCCTCATTGATCGAGCGGATAGTGCGGAATATGTCGTGAACCATCATCGGCGCCAAGCCGAGCGACGGTTCGTCGAGGCATAGCAGATGCGGTTCCGACATCATGGCGCGCCCGAGGACGAGCATTTGCTGCTCCCCACCGCTGAGCGTTCCAGCATTTTGCGATGCGCGCTCGCGCAGGCGCGGAAACACGGCGAACATCTGCTCGATCAGCCGGCGTATCTTGGCGGCATCTCGGCGGTGCTTAAAGCCGCCAAGCTCGAGGTTCTCGCGCACCGTTAGAAAAGGAAAAACATGCCGCCCTTCGGGAACAAGCGCGATGCCGAGCGTGGTTCGCGTGTAGGACGGCAACCGCGCCAGGTCCTTGCCGCGGAAACGGATCGATCCACCACGCGGCGGCAGGACGCCCGCCACAGCGCGCAATGTCGTGGACTTCCCGGCGCCGTTGGCTCCGATCAATGCCACGATCTCGCCTTCGGCGATCTCAAACGACAAATCGCGGCACACCACAGCCTCACCATAGGCGAGCTCAAGTTTTTCGGCGACGAGCAAGGGGTTCATTTCATCTGTCCGCCGAGATAGGCGCCGATCACGCCGGCATGACTCTGCACTTCGGCCGGCGCTCCCTCGAACAGATGCTGCCCGTAGTCGAGAACCAGGACGCGGTCGGCGACCCTCATTACCAGGTCCATGTTGTGCTCGACGATGCAGAGGGTGATGCCATTGCGGCGGAGCGTCTGAATGCGCTCGAACAGCATGTCGACTTCCGCTGCGTTGAGCCCGGCGGCCGGCTCGTCGACCATCAGCAGGCGCGGCGCCGTAGCAAGCGCGCGGGCAATTTCGAGCATGCGCTGCTCGCCATACGACAGCGAGCCCGCCGGCATGTAAGCACGCTGCTCGATACCCATGAATGCGAGGAGACGCGCAGCCTCCTCGCGGCAGCGGACGTGATTGCGGCGGAATGCCGTCCCGTGGACGAGATATTGCCACGCTGGAATGTCGTAATGGATATGAAATCCCGCCACGACATTGTCGATGGCCGAAAGATGCTTGAACAAGCGGATCTTCTGGAAAGTGCGCGCGATACCGTGGCGCACGCGCCGATAGGCGGGAAGCCCCGTGAGATCGATCCCGTCGAGCACCATCGAGCCGGCGTCGGAGCGGTAGATGCCGCTCAAAAGATTGAGCAGCGTGGACTTTCCGGCGCCGTTGGGCCCGATGACGGCGAAGATGGCGCCCGCCGGTATGGCGAGCGAGATATTCTGCACCGCGTTCACGCCGCCAAAGCTTTTGTAAAGCCCCTCGGCGCGCAGTAGGACGCCAGACTCTCGCGTGCTGCGCCTCGGATCGGGAGGGATCGCGGCCGTCATCGGGGGAGCCGCTGCAGCCGGTCGAATGCAAGCCGCGCCGCTTGGGCGATGCCGCCTGGAATGAACAGGACAACAAGCGTGACCGCGACGCCATAGACCACCAGCCGCAGATCGCCAATGGCGCGTAGGAATTCCGGCAGTACGGTCAGGAGAATCGCTCCGCACACCGGCCCGATCAGCGTGCCCATCCCGCCGACTACGACCATGGCCAGGATAGTGAACGATTCAGTGATAAAGAACGCATCGGGTACCAATGTCCCGACAAAGCTCGCATAGAAGCAACCTGCCGCCCCGGCAACCGCCGAGCCTACGCCGAAGGCGAACACCTTCCAGGCCCCACAGTTGATCCCGAGTGAGGCCGCCGAAACTTCATCTTCGCGGATCGCAGTCAGCGTCTCGCCGATCGGCGAGCGGATGAGCTGGTCGAGCAGGAGATAGCTCAGCAGAGCAAATCCGGCGACGAGGTAAAGCAGATTGGCGAGGTCATGGAAATCAATCACCGGCAATCCGGATAGCGCCAGCGTCGGCGGCGGCGGTATCGCGTAAATCCCCAGCGGGCCCTGGGTCAGGCTGATCCAGTTGAGCAGAATCTGGTACGTGATGACCGCAAAGCCAAGCGAGGCAATCGCGAGATAGTGGCCGCGGAGCCGCACGGCGAACAGCGACAGCACGATACCGGCGAGGCAGGAGAACGCGATGGCGACCGCGAATGCGATCCAGAACGGGATGCCGAGCTTCGTGATCAGGAGCGTGGAGACGTAGGCACCGAGGCCGTAGAAGGCCGACTGGCCGAGATTGAGCTGGCCCGCATATCCGATCACGAAATCGAGCCCGATCGCCAGCATCACGTTGAGAGCGCAAATGATGAGGTTCGTGCGCCAATAGGCATCGGTGAAGACGAAAGGGAGAACCGCAATCGTCACCGCGGCGCACAGCAGCGCCGTGCGTCGCGACAAGATCGGCGCAGGACGACCTCGTACCGGCGCGGGCTGTGCGGGCCCGGCGCTAGACATTCTCTTCGCGCTTTTCGGCGATCATCCCGGTCGGCCGGATGGCGAGCATCATCAGAAGCAGGGCGAACACCACGATGTCGATCATGCCGGGCCCGAGATATTGGGTCGTGAAGCTTTCAATCAGGCCGACCAGCAGCCCGGCCAGGATCGCGCCCTCGACATTGCTGAAACCGCCGATGATGACGATCGCGAATGCCTTGACGATGACGGAGGTACCGGCAAACGGCGTCAGCACCAGCACCGGACCGAGCATGGCTCCCGCCATTCCGGCGAGCGCCGACGCAATCACGAAGGTTAGCATCACGAGTTGATTGGGGTTGATGCCCATGAGGCCCGCGGTCTCGCGATCCTGCGAGACCGCGCGCAACGCCTTCCCGAGGAAGGTGAACTTCATAAATGCGTAGAGGAGACCGATGGTCAGCACCGAGACCCCGATGATGAGTGCATTCTGCAGTGTGATGAAAGTGCCGCCAAAGCGGATGACGTCATTGCTGTAGGGCGATTCGAACGCATAGGGAATCGGACCGAACCAGGCCAGCATCGCATTTTCCATCGTGATCGAAACGCCGATGGTCGCGATCAGCGGCAACAACTCGCTGCCTTTCTCCCGCAACGGGGCAAAGATGACGGCGTTCATGATCCATCCCAGCATGCCGCCCACGACAAGAGCGGCCGCAATGCTCGGAATGTAGGCGCCGCCTAGCCCGTGCATAAAAAAGTAGGCCGAAAACGCGCCCACGGTCACGATATCGGCGTGGGCGAAGTTGATTTGTACGAGTACGCCGTAGACAAGGGTAAGCCCCAAGGCCACCAGAACATAGAGGCTTCCCAGCACGACGCCGTTGATGCCCTGCTGCAGAACGACCGTCATGGCGATCGGCTGGTCAATTCCATTTCAGCGCCTTCCACGACAGATCCGGCAAGGTCTCCATGTAGTGAATGGTATCCATCTTGCTGTTCTGGTTGGTCTTATCAAACTCCACGCTGCCAGTGACGCCCGCGAAGCTCTTGGTCGCCGCAAAGCCATCGCGGATCGATTGGGCATCCTTGGCACCGCGCTGCGCCGCTTCGGCGATCAGCGCGATCTGATCATAGGCATGCGCGTGGAGATGGGTCGGATCCTGGTGATATTTCATCTTGAACGCATCGATGAAATTGCGGACAAGCGCCCGCTGATCAGTCGGATCGAATTGTACGATCCGAATGTAGCCGAGCGCCGCCTTGCCGGCCTTTTGCTCGAAGCCAAAGGGCAGCCAGATCGTGCCGAGCTGGATCGCTTGGCCGCCGCCGCCTTTCGTCACGCCGGACTGCGCCAGCGCCTGCGTGATCTTCAATCCTTGGCCTTCGAGTGTATAGGTCGGGATGACGTCGATGTTGCCGACGCCGGCGATCCGCGTAGCGATGGATGTAAAATCGTTGATGTCGCGGCCAAATCCGATATCCGCCAGGATCTTGCCGCCGAGCTTGGTGAAGGTGTCGTTGAACACCTTGGCGTTGCCGATTCCAGCGTTGGTGTTTTCGTACAGCAACACGGCCGTGCGGGCGTTAAGGAGCTTATAGGCGTTGGTCGCGATATCAACGCCCTGCATCACCTCGTTCGGCATGATGCGAAAGGTCCAGGGATTACCGGGCTCGGTAATCCTAATGGCCGACGAACCTGCGTTGAGAAACGGCACTTTTGCTTGCTCCATGAGCGGCATGACCGCGAGGGTGGCGTCCGAGCACTCCTCCCCGATCACGACATCGGGCTTGTATTGTTCGAGCAACCGTTTGGCCGCTTGCGTCGCCGGCAGCGGGCTACAACTCGAGTCCTCATACTTCACTTCGAACTTGTAGCCGTTGACGCCAGCCCTGTTGATCTGCTCCAGCGCGAGCTCGATGCCTTGCTTGTCTTGGGCGCCGAAATATGATCCCGGCCCCGACATCGGCAGCAAAGCCCCAATCTTGATCATCTTCTCCTCGGCGCCGACGGGCGCTGAGGCGGCAATAAACAATGCGGCGGCAATCGCCCCCGCGGTGAGACGGCAAACATTCAGTCGCATGATCATGGTTTTGCTCCGCGCGGATGTCAATCGGTGACCCATACCAAGTAACTTTAGGCGTAGCTTAGTCCGGCACGCGGTTTGACGCTACCGACAGGATGCAGCCTGAACATAGTCGGCTGACGATCACATCTCCCCCTGATGCGACGCGTCGGGCCGTTGAGCGTTTCGTCCACGCCACTCCGCTTTGGGATGGGGCTCAACTGCGCCAGACGCTCGCCAGCCAGGCCTGCTGCTCGCGCGGCACGCCGGCCGGGCGGTAATAGTGAGTAAGCTCGACGAACCCCGCAGCCGACATAAAGCGGCGCCACGTCTCAAGATCGTGATACACGCCGTAGCGCCCGCGGTTCCAGCCTTCCTCGTTGTGGCCGTGTGGGTTCGAGCTGAACAGCACGCCACCCGGCTTCAGACTCGCATGCAGTTCCCGCAATACGCGCGGTACCTCCTGGCTGGGCACATGAAACAGTGCCGCATTGGCGAACACGCCGTCAAAACGGCCACGCGGCAGGTCGAGCTTGAGGAAATCCTGCTGCCAGACTTGGCAGCCGCTGTGGGCACGCGCCATCGCGGCGAAGTGCGCGGCGCCCTCCAAACCAACCGCGATATGACCGCGTTCGGCAAACACCTTGAGGTCGCGCCCGGGCCCGCAGCCGAAATCGAGTATCGTGAAGGGCGGTTCGCTCTCAATGGACCGCAACAGCGCCGCGATGTTCTGGCTGACGTCGTGATCGCGCGTCCCTCCCCAAAACTCCTCGGCATGCCTGTTGTAGTGTTCCAGCGTGAGGTCGGCGATTTTTTCCAGGTCTTGTTGATGCAGCTTCATGCATTCAGATCGCCAGTCGAAACACTTCGCCGTCGCGCACGATCGTGCCACCAACGAAGTGGCCGGCCAGAATGAGCGTCGGCGTTCCGGCAAAGCGGGAGAACAGCTCGTTGCGGGTGCGTACCGACTGCATCGGATCGAAATCGATGGTTGAACACCAGTCAAGGTGCACCATCTGGCAGGGATGGTGCGCGACGTCGCCGATGAGCAAGGCGTCCTCGCCCTTCGACCTGATGTGGATGCTGAAGTGGCCCGGCGAGTGACCGGGCGTTGCGATCACGCTGAACTCATTGCAAACATGATGGCCTGCATCGATGAGGTCGACGAGGCCCGCGTTGGCGACGGGTCGGATCGAGTCATCGAAGATCGCGACGACCGCCGGGTCGCGAACGTTTTTCCAATGGTCGAATTCGATGCGTCCCATCAGATAACGCGCCTGGCGGAACGTGGGAACCCAGCGACCGTCCGAAAGGATCGTGTTCCAACCGACATGATCGACATGGAGATGAGTGCAAAGCACTGTGTCAATGGTGTCGGCTGGGCAGCCAGCTGCGGCGAGATTCTCCAGAAACGGCTCCTTGCGCCCGTTCCAGATCGGCTGGGTGCGGTTTTGCTTGTCATTGCCTATACCGGCATCAATGATAATCCGTCGCGTCGGCGTTTCGACCAAGAACGAATGGATGGTCATCCTGATCCGCCCCTCCTTATCGGCAAAGTGCGGGCACAACCACTTGAGCTCGCAAAGCGCCTCGGGCGTTGCCTGCGGCAGAATGTATTCCTTTCCTCCGAGCGTATCGATTTCGACGAATTGGGTGATTGTCACATCGCCAATTTGCCACTTCATGCGGTCATCCTCTCATTGCGACTAATGCAGGTTTTGTCGAACCGACGATATAGAACTATCGGCCGCGGTTTTTCGCGGATCAATAGGACTTGGCATCGGAAGCTTTGACCACCCACTTCACAGTTTCGCCGGCTATTCGTCAGTGCTGGCAAGAGGAGCGGGCACGAGCGCAGCCCAATTGCCGCCGTATTGCCCGCGCAAGGTACCGGCGCCGTCTTGTTCGCAGTGCGTCGGGGATCAGCTTTTTGGCAGTAGCTGAACGTTGAATTGTGGGGGATTGCAATGCGTCTCGCCGTCGTCGTTCTTTGGGTTATCCTGATATTCGGAACGTCTGCGCTCCCGTTGCGTGCTGCTGAGTTTGGCACCCGGGAAGAAGCGTTGGCGATGCTCAGGCGCGTGCAAGAAAAATTCAAGAAGGAAGGACCGGAAGCTACTTTTCGAGCGATCAACAACAAGGCGCCGGGGTTTGCCGATCGCGACCTTTATCCCTTCGTCACCGAGTTGACAGGTCTTTGTGTTGCCAACGGGGTTACTCCGGCGGTCAGGGGCAAGAATCTTCTTGATCTCAAGGATCAAGACGGCAAATTCATGATCCAGGAGTTCGTTAAAATTGCCTCGACTCCGCCCGGACACGGCTGGAGCGACTACCGCTGGCTCAATCCGGTCACAAAAACGATCGAAGATAAATCGGCCTATATAGAGCGAATGGGCAATTATTTCGTGGGCGTCGGCGTCTATAAGAATGAGCAGCCCAACGAGAATACGATTGGCCTCATATCGGGCAGTCCGAATTCGGACGATACCTATCTGCAGATGGCATACGATCTTGCGGACGTGCTCAATGACGGCGACAATCTGCGTATTCTGCCAATCGCCGGAATCGGCGGCCCTAGAAATATTCGCGACGTACGCTATCTGAGAGGTATCGATATCGGCCTGACGCAAACCAACATTCTCAACAACTTCCGCCGATCCAACGAGCGGATGGGCCAAGTCGATAATAAGATCGTTTACATTGCAAAGCTGTTTAACGAGGAGGTTCATCTCGTTGCACGGTCCAACATAACCTCGCTTACGCAACTGCAGGGCCTCAAGGTTAACTTCGACGCAAAAGGTAGCGGAACGAGCTATTCGATGCGCGACCTCTTTAAGGCTTTCGGAATCGAGGTCGAAGAAGTCAGCATGTCGCAGCTCGAAGCCTTCGAGAAGCTTAAGAGTGGCGAGATCGCCGCTACTGCTTTGATCGCGGGTAAGCCGGTGCGGTCGATGTCCAAGCTGAACCTCAATGACCGGCTGCATATGGTACCGATCCCTTATCCCACACAGCTTATTGGCGATTATTTTCCGACCAGGCTCACCCATGACGATTACCCCGACCTCATTCCGACCGGTGAAACCGTGGACACGGTTGCGGTCGGTGCGGTTCTGATCGCATATAATTGGCCTAAGTCCAATGTCGATCGCTATCGGCGGGTGCAGAGGTTTGTAGAAGCATTCTTTCCAAAAATCGCCGAATTCCAGAAGCCGCCCCGCCACGTGAAATGGCGCGAGGTCAACCTTGCCGCCAAATTGCCGGACTGGACCAGGTTCGAGGCCGCGCAGGCGTGGCTGGACAATCAGCGCAGCGAGGTCGCTGCGGAACAAACCGTTATCGGTCAAACTGTGGCGTCCAGTGGTGCCACGACGACGCGCCCGGGAGGTGCAGTCGAACAGTCTTCGCAACAGCGGCTGGACCCTGCGCTCTACCAGGAATTTCTGAGGTGGCGGCAAATGCGGGGCCGGTAACGTTTCCGCCCTTCGCTTTGCGTTAGAAAGTATGACCGTACCCTTTGAAGCCGATATTGGCGCACTGCCGCTGGCGCTTCGCTACAAGCTTCTGGCCGCGCTCGTAGTGCCGCGCCCAATCGCTCTCGTCACCACTGTTGGTCCGGACGGCATCGTCAACGCGGCGCCGTTCTCATTCTTCAATGTATTCAGTGAGGATCCGGCTCTCGTGGTCCTTGGCCTTGGAGCAAGACCCGACGGCACGCCAAAGGATACACTCAAGCACGTGCGCGAAACGGGGGCATTCGTCGTCAACCTCGTCGACGAGGCGATCGCCGACCGAATGAACATTTGTTCCGTCGACTTTCCGTCCGATATCAGCGAAGTTGAAGTAGCCGGATTTGACATCCTGCCGGGCGTTGCCGTTCCGGTGCCGCGCATCGCCGAAGCACCGGTTGCGCTCGAGTGTCGCCACTACATGACATTGGAAGTTACTTTTAGACGCCATCTCTGCATCGGCATGGTCGTCCGTTTGCACGCACGGCCGGGCATCATCGACCCAGAGCGACTTCGCGTGAATCTCGATGCCTACAAGCCGGTGGCCCGCCTGTTCGGCAATTTCTATGCACGCCTCGGCGAGAAATTCGTGCTTAAGCGCCAGTCCTTCGCCGAGTGGCAAGCCGATGTCGACGCTCCGCGCCGAGATGAAAGTGTGATCGCATCGGAGCCCCCTGCATTAGCTGAGAAAAGCAACGCGCTTTTTTGCGCTCCGAAAAGTCCCGTTCACGAATGACGCGCACGATTGGGAGCCTGATCAAATCCATCGAACAATTTCTTGCTTGCACCTACTACGGCCGCTATCATCTGAACACGGCCGAGGGGAAGTTAGAGTGCGTTCGGTCACATTGAATCATTTTTCTGGAGTCATGGCCGGGGTTATCCCAGCCATCCACGTTTTGCCGGCGGAAGCTCGGCAAGAGAGACGTGGATCCCCGCGACAAGCGCGGGCATGACGGTGGAGAGTTGATTCGATCTCATCGGAACGTGCTCCAAGTATAGTAGGTAAGCCAAGTGGTGCGGCTACGGGAATTGTTTCGCTGGGTTGCTGTCCTGATCGCAATCGTCTTCTGCATCGACGCACCTAGCATGCCGGCCGATGGCGCCGGAATGACACCGGTTCGGGCCGCGTATATCCCGGTTGTCACGTGGCTCCCGGCGTGGATCGCCAAGGATAAGGGCTTTTTCGAAAAGAATGGCCTCGATGTTTCGCTGACCGTTACACAAAATCTTTCCGTCCTGCCTGGAACGCTCGGCCGCCAGTTTGACTTCGCGCCGTCGACTCCGCCCGACCTCATCAAGGCCGTGGTTGGCGGTATCGACGTTGTCGCCGTTGCCGGGCAAGCAATCGAGACCAAGGACAATCCAAGCACACACCTGATCGTTCGGGCCGATTCCATGGTCCGGAGCATACAGGATCTAAAAGGCAAGGTGATCGCAACACCGGCACTCGGCGCCATCATCCATGTCTCGCTGCTTCACAGTCTCAAGAAGAACGGCATCGACCCGGCCTCGATTCGTGCCGTCGAAGTGCCGTTTCCCAACATGGCCGATCAGCTCAAGGCTGGAAACGTGGACGCCGTCGAGGTCCTTGAGCCGTTTGCCGGACAGTTGCTTGCGGCTGGCAACAGATCGCTCGGAGATCCGCTTCTGTCGGTGGGCGACGAGGTCCTATATCCATTCTGGATCTCGCAGACCAAATGGGCGGAAAGCCATCGCGGGGTGATCGAGGCCTGGATCGCATCGCTGGAACAGGCCAAGGAATTCATCGACGCCAATCCAAGAGAGGCGCGCGCGGTTCTTGCTAAATACACGAGGCTCCCGGCGCCGGTCGTGGAAAAAATACCCTTCCCGACGTATCGATTTTCGCTTAGATCGCGAGACTTCGGTATTTGGGTGACGGTATTGAAGGACCTTGGTCAAATTACCAAGTCTGTCGACGAGAGCCGACTGGTCGTAAAGTTCAAGTGAGCACCGCCGTGTCCATGGCCGGTGGCGAGACGACGGGCCAGCAACAACGCGATTTTGTTTTTTCTTGCCGATCGGTTTCATTGAAGCTGCCCTATCAAGGCGGAAACCGATGGATACTGGCGGATATTTCGCTCGATATTTGTCGCGGCGAGCTGTTCACCATTGTCGGCCCTTCGGGAACGGGCAAGACCACGTTGATCCGTGTGCTTGGCGGATTAACGCCGTGTACCAGCGGATCGGTCAGGATCAACGGGCAGGAGATTACCGGCCCGCCGGAGGGGGTGGTCATTGTTTTCCAGGACTATTCCCACGCACTCCTGCAGTGGAGAACTGTTTTCCTCAACGTTGCATTGGGTATTGAAGGCCGGGTAGCGGCCTCCGAGCTGCGGAGTCAGGTCCTTGGTGTGTTGCGGCTTGTGGGGCTGGAGAAAAATGCCGATGACTATCCGTGGCAATTGTCGGGTGGCATGCAACAGCGCGTACAGATCGCCCGTGCACTTGCCGTAAAGCCTGCGGTGCTGCTGATGGATGAACCCTTTGCGGCACTCGACGCCATGACCAAGGCCTCGCTCCAGGACGAACTGCTGCGCGTGAAGCAGGAGACCGGCTGCAGTATTGTGTTCATCACCCACGACATCGAGGAGGCGGTTTATCTTGGTGATCGCATCGCGGTGATCAACGGCACCCCGGGGAGAATCGAGCGGACTTTCGATGTCACGCTGCCAAAGCCGCGCGATCAAATTATAACACGGCAATTGACGGAATTCCTGAAATTCCGCTACGCGGTCCATCAGGCGATAGGCGGAATGACGCGATGACCGTGAGGCAGTTTTCCGGGAGGCTTTCCTGGCGCCCCAATATTGCCGGGCTCGTCACCATGGCGATCTGCGGGCTGGTGTGGGAGATGGCGATCCAGGTTGGCGTCCTTGACTATCAATATCTGCCCGCACCGTCCGCGATCATCCGGGGCGCTGGCGAACTTGCGGCCAGCGGCGAACTCATCACCGCGGCGCTGCACACGCTTGAATCGGTATTTCTCGGATGGGCGATCGCCGTGGCCGCAGGAGTCTCGTTCGGCCTGCTGCTCGGTTCCTCATTGC
>Ga0257161_1000298_pt1 | contig 13124 bp, 23 predicted proteins | sample NR01A_FD_185954 | JGI IMG/M metagenome (GOLD analysis project Ga0257161, IMG submission 185954) | Soil microbial communities from H.J. Andrews Experimental Forest, Oregon, United States - NR-01-A | ecosystem: Environmental > Terrestrial > Soil > Temperate forest > Bulk soil | place: USA: Oregon... | reverse complement strand
GTTCTATGGCAGCCGAGCTGCTCCGGACATTGCGCGGCAGGCTCAGACCCTCACCATGGACGAGGCGCGGCTCATGGCGGCGAATTTCGCGCGGCTTCCGGGACTGCTCAAGCAGACTTGCAACACCGAATAGGAACACGCCGGCGCAGCCGGGCGTTGGATTCTTGCGTGGGGTTTCTCCCGGGCACCTCACGCGGCCCAGGCCCTTTTCGGCCTGTCTCCCCGTATGCAAGGGCCGGGGCGCCTCTTCTTGGCAAGAGTGTCCGCCCCGACGCCATGCCGCAGGCGATCAGGGTGACCGAAGCAGAGGGGCGTTCATGCATCTACGTTCCGGTCACCGTCAACTGGAAGGCCGTAAACAGCAAGAGATTTACCTTGGAGCCGTAGATTGCGCTATGTGTGGACGCTTCACCCAACGCTACACGTGGCACGAGATCCATGATCTCTATGACCTCACGGGTGCCGCTCGTAATCTGCAGGCCCATTACAACATCGCTCCAACCGATACCGTCGATGTCGTGAAGTTTGCCGATGGTGGCACCACGGAACTGGTGTCAATGCGCTGGGGTCTCATTCCTTACTGGTGGAAGAAGCCACTAAAGCGGCTGCCGGCATCATTCAACGCCCGCGCGGAAGGCGTCGCCACCAAGCCCATGTTCCGGGACGCATTCAAGCGCCACCGCTGTATTATTCCCGCGAGCGGTTACTATGAATGGATCAAGAGACCGGACGGGAAGCAGCCGTTCTATATCAGCGCTGCGGATGGCGACGTGTTGAGTTTCGCGGGCCTGTGGGACAGGTGGAAGAACCCCGACACCAGCGAAACCACGATGTCGTGCACCATCATAGTCACGGGTGCCAACAAGCTTACCAGACATATTCACGACCGCATGCCGGTGCTACTCGACAAGGCGAATGGTACCGGTGGGATCGAACTGCTTCGACCGGCCGCCGAGGATCGCCTTCGCATGTGGCCGGTGTCGCGGCGCGTCAACAAGACCGGCACCGGTGATGACGATCCAACGCTTGTCGACGAGGTGGCGGCATGACGTCGGGAATGCCCTGATCGCCAAGAACCTTGCGCATGCCCAGGTTCGGCCGCTTATCCCCCGATAGCTACCGTGGCGATCCGATGTCGGCCACGGAAGCTCTGGGCCAATTGCGGAACATGCTTGCTGGAGAAATCCGCTGCGAAACCATGCGCGCGGAGCCTCCGTAATCGTAGCGGAGGGCTCGTCCCTCCTGCCGCGTCTCAGACGTCGGCGCGCAGCGAGCACGGGCGACCCCTCAAAACCCGCCTAGCGTGGATAGCACTCCTCCAACCATCGCTTCTCCGGCGACGAGGAGCCGACGAGGAGGCCGCGTACGCCGCCCATGCTTCGCTCCTCAGCTGGGGGACCCGGTCGGGAACTCAGGCCCGCACGCGACGACGTTCCGGTCCGCGACGAGGCCTTGGGGATGGAGACCTCGTGCGCGAACACACCAAGCGCTTTGGGCCGCGGGAAATGCTGGCTTAAATGCTTCAAAACTCGAATACACAAAGAAAGGGACCAAGCCACCTCCTTGTCGCTGAACGCTTGATGATCGTCGCGGACCAGTTCTTCCGGCTTGTCATCGAACTGGATATGGACGCGGTTGCGAAGCTTACGGAGGCGATGCAAGTCGTCGTAGATGGTCCCGCCAAGGCCATCAAGAAGCATGTGAGTCTTCATTTGCTGAATAATGTTGTTGAAGCGCTCGATCTCGGTTTTGCGAATCTTCGTCAGATCGTCGGCCGGAATGTTGGGAACGCCTTCCTTCGTGTAGTTTTGTGCACGATAAATGATCTGATCGAGCGCAGCTTCAACGATCGAACCTGCCTGAATGACCATAAGCTTGTTAAACGTATTGTTCTCGTTCGTGGCACTCAGACGACACAGCGCTTTGGCATTCGCAACAATGTTGTCGCCGACCTTGAAGTCGCCGATGAAGTTGCACCTGATTGTTTCGATGTCTGCTGCCATGCTGTCACCTTAGAAAGGGAGTTAGGATGGTACAGGCTGGAGTGTCAGGCTCCAACCTCCCTGGCCACTATGCGATCCGCTCAATTAGCAGGGGAGTGCACCGAAGATTGCTTTCCTCTGGAGCGCGTGGCCGCTATGGGTCAATTCCCGACGGTCTCATTGCGTCGACACTACGTCCGGTTACCCTCCGAAACTCGCCGTGAAGGCCAATCCAAGCGCGGGTGGCGATATTTGATGGGCGTTCCGCGACTCATGATCGGGGTCCCAGGCGCGAGAGCACATCGAATCCGGCATCAGCGAGCGCCGCGTAAAGTTTCTCGACGGCCTCGCCCATGACGTCGCTCATGTTGGCCTCGACCTGCGGACTGTAGGCGTCATTGGTTTTCCAATGGTTGAGCCAATGTTGGTAGGCGCTTTCGAACTGTTCTGGACCCAGGCTGGCGGCGACGATCGCCAGCGCCTGTGCTTCATGGTCAGGCAAAGTAATCGTCAGAGTGACTGCGGCCATCAGGAGGTCGCCCGTAGCTGCGTCTGCCACTGTTCCCACGAAAGAGCTCAGTTCATTCTGCGCCGCATGGGCAAGCCGCTCCCACCGTTCCGCATCTTCTTCCGTGACACGGGCGCCGCAATTGAAAGCATTTGATGTGAACCTATCGGGTGGCGCATCGCACCAACCATCAGGACGTGGCGCGAGGCCGATGCGGCATGCGGCGAAAATCTAAATCGGCCCCAACCGTGTGACGTAGTCGGAGGCTTCCATGTTCAAAGTGGGCATCATCGCTTTCGCGATTTGCGCTGCCGCAGCTGGAACAACGTTCTGGCTGAAGACAGGATTCGGCGCAAAATCTGCCGATCATGTTTCTACAAGCATGCCGCCAATTCAGGAAATGCACGACAAAGCGCACCTGAAAGGACTTCCTGTTCAAGAAGTCCGGGATCCATTTTGATCCCGTAATGCTCCAGCCAGTGTGACCTGGCTCACATTCTAAAACCAGCGCCCCAACCATAGTCGCCAGCTCCGGAGAGAAAGCAGGAGAGAAACATGGTCCTGTTTACGCGCATCGCATCGATCACCGAGGCATACACCCTGGCACTGACAATGGCAGCAGCATTAGGCGTCGCGTCAACCGCCGAGGTGACCAAAGCGAGATACCACTCTCCAGCGCACGACCGCCGAAATCGGCCCGATCTCGCTTTCGCCGTGTGGGCCACTATAGTCTTGACCGGATTGGCCATCGTGTCCGTCGCATTGGGGGTCGCGCCGGTCGAAGACCCAACGATAACGATCTTAGCCGCGCCCTGAATTATCCGGCCCTATGTGGACGGGGTCGCCTGGTTCGCCCGCGTCGCCGATGCTCGACCACCGCTCCAGCCGCGCGGGTCCTGATCAGCGCCAGCAGAAGCCAGCCGGCCTATGAGCCGGTGCGGCTGGGTGGCGCGGGAAGTATCGAGGCGTGTCAACAAGACCGGCACCGGCGATGACGATCGGACGTTGATCGATGAAGTGGCGGCATGACGTTGGGAATGCCCTGATCGCCGAGAACCTTGCGCATCACTGGTTCGGCCGCTCATCCCCCGATAGCTACCGTGCCGGTCCGATGTCGGCCACGGAAGCTCTGGGCCACAAGCAGACTCTCGCGCACGTGGCCATTCTGCTCACAAGTATCAGCTGCTTGGCGTGATCTGGCGCAAGATGAACTGGGCCATCTCTAGATCGTCGCCGGCACCTCGCGTGTTGAGGCCTTTGACGACGCCCACCCGATCTTGCACCTCGCGATTTTGGCTCATCTTCCACTTGCCTTTGAGCCGCGTGATGGCAAAGCGGAAACCTACAATGCCGCGCAACATGACCTCTATGTAGGTGTCGGGCGCATCTGATGGCGCCCACGGTTTGGCTTCGTTCCTCTCCTGCTGAGCAGTAAGCTCAGTTACGTGCCGGAGCAGCCAATCTTTTTCCTTCATCACTTCGGGACGACCATATGCGTGCACGGCCGCAAAGTTCCATGTCGGCACGGCCTTTCCGTGTAGAGCTTTAGAAGGATACCAGTTGGGTGTGATGTAGCCTTCGGGTCCCTGAAAGATCATCAGCGCCTCGCCGCCCTCAGCAAGATCGGTCCAATGTGGATTGGCACGCGCAAGATGGCATTCGATGACGCCGTAAGGCCCATCGTCCTTAAGGACGGTCGGTAGGTGGCTAGCATAGAGACCAGCCGCGCCACCGGATACGAGTGCAGCAAAAGGTCTAGCACGCATCAGCGCGTGCATCTCCGGTACATCCTCAACACGAAAATCATCGGGCTGGTACATGACGATCACCGTAAGCTGGTCGGCCCTAAAAGTAAGACCGCTCTCTCCAAGAGTGCCGCAATTGGATCGCACAAGATTACTTGCACTAAACCGCTGTCGCGGTAGCGCTGCTGGCACAGCACCATTGCTGGATAGCGGACATGCCGGGAGGTCCGCTAAGGGCCATAACCGGACTCATGCGCCGCAGCAGAGTGCCGCCATTTGATCACCTCGTGGGATGGATAGCTATTCGGGCAACCCCGCCTTGCACGACAATCTCCCGCGGAGCCACCAGCGTCACTGGCGGGCGAGCCCTACGCTAGCGCAGGCACTTCAACAGGCGCTCGGCATCAACGAACTGCCGGCGCTGACCGTGGCCTCAACGTGCTGAAGGGATGCCGAGAACGAGCGCTCTCACCACGCGTTGAGGTTGATGACGAGCTGCTTGTCCAGGGATAAGCTTTCCATGCCACTGGAAAGCAAAATACCGTTTCGGTCATGGTGTCCACTCGCGGGCAGGTTCCGTTTGTGGTGCAAGAAGTGACCGACCTCGTGCGCCATGACGCCGATAAACGCTTCGCCATAGTCGAACACGGGTGGATTGCCCTGGTCGACAACCACGCATACCTGCTCATCAGGCAAATACTCCCCAGCCGCCTCATTATCCATTGCATCATAGTCGCCGACGAGAAAGCACGTGAGATGGGCGCCGCGCCTCTTGAATGGTACGATATCCTTTCGAAAAACATCCCGCGAGATTTTTGGCCCCAGGGCTTTCTGGACCGTAATCCACGTGGCATCGACCGGGGTGAAAAAGATATTCGTCTGAGCCCCGAACGTCCAGTTCAGCCTGGTGAGGAACCAGGGCACGTCATCCGGCGTCCATTTCGTGGCGTTGATCACTTTACCCGATTGATCGAGGTGCTTGAGGAATTTGAACGCGATCGTGAAGTCTTTGCGCGGCAGAATGGCGACCTCCAACCTGATGCCTGTGTTGCCGCGCATGGCTTTGAGTTCCGGAATACCGACACCTTTGGCCGAGACCTTGAGGGCGCGCGCAAGGCCCTCCGGCCGCGCGGTGGCATACAGCGCTGTACGCAGACGCAGCAACTGATCTTCGCGCTCCTGGCTTCTTTGCTCCCCAAAGCGAGTGTTGATGTATTCCTGAGCGACGCGTTCGACGTCCTTGAGGTGCACAATATCAACCTGTAACCGATAGACATCATACGATAGGTGAACGTCCTTGCTGTCGCGGAGGCAGACCAGGTTGAAGCCTTCCCGAGGAACGATCATGAAGCTTTGCGCAGCGTACACACCAGAATGCTGCAAGAACTGAACGAAGCTCGGCATAGCTTTCTCCAACCTCAATCCACGATGGTGTCGCGCCCGGTCCATCGCGCCGGAGATAACCATCAGTGATCATTGCTGTCCGGTGAGCGAGCAACATAGCGGAAATTAGCTTTGCGAGGCAATGTGCTGGCGTCGATTTTGCTTGGTGTCGGTTTGAACTTGGATCGATGGCGATGCGGCGGCGTTGGACCTGATCGTGCCGGAAGCTGGAGCCATTTACGTGATGGATCGCGGCTATGTCGATTTTCGAAGGCGGTGCACGCTGCATCAAGCCGGGGCTTGCTTCGTCAGGCGCGCCAAACGCAACATGAAGTATCACCGCGTCTTTCGCATACAGTCGATAAGACGACAGGCGTCGGCGCCGATCAAAGCATCGCGCTCGACGGGTTCTATACGCGGCGGGACTATCCTGCGCATTTGCGCCGCATCCGCTTACGGCTAACCCCCGATAGCTTCCATGCCGACCGAAACCAGCCACGGAAGCTTTGGGTCATCAACCGCCGAGCGCTTGGCCCCACATTCAGCACCGGACGTCACGGCACGACATCATTGATCCGCGCCCTCGGTAAAGACTTCGCCATTGATGGTGCGCCAATCAACCCTTCCGGGAGGGTAGGCCGGGCGACAAGAGACAGACTGCCGCCTCCCGATCGGCAGGGCCGGTCGCTACATTGATGCGGGCCCTTGTTCTGGCTGAACTACCGCGATCCCGATGGCCGGTCTGCCGGCGTTGTGGTGCTCGAATCATCGGCGCTCATCTAGGCCCGGATGAAAGCCGCGGTGCTTGGACTTGATCCCGGACTGGAATGCGATGGCCACCAACTGGACGAGGTGGGCGCCACCCAGGTCCCGAAGGAAATGATCGGCCGCTTGCTCGACGACGGCGACCTCCGCCGGCTGCAGCGTGCCGTCATGCCGAGGAAGTCGACATCGGTGCGCCGCAGGGTGGGCAAGCGATGACCCTCCTCCTCCGCAGGCAGAACGCCCAAGATCGCCGTGAAGGCCGGGAACCGTTCGGCTGGAAGGACGACGATTACGCCGTGCTTGATGACGAGGCGGTGATCGGGCGCATCTATCGGGAACGGCTGCCGGCGGGCGACAAGTGGTGCTGGTTCCTTCAGGTGATGGGAGCACCACCACCAAACCGCGGCATTGCCGACACGTTGGATGAGGCCAAGGCGGCGATCGCTGAGGCCTACGAGCGGTGCCGCCACGAGTGAACGTGCGCCACCCGACATGGCGGGCCAGGATTTTCGGCCCGCCGATGTGATGCGCGCCATGCGCGAAGTGATGGGAGAATTGGGCGAAGGGGCAGCCCTCAATTTCAAGGAGAGCACCTATAGCGACGCTAACGGCCAGCGACGGCCTATGATCGAGTTCTCCGAGGACGTCGTGATACCGGTGGTTGGCAGGGTTGGCGGCGCACGTCATCAAGGGTGCGGCGGGGATGGCCTTAAATAAGGCTCGGCGAGGTCGTATGCGGGAGGATCGGGGGGAACGGGGGGGACGTGTATGACCCCAGATTTGTACCGGCAACATGCCGCCGAGTGTCTACAGCTCTCGATAAAGATTACCGATCCACACAGTTGCGCGGTGCTTCGAGCGATGGCGATTGCCTGGGCAGACCTAGCCGCACGGAGGGAGGCCGCGGATAACGAGTCGCTGCATCACGCGCAACCGGGTGGGTCGCCAAACTGAGACAGTGCCCATCTAAATGTACCTGTGGGGTATATTTAGCTCGAGTTGCACCGTTCACGCCACGCTCGGTTTTATAAATACCGAAAATTTCGGTATTTAACTCCCAAGTTGAGCCTGATCGACGAGTCCGTTTGAACCGAGGCGGCTTGAGCGCGAATTGACCGTCCGGCGATTCCCGTTAAAAAGCCCAAGGCAACGGCCGCCGGGTCCTTCCCCTGTTCTTCTGGCGTCGGCTCGCGATCCTCGACCTCACCCGTCGCGATGTCGACAATGAGCTTAGCGAGTTGGGCAGGATCGCGGGGGCGTTTGGGGTGGCTGGTCATTTTGCGTAGCCCTGCGATCTTAGCCAGTCTATGCGGCGGCTTCCCGTCATCCAATCATCAACCTCAGCTTTGCTCTTGAATCCCTTAATGTACCGAATGTCGGCGCCGGGGAGGTGGGCTTCGATTTGCCAGTCATCCTCTTCAATTCGCTGCATTTTGAAGATGACTCGTGGAGCTTTTGATTTGGCCATGCTCGCAATATGAGCCAGATCGGGCCAAACAGCTAGGGTCGGTCAATCCCGACCTCGACAAGGCGGCGGACCGTATCGACGTCAACAGCCTGTGGGCGGCCAAGGATCATATCGCGGTGAGATAGGCAAATTTAGGTATTCTTGCGTTGCTGCTGTGCCGCGATGTGGGCGCAGAGCAGGGCGATCCTGGCGAGCCGCTCGAGCTCCTGACGGCAGGCCTCGTCGGGCGCCTCAAGTGCCTGCCGCCGCAGCACCATGGCGAGCCGCCAGTGCGCTTCTGGCGTGAAGGTCACCCTGCCGCATTGTGCGGCGCCGGGCTTTTCCATGTCAGCTATGAGCCGGTCCTTTATCCTTGGTCAGCTTCCCGATCAGCGCGAGAAAGCTGACTTCGGCGCGTTGAAACGCATCCCAAGCACGTCGTTTGGCTCGTGCTTGGACGATTATTTCGTGCCTGACCGCCGCTTTGACGGCCCGCGTATGCAGTACGATCAGTTTGCTAGCCTCGGCTTGCCGCATGTCAGCACCTCAGCGACCTCCATTGTCATTTTCGATTTCGGCTGTGGGTCATGCCCTCCGTTGTCGTGTTGGATCGCACGCCAATGGGCACCACGAGGATGCCCGGCAGCTTGCGGTCATGCGCTGCCTTGCGGCTTCCTATCCACAATGCGAATTGCGGGGCGTGGTTTTGATTGCGCATCCGGCCGACAAGACGAATCGATCTCAATCATGAGGTTGTGCAAGAGCACGGGAGCTTGTGCACCCGTTGCCCAAAAGAAATCATCCGGAAAGTCGTTCGCATATCCGTCGATCATCTCCGCAAGCAATTCACGTTTCGCCGGGTCTGATGAGGTGATGACGTCTCTGAGAGCGTCGAGAAATTCGTACATACTGGTGACGTCGTCGTCGTCCGCCATAGTCTCACCTCTCCTGTTCGTGCCAATCGCACGCCGGCCCCCATCCTTGCGGGTGGGGGCGAGCTTGCGGTCTCAGCCTTCTGCTGGGAGTTCAGCTATTAAACCATTCGTCTTCCGACAGGACATCTGCATTTCGATGCTGCTCAAGCTCACGGTCGGTCGGTTCGCGTCCCGTCGCTTGATCTGAGTAACGACCATGTCGCTTTTCACCAGAGAGCCCGGTCTCGGCTTGCTTCATGATGGTTTTCTTCGGCATGGGAACCCTCCCTTGTGGTGCTGGATCGCACGCCAAGCGGCACCGCGAACGATGCCGCCGAGCTTACGGTCTCAGCTTTTGGGACCGAGGTATCATTCCGCCGCCACCAAGTGGATGCGGGGGAACCGTAGCCGCGAGATTGTGGAGTGGGACACCCCATAACTCCTGCCGATGTCGGTCATCGCCTCGCCAGCTTCACGGCGCCGGATCGCTTCGGCGACCTGGAATGCCGTCAACTTGGGCTTCCTGCCGAAGCGAACCCCACGAGCCATGGCACGAGTGCGGCCTTCGCCGGTCCGGGCGAGAATCAGCGACCGTTCGAACTCAGCGAGCCCGCCGAGGATGGTAATCATGAGGCGTCCATGTGCGCTCGTGGTATCCGCCCATTGATCATTGAGAGACCGGAACCCCGCCCCGCATTCTGCAATCGTCGCCAGGACGTTCAACAAGTCCCGTGTTGATCGGGCGAGTCTATCCAGTCTCGTCACCAAGAGCACGTCCCCTGGTCCCAGCGTTCCCAGTGCCCGTGCCAGTGCCGCTCTGTTGGTCTTGGCACCTGAGACTTTTTCAGAGAACACCCGTTCCGCCCCGGAGGTTTTGAGCGCGATCTGTTGAGCGTCAAGTGTTTGGCCATCTGTCGAAACGCGGGCATATCCGATGATTGTCATTTTGGTCCCCTATTTTGCTCATGATATCTGCCCAACTGAAACCCTTGCGCCGCAGGCATTTCTAAACTGTGCATGAGTTTCAAGTTCTGAACAGCGGGAAGCATGGGAAAGGCCGGGTTCCCAATACGGGCCCGGCCTTCTGATGTTCAGCGATGGTGCCAGTGCATCGCGCATTCGAGTCCGCGATCCCAAGCCTGCGCATCGCCGGTGTTCGGATCGTCCGGGTTGCGGAAGTTGCCGCCCTCGTACGCCGCGAAGCCCTTGTCGAAGGCCGGGAAGCGGCAGTACGGCGCGTAACTTTCCCGCAGCTGGGTCAGCCTCTCCTGGTCGTCCCGATCATTGGGAATGTTGATCTTGATCGAGACCGGCTCGACAGCGGCGGCGAGCAACATCTCGATGAAGCGTCGATGCCGAACGAGTACCGAACGGGGTATCTCGATCGCGACTACGATGCTGCTGGGCGAACTCGATAGGATGATGGGACTGAGTTCGCGGAGCCGATCTGGGAACCGCACGACGACTGCCATGTCAGCCTCCTTCAGGGCCATAAACATCGAACGTGTCGCTGGGACTGACGTGCCGTAGCAGCGTCCTGATTACCCTTGCGGCAAGCCAGCAATCGTCTTGAAGTGCGGTGACCTCCTCGCCCAGTGAGCGCGAGATGCCGCGCTCCTGAAGTTTATTGGCGAGCCGTTGCAGTTCCGCGGCCGTCATTCTCTGGTCGGGCATGTTATTGCCCTCCCAGTAATTGCCGAAGGTGGTTCCGGCAGACGTCGTCGGTGGTGGACTCGATGGCGCGCTGGATCCCGGCGACGAGCCGGTCGATCTCGCGGGCGGCCGAAGCCATGTCCTGCGCCATCTCCCGAGCGGCGATGTTCTCGATCCCGTCTGCATGCTCGGCAAGCCGGGCCGCAAGGGCGGTGAGAACACCGCCGCTTTCTGTTGTTTTTGCTGCGATATTGGTAGGTTGGTCGGTAGCCATGGAAACCCTCCTTAGTAGGGTTGCTGTGGTTAGGCTCGGCTGCGGTGCTTTGAACACCGCGGCCGGGCCGCTCCGGGTCATCCCGGAACCTGTGAAATCTCCTTATCAGCCATTGGAGCCCCTGAAGTTGGGACGCACCACTTTGGCATCGTCCACGGGCTGGTTGCAGTGATCGGCCCAGGCGTCCATCAACAGCCGCCGCTTCTCGAACATGGTGCCGCGCTTGTAGGCCGCCTCCGTCTTGTCGCCTTCGATGTGTGCAATCGCTGCTTCTGCAAGCTCGGATGGGAAGTTGGTTTCCTCCGAAACCCAGTCCCGGAACGTGGACCTGAAGCCGTGCGGGACCACGGCCCGGCCGCCCTGCTTCGGGTCGACCCAACGCGGCAGCCCGGCCTTCTGGCGCGCCTCGTTCATGCGCCGGATGACCTCGGTCAGCGCCATGTCGGATAGCGGCTCGTCGTCGCGTTCGCCGGGGAACACGAAGTCGTTCTGCCTTATGTCGCGCATCTGCTTGATCACATCGATGGCGGGAGCGGTCAGCGGTACCTTGTGCTCGCGCTCGCCCTTCATCCGCTCGGCCGGGACCGTCCACACCTTGCCGCTGGAGTCGAGTTCGCCGTGCCACGGCATCTCGCGCACCTCGCCGCTGCGGGCAGCGGTCAAGATGGCGAATTCGAGCGCCCTCGCCGCGATGCCTGCCTGCTCCCGTAGCTCCGCCATGAACTCGCCGATCTGGGCGTGCGGCAAAGCAGGATGGTGGCGAACCTTGCGCACCTTGCCGCGGGCCGGCAGCAGGTGGTCGATGTGACCGCGCCACCGTGCCGGGTTCTCACCATCGCGATAGCCGCTAACCTTCGCCCAATCCAAGATCGACTCGATGCGGCCACGCACCCTTCCAGCGGTCTCCGGCTTTTTGGTCCAGATCGGCTGGAGGACCTGCATCACCAACGCGGTGTCGACATCCCGGACCAGCAGCTTGCCGATGATCGGCGACGCATAGGTCGCGAGGGTGTTGCGCCATTGTTGTCGGTGCTTGGCATTGCGCCAACCCGACTCGTGGGACTTCATGAACAGTTCCGCGCACCGGTCGAACGTCATCGACTTGGCATTGGCGACCTTCTGTTCGGCTTCCTTGGCATCGCGCTCCACGATCGGGTCTTTGCCCTTCTGGAGCAGTTCCCGGCATCGTCTGGCTTCGTCGCGGGCCTTACTGAGGCCGATCGTCTTCAAGCTGCCAAGGCCCATCTGGCGTTCCTTGGCGGCCACAGCGAACCTGAAAATCCAGCTTTTGTTGATCTGCCCGTCCTTACCGGTGGTCACCTGGAGGTACAGGCCACCCCCATCGGGGTGCATCCCCGGCTTGGCGTGCTTCACTTGGGCCGACGACAGTCGCTCGATTTGTCGCGCCATACCCCCGTCCCTTCCCTTACTCCCGTTTGTACCCCGGAGGAATGTAGGTATACTAGCGGACGGTCGTGGACGTGTACAGAGGGGAAAGGCGCTATTTAGCTCGGATTTGCAGGGCTAAGTTGGACGGTAGTGGACGCTGGGGAATTAAGTCTTGGCGGAGGGAGTGGGATTCGAACCCACGTTACGGTTTCCCGTAAACACGCTTTCCAAGCGTGCGCCTTCAGCCACTCGGCCACCCCTCCGTACCGCGTTTGCCATATAGGCGCACGCATGCCCCTACCTGGAAACGCGCAGCGAACGCATGCCGCTGCCCTTTCAGCCGCTCTGCCTCCCTTCCGACTGTGTGGCGCGATCAGATCCGGCGCTGCGGCGCGGCACTATAGTCATAGCGTTCGGTCTGACAAGGCATTGTGGTAATGCTAAATTCGTCGATCGATTTCAATGCCTTGGCTTTTCCCGACCGGTCCTCGCGGGTGCACCCGGACCCACCTTGCCCTTGCCAAGCAGGAGGGCAGACCACATTGTCAGACCAAATGGCGGACCCCTTCAACGACTATCTGGTGCGCCCCGATCCGCACGATCCGCGGCTGACCGAGCACGTGCGCGGCATCGACCACACCGGTACGCCGATCGAGACCGGCGTCGTGGTCGAACGTGCGTTGACGATCTTCCTCAATGGGCAGGAGATCGTGACGGCCATGACGATCAACGACTATCCGGAATATCTCGCGCTCGGCTACCTGCTCAATCAAAACATGCTGCAGCCCGCGGATGTCGTCACCAGCGTCGACTACGACGAGGAACTCTCGGTCGTGGTGGTACGGACCGAACGCGCCACCAATTATGAGCAGAAGCTGAAGAAAAAAGTGCAGACCTCGGGCTGCGCCCAGGGCACCGTGTTCGGCGATCTGATGGAGGTGATCGAGAACGCCCGACTACCGACGGCGGAGTTTCGCACGTCGTGGCTCTATGCGCTCACCAGCCGGATCAACACCACGCCTTCGCTCTATCTGGAGGCCGGCGCGATCCATGGCTGCGTGCTG
>Ga0257161_1000297_pt1 | contig 13134 bp, 11 predicted proteins | sample NR01A_FD_185954 | JGI IMG/M metagenome (GOLD analysis project Ga0257161, IMG submission 185954) | Soil microbial communities from H.J. Andrews Experimental Forest, Oregon, United States - NR-01-A | ecosystem: Environmental > Terrestrial > Soil > Temperate forest > Bulk soil | place: USA: Oregon... | reverse complement strand
GTGCAGCGTCCCGTTCTGAAATAAATGGTTCGAAATCGATGCACCACCGATCCTCCCGTCTTCGAGTAATATCCATGCCGTTGCACCACCGACGGATAACAGCACTATTTGGGCACCCGTTCGAGTTCCTAGGCATAACCAGAAAGTCGCGCGCCAATTGGCTATTGATTACAAATGGTCCGCCGAACTTCACTCCTTGAAAAGAAAGGTCACTGTTCGTCTGGAGGCGTTTTGCTTTTGTGAGATTGACCACACCTCCACTCAGGTCAGGATTAATTACCGAAACAATGTGCCCGTCTAATCGACGGGGACCCTCATCTCTTCCGAAGCAAAGTAAGGATACACGTACGGCTGCCCCCTCGATAATCCACGGCTCATCGCTCCAAGCCTCAAACAAACGTGTGTCCCTCTCGATTCGATCGACAACCTGGCGGTTAGCGCCACCACGAATCGAATTGGTTGCGACAAGCCCGACGCGTGACGATTTCGCAGCCTCGATTTGTGACCGCGATTTCTCAAACCAATAAATTACGAGGTCAGCTTCGCGCGACACGCGCCCGTCATAGACGTCGAACAACCTCTCAACAGTCTCGTCGCCCAGGCCCGCGCGCATCAGCCTTATGCCCAGAAAAGGCGGATTACCAACGATGAATTCCGCATCTGGCCACGCAGCCTCCGCAAAAGTGCCATCAGCCGCTTTCGTTAGCAGCGCATCCCTGCACTCGATCGAGTCAAGCTTGCGCAAGATCGGCTCCGGCCTGGCGTATATGCCGTTGCGGATGCGCCATTGGATGTCGCCGATCCAGATCGTGGTGCGCGCAAGCTCGGCGGCCAGCGGATTGATCTCGATGCCGCGCACAATCTCAGGACCTACCGCTGGCGCACGCGGTGCGAGGCCGAGCGTTTCGCATTCGAGATTGGCCCTGAGCTCGATGTCCTTGATGCCTTGCAGTGCAAGGCAGAGGAAATTTCCCGACCCGCATGCCGAATCAAGTACCGTCACCTGGCAGAGCCGTTCGATGAATCTGGACCGTGCTTCCTCGGCCTTTCCCATCGCATTGACGAAAGCCTTGCCGCGTTTGAGGCGCGCCTGATCGGCCAATTTTTCGATTTCGGCTTTCGCCGCCCCCCATTCCTCCTGGAGCGGACGCAGGATCACCGGCTCGATAATCTTCATGATCTTGTCCGGATCGGTATAGTGTGCGCCGATCTGTGCTCGCTTGTCGGGATCAAGGAAGCGCTCGAACAACGTGCCGAAGATGGTCGGGTCGATCTGACTCCAGTCGAGGCTCGCGGCGGCCTGCAGCAGGCCAATTTCATCTGATTGCAGCGCCATCGCGCGGCGTCCGTCGAACAGGCCGCCGTTGAAATGGGCAATCTCGGTCAGGTCGTAGTCGCCGCCCTTCTCCATCGCGGCAAACAGGCCATCGAAATACCGCTTGGCGTTCTCCGGCCTTTCTGCGCACCGCTTCAGCAGCTTCGGAAAAAAGCCGTTAGGCAGTAACTTCACGCTGTGGGCGAAAAAGCAGAACACAAGCTGATTGACAAAGTGAGCGAGATTTTCGGGCGTGTCGCGACCCTGCAGCCGAAATGCGATCGTGGAAAACTTGTCGGCGGCTTCCTTTGTGATGGCGGCACGCGTTTCCTTCGGCCGCAACTTCTCCGGATCGAAGAAGACCGAACGAAGAATATCGAGCTGGCGCGGCTCGACAAGATCGTCCAGCGTCAACTCGGAGGTCTTCGGAACCGCGTTGGTCCACGCGGTACGGATCACGAAGCGGTCCGTATCGCACGCTACCTGGAGTGGCGGATTCTCAAGCGCCGCTGCATATCGGACCAACTGCCCGAGCGCGTCATCGAGATTGCGCTTTTTCTTCTTGTATTCCCAGGCGAAGAAGCCCTTCTTCCAGACATCCGCGAAGCCGTCGCCGCCGCCTGTCTTGATCACGCCTTTTTCGAAAGTAAACCACTCGCCGATGGGGTCAGCAGAAACGGGATCGTCATGCCCGAGCAGCGCGCAAAGGTCGAGGAAATGCGACTGCGCCGTAGCGCGCTCGGTAAGCGCGACGGGCTTCCATTTCGCGATGAATTGTTGCGGCGTCATCGGACGCAGGGTTATCAGGATTCGCAATTGTTGGAAACAACGGCTCTACTATTCCTATTCCGGCGTGGCGCCTCCACCGGTCATCGCAAGTGTCGGTGCTCGGAGCACGTTTCTCGAAAGCGCTTGCGCTGATGACAGGGCGAATCGCGCTCGCAGCCGCTACCGCGTCGTCACCTCGACCTCGCCGTCGACGCCGGCGATCACTTTGAACTCGCGCTCATAGGTGCGTCCTTCATTGCGGGCGATGGCGCGATAGTCGCCCTCGGCGAGCACGACGCGGGGAAATACGCCGGTCGATTCCTTGATGACGTCGCCGCCAGGGGTGATGATCGACCAGTTGGTGTTGGCAATCGCCTCGCCGCCGCGTTCGCCGACCAGCTTGAGGGTGATAAGCGCGGCACGATGGCTGACCGTTACATCCGTGAGCTTGCCGGTCTGCACCCTGATGTCGGACCGCACCACCGCGTTGGTGTCGCCGTAATTCGAAACGATGTGATAGTTGCCTTCCGGCACCACCACCACGTCGCCCGTCACCACGCCCTGCGCCAGCGGCGTCTTGAAGCCGGGCTCGAACTGGCTGCCCTTGAAGATATCGAAGGTGATCTCGCTGGGGGCAATCCTCACGTCGCCAACGCGGCCCTCGAGCTTGACGCCGCCGGCCGGAACCTCCAACACCTCACGGGTCGACTCCCTGAGGCGCAGCGCCTTGGCGACGCTCGCCAGCCCGAAACTGACATGCACCACATAGTCGCCGGGCGGCAACGCCATCACCGGATTGGCAGTCTTGTCCTCCTTGACGGCGCGGAATGTACCGGTGACGTCGGGCTTGGCAGGGAATACGCGCCACACCAGTCCATTGGTGATCTGGGTCGCAGCGTCGCGCCCGAAACGGGCGATGAGAGCGAGCGATAGTTGCTGCGACCCGGTTGCGCCAAGCGCCGGGATCGGCATCGCGGCGGGCGCCGAGATGAGCGGCGGTATCGGCATCGCGGGGGAGGCCTGCGGCGCATAGGCCGGTGCGATCGACTGGGCTTGCGGCAATGCACGGGTGACGCCGAATACCGGCGGTGGCCCGATCCCACTGCCGGACGGCGGCAGCATCTGCTGGGCAGACGCGGCGGCTGACCAGCCCGCCATCAGTCCGGCGTATATGGCAATCCTGATGCCGCCCAAACCGTCAGCCCCACGAATTCAGCGAACCAGCTTTAGGTTGCGATTCTCCACCGGAATCACGTCAAATTCAAGCCAATTAGGGAGCCGCTTTCTGATCGGCGGATGGCGGGCGTTGCCAAAGAGAAGTGCCGAGAGCATGATCCCGAAAAGTGGGAACGGTTTTCGGAAAAGATCATGCTCCAACAATAAGGTAGAGCGGGATGACGATTCGAAGAAAAGTCATCCCGCTCTGGGAGCGCAGGCGTTTTCGCGGGCAGGCAGGGCCGCGCTTGGAAAGTTCCGCAGGGACGGCATGGCTGGATTGATTTCCGGATCAATCCAGGGACGGGCGCTGCGATGTGCGGGACATCGGAGCACAATAAGCAGGCAAAAGCCCACGGGTCGGAAACCGGACCTTTGTCACCCCCGACGCGGTGTGCTAGCGAAGCTTCAGCCAATCGATGCGACCCCTCATGCAAGCCCCCTCGCCCTCCATCACGTTGCTGCGGACCCGCCGTTCGCTCAAGCCGGTCGAGCTTGTCGGCCCCGGCCCGTCGCCCTCCGATCTCGATACTCTGCTGACGATCGCGTCGCGGGTGCCCGACCACGGCAAGCTCGCTCCCTGGCGCTTCATCGTGTTCGAGGGCGAATCGCAGCTCAAGGCCGGCGCGGCGATCGCGGCGGCCTTTATTGCCAAATATCCGGATGCAACACCGGACCAGATCGCGTTCGAGCGCCGGCGCCTTGCCCGCGCGCCGCTGGTGATCGCGGTGGTGAGCCGGGCCGCGCCGCATGTGAAAATCCCCGAATGGGAGCAGGTGCTCTCGGCCGGCGCCGCCGCCATGAGCCTCGTGATCGCGGCGCATGCGCTTGGCTTCGGCGCCACCTGGATTACCGAATGGTACGCCTATGACCGCGGCGTGCTCGATGCGCTCGGGCTTGCGCCGCACGAGAAAATCGCCGGATTTGTCCACATCGGGCGCCCGGCACATGCGCCCGAAGACCGGCCGCGCCCGGCGCTCGCTGACATCGTCACGCGCTTCAGGTAGCCTTCGCGACCAGGATGTTCTACGACGCCCGCAAGAAGAACGATCACGGCCTGCCCCACGACCCGTTCAAGGCCATCGTGGCGCCGCGGCCGATCGGCTGGATCACTTCGATCAGCGCTGCCGGCGAGATCAACCTTGCGCCCTATTCGTGGTTCAACGGGGTGTCGAGCGCCCCCCCGATGGTGATGTTCTCCAGCGAGCAGCGCAAGGATTCGCTGGCCTTCATCGAGGAGACCAAGGAGTTCGTGTGCAATTTCGCAACTTACGAACTGCGCGAGCAGGTCAACCAGACCTCGGCGCCATTCCCGCGCGGCGTCAATGAAATGGAGAAGTGCGGGCTTGCGCCGGCGCCGTCGCGGCTCGTCAAGCCGCCGCGGGTCGCCGCATCACCGTGCGCGCTCGAATGCAAATGGGTGCAGACCGTGTCGCTGGCCGACTACGAGGGCCGTGCCACCGACCGCCATGTGGTGTTCGGCCAGGTGATCGGGGTCTATATCGACGACCGATTCATTCGGGACGGCTTGCTTGACACCGGTTCGATGCGGCCGATCATGCGCGCCGGCTATCACGACTACTACGGCACGACGCCCGAGTTGCGCTTCTCCATGCGCCGCCCGACCGGCGGCGGCGGCCAGAGCTGAACCGAAACGGCCCAGGCCACAGCGTTCAGAGGTACCAATAAATTTGGCGCCACGGAATTCCTACTGAAGGTGCGGTGGTGCCGACCCAGCCTTGAGACTAATCTCCTCTTTCGTCTGGAGCTTCGTTCCGCAGAATGGGCAGAATAAGACAGCATGGTCCATCCAGCCCACACCCTGTTCAGTCCGAACTCCGCCAATCGTCAGATACAGCACCCCTTGCTCATCGGCCCAAAAAAATTTCTGTTGCGGGATCGTCAAGGAATCCTTCAGGTCTTTGCAACAAGAACCGAACTCGGCGGAACACTTTGAGGGGCGAGGCATAGGCCAGCTTCCGCTAATTGCGTCAAGCACATTAGTACCCAAATTGACGCTCGACGCAATTTCCTCAAACGTTCAGTCATCAAGCGAGAGGGGACGCGGAATCCTGCGTTGTGAAACCCGTAACGGCCTTCCGTGCGAAAGAGACGCACCGCGCGGCAGCCGAACTTCGGAACAATCTACCTGCGCACCGTATGTCCATGTGGGTTGGCAAATTGTGCGAAATGCAGGAGATGCACCATGTGCGACTACAGTCTACAGAATGTAAAATCCCGCCCCGCTGCGGTCGGTGACAAGCTTGTCACGCATAACTTCGGAACCGGAACGCGGGGCTTCGCTGCTCCAGAAAGCCTGGAAGTGGCGGTTTGCCTTCTGCCGGGAACCGAAATCGCTTTTCCCAACGGACTGCTTATCACACACCGCGGCTTCTTCGGCTGGCCGCGGCGAAGCGTGAGGTATGCCACGGCGATTTTCCGGCAGGTCAACAAGCAATCCCCCGGTACGCATCACGACTCGGTTGAATTTCCTGATGGTCATACTGTCCTGCTCACAAGCCTCCCTGAGGAACAGCTTGCGACCGTGCTGCAGCTTCCGGCGCAGCCCGCGACCAGCGCCGAGGCTGAGGAGCAGACGCGAGCAGCCTACGTCGGCTGACGCCGATCTCCTGGCGCGGTAAAGCCGAACGGTGGTGATGGGCCCATGAATCCGGCGCATCACCACCGAGGCTTTGGCTGAGCTCGCGTTTCGGCCAGCCTGACCGCCAGCGAATATTTGGGCGCGATCGCCCCGTGACCGGCTCTTCGCGGATGTGTCGAGCTGGCGCGTCGTCATGTGCACAAGGTCGCAGGGCGGGAACCCGGCGGCCCATAGCGAATTTCTTCATCAGGGGCGATGTTGGCTAATCAATCAGGGGCGACGTTGGCCAACCCAATCAAAGACGATATCCGGTTGGAATTCGGTCCCGGCCGGCGTCGTAGAAAGGAAAAAAGTCATGAGCTCGTCATACACACAATCGTCGTCAGCGCCGGCCGAGGTCGCCGCCTATGGCGGGCTCGCCGATGCGATCGGCGGAATTGCAACCGTTGTTCTCGCCATCCTGGCGCTCGCGGGTGTGCATCGCGAAATCATATTGCCCATAGCGGTGATTGTATTTGGCGCGGCGCTCCTGATTCAGGGCGCAGCCATGCTTTCCGAGTATGCCGGCATCACCTTCCCGGCAGGCGCCACAGGCGCTTCGTCGGAGCAGTTCGGAGTCGGCAGCTTGTCCAGTCTGTTTCTGGTCGGGCTGGCTGGGATCGTGCTCGGAATCCTGGCGTTGCTCGGCATCTCGCCTGAAATTCTGACCGCGATCGCGGTGATTGCGTATGGCAGTGCGTTGATGCTGACCAGCAATGCGGTAAGGCATTTGTACATGCTGCAGAGTTCGGCCAACAGGTCAGGCGCTCCGCGCGCAGGCACAGAGCTGCTCGCCGGCGAGATGGCGTCGGGCTCTGCGGGCGTTCAGATGCTGGCCGGGCTTGCTTCGCTCGTGCTCGGTATCCTGGCGGTGCTTGGAGTGAACGACATCCTGACGCTGGCGGCTCTGATCGTATTGGGCGCCACCGTCATCCTCACCGGCAGTGCGCTGAGCGGACTGGTGATTGGCTTCATGCGGCCGACGAGCGACGGCCGGCACGCCATGCCATGACTGGCAGAGACCCTGATGGTTGGCGGCCCAGGTAGCCCCTGGGCCGCCAATGGCTGTTGTCTGGCCGCCACCGCTTAGTCTGTTTAATCTGCCCTGTATCCCTGATCCCAGCTATTCCGCGTCGCCCGGCAGGGCAGAGGCCTGCGGCCGGCCGCGATGCTTTGCGTGCCACTTGGGTCCAGGACCGCGCATATAGTGCAGTTCCGGCCGGTAGGTATCGAAGAGAGCGTATCTCAGCGAGCGCCAAAACGAGCGAACAGCCATGCCTAAAGGCGGTCTCTCGTAGAGTCGGGTCGCCATTGTTATCCCCGCCGCTCGATTTCCCTTGGCGCGCTGACCGTCACGCCAAGGTCGGTCACCAAGCCGTTGGCCAGAGAATAGATCCAGCCGTGGACACTGAGGTCCTGGCCATGCGCCCAGGCCTCCTGCACGATGATGTCAGACGCGACGTTTCTCACCTGCCGGATGACATTAAGCTCGCACAGACGGTCGAGGCGGGCACCTGGATCCACGATCGCATCAAGCTCGTGACGGTGCTCACAAAGGACTTCACGGATCGGATGTAGCCAATGGTCCACGAGGCCGCGGCGCTTGCCGTCTACGGCCGCACTCACGCCGCCACACCCGTAGTGCCCGACCACGATAATGTGCTTCACCTTCAATACGTCGACTGCGAATTGGAGCACGGACAGGTAATTGGCATCCTGAGGCGGTGCGAGGTTGGCGACGTTGCGGTGCACGAAGATCTGGCCGGGATCGACGTCCACAATCTGAGTGGCGGGCACCCGGCTATCGGAACATCCGATCCACAGGTACTCGGGCGCCTGCTGGCGTTCGAGCCTGTTGAAAAAGCCGGCGTCACGAGAAATCATCCGTGCCGCCCAGGCGCGGTTGTTTGCTTTCAAGTGATCCAGCATGACGCCCTCACGAGGCTAGTGCAGCGGCCTTGAAATTCGCATAATTTTTGTTCTTGCCGAACCCCTTCGTGGCGTTAGTCGGTCGGCCTGCGGTTTGGGTTCGCCCTATTCTCGACAGAGCGGCGTTAAATATTCGAAATTTTCCGCGCCGGTTCCGGTCAGGGCGGTTCAAACCCCGCAAATTCGTTGTGGTGGTTGCCCAAGCGTTAAGGCCTGTAGCCCGGGTTGAGCGCTAGCGAAACCCGGGGCGGCGGGTCCCCGATTACGCTGCGCCAATCCGGCGCTCAGCTTGACGAGCAGCTTGCCCTTTGCGGCCGGCATCGTTACATCAGCGGCAATTCCCGAAATTTCTAATGAGGCAGGCCGCCAATGGCCCGACAATTCATCTATCACATGCAAGGGCTCACCAAGACCTATCCGGGCAACCGGAAAGTATTGGAGAACATCAATCTTTCGTTCTATCCCGATGCCAAGATCGGCGTCCTCGGCGTCAACGGCTCCGGCAAGTCGACATTGCTGCGAATCATGGCCGGCATCGACAGGGAGTTCACCGGCGATGGCTGGGTCGCAGACGGCGCCCGGGTCGGCTTTCTGCCCCAGGAGCCCCAACTCGACGAGACCAAGACCGTGCGCGAGAACGTCATGCTCGGCGTCGCCGCCAGCAAGGCGATCCTTGACCGCTACAACGAACTCGCCATGAACTATTCGGACGAGACCGCGGACGAGATGACCAGGCTCCAGGACGAGATCGAGGCCAAGGGGCTGTGGGACCTCGATTCCAAGGTCGACCAGGCCATGGAAGCGCTGGTCTGTCCGCCTGATGACGCGGGCGTCACCCAGCTGTCAGGCGGCGAGCGGCGCCGTGTGGCGCTGTGCCGGCTGCTGCTCGAACAGCCGGAACTCCTGCTGCTCGACGAGCCCACCAACCATCTTGATGCCGAGACGGTGAACTGGCTCGAGGGCCACCTGCGCAACTATCCGGGCGCGATCCTCATCGTCACCCACGACCGCTACTTCCTCGACAACGTCACCGGCTGGATCCTGGAACTCGACCGCGGCCGCGGCATCCCGTACCAGGGCAATTACTCGTCCTGGCTGGTGCAGAAGCGCAAGCGCTTGGAACAGGAGGGCAGGGAGGAGGAATCCCGCCAGAAAACGCTTGCGCGCGAGCAGGAGTGGATCGCCGCCAGCCCGCGCGCTCGCCAGGCCAAGTCCAAGGCGCGTTACCAGCGCTACGATGAGCTGCTTGCCAAGGCCTCCGAGAAGGGGCCCGCAACCGCCCAGATCGTCATCCCGGTGGCCGAGCGGCTCGGCCAGAACGTGGTCGATTTCGAAGAGCTTTCGAAGGGATTTGGCGACAACCTGCTGATCGACGATCTCACCTTCAAGCTGCCGCCGGGCGGTATCGTCGGCATCATCGGTCCGAACGGCGCCGGCAAGACCACGCTTTTCCGCATGATCACTGGTCCGGAGAAGCCCGACCGGGGCGCCATCAAGATCGGCGAGTCGGTCAAGCTCGGCTATGTGGACCAGTCGCGCGACAGCCTCGACGGCAAAAAGACCGTGTGGGAGGAAATTTCCGGAGGCCTCGACATGCTGGCGCTTGGCAAGCGCGAGGTCAATTCGCGCGCCTATTGTGGGGCCTTCAACTTCAAGGGCGCGGACCAGCAGAAGAAGGTGGGCGCGCTCTCGGGCGGCGAGCGCAACCGCTTGCATCTGGCCAAGATGCTCAAATCCGGCGCCAATCTTTTACTCCTCGACGAGCCGACCAACGATCTCGACGTCGACACCCTGCGGGCGCTTGAAGAAGCCCTTGAGGATTTCGCCGGCTGCGCCGTCATCATCAGCCACGACCGCTGGTTCCTCGACCGCATCGCGACCCACATCCTGGCCTTCGAAGGCGACAGCCACGTCGAATGGTTCGAGGGCAATTTCCAGGACTACGAAGCCGACAAGATGCGGCGGCTGGGGACGGATTCGGTCATCCCGCACCGGCTGAAGTATAAGAAGTTCTCCAGGTAGGGGCCGGTATTCGTGTCGACCAGCGTCATTGTGGCTCGACAGGCGGGTCTTCCGCCGGATCTCCGCGGGTCATTTTCATCAGTTCGTCAGTCGTGATGCCGCGAATGAGACGCTCCTTCGCGAGCGCTTCCAGTCGCTCGTAACTTTGGCTGGCGCCCGGCTTCTCGATCACTCCAAGCAGATGCGCCGCATTCACCCCGATGATCTTTTCCCTCTCGTCCGCCGTAAGCGCGCACGACTCCACAAACTCGACCGGCTTCGGCTCGCCGACCGGATAATCTGAGCCGAGCACCACCCGGTCGGCGCCGACGCGCCTCACCAGCGCCTCCAGCACCTCGGGTTCGTAGACGCAACTGTCGAAGTAGAGCATGCGCAGATATTCGGCCGGGCTCTTCTTCATGTTGACGCGGGTGGCGGGCTTTTCGGCATAGTTCCGGGCGATGCGGCCCATGTAGTAGGGCATGTAGCCGCCGCCGTGCGAGATGCAGATCTTGAGCTGTGGGAAAGCATCCAGAATGCCCTCATACATCAGCGAGGCGATCGCCATCGCCTCCTCGAAAGCCTGGCCGATGCTGTTCCACAGGTACCATTTCGCGAAGCGCGCGCCGGTGTTGCCGGCCGGGTGGATATAGACCACGGCGCCGAGCTCTTCCGCCTTCTCCCAGAACGGCCGCAGGGCGGCGTCGCCCAATTCCATGTCGCGCGCCGTCGTCGATATGCCGACCCCGGCGAGGCCGAGTTCGCCCATGCAGCGCGTGAGTTCCGCCACCGCAAGTGCGGGCGCGGCAAGCGGCACGCCACCGAGGCCGATCAGCCGTTTCGGGTTGGCTGCAACGGCCGCCGCCATGCGGTCATTGAGCATGCGCTCCATCCGCAGGCTCTCCTGCGGCTCCGCCCAGTACGTCGATAGCTGCACGAGGCTTGACGACAGCACCTGCATGTCGACGCCCATGGCGTCCATGTGGGCGATGCGCTCGGTCACGTCCGACATCCGCGCCACCAAGATGGCCTCGCGCGCACGCACGCCTTGTCTCGCCTCCGCGCTCATGGTCGGGTCGGTGTTGGACTTCACGAACATGCTGTGCGGGCCGGTGATGGCGTATATTTCCGGCAGCATCAGGTGGGCGTGGAAGTCGATGATGCAACGCGAGTGGCCTCTTTGTTTCATGATGTTCTCTCGCTCGGCTCTTGCCTGATGTCTTGCTTGATATCTTGGCTCGTCTTTGGGGCGACGCGGCGCTGCAGTGGGAAAATCTGCAGCCCGAAGCGGTCGGCCGCAAGTCCCCACACGCCGCGCGGCGCCTTGAGCATGATGAGGATCGCGACGGCTCCGAGCATCAGCAGATAAAGGCTGCCGAGGTCAGCGAACGACTGCCGCAGCAGGAAGAAGATTGCGGTGCCAACGATCGGCCCCTCGATGCGACCGATGCCCCCGATGACAGCGATAAAGATCACGAAGGCGGTCCAATCGTTGATGCTGAACGCGGCGTCTGGCGAGACGCGCAGCTTCTGCAAGAAAATGACCGCGCCCACCATGGCAGTGCAGAACGCGGTCGTCACATAGACCACGAATTTGACCCACCGCACGCCGACACCATTGGACAACGCAGCGATCTCGTTGTCGCGGATCGCCGTCAGGGCAAGCCCGTAGCGCGAGCGCAGGAGCCCGACGATCAGCCCTAGTACCAGCACGGTGAGGGCAAGCGCCGTCCAATAGATGAGGAATTCGCGCGTCTCGCGGGTCGCCGCAATGGCGATGACAATGCCGGCAGGCAGGCTGGTGCCGGAGCCGCCGCCCAGCGCTGACACCTGCGCGGCGATAAGGCGAAAAACCTCGGCCACAACCCAGGTGCCGATGGCGAAGTAGTGTCCACGCAGCCGGAATACCAGCGCCGCAACCGGGATCGAGACGGCCGCCGCCAGGATGCCGACGAGCGGCACGGCCCACAGCGGCGACACTCCCGCGAACATGGTGAGGGCAAACAGCAGGTAGCCGCCGAGCCCCACATAGGCGTGCTGGCCAACCGAGACGAGACCCGCGTAGCCGGCAAGCAGGTTCCACGCGCTCGCGAGCGCCACATAGGCATAGATCTCGGCAAGCAGCCGCAGGTCCTGCCGGCCCGCCCAGTACGGCGCCAGGGCCAGCGCGGCGAGCGCGCTCAAGAAGATGGCGAGGCCGATGCGGCTCGACCGGTCCATGAAGACGATACGGGCGCCGCCGGGCATCGGTAAGTGCTCAATGTATCTTTGGAAACAGCCCCTCGGGGCGCGCCGCGAGGACAATGAGGAAGGCAAGATGCCCGGCGAGCAGTTGCCAACCGGGATCGATGTGGGCGCCGATGCCTTGAGCCACGCCGAGCAGGATGCCGCCGAAAAGCGTGCCCCACAGGCTGCCGAGGCCGCCGATGATCACGGCCTCGAAGCCGAAAATCAGCCGCGCCGGTCCGATCGCCGGGTCGAAATTGGTGCGCACCGCGATAAGCACGCCGGCGACCGCGACGACGGCGAGCGACAGCGCCATGCCGAGCGCGAAGACGTGGCGGTTGTCGAGGCCCATGAGCTGCGCTACCGTCTGGTCATCGGACGTGGCGCGGAACGCGCGCCCCAGCGCGGTGCGGTAGAACACGAACTGCATGCCACCGATCACGGCGACAGCGATGGCGAACTGTAACAACGGCAGTACTCCAATCGAAATGCCGGCAACCACCGGAATACTCGCAACCTCGATGGCGCCGGCCTGAAGCCTGCGGCTGTCGGCCGTGAAGAGTTCGAGCAGGCCGTTCTGGATGATCACCGACAGTCCGAAGGTGACGAGCAGCGGCGGCAGGAGGTCGTCGCCGAGCGTGCGGTTGAGCAGGAGACGCTGGAGGACGTAGCCAAGCGCCGCCATCGCGGGCGCCACAATCACCGTCGCCGCGATCGGATTGAGCCCGAGCGCGGCCGCGGCGACAAGCGCCATATAGGCGGCGAGCACGATGAAATCCCCGTGCGCGATATTGACGAGCCGCATCACGCCGAAGATCAGCGACAGACCGGCCGCGAACATGGCGTAAAGCCCGCCGATGAGCACGCCCTGGACGACGACGTTGATCCACTCGGTCATGGTTCGTCTCCCCTCCCCAATCGAAATCGGCTGTTGCCGATTTCGATCACTCCATTAAAGGGCCGAAACCCGCGTATACGCGGTTTCGGCTGGGGAGGGGTCGGGGGTGGGGGTCGCGAGAGGGGGCACGGTGTTGCCACA
>Ga0257161_1000296_pt1 | contig 13168 bp, 16 predicted proteins | sample NR01A_FD_185954 | JGI IMG/M metagenome (GOLD analysis project Ga0257161, IMG submission 185954) | Soil microbial communities from H.J. Andrews Experimental Forest, Oregon, United States - NR-01-A | ecosystem: Environmental > Terrestrial > Soil > Temperate forest > Bulk soil | place: USA: Oregon... | reverse complement strand
GGAAGAAAAGCAGGCAACGGCTCCACCGGCGGCGAAAACGCCGCCGAGTTCAGTCATCCGCTGGCAGAGCCTGCTTGCCGCCCATATCGAGCATTTCAAACGTTACCCGGCCGAGGCCCGCTCGCGCGGGGAACACGGCATCGCCAAGGTCGCATTCACGATCGATCACGAGGGGCACCTGCTGAGGAGCCGCATCGTGCAAAGCTCGGGATCGACGACGCTCGACCAGGAAACGCTGGCCATGCTGGCACGCGCTCAACCGATGCCGCGGCCGCCTGATCAACTTTCCGATGCCGAATTGACCTTTGTCGTTCCGGTGCTCTTCAACATCAGGTGACGCTAGATGCCGCAACCCCTGGGTTGGTTCAGATCGAACAACGGTAAGTTTGCCTGGCTGGCTTTTTTCGCGCTGGCCTGCCAGTTCGTTTTCACGTTCGGCCACGTTCATTTTGCTAACGTCAGCGCCATTCCCGCCGCACTGGCGAGTTCTGTCCATGCCGTCAATAATTCTGCCGATGAACCGACCTCGCCCGCGCAGCAGACGCCAGCTGGTCTCGCCCAAGATTTCTGCGCGGTTTGCAATAATATCAGTTTGGCAAACACGCTGATCTTGCCGGTTTCTCCCGCTCCTATTCCGCCAATTTCAACTATTCGGAACTTGCAGTGGTCGTTGGCAACGATTGAGTTCACCTCACCCGAACATTTTCATTTCAACGCCCGCGGTCCTCCGGAGCTTGACCTGCCGGCCTGAACGGCTGCATCCCCGATTTCATAACCTCAATGCGCCGTTCTCGCCGTTGGCACGCCGCGGTGCTGGCGCCTGCCAGTATCCGTGCCACCGATTTCGCGCGTGAGTACGAAATCGATCATTTGCGGTGACGCAGTTGGTCCAATTCAGGCACCGTTTCCGATGAAGGGAATGATCCTGTTCGTCACAGGTCTCGGCATCGTTTTCCTGGCAAGCGCCGTTCAGACCTTTGGCACAAATTGGCTCGGCCAAATATGTCCCTACCCGGGGCCGTGCTTTCACCCGGAATGGCTCGCCATTGGCATTGGGCTATCGGCCGCTGCCTACATTGCTTGGAAGGTAGACCGAAACCGTCACTAAGGGCTTGGACGGAGGCGGCGCCACCCCGATGTCGCCCCAGAACGGTCGCGCCGGAATCACGATGCCGGGCGCAAAACCGATGGTTTTCTTTCCGAGGTCGAGCCGCACCACGCGATCGCGCGAATAGGGGAAATTTTCCGGCAGGGAGCCGCGATTGGCAAGGTTTGTAATGTCATGGTTCCGCTCCCTCCGTTTGAATGCGCGCCCACGCTGTTTCGCCTGGCCGCCATTTCCGGCGTCGTATTGGAGCAATTTTCGCGCCGCGCCTCCATCCCGACACAGGTTGGTGATACGATTTAATTCTGCGGTGCCGTGGGGGCTAAACTGCCGATGGAACAGCCCCCGGGGTAAACAAAAGCTATTTTGGCGAAACGAACGCACGGGCATGAAACCAATCAAAATCGGCGAATTCCCTGCTCCGACGACTGAATTCCCTGCTCGGGTGGAAACAATTCCCTGCTCCGTCGAGCTGGGAATTTACGGGAAACGGACTGGAATTGCTGCGTGGATTGGCGTCTGGAATCGCCCAAATGGCCGAAAATTTGCAAATTCCCTGTTATTTTCCCTGCCAGCAGGGAATCCGAGGATGCCGCGCCGGCTTGCGCGAATCGCTTGATGCGAATTTTGCAAACGCCAGCGATCAGAACCAACAGTTCACGCCCGCACGCACGATGTTGTCGGTAATGCGGGGCTGCGAACAACCCCGCATTGTTTCAACGGTGCACGTCCGGCCGCTACTTCACGGCAAAGACATATACCGCACCACCCGGCGGCACGTCGGGATACTTTCCCGGAAACAGCAGGTTCAACCGCCCCTGCATGCGAGCGGCGTCCACGCCCCACCCCGATTGGACCGCAATGTATTGTTCGCCGTCCACTGAGAACGATACCGGCACGCCATTGACGCCCGACACGGTTGGGTATTGCCAAAGGACCTTGCCGGTCTTGGCGTCGAAAGCACGGAACAGCCGATCGGCAGTCCCTCCCGAAAACAGCACGTCGCCGCCGGTGGCAAGCACCGGGCCCCAGTTCTCCGATGGCAAGTTGGTGGTCCACACGCGTTTGCCGGTATCGAGGTCCCAGGCTTGCAACTCGCCGATGTGATCGGCGCCAGCACGGATGCGCAATACGTTGGTGGTGACGCCGGTGTAACGTTCGCCGGCCACGTATTTCGGCCGCTCCGCGTTGAGTTCAGTGCAAAGGTTTTCGTTCGCCGGGATGTAGATCAGCCGTGTTTTCGGGCTGTAAGCGGCAGGCGGCCAGTCCTTGCCACCCCATAGGCTGGGACAGAACGTCGCAAGCTTGTCGGTGCCTGGCTTGTGATCGGGGTCGACAATCGGACGGCCGGTGTTGGGTTCGACACCCTTGAACACGTTGTGGCTGACGAAGTTCTGAGCGGTGATGAAGTTGATCTTGCCGGCAGTACGCTCAAGCTGCCAAAGGTAGCCGTCGCGCGCGACGTCGACTAACCCCTTCACGGTCTTGTCTCCGGACTTGTAGTCGACCAGGATCGGCGGGGAGACTTCATCCCAATCCCAGGAATCGTTCTGGTGATATTGGAAGTGTCCCTTGATCTGTCCGGTCTTGCCGTCCAGTGCGACCGTTGACGCGGTGTAGAGATTGTCGCCAGGACGTTGATCCCCCATCCAGGGACCGCCATTCCCGGTGCCCCAGAACGCAAGATTGGTGTCCGGATCATAGGTGCCAGGCACCCACACCGAGCCGCCGCCAGTCTTCCACTGGTCGCCCTGCGGCCACGTTTCGCTGCCGGGCTGGCCCGGTTCCGGAACCATGAAGGTTCGCCATGCTTCCTTGCCGGTTTCCGGATCATATGCGGCAACGAAACCGCGTATCCCCAGTTCGCCGCCCGACGTACCCATCATGACTTTGCCGTCGGCGACCAGCGGCATGATCGAAGTGTAGTAGCCGTTCTTGTATTCCGCGACTTTCGCCGTCCATACTTCTTTGCCGGTCTTGGCATCGAGCGCGACCAGGATCGCATCGGCCGAGGCGAAAAAGATCTTGTCGCCGTAAAGCCCGACACCGCGGCTGGTCGGATGCAAGTTCGTCAAATCTTCGGGAAGCGGCCGCTTGTAGCGCCACAGCACATTGCCGGTCTTCGCTTCGATTGCAATGACTTGATTGCCCGGTGTCGCCACGAACATGACGCCGTTATTGACGATAGGCGGCGCTTGATGGCCTTCGACTTGGCCGGTCGCAAAGCTCCAGACGAGTTGGAGACGGCTGACGTTGGATGGCGTGATCTGCGAAAGCGGACTGTAGCCCCAGCCATCATAGGTGCGGCGGAACAGCAGCCAATTGGCGTCCTCCGGCTGGCGCAGCCGCGCGTCCGTGACCGGCGCATATTTCTGGAGAACATCGGGCATCGGCCCCGGCACCGGCGTCGCCGAAGCGGGCGCGATAGTCTGTTGTGCGGATACCCCGCCGCCGGCCGTCACCGCAATCATCGCTGCGACACATGCGCCCTGCATCAAACTTCTGGTATCGAACATGGCTTTTTCCTCCCCTGGCCGTTATTGACGAGCCCGCGATGCGGCCTCCGTGCCGTCGTGCTCGGTGCGTTCACGGCGCCGGAATGTACTGCGGCGAGATCAGCCAGCAACGGCGTTTTCACCTTCGCATGGTGATGCGATGAATTGAAGTCCCTTCAATCGAATGCGACCCCAAGCCCCGTCAGGCCGGGGCGATACCGACGCCTCCGATAAACGGCTTGGCAACGACAAGCTTGTCATCAACGATTTTCAGCGGAAGTGCCGCCAAGCCGCGCGTGGTCGGTCCATCGATGATCGCTGCGCCCTCGCGCGGATTGTACCGGGAATTGTGACAGGGGCATTCGAGGATCTTCTGTTCCTCTACCCAACCGCTGACTTCGCAGCCCGCATGCGGACAGATCGCTGAATAAGCGACCACACCGTCGGCCGCACGTTCCCGCGTGGCGCCGATGAGCGTTGCGGGATCGAGACGAACCAGCAACACCTTATTGAGCCGAGAGCCGTTACGGACAAGCCTGGCCGTCGGATCCATCGGCCACGCGATGACCTGAGGCCCCGCGATGTCCTTGGGCGAGAGGGCATCCAGATTCGTGGCGTCGATGGCGACCAGATAATCGCCCTCCTTCGGGCGCTCGTCTGCCGGTTCCGCCGTCGCAGGCGTAATGGCGGCATTGACGGCCGCGTTGACGCCAAGCGCGGACGCTCCCGCCAGAACATCGCGACGGCTCGTCTGCAGGTCGCAACCCCGCCCGGTTCTGCTCATACGCTGCCCCGCGCATCAGTCATTTGGCCCCCCCTTAGCTCAAATACGATAACGCATCTAGGCCTGGGCGTCAGAACACAGGCCCCACCACCGCGGCAATGCCGTTATGCGAAAGCAAAGAATTCCGATGACAGCGGATTCAATCAACCTCGTTGCAACCTTGCCGCAGCGCCATCAGGACATGTCCATCGCAAATTGCGGGATGCAGGCCCGTCTGCTGATCTTGCCGATTGGGTCGAAAAAAGACAGTGTTACGCCAACGAGATCGCAGGTTACGTAGCAATCGCCGCGCACCACGATCGGGGTGAGAAAGATCTGCGCCAAAAGGGGGAGGATGCAATGATCGCAATGCGTGGCACAGAGGTTCCCGAGAGCGGAAGATTGTTACGCTGTGCCGATGTTCCTTAATTTGCGAAAGATCGATGATAAGGAGACAGCCCATGATGACATCTTTGCGAGCGTTGGTCCTGGTCACCGGAGTGATGCTTACGACGACGGCATTCGTCGTCGCCCAAACGCCCCCTGAAGGTCAATCGGCGGCGCCGGCGTATCGTCCGGGCCTCGGCGATCTCATGACCACGACGGTGCAGCCGCGTCACATAAAGCTCGCGCTCGCAGGACGCGAAAAGAATTGGGTCTATGCCGCGTACGAACTGCACCAACTCGATGAAGCATTCGACCGCCTGTCGATCATGTGGCCGCAATGGCGCCAAGTGAGGATTGTCGAAATGATCGAGACCATCATCAGGCAGCCGATGTTCGACCTCGGCCAGGCAATCAAGGAAAAGAATGAAGCAAAATATGCGACGGCCTATGGGCAACTGACGGAAGCCTGCAACTCCTGCCATCTCGGTGCGCGCCAGGTTCCGATCGTGATCCAAGAACCGAAGGAATCCATGTTTCCGGATCAGGACTTCCGCCCGAAGCCCTGAGGGAATTGAAAGAGCGTCAGATCATCGCTGTCAGGCCGCGGCTTGTGCGCTGAACGCGAGCGCGAGCTGCGGCGGCAGGAAAGCAAGAAACTTTTTCATCTCCGCCTCGGTGACTTTGGAAGGGTCGGCCTTGGAGATGCCGCGTTTTCCGGCGATGTGGGAATTGATGGCGTCACACAGTGGCTCGGTCATGCTGATGAAGGGCGGCAAGATCACTCTTTGAGAGCGTCCCCCCTTGGGCTTCTGCCCGCGTCTTCAAAAAGTGAAAAATCCTCTCGGTTACAGAGGTGGCAATGCCTACGCAGTGGTGTGGACCACGAAGCAGTTCCGACATAATTTACCCTCATCCAGCCGGGCTGAATGGCAGCGGCCTTGTTAATTGAGTAGTATTGCCGATACTTGAATAAAATATAGTTAATCGCAGCAGCTGCTGCAGTGGTCGGCCGGAATGGATTGAAGGCGAAAGACCACGTATTTGGCCGGCTCATTCGGCAGCACCAACCCTAGTGATCCCCCAAGTTGACGTCGTAAGATTGACTGCCTGGATTTCCATTATAAGGCCGGGAAAACACGTCGGCGCATGTTTGCGCACCATGCGCAAAATCAGACAAACTTCATCGAGCATCATTAAAGTGAGCCGGGATCGGTTGCAGTGCCCCCAATTGCGGACAGCCGCGGCGCGCGCTTCGAGTTCGGCGCAACGCATGCGACCGACGAGCATGATGGCGGCATCCAGGTTTGTGATCGGGTGGTGTTCGACAAACGACCGGTAACGTAACCAAGCTTCCGGGTGAGCGGCGCCGCGACGTATCAATGCGGCGACACGATCCTTAAGTATCGAGTGATGCATTGCGGGCGAAAAAGTCGCCTCGATATGTGCGCACGCTGCAGCAAGAGCCGACCCGCCGCGGACACGGATTCGTGCAGCCGCCCGTCGACCCCGCGCGAGGTCTCGATCAGTTCGACTTGTCGCCATTCAGGATCCGGCGTGGGCGCCGCGCCTAAGCAATTGATAATAATCATAGTCCTATTTAAGTCAAGATGACGAAGCCAATTTTTCGAGAATCACAGACCGCGAAGAGGGCCGCGACGTCGCGCTGTCCGTTTCCATTGCGAAATAGCGTGCATGACAAGGCGCACTTTGGAAAGTAAATGCATGGAAACCTGCTGGACGTCCGCTCCCCGCAACGCGATGGACTTCGATAAAGGTAACCGAAGGCCATCAAGCGCCTCCGAATGCAGCTCGCTCTCAGCGCCGGTGATAGGATTTACCAGAACGTTACGACCGCCTTGCCAATGGTTGGCCAGAGCGGTGCACCAAATCCCTATTACCTATTCTCCCCACTCATAACAATACGGTGGACGGTGACAACCGTTGAGACCGGAAACTCCAAGACCTTTTTTGGGTTGTATTGCTCCAGTCGCAGACGCCTGGAGTCCTGGGAAACGAACCGCTTCACATAAGCTAGCGGCACGTCCTCTTGGGCGCTCGAAATCTGCGCCACCACGAAGGCCCCACGGCTGATCGGCAGACGCGGATTTACGAATACGGTCTCGCCAGCGAAATAGCGCGGCTCCATCGAATCGCCAACCACGTAAACCGCATAGGCATCCGGAATGTGCGAAAGGCTGGGCGGCGCCAGAACTTCGGATACCTCGTTACCGCTAAGGATAAACTCGCCGTCCTTCCCGCCCACGGCATGTCCATAGACCGGAATCCATGCTGTGACTCGGCTCGCGCTTCGATGTTCTGCATTCGTCCTTAGGAATTCGGGTGACGACGACGGCTCCTTTAGAATCCGTTCGTCGATTCCCAAGATTTCCGCTACCCGACCGCGAACCTCTTCGGGCAGCCGGCCTGGCACTCCTCTTTTTATGAATTGCTGAAAATACGCGTGGTTCTTTCCAACCTTGAGGGACAACTCGGACAGAGAAAGCCCCAGTTGCGCTACTCGCGAGATAACTGCGCTGCGTGCCGCATCCATAGGCGTATCTTATTTAATTTATCACCGATGTAAAATAGGAGTTTTCTCTTGCGCAAACATAGGAAACTACCTATAATCGTCTCAGATCGGCAATACCATCCGCTGTTGTGCAGATCCGTCCTCGGCCCCCGGGCAGCCCTGCGCTCACGCACGGAAATCTCCTCTGGAGGTATCGTGAGGAATCAATCTGGCTCAACGCCGGAACGAAAGATGATCACGTCTTCGTTCAGGGATCGGACTGCGATCGCCGTCGATTTGCGACGCATAGGTGAGACATCGGCCCCCACAGAACGGCGCTTCAAGAACCTTGCACCGAAACGCGGTGATCGAACGCCGCCGATCAATCACAACGATTCAGGTGGCGCTGATCCAACGAAGTCGTCACGAAAGGCCGACCTTGCATTCCAGGGCGCCATGCGGCGCGCCATCGCGCAAGGACTTGAACATCCGCCCATGATCGGTGTTGTCAAAGACAGCCGGCCGCTGAATGCTCCGCGATTATTCGATCCGGTTCCCCACTCTTCCGGATGCACTTCACCGGCTCTGGAATGCGCTGAATTGATGGCGCGCAACGATTGACCAAAAGATGGCAATCAAGCTTCACGCAGGCGACATGCCAACCGAACACGCTAAGGGTTTTTCAATCGCAGAAGGCGACGTGCTGCACAAATCCCGTAACAACTTCGCGGACGATTTCCCGGATCCACTTAACCCGCAATTCTCTGGTGGACGATTTAGCCTTTATTTCGAAAGAAAAGTAATCTCTTGGCGTGCACGTTGGGACAAAATTCGAGCGCAACAGCCGGTCCGCATCTCCGCGACGTCCATGGTCGACATTATGACACAAATCAACCACATAAAGAACACAACTTCACTTTTCTCTCACGAGTGGCCGGCTTCGTTTGTCTGCAGTTCGTCCGTTGATGCACCCGATGGGGCGCGCTGGGATGATCAACGATGGACTGCTGACCGGGGAACGCTCAAGCGCCTCACCGATTTCATCCGTGCTGAAATCGGGGATGCGCCGGCGCGCCAAAAGTCGCGCACGCGTGGTGGAGGTGGGGCAATGCCCGATCAAGGTGATGCAATGACAAAGGCTTGGACCTATGCGGTCCTAGACGCCCTCGAAGCCGCCGATGAAACGACACGATTGGAAATCGCGCGCATACTGTGTCCGGCGGGCTTTGTAATCGTCCCAACGGAGTTAATGGAACTGCCCAAGCGACAAAAAAACTAAATGTTGTAACCGCTTATTCCCATTCCAATTCGCGCTTCGCGAAGGCGAAGCATCCACCAATCACCGTGCGTCCGAAGAAAAAAGCTGTTCCCCGAACGAAGTCACGTGGGTTGCTGGATCGCCCGCTCCTCGCCTTCGCGAGGACAAGCGCGAGCAACGGCAACATCGAGAATCAAACTCTGGAAAGAGGATCATCACGTCCAAATGGCCAGCCGATCTATTCTAAATCAACACGAAGGCAACCCGCCTCGAAGCCAACGGCCACTCGCTTCCGCCGTCCACAAACCCGGACCGCAACGTCCCCAGCGCGATGTACGCGGATTTGGAAGCCTTAAGCGCGCAATTCGCAAAGCCGAACGCCGGTCGGGCGATGGCAACGAAATCGGCGGAACCGGCGCTACCATCCTGCGCTTCCTGGCCGCGCCGTTGGTGCGGCTGATCGAAAAGAAACGCATCGGCACCGAGGAAGTCCGTGCAGCCGATGATATAGCGCTGGCGTTTCACGCCCAGGCAGGCGCGCTGATGATCAAATCACCATCGCTCGAAAAGCGCGACGCTACCTACCATGGCCGCGAGCCGGTTTGGATTATCGACGCGGTGTCGCGCTACAAACGATGGGCGCGCCATTGGTCGCAACGCTCGCGGCATGGTGATCGGACGCTCGAGATCGTGATCGCCGCCGTGGTCGACGAGCGGGCGTTCCATATCATTGAGGCCGACATCGGCATCCGCCACGGCATGGCCGCCCGTGTCGTGATTGCGGCGTTGCGTGACTATGCGGCTCGCGCCGGTTGGACCGATCGCGGTACCGGCGAAGCCTGGGTCAAGGAAGCTGAAGCGATCTTTGTGCTTCGTCAGCGACCAGACATTTGATCGGCGTTACCACGGCTGCTCCCGTGAGGTGTTACTGCAGGTCCATTGGCATATATTAATGAGATTTTTTTCTTTTTTCATTTTTATCTTGACGCCGGGGCGAATATATGAGATTAATAATTTAACGTGGTTAGTTGCGCCCGAGCGATGTTTTCTCTCGGGCGTTTTTATTTTTGAACATTCGCTAGTGATTCCATATGATTTTTGTTTTGGTTTAAGCAGATTACATCGCGAAACGTCAAAACTTGCCGATGTCATCTCACCAATTGATTGCCCATCGCTAACGAACGCAATCCGGTCCGTTGACAGTAGCCGCCACCGTTTCACGTTCGCGAAGCCCCGGTCAGCACCTGGAGACAGCATGGACGCGCGTTCATCCGTCGCGATGCGCGCAGATCCCGGCACACCCCGGCCTCCAGCTCTGCGACATGCATGTGGCTCGCGACCAGCGCCGCCGGCCCGTCGTGCGATTGTTCGCGCGGCATAGGCCGGCGGCGCTGAAGAAATCAGCGTGCCAATGCCACCTTCTTCAATTGATCTACCCACAGGTCCCCAATCGCAGGAGAGCGACATGACGCAGACTGCCGCGATAAAACTTCTCAACGCTGCCGCAACGACCGGCGATGGGCCGGTGTTTAATCTGGAATTTCCGCAACTGGCCGCGGCCGCGCAGGCTGAAATCGCTGGCGCGCCCACTCAAGTCGTGATCAACCTGATGGGCCTGCTTGACGGCAGTACTTGGGACACGCTGTGCGTGCTCGATACCAGCCAGGGCTATGTCAGCGGAGAGATTTCGCCCATCACCTTCCCCGCGCCGATCCGTCAGATCAAGGGCAATATTGCTACGCTCACCGGCGGGACCAATCCCTCCATTTCGCTCTACTTCACCGCAAGGGGATGAAGAGATGCGGGGCCCAGGAAGCAGGCGTCACCGCGGCCGGTGTGGGTGCTGATTGTGAAGTCCTGACCTCGATCTCCTAATTTCTGACTTTCGACTTGTGATGCCCGGAGGCTGATATGGCGACCATTGTCCCAACCTTTTCTAAAATTCGCGGCCCTGCCGGCGGTGTTGATGCAGTCGTGGCCACCTGGACGCCGCTTGCGGCCTCCGGCGACACCGGCCAAGCGCTGCAACGTACTGATCTGGCAGATCGTTCGGTGCAAGTCACCGGTACCTTCGCAGGCGCAACCATTGTGCTCGAGGGCTCGAACGACGGCACCAACTATTTCACCTTATCGAACCCCGCCGGTGCTGCCCTGTCGTTCGCGGCGGCCGGCCTGATGCAAGTCAACCAACCGACTGCCTGGGTGCGCCCGCATGTCACCGTCGGCAGCGGAGCCAGCTTGACGGTGACGCTGACGGCCCGAAGGACGCTCAGGTAAGCGGCGACACCAACTCGTCGAACTGCGATAGCGAGGGCGGAGGCCACGATGCCCGCATTGAAAAATCCCCGGCACGAATGGTTCGCGCAGGAAATTGCGCGCGCGGCCAGCCCTGCCGATGCGTACAAGAGCGCCGGCTATGAGTCAGATGGTCGTTTCGCCGAAGCGGGGGCAGCGCGGCTGCTCAAGAACACCGACGTGGCAGCCCGCATCGCGGAGCTCAAGGCAGCGCCCGCCACGGTGGTCGCGACTGCCACGAGCGCCGAGGTGACGGTCGCGACGGCTATCGGCGAATTCGAGGAAGCGCGGCTGCTAGCACTCAAAAAAGGGCAAGCTGCCGCAGCCGTATCCGCCACCATGGCGAAGACCAAGCTCGCCGGCCTGCTCGCCGAGAAGCTCGAGAGCAAGTTTGAGCGCCCGGCGGGCTTCGACGGCAACTACACCGAGGCCGCGCGCCGCATCGCGTTCCTGCTTCGCCTCGCGGAAGACGAGACAGCTGACGGAAACAAGCGTTGACTGACGGTCACGGCAAGATTGCCGACAAGCTGATGAAGGCCACGCCGGACGAGCGCGATGAAGCCGTTGCGATTGGACACAAGAAAACCGAGTGCTTCGTCTGGGCGCCCAATAGCGGCCCGCAGACCGATGCCTATCGGTGCGCGGCCGACGAGCTTTTCTACGGCGGCCAGGCCGGCGGCGGCAAGACCGATCTCGGCCTCGGCCTTGCGCTCACGGCGCACAAACGCTCCCTGATCCTGCGCCGCGTCAACAAGGACGCGCTAAAGCTGGTGGAACGGGTCGCGGAAATCCTCGGCCACCGCTCCGGCTATAATGGCCAGTTGCAGCGCTGGAAGCTCAACGACCGGATGATCGCGTTTTCCGGCTGCGAATACGAGGATGACAAACAGCGCTTCAAAGGCGATCCGTACGATCTCATCTATTTCGACGAAGGCACTGATTTCCTTGCCACGCAATATCGCTTCATCATCGGATGGAATCGCTCCGCTGACGACACGCAGCGTTGCCGCGTCGTGGTCGGATCAAATCCGCCGACAACCGCGGAAGGACTCTGGGTTATCAGGCACTGGTCACCCTGGCTCGATCCAATGCACCCGCAGCCGGCGCAGCCCGGAGAGTTGCGCTGGTTTACTACAGGGCCCGACGGCGAGGACATCGAGGTCGTGGACCGCGGTCCCCATCTGGTCAACGGCGAGCACGTACTGGCACGCTCGCGCTCCTATATTCCGGCCCGGCTTGCGGACAATCCCGATCTGCATCGCACCGGCTACGCCGCGGTGCTCGCCGGGCTGCCGGAAGAGCTGAGGCGCGCCTATCGCGACGGCAATTTCGCCGCCGGGCTGAAGGACGACGATTTCCAAGTCATCCCCACTGCGTGGATTGAGGTGGCGCAGCGGCGCTGGCGCGCAGACGCCGGACGCGGCATGGCCATGACGGCGATCGGGCTAGATGTGGCCCAGGGAGGGACCGATTTCACCGTGCTCGCCGCCCGGCACGGCGGCTGGTACGCCCCCCTCGTTCGCAAGCCAGGCCACGAGACGCGCGACGGCAGCGCGGTTGCGGCAGCGGTCGTCGCACTGCGGCGTGACCGTTGCGTGGTCGTAGTCGACGTGGATGGAGGCTGGGGCGGCGACACGGTTTCGCGCCTTAAGGATAACGGCATCCCGGTGGTCGGCTTCAGGGGCGCCAGCGCATCCAATGCAAAAACGCGTAACCGCCAGCTCACCTTCTATAACAAACGCGCCGAAGCGTGGTGGCGCATGCGCGAGGAACTCGACCCTGGCCAGGGCGGAGGCTCTGTGCTTGCGCTGCCGCCCGACGCTTCCGTGAAGGCCGACCTGGCAGCGCCACGCTGGGAGCTCACCGCACGCGGCATCAAGATCGAGGACAAGAACGAGATTCGCAAACGGCTCGGCCGTTCTCCCGACGAGGGTGATGCCATCGTGATGTGCCTGTCGGAGGGCGCGCGAGCCGCTGCGGCGGAGTTGCGGCGCGAGCTGCGGGAGGCACGACCGGAGCGCGCCAATGTGGGCTACGGGCATTTGAAAGAGATTGGGCGACGGTAGGGCCAGGGGCGGCATGAGCCTGGGAATTTCTACCCGATGTTCATTGAGCGAACGACGCTCCGCCGCGCACCCTTTATGCCGCCCGTACCGTGCCGATGAATTCTCCACCTCGCGCTTGAGCCGCTGGCTCTCGCCAGAGAGCGCCTTCGCAGATGACAGCACATGGACTGACGACGCGCCGGGTTTCGCCGGCGCGTTGCGGCATTCGAATAGGCGGAGGCCAATGACTGACCTGACGCCCTACTTGACACGCAAGATAACCGCAGACACGCCATGGCCCCTCGCGGAAC
>Ga0257161_1000295_pt1 | contig 13190 bp, 11 predicted proteins | sample NR01A_FD_185954 | JGI IMG/M metagenome (GOLD analysis project Ga0257161, IMG submission 185954) | Soil microbial communities from H.J. Andrews Experimental Forest, Oregon, United States - NR-01-A | ecosystem: Environmental > Terrestrial > Soil > Temperate forest > Bulk soil | place: USA: Oregon... | reverse complement strand
CGAAGCCTTGACCTGCGCACATGTTGCCAAATCGCCACAGCGCGAATGTTGCCAAATCGCTACATCATGGCAAGAATTTCACCAAGAATGGCGGATTTTTGACGATAAACCTCTTATTCCGCGATAAGAAGGGAATGATGTTTACCTGGGAATCGAGGAGCTGGGGGTAGAAATGTCGGCTCAAGCTGATTTGAGTACGTTGATGCCATGTGAATCCACTGCGCGCCGGCGTGGGGCAATGCTTTTTATTGCTGTCGCCGCCGTGGTTTCGGCATCTTCAGCCGTGCAGGCGCAGGTCGCACCGGCGCAGCCGTCTTGCGGCGGCGCCGCTATATTCAATGCACCCAACGGCGATGGGACCACTCCCACCCCGCTTGGTCCAACGTTTTCTGGCGCATCGTCTGCTGCCGCTGCCATCATTTCGTCGATCGAGGCATCAAATTCCGTCTTTCTCACGCAAAGCACCGCGTTCGTCAGTGCTCCGCCCAACCCAAAGCCCGACTCGCAGGGCGGCGGCGTATGGGTGCGCGGCGTCGGTGGCGAGGTCGAATTCAAGGGTGACGCCACCATCAACTTCACTCCTGGCGCCAACGGAACGAGCGGGGTGAGCGATTGTCCTACCAGGTTCCGTCATGATTTTGGTGGCTTTCAGGTGGGCCAGGACATCGCCAAGCTGAACGTCATGGGTTGGAACCTCCATGTCGGTCAGACCGCAGGGTACATCGAAACGAATGGAAATAGCGTCGGCAGCACCGGTGCGAGCGCGATTCCGTTCAGCACCACGACCCAGATTCCGTTTGTCGGCGCCTATGTGGCTGCCACCAATGGCGGCTTTTTTGTCGATGCGCTGGTCCGCATGAACTGGTTTGAAAATTCTCTCAATAGTCCCGCGATCAATCTCAATGATCAGAAATTGGACGCACACGGAGTTTCAGTCAGCGGGTCACTGGGGTATCACTGGGATGTGCCCAGTTCCACGTGGTTCATTGAGCCCAGTGTCGGCCTCATTTGGTCGCGCACGTCGATTGACCCGCTTAACATGACCGTCGGATCCGGGCCTACGCCCCTCAACGGAACTCTGCAGTTCAACCAAATCAATTCCCTCATCGGGCGCGCAGGTTTACGTTTCGGCACCACCATGCAAGCGGGGAACTTGATCTATCAGCCATTTGCGGCCGTGAGCGCTTGGCATGAGTTCGACGGCGATATCCAAGCGAATTTCTCCGTCTGCCCGTTGTGCCCGGGCGGCGGCATCGGCGTAATCCCGGTCGCAACCATCACCGCTCCGAATATTGGGACCTACGGCCAGTACTCCCTGGGCGTCAACGCTCAGATCGCGAACACCGGCTGGCTCGGTTACGCGCGGGTTGATTATCGTAACGGCGATCATCTTGAAGGATGGAGTGGGACCGGCGGAATCCGGTATCAATTCACTCCAGGTCCGGATGCCCCGGCGGCGGGATTGTACAAGGCCCCTGTCAAGGCGCCGATTGCGGAACGCGCCCCCAACTGGACAGGGCTATATATCGGCGCCTTCGCCGGTGCGGACTACGGCGGCTCCAAGATGGGCTTTCCGGATGCCGGCTTCTCCTCGGGGCCGCAAGTCGCCGGGGCTCTCTTGGGCGGGACATTAGGCTATAACTATCAGATCGGCCCGTGGGTCCTGGGTGTCGAGGGTGATGCCGGCTGGACCAATGCGAGGGGATCGGTGGCCTGCGCCGGTCCCGTCAATGACGTCCAGGTCATCCTTTTCAGCACGGATTGCGCAGATCGGGCCGACTTTATCGCGACGGCGGCAGCTCGCCTCGGATATGCGTGGGGGCGCGCCCTTTACTATGCCAAGGCGGGCGGCGCCTGGACACATGAATCGTTTACGGTTACTTGCAACCAACCGGTACCCTGCATAAGCCCGGCCAGTTCTAACCTGACGCAGATCTCCGTCGGCGATAATCGCGGCGGCTGGACGGTCGGCTACGGTGTCGAATTCGCGCTGACGCCCAATTGGTCGGCCAAGGGTGAAGTCAACTACATCGACTTCGGCAACCGAAACCTCACGGCCCAGGACGGCACCATCATCAACGCGGGAATGCGTGTCACCGAGGGTAAAATTGGGGTTAACTATCGGTTCAGCCCGTAATCAAACGCCCTCGGCTTTGCGAGTTCGCGGCGCGTTTTTGTCCGGTGACAGTCGCAAATTGTAAGGGCGGACAGGAAATCTTACATTTAGCGTCGGACCCCGCGGCACCATTTGGTGCCGCGGGGTCCGCTTTTATGATATTGTAACCGTGTAAATAGGCTTCGCATTGAACCAATGCCCTGAAAATTGCTACATATGGTTGAACATCAACGTATTGGTGGCGCACCATGGATTGGCGCTTGATTGCCGCCATTTCGGCAGCCGGCGGATCGTTTTGTTTCGTCGCCGTGGGAGCCTACGTGGTGTTGACCGGCAATGCGGCGCCGCAGCGGACATCTACGCCCGCCCCGATGCTTCTGTCCGAATATCGATTTTCTGCCCCGACCGCACCGTCGCTCATGAGCGGGCAGGCCACGGCTTCAAGTCCTTTTGCATCCCAGAGCAACGCCGCATCCGTGATTCCGATCGTCGCGTCGAATGCGGGCGTTGCGCCGGGGCGCGTCGATACGTCCGGGTCCGCCTCGTCAATCAATCCGCCGCGGGTTATCGTCGATTCCAATAAGCCGCCACCGGTGCGTCCCGAGCCGAAGCAGGAGCCGCGCATCGCCGGCTATAAGACTGCCTCTCTTACTCCCTTCGATGCCGGCACCCGATCCGAACCACCGCCGCGGCCGGTCGTCGAGGTCAAGAAGAGCTCGGTGGTGCCGGAGCTGCATACGGCCCTTCCGACCACCCGTTATCACGGTGTCCTGACCTCGGCGGAGATTGTCCGGATCAAACACAACCTCAGGCTCACGCCGGACCAGGAACTGGCTTGGCCGCCGGTCGAAGCGGCATTGGGCGAAATGGGCCGGCAGCAGATCGCGCTGATCCGACATGGACAAGAGCCGCGGATTTCTCAGAGCGAGTGGCCGGCCGGTCGGCTCTATTCGGTTGCCGGACCGCTCCTGCGAACCCTGCGGCCAGATCAGAAGGATGCGGTCCGCAGGCTATGCCGTTCATTGGGATTCGAGAGCGTCGCATCCATGCTTTAGCGTCGGTGCCCGTCAACGGGAGCGTCGCCCCATCGCGGCACGCCCCTTGTTTGCCTTCTTTGCAGGCGCCTTCTTGGTCCGCGGCTTTCCTGATTGTGGCTTCTTGAGGGACGGCGCACGCGATTTCGCAAGTGCCGCCTGGAGCGCCCCAAAATCAGCCTCGATCTGATCGGTCAAGCTCAGCAGCCCGTAAAGCAGATTGAACATCACGGGATCGGTCTCGGCCGAAACGTGCTTTTCCGCTTCCTTGAAATTTTCGCGCGCGATGATGTAGCCGCTGCCCATGATTTCCTCCGTTTACAACGGAGTACATATCACGCGGATGCCTCGGCAGGCACGAAAATGTCTGTTTTCATCCACACCGAGGTGCTTGAACGGTTAGCATTGCGTGCGGTGGGACTGCTGCTCCCAAAGGACGGGCGTGACTCCGGCGGTCATTCCGTTTCTGTGTTGTACTCAGGAAATGCTCTAAAATCCCACCCCGAGGACAAGAGCCATCCTGGGAGCGCTGCGTTCCTCGCCTGCCCCTCGCCGGGTCGCGACTCGCAGTCTGTCTCTCTCTCGTGCCGCGGGCCCAAGCACTGCACGGGACCGTGCGTGCTTCGAACTGTGCCGCCCTGAGTATCTGTCTCTGGTGATGTCCCAAGACAACCGTACATCCTCGTACCGCACCTTCGAGAGATCTAGATCGCCAAAATTCGATGCATTGGCATTATCCGTCGCGTCAAGCTCGGAAATCTGCGACGGCGCGGAGTTGTCCATCTGCGGCTCGAGCGCATTCGCAGCCAACACGGTGCAGGCGATAAAACCAAACGACATGGCCGCCGATGCAACAGCGGAAAACCTGCGCCAGCCCATGGTCCCACCTCTTTACGTTACGCCCACCATTGAATGTACCGTCTCACTGGACAAAAAGGAAGTCAATGTCGGCTGTTTTCGCAACGGCACGGAAGGGAAAATGCGCATGACCTTACCACAACGTAACGATGGCACACGCTTAACGGCATGGCGCTAATCTGAGTTCCGACCCGTGCATGTTTTCGAGTCTTAAACCTGAGACCGCAGCGCAGGGGTGGTGATATGATACGATGAAGGCGAAGAAACCGTGTGGCCACGTAAAATCTGCGCCCGTTAGGGTGCTGTTCAGCGCTTCCGACGCACGGTCGCAAAACCAAATAATTCGCCGGTCTTCAGCGGGGAAAAAAATGGCGCCGACACCGCATCTGGCCTCAGATGAACCGAAGACACCGGTGTTGCGACCAAGAGTATGCACCGTGAACGCGCCGGCAAAACCTATGAGTCATCTCAGATCCAGACACACCGATGCTTCGTTGGCGGCGAGCGAATTCACAAATTACGCACCCATAGGTTGTTCTGCGACTCAAGGCACGTCTTGGCGGCCGATCATCGGCCTCGGGGCAATTGTGCTGGCAGGGTTGATATTAATCGTCCCGCCGAACACCTGCACCGCAGCGGACAACACGGTGGTGAAACGCTTCTTGAACGGGACCACTCACAATTCGGTGGGCATCGTCGATGCCAGCGAGGACGCTCCCCACGACGGCCCCCAGGCCATCTATGCGGCGGATGACGGCAGCTTGTATCTCCTCGACCAGATCAATGGCCGAATCCTGCGCTTCGATGCGAGAACCCCCGGCGCCCCTGTTCAATCCCTTGAGTTGCCGGCAGAAATGCGGCCGACCGACCTCGTCGTTCGGCGCGGCAGCGTCTATGTGTGGGATGGTGCCCCGCAGGCGCTGCTGCCGACCGGGCGGGATGACGCACTGGTGCGCGGATTGACTCAGACACGATCCGCCGAAGCGCCGGACGATTTTACCCTCTCGGAGTTTGCTCAAATGGGCTCGCAGGCACTCGACAGCCCCGCGGACCTGCTTGGCGAGCGGACTCGCGCCATCCCGGTTAGCAGGAAGCCGGCTCGCCAATTTATCGCCTCACGGGGGCGCGGCTCGATCATCGCCGACGTTACTACGAGCGACAAGCTCAACAGCGCTCAGGTGGAGGTGCGCGAGCAGGCCTCGAACACGCAGATTACGAAACTGCGCCTTCAGGTGCGTGACCGCATCGGCGTCGTCGAGTTTCTGGAAATCGACAATAGCGGCCGGATGTTTGTTCTCACCGAAAACATCCCGAACAATTCAAGGCGCCCGTCGGCAGCCTTCGTGGTTCGTTTTTCGCCGCAAGGTGTGCAGGAAGGCATCTACGATATCCCGCTTCAGGAAAGCGTTTCGCTGTCGCGCCGGTTCATTGCGATTTCGCCGGATGGCGACGTCTACTTTTTACGCTCCCGAAAGACCGAGATCGACGTCATCGGTGTCGGATCGCGCAACGTACGGTCCACCGCCATCATCGACAATCCCAATCTGCCGCGTTTCACGGACGCGGAAACCCGGATCACCAACAAGGGCCCGGTTGCGGCGGTGCGGCCGTTGACACGCCAGCAGGTGGTACAGACGGCATTCGGCTTTGAAGGCTTGCAATGGCGTCTCGCGCCGGCGAATTACGGCTCTGACCCCGACACGACGTGCACCGGATTCAACCGCATCCGGCGTCCCGGCTACCTCAGCGGCAAGCTCAATCAGGAGGTGCGCGGGGTGCCTTATTGCTGGGGGTGTCACGGTTCGCTCAATCAGTTCCGCGCCAGGATCGCGAGCGGCATGCTGGCCGGCAATGTGTGCACCCATAATGATCCGCGCCCCGATGTCGCCGGCGTCGATTGCTCCGCCTTTGTGAGCGCCGCCTGGGGGCTCGCCAATCACTTCACCACCGCCGCCATTCCGGCGATCACGACCGAACTCACCAATGCGTGGGATTTGCAGCCCGGCGACGCGCTTAACAAGGCAGGCTCCCACGTCATGTTGTTTTTGCGCTTTACGCCGGATCGCAAGGCCGAGGTGATGGAGTCTTCGACCGGTGGGTGCAACGGCCGCGTCTGCCGTAATGTCTATCCGCTCGCCTCGTTGCTTGCGCGAGGCTACAAGCCGGTCCGCTTCAAGGCTTTGCAAGACCAGATGGTGGCCTCGGCGGCCACTCCCGACGGCGGCAAGTCGGCCGGCAACAAAGACACGGCCTACAAAGCGGCAGCCGATTCCGACGCTCCGCACGGGCACCACCATCGGAAGCACAAGTGAGAGGCAGGGCGATGAGCATCTCGTTCAACGGTGCCGGTTCGTTCTTTCGGTCATGGGTTTTATCTGCGTCGACGCTTGGATCGATGGCGATCTGCAGCTTGATATTCGGCACTCACGCCTCGGCGCAGGTGGCGACGCTCCGTCCCCCGCAAGACGGGGATGTGCGCGCCCTGGTGATCGGTATCGATGCCTACCAGTTCGTGCCGCAACTTCGCGGTGCCGTCGCGGACGCCCGCGACATCGAGTCGACTTTACGACGCCAAGGAGTGACGGACGTTACCGCCCTCTACGATGCGTCGGCCGACCGTGCGACCGTGATGCGCACCCTCGACGAGCTCGTGAAGCGCAGCCAGGCGGGCGATCTGGTGGTGTTGTCGATCGCGGGTCACGGCGTGCAGGAGCCTGAACACATCAAGGGGTCCCAGCCCGACGGCCTCGACAATGTCTTCGTGCTTGCCGGCTTCAATCCGAAGACCGGGGCCGGTACTCAGCAACGCATCATCGGCACCGAATTCAATCATGTGATCAAGCAATTCGAGTCCAAGGGCACACATGTCCTGTTTGTCGCCGACGCCTGCTATGGCGGCGGGTTGGCGCGCGAAATCGACCCGCGCGCAGGGGAAATGAGCTATCGGCAGGCACCCCGCTATTCGCTGGCGGTTGACAATCTCCAGCGGATCTCGACCACCAGCGACGCATTCTTGAGCGACATCGATTTCCGGCGGACCGCGTTTCTCGCCGCGGTCGATCGCAACACCAAGGCCCCGGAAGTCCGCATCCCGGGCGTGCCGGGCTTTCGCGGCGCGTTGAGCTATGCGGTGGCGCGCGCCTTCGAGGGCGCTGCGGACGAAAATAGGGACGGCCAAGTCTCGCAGGCGGAATTGTTCACCTATGTGCGCCAAGTGGCCTATCAGTTGTCCGATCAGCGCCAGCAGGTGGTGACCGCCGGCCCCAGTGCACGCGACGTCGGTTCAGACGTGGTTTTCGAACGCACACGCGCGGTCGTACTGCTCGACACGGTGCAGCCGACCGAAACACGCCCACCAACGCCATCGTCTCCGCCTCCCGCCACAGCGGCGTTACCAGGGACGGCGCGTCCGCCGACGCCTCCCGGCGGGCGACCGACATCAGCTACGCCGCCTCTGAGCACCGTTCGGGTCGCGGTGGTCGGCAACCAACGTGATCTCTTGGCCAATTTGGAAGCCCGGGAGGCGCGCTTTGAGGTGGTCGGGGCCAAAGATAGTCCCGATCTCATTTGGGATCCGGTGTCCCTTGATGTACTCGCCGGCGCGGACGTTGTCGCTCGCGGGATTGATCGCACCGATCTCGCCAGCGTCATCGACCGTGTGGCCGCCGTCAACGGATTCAAGCGCCTTGCGGCCACAAGTCCGCAGGCAGTGCGTCTCCTGCCGGACGATAAGGTTCATCGGCGTGACGCGCGTATCGATGTGCAGGTGTCCGGCGTAACACAGCGTTCGCTCCTGATGTTCAACATCGCAGGCGACGGCACCGTGCAGGCCCTATATCCGATCGGCTCGGACGCCCGCGTCATCGGTACACCCGACTACAAGTTCCAGGTGCGGGTCAGCGAACCATTCGGAGCCGATCAGGTCGTCGCCATCTCCTCGGGCCAGCGGCTCGGCGACCTCGAAGAGGCATTGAAAAAAATGAGTCAGCGTCGTACCGCGGTCGAAGTCTTCAAGCTGGTCGAGCGCTATGCGCCGTCCGATGCCCGGATCGGCGCCACCAACATCTATACCGCTCCTTAGCGGAGAGCGCTGCATGAAACGGCAGCCGTTGGCAAGGATTGCCCCCAGAGGCCCAAAGATGCGGCGTGACGGTGCAGCGCACTTTCTCCCTTCCCGCACAAAGGGGAAGGGAGTTCATGCGGCGTTACCGCAGCTTAACTTGGTATTTAGCGGGATTGCCCGCGGGGCCGTTGCCGGACTGTCGGCCGCGGTTTTCATTGGGACAGCCGTTCTTGCTCAGGCGCCGCGATCGGTGACGATTCTTCCCGACGTCCCCGAGGCGCCCGAAGCTGCGCCTGCGCCCAGCATTTCACCGACGAGGCTCGAGCTTCTCAACTCGACCGTCAAGGTCGAGAATCCGGCAGGCGTTTCAATCGATCTCATTCCCAAATTGCAGGTGTCTGCCGGTTCGAAAATCGGATTCCGCATCGCCGCAAAAAAAACAGGCTACTTGATTCTCCTGGACATCGACGCAAGCGGAAAGCTTACACAGATATTCCCGAATCCGACGGCGGTGACCCGCGGCATGCGCGATATTCCCAATCTCATTAAGCCAGGCCGTCCGTTGACCATCCCGCAGGTTGGCACACCCTATGCGGGGTTCGAATTCGTCGCCGATTTGCCAGCAGGCGTCGCCATGGTGGTTGCATTGCTGAGCGACAAGCCTGTGCAGGTGGTTGACCTTCCCGACACGCCGCCCCCTGCCGTTGCACCGGGCGATGCGCTGAAATATGTCCGCGACCAAGCTCGAACCCTGAAGGTGCCGAGCCCGGATGGCGGGCAGCTGGAGCAGCCGAACTGGTCGATTGACGGAAAGTTTTATCTCATCAAATAGGCATGACACTCCCCGGAACGTCGAAACGCACCGGCGCGCTGCCCCGATCCGCGCGGAGGTGGGTGCGAACGACACAAGTGTGCAGCCGGGGCGATCAAAACGGAGTCGTTACCGCTCGAGATCGATTGTCGGTCAGGCGCCGGGCGCAGAATGCGAGTCACCCGGCAACTGCATTTTCCTCGATCTCGTGGGCGGCTGTTATGACCTGCTCTTGCGTAAGTTGCCACTGCAAATGACGGGGCAGCGTGGCGATCACGTAGCAGTGAAATTCCCAATGGACGCGGACGGCCCGCTGATCGTCGCGAAGCGCGTCCGCGAGCACAGCCAGGGCGCACTGGGCGGGGCCATTGCCCGCATAGCCCCAGTCAAGTCCGGTGGCGCAGCGCCTGAACAGATCGGTGCGAGACGGCAGCAAGCGGTCAGGCTTATCCGGTTCGGCCACGATAATTCGTGCCGTTCCATCCGCACCCCGAATTCCCTTGTAGACCCTCATCGTCCCCTCAACGGAACCCGCGTTCACGAACAGCGATTCACATTGCGATTTGGTTGGGCCGATGCTTGACCAGTAATTGTGTCGGCGCCGCGCATCTTTTGTGGCGCTGTTGCGAGCGAGAGGCGAATTGGCCGGCAACGGTTAATCAAATGCTGCCAGATTGGCTGGCTCATCGGTATAAGCTTCGCTGCACGAAAGCCATTCCGCACGCAGCGCTCGCAACTGGCCCGCATCGAGCGCGAGAGCTAGAACGGATTTCAATCGACTGGAATCACTTGTAGGGTGGGCAAAGGCGCGCTCTTCGCGCCGTGCCCACCCGGATGCGGCGTTGGTGGGCACGCTTCGCTTTGCCCACCCTACGACGCTTCCATATGACCGGAATCCGCGCCCCCTTGTAGGATTAAATACATTCAAACACGGCCCGTTCGCCAGTGTCTGTGTTGACTCCGAGCATTCGCGAAGAATGTCCATACCTGGAACAATAGGCCCGCGCCAGTTCGGCAGCCTGCTGGCGCGTGATCCCTGCCATCGGGATGGCCCCTCCAATTTCGTTGCCCGCTACTCTTGGTCCTGCGCAACCGGACAGCACGAACATTACGGCAAACGCAAGCAACAATGTTACAATACGCCGATTCATGGTCACTCTTTTGACGTTGCACCGGTTGTTCTGGGGCGAGACTCAGTACCGGGAGGATAGGGAAGGATGAGGTTTCAAAGGGGCAGAACATCGGCAAAAAAAGGGAAGACTAACGAGTTAACGTGCCTCCGTGAGGTCTTCGTTTTCGGCGATGCTCACAACCCCTACGCGATCGGCCGGACTGACGGCGCGGGCCGCCTCTGCGGTCTCCTTCCAGCACACCATGATGGTGCCTGTGAGGGTCCGTGGCGGTGTCGGGCACTAGGATTGATCGCATCAGACACCTCACAGCGCTATTTGAAGCGCTCGCTGCGGGGGACACATTGAGGTGTATCAAAGCTCGCTGCAAAATAATCCCGTCGGCATCATCGCTTCTCAGCTGGCGATCGCCAGCAGCTGCTTGGCGCAAGTTTCCCACGAGCGCGGATGAAATCCGGTCTTGATCCGGGACTCCAACGCGGCAAGGTGATCGTGGTCGATGATCAGCCGCCGCAGCACCGCGGCCATGGCGTCGAGGTCGTGGGGATCGAAATAAACCGCGAGATCGCCTACCACTTCGGGAATCGAAGCCGCGTTGGACGCGGCGGTAACCTTGCCGAAGCATGCGGCTTCCCCCACCGGCAGGCCCCATCCTTCATAGAAGGAGGGGTAGACGGCAAAGCGGCAGCCGGCATAAAGCCGCGCGAGTTCCGCTGCGGAAGGGTCCTCGAGGAAGCGGATGCGGTCCGCGCTGGCGCCGATGACATTGAGGGTAGTGACGAACGCCCTCGATGGATCGTTGAAGCGACCGGCCAGAACCAGGAGCGGAAGCGCGGACCCAAGCTCGCCGGCGAGGCGGGCCCAAACCTTGATCAAGCCGACCACGTTCTTACGCGGCTCGATGCGGCCGACATGCAGCACGTAGTCTTCAAGTTGGGTGACCTTGGGCTTGATCGCGGCGACGACGTTCGCGGCCCCGTTTGGCAGCTCGTTCGGGAATTCGTGGGCCAAGGGATTGACGATGCAATCCGCACGTCGCAACTCAGGCGCTATGACATTCATTTCGCGGCGGGTGTTTTCCGAATCCGCTACAAATAGGTCCGCAAACGGAAACAGGCTTTCCATCCATCCGCGATATGCTGCCCGATAGGAAGCGGGAAAATACTGCGCAGCCGTCACCGGCCCAAAGTCATGGACAACCACCACAAGGCGCCCGCCCTGGGCGCGCACGTATTCGCCAAGATTGCGATTATGCTCGGGATACCAGACGTTCAATCCCGGCATGATCACGACATCGCCGGCTGCAACGTTCAAACCATGTATATCGCGGTGCAGAACGAGCGGCGGGGCAAGGGAACGTCGGTCGCGCAAGGTTAACCGAACCCACCGCTTGATGTGCTCGAACCGACGCCGGATTGGCCGTGTCGCATGGCGGTGCCAAATCGCAGACGGCGATTTCACCGGACGGCGGCCGTCAAGGCCGAATAATTCTTTGAATTGGATGAGGTCCGAGAGGGCTCCACGCGGCGCGTCCGCAGGGTCAAGGGAAAATGGCCGTCCGTAGATTGGATGGAAGCCGACGAGCTGCGATCCAGGCCGCCCATGAAGTTGAAGGATAAGCTGGCGGGTTACGTTTTGAACGCCATGCAGGACGTCGGCGGTGCACAGAAACTCAAGCAAATCGGTTATGTCGATATGGGTGCGCAATGCGACAACTTTTCGATGACGTTCGCCGGCGGGCTTCGCTCAAGCATATGGCGAGGCCGAAAATGCTTTGGCCTCGCCACAACCACGCGCGAATAGAGTCAGCTAATTGCCGCGGGTGAAGGTAATGAACCCGTCGCGGTTCGGCATCGCCACCTTGGGTAACGACTGCGCGTTCATGGTGTCGCTCTCCGGGATCACGCTGTTGAGGTTGAGCAAGTAAGCGACCACCCCATAGACCTCGTCATTTGTGAGCGACTTCGACTCGTTAAACGGCATCGCCCGTCTGATGTAGTCGAACAGGGTCGTCGCATAGGGCCAATAGCTGCCAACGGTCTTGATGGGCGGCTTGTCGCCCGGCAGCGAGCCCTGGCCGCCGACCAGGCGGTCGTTAGGTTGACCCGCGCCTTTTTCGCCATGACAGGCTTGGCACTTTGCCGCGAACACGGCTTCGCCCTGCTTCACAGTACCGCCGCCCGACGGCAAACCTGCGCCGTCGGGGCCGATGCTGATGTCCCAGGAGGCGAGGTCTTCGGGCGAGATCGATTTGCCGAGGTTAGGGCTTTGCTGGGCGAATACGGGCGATGCGAGGGCGAGAACCAGCGCCGGGGCGGCGGCAACGAAAATCTTACGCATAAACATTTTTCACCTCGCCATTGCCGGCCACGGCCCAGGATTGAATCATATTGTTGTGGTAGTTGCCGCGGTCGCCGCGCAGCGCGACGAGTTGCGAGCGGCTCGGTTGGACGTAGCCGGTCTCATCGGTCGATCTGCTCTGCAACACCACCGGGCCGCCGTCCCACTGCCAAGCCATCCGGAACCGCGTCGCAGCCTTGGACAGCACCGGTTCCTGCAACGCCGCGAGGCCCCAGCTCTTGCCGCCGTCGGCCGACACCTCGACCTTGGCGACTTTGCCGTAGCCCGACCAGGCGAGGCCGGAAATCTCGTAAAGGCCCGGTCCGCGCACCGTCAGCCCCGGCGACGGATGGGTGATCACCGATTTCGCCTCCAGCGGGAACACGAATTGCAACGCTTTCCCGGACGGCAGCAGGATGGTGTATTTCGAGGTCTCGTCCTTGGTCATGGTCGGACCTTCGGTGAGCTTGATGCGCCGGAGCCACTTGACGTTCATGTTGCCCTCGAAGCCGGGCAGCAGCAGGCGCATCGGGTAGCCGTTCGCCGGCCGCACGCGCTCGCCGTTCTGGTAGAGGCAGACCATGGCGTCATCGAGCGCCTTCTCGATCGGGAAGCTGCGGCTCATGCCGGCAGCGTCAGCGCCTTCCGCCAGAACCCACTTCGCCGCCGGATCTATTCCTGCCTCCTGCAGCAGCACCGAGACCTTGATGCCGGTCCATTCCGAGCACGACAACAGGCCGTGGATAGCCTGGACGTTCGCGGGCGCCGGGTCCTTCGCGAACAACGCGCCGCTGTTGCCGGCGCACTCTACGAACGCGATGCGCGATTGCATTGGGTA
>Ga0257161_1000294_pt1 | contig 13214 bp, 11 predicted proteins | sample NR01A_FD_185954 | JGI IMG/M metagenome (GOLD analysis project Ga0257161, IMG submission 185954) | Soil microbial communities from H.J. Andrews Experimental Forest, Oregon, United States - NR-01-A | ecosystem: Environmental > Terrestrial > Soil > Temperate forest > Bulk soil | place: USA: Oregon... | reverse complement strand
GCGTCGCGTCCGCAAGCATCCGCCCTTTGGCGATGATGATGGCGCGGGTGCAAACCGCTTCGACTTCTTCCAGGATGTGGGTCGATATGATGATCGCTTTTTGCGGCGCGATCGAGCGGATCAGATCGCGCATTTCGTATTTCTGAATCGGGTCAAGGCCGTCGGTCGGCTCGTCCAGAATCAGTGCATCGGGGGGGCCTGCATTGATCCGCCGGGCTACGACGCAGGCAAGAAGATCAAGGGCAAGAAGCGCCATATTCTCGTAGATGCACTGGGCCTGCTGCTGCACGCCATCATTCATCCCGCCGACATTCAGGATCATGATGGCGGCATCCTGTTGCTGGCCACGCTCCTGGGCAGATATCCCTTTTTGAAGACGCTGTTCGCCGATGCCGGCTATCAGGGGCGACAATTCCAACAGGCGCTTGCTGACATCCTGCCCTCCATCAAGGCGCAGATCATCAAACGCCCGCGTCAAGCCAAAGGATCTGTTCACCTGCCCAAACGCTGGATCGTAGAGCGCACTATTGCGTGGCTCAACCGCTGTCGAAGGCTCGCCAAAGATTGGGAGAACCTTAATCGCAAGGGCCTCGCCTTCTTGCGCCTCGCCTCAATTCGCCTCATGCTGAGAAAGCTTTGCAATCCACATAATGTTTTCGGACAGACTCCGAGATATCGCAGACGATATGCCAGCGCGCGGTCGGGGCTGTGCTCAGAAAAAACGCCCCACCGAGCGCTGTGAATGTCGTCGACGATGCCGCGTCGTACCGCCTCGTCGGCAATCTCTCGCTGGCTCCATTGGTTGATCGGCCGCTCGCTCTCTGACGGCTTCTCGCAGGTCGTCGGAACAATGGCCCAGATTTGTTCCGCCGTGTAGGTGGCCGGAGCTCCCGAGCGTGGCAAATCGAAGAGCCGCTCGGCAGCCGATTGTCCGTCCGCAGCTTGCCGCCATCGTTCCCGCCGATACCGCACTGTCTTCGGCCACCCCGCTAGTACATCTGAGCGAAAGTTTTGACTCCAGCGATGATGGAGAGATTTAGCGAGTCGAATCACCCTGTGTTGTGGCATGGCGTCCGAAGCAAATGCAATCTGGGTGGCATCTTTGCGTCTACTTATAGGCGCAAAATTAACGTATTGTCGGTTAGAATGCCACAGATCAATCCGTGTTATTCCTTTAATTCGCTATAATACGTCATCGCCGCCGCGAGCGTGCGGGGCCAAAGATAGCATATGTGACAATGTTTGCTATCATGCATTCAGCCATTTATCGCCATCAAATCATCGTTTTGTTGCCGTTAACGGACGGAGCATCTAGGATGTCGGCCGGCAAAGTGCGCGACATTCGGCAAGTATAGGTACAAAAGGATCCTGGGGATCGCCATGACAGCGCGAATTGCCGCCGTGCCGCAGGCATTCACTGCCGCTTTGGCTCGTGCCTACCGCCGTTGCGTTACGCGTTCTCCCGCCAGGGCAGGATTTACGCTGATCGAAGTTGTGGTTGCGCTCGCGCTTGTGGCGCTTTCACTGACGGCGATTGGCGCAGTTGTGACAACGTCGGCGCGCGGCACGCGCTCGATTGAGCAGCACCTTGCTCTCATCGAGACGGCCCGGATTGTCGCCGCTACGCTTCCCAAGGGCGACCAGTCCGCTCTCGACGGTCTGTCGGAAGAAATTCTCGGCCACCGCTGGCGCATCGGGCTCTCACCCTTCATGGGCAGCGGAATCTATTCGACTCCCGATTCGCCGTGGATTCCGGTCACCGTCGTCGTGCAAGTGCGATCACCGTCCGGTGCGGTCTTCGGATTCGAGACCGTCCGCCCTCAGCGCCGGGCCACTCAATGAGCTATCTTCGTGAATGCAGGCGATCCCTGGGATTTACCCTTCTCGAAGCGCTCGTTGCCACGACGTTGATGGGGATGATCCTCGCGGCCCTCGGGGCCATTACGGCGCAATGGTTGCCGAGCTGGAATCGCGGGTTCCTGCGCGTTCAACGCAGCGAGTTGTTCTCGGTCGCGTTGAATCGCCTCGCCGCCGACCTGTCGGCATCCGAGTTCGTCACGCCGAACCGCGCAACCAGGCTTCCGCTCTTCGAGGGCACCGCATCTTCCGTCACCCTGGTGCGATCGGCGGTTGGCCCGAATACGGAGCCGGGTCTCGAAGTTGTCAGGATTGCGGAAGGTACGGACCGCCAAGGCATCGCATTGCTGCGTACGCGAACTCCATTTGCACCGTTCGGGCTTGGCGACATTTCCGCTAACCAATTGAAGTTCACCGATCCCGTGGTGCTGCTCCGCGCCCCCTTCCGGGTTTCGTTTTCGTATTCGAACGGCGAGGGATCCTGGGTGGACACGTGGCAAAATGCCAGCGAGCTGCCGGCGGCCGTCAGGTTCTTGGTTCGCGACGCGACGACCGGTCGCACGCTCGCCATCTCTGGCGCTGCGATCGTTCACGTCGCGTTGCCGTCGAACTGCGCCGACCCGCTAGGCTGTGGTTTGCAATCGCCCACCACCGCCAACGCTCCGGGCGGGCCGACCGTTAGCGGCCCCGCGGCGAGAGGCAACGCTTTGCGAGGCCCATGAGCATGCGTGTTCCTCACGACGCTTCCCGCCAAACCGCCGCGGATGGTTTCATCCTGGTCGCGGTTCTGTGGATCATCGCCGCGTTGGCGACTCTGGCTTCGATATTTTCGCTCTATCTCGCGAACACGGCGGTATCTCTTTCGGTGAACGACAACTCGATTCAGTCCGAGGCCCTGGTATATGCGAGCCTCGAGCTGACAGCGTATCAAGTGTCGACGCCGAAACCCGCCGGGCCTCCGGTGCTTGTCGACGGCAGCCGTCGTGTCGATCCCAATATCCCTCCGCCTCCAACCCGCGGAGACTTCAGCTTTCGGCTTGGGAAAGCCAACGTTGCGGTGAACTTCAAATCGGAGGCCGCCCGAATCGATCTGAATGCGGCGTCCCCTCAATTGGTGGCAAATTTCTTCGGCGTGCTTGGCGCGCAACGTCAGCAGGCCGAAGAATATGCCGAGCGGATCGACGGTTGGATCACGACGCCGAGGCCAGTGTCGCGCCTTGCGACCGCCGAAGCTAACGAGGAAGCCCTCTACCGTGCAGCGGGCCGCAGCTATTCCCCGCGCGGGGCGCCGTTTGCCCATATCGACGAATTGTCGCTCGTGCTGGACCTGCCGCCGTCCCTCGTTGAGCGCGCCAAGCCTTTTGTGACGGTTTATAGCGGAAGATCCCAGATCGATGTTCTGGATGCGGCGCCGGAAGTAATCGCTGCCATTCCTGGGCTGACGCCGAACCTGTTGAACAACCTTGCCGAGGCGCGAAGAAACGGTGCGAATGCCGAAGCCGTATCGCAATTGCTCGGCACCCTCCCGCTTCAAGGCGTAGCCTCGATCGAGGGAGGCGACACATATCGGGTACAGGTCCGCATCCGTTACGATAACGGACGGCAAGACGCGTCGGAAGTGGTGATTGTCACCGGGCTTGCGGATAAGCCATATCACGTACTGTGGTGGCGCGACGGGTTCGATGCCCTGTCGGCATCGACGCAGCAGCCGCCTCTGCGGTTGCGCTGATCCTCAGAGGCGGGCTGACGAAATTCTATGTGCTACCGTCGTCATCACCCCCAAAATCCGGTGCGCGGCAGGCGCCACTAAGAAAAGGACGATTGCGCGCGCGACGATTCCAAGAAGATATCCGATCTGCAGAGCCGACGCGCTCAATATCATCGTCAGGACTACCTCACTGCCGGGGTTCCCGCGCCCAACTCCAATGCAGGCGACGTAGAGAAGCGCTATGCCGATCGTCGGAAAAAGGATCATGACGCTGAAGCGAAAACCCGGTGCCACGCCAATCAGGGAAACCAAACTGAATGTCACCATAGTCATTACTAGGTGCCCTTATTCTGACGCGTAATGAATTCACTTGCGCCTATTTCATTTTTCCCCTGACAGCCGGCTGACTTCCGACTCCGACCTAAGGGAATCGTGATCCGGCAGAGGCACTCAGCCTGTCTACCCGATCGTGGCCGGGCTCGTCTCATGGACGCTAAGTTGCGCTGAGCTGCATCGCCACCGTCTACCGCTCTTACCACCGCGCGGGTCGCGGGCTGACGCTCCCGGTTGCATCATGAAGCTCCGCCCAGCGCACCGCAGAGGAAGCGCGCAGCCCGGCGCCGCGACATGCCCGCCGCCACTTCGGCCACAACACGACTTCGAAGATCGTTCGAATAGGTCCCTTGTCCCATTTGGCCCCCCGAATCAGAGGCACCAATAGATTCACACTATTCTGGAACAGGCTATCCCCTTTCCCCATCACAATCGATTCAAATCAATCGCCGAATGCTCTAGCTGAAAATAAAGCAAAGATACAGCGAGCTGCAGCCGTTCTGGGCGTTGCTGATTCGGCTCGGATCACCTCGGGACAAAGCACTGGCGCTTCAACCCGCTGGGCGATCCAACCCGAACCAATTCAATTACAGGTGCGCAATCGTTTCCAATTAACGGGCCGATCGATCCCAATTTCTCCGTTCCGAACGCCAATACCGTTCCATGCATGCAGGTCGGAAGCAATGGCTTGGTTATTGACCAGGTCACGAGCTTTGGTCCCGACAGCCAGCCCTATTTCGGCGGGAACCTCAGCGTGACGACCTTTAATGCGACTCCCGGCGGACCGGCTGCGACCGCGTGGCCGCAGTGCATCTTCGACGGCTTTGGCTTTAAAAATCCGGCGCCGACCACCCTGATTGGTAAGCTAGCGGCTGTCTTCAACGCGAAGAGCGCAAATCATTGCGGCACGGCTCAGGTCAACAGCGGCTTTCTGGCTGGCCAGATCATTAAGCCGCCAGCCATGATCAGGCACGGACGGTACATGTACACTTCGACAACCGCCACGTCGGTCGGCCTGCCGCCGGGCGACATGGTGGTGCAATTCAAGGTGACCGTCGATCCTGCCTCCGGATTATCGCAATACAGGATCCGGAGTTACGTCACCGGGCTCCCGGCTGTTACGGGGCTCGGCGTTGCTGATGATCTCGAGTCGCTCATGGTCTACACGAGTAAGCAGACGCTCGTCCCCGAGCCCCTGGTATTCATCGCCAAGCTGCCGCTCTGTTGAGGATATCCCCTAAGCGCGGTGATTTTCCTGTTTGAGAGGTCTCTTCGTCCGGCTGCGTCGGGCGGAGAGATCTCTCCGCGCCGTTCGTTTGCGGCATAAAGAAAACGCCCGGCGGGATCGAGCCCGAACGTATTCCATGGTCCGTCCCACTCGCGCTACATGCCGCCAAATCAACCCTTCTGCTCGACGGTCAGGTCGGTCATCGTCCAACCCAGATGGTCGGCCTCGCTTGAAGGCAGGCGGAAATCGTAGGCCTCAACCTTGGACGTGATCAGTTTCGCTTTGTCCTTGGCCGCATCGTTCGTGGCTTCCGCCGTGATATGCACCCACCCCTCCGTCAACTCGCCGAGGGCGGTGAAGACGATTTGCAAGCCTTCGCCGGCCTCTACCACCATGCGGCGCGCATCGGCAGCAGGTGTGGTGGCCTTTCGCACGTCCTGGAATCTGAAGTTGGCTACGGAGTTCGCGAGCAGGCTTGCCTTCAAGTTTTCCGGGGTCCGCTTTTCCGGCACGTCGGCGAGCACGAATTGCCCTCGGGTTTCGGTGTTCGGCAGTAGGGTGATGCCATCGCGTCCCCCGCCGGTAAGCTCTACTTTTTTGATCTCGGAGAGTTTGACGTCGAAACTCATAGGAACAAACCAGCTCGAACGGCCGCCAGGCAGCCGGACGCTGCCGCGCACGAGGAACGTCTGCGGCTGCCCCTTGAGGCGGATGAAGACGCCGCCCGAGGGACCGCCTACTGTCGTATCGCTATTTCCTACGAGCAAACTCGCGAGTTCTCCGCCAGCCGTGCGGAACGTGACCTCCTTACCGGCATCTTTGAAGCCCGGATCCGCAAGGCCGAGATCGCCATAGCGGGCCGGATCGCTGGTGCGCGCCTCCTCGAAGGTCAGGCCGGCGCTGCTGGCGATAACGTCGCCTACCGCATCGGTCTTCACTGGATAACCAGAATCCGCCGCGACAAAGCGATTGTCGCGTCGCTCGATTGCGAACGTGTCAGCGCCGTCGCGTATGGAGAGCCCGGTGATATCGCTCGCCTTGGCGAGGAGCGAGGGCGCGATGTTCTCGCCACGCCGGTCCGATGCCACGGTCGGCGCGCTCGTGCGTATGACCCAGGCCGTGATCGCGATGCTCATCGCCGCCAGCACAGCAAGGGTTGTGAGATGCTTCGGGTTCATGATGCTCCTCTCGGGCTACGCGGCGGGATCCGATTGCTTCTTCGGCAGAGGGCGCCGCGACCGGCGCAGTCCGAAGGCGAGCGCGATGACCCCGATCGCCGCCGGCACCACGGCCACATTGAGTGCAGTCACCAGGTTCTTGAGATTGTCGACATCGTGACGCAGCGCGAACTGCACGTCGCGTAGTTCTGAACGGATCGCGAGCAGCTGGGTACGGAAGCCCTCGATGGTCTTGGCCTGCTCGGCCGTCACCGCCTCATTGGAGCCTTCGGCGGCTTTCGGCAGCTTCGAGAGCTTCTGCTCCGTCTCCTGGAGCTGGATTGCCAGTTGCCGCTCCTTAGCGCGGAAGCGGCTGTCGGCTTCGGCCTCCATCCGCTGAATCAACTCGAACGGCCGCCACGACACGCCGCGCCCGCGTAGGTCCAATAGGGCGGCATCGCCGGACATCTGCTCGATCGCGTTTATGACGAAATCCCCGTTGTTGGCAAACGATTGCGCGACTTGTTGCCCAGCCAGCGAGTGCATCTGAACCCAATTGCGGTCCATCAGCATGTCGGCATCGCCGACCAGGATCACGTTCGCCGGCTTGGCGGACTTCTTGAGCGTGTTTTCGACGACCTTCCCCTCGTCCTTCTTGGACTCGTTGGCCTTTGCGACTTCCGACTTCGCCTCGTCGGCCTTTGCCTCATCCGGCTGTTTCTCTTCCTTCTTGGGTCCGTCCGGATAGGCGCTGTCGAGCGTGCCGGTCAGCCGGGCCGCGAGAATCGGCGGCTTCGGCGCCTTTATGGCCTCCACCATCAGTCGGCGCGGATCCTGGCGGGGATCGCCTGCGATGAGCGCATCGATTGTGACGGCTGCGTTCGATGCGCGCACCAGCGGCCGCAACGTGACGCCGTCCTTGGCGGTCTCGAACGCACCGGCAGTCGTCATGACCACGGCGGAGAGCTGCGCCAAGATCGCCTCATCGCGCGCGAGTGCGTCACCGCGCAGTGCCATCCAAGGCAGGTGCTGCGCCACCACCGGGCGGCCGCCGACATTGCGCTCGGTCTGGAGTGCGTAGTTGGGATCGCCAATGACTCGTTTCGTATCGAATTTCACGCCCCATGCCTTGAACAAAGGTTCGAGATTCGAGCTGTGGTTCGAGGGGGGGGCGTCTTCTCCGCCTGGACTGAACTGGTTCTCCGCATACGGATCGACGAAGATCATTGTAGCGTTGCCAGCCATCACCCATTGATCGATGGTATAGAGCGTTTTTTCACTGAGATCCTGCGGATGAACGACCATGAGCACGCGGGTGTCGTCGGGCAGCTTCTCGACTTCGCCGGACAGCGGCTTGACCTCGAAGAATTGCTTCATTTGCGTCAGCACCTGCTGCTCGGGAAGCCGGATCGAGGGATTTCCGGCAAGGCCGAGGCCGTCGAGCAATGCCACGACCGGCTTGCCGCGCCGTCCAAGTTCCGACACCAGCCGTGTCAGGTCGTATTCCAGGAACGCCTCGCGGTCCGGCGAGAACACCCCGATGGTGGCCCGTCCCGTGGTGGAATTGGTGGCGGCGAGGCCGAAAAATAGCCGCTCGCCCCCGGTGCCCGTGAAACCGTCGATGCCGAAAGCAACAGCGCGGTCCTCGTCCTCCGAGAAAGGACGCGGATCGATGACCTCGAGAATGATGTTGCCCTTGGCCGCGGCCACATAGGAGTCCAACAGCGAGCGCACCCGCCCCGCGAAGGCGGCGAGCTGCGGCGCCTGCTTGGTCAGTCCGGACGACATGAACATGCGGAAGCGCACCGGTTCCTTGAGCTCGCCAAGCAGCGTGCGGGTGCCTTGGCTCACTGAGTAGAGGTGTTGCTGGGTGAGGTCGACGCGCGCGTTGCGGAAGACCTGAGCACTGACGATGTTGAGACACACAAAGACCACGGCGCCGAGTAGCGCGGCGATCAGCGCGATACGGCCGGTCTTCAGCGGTTTGCGTGTTTCCGGTTGGGTCTGGTTGGACATGGCGATATCTCACGCAGCTTTTTTGACTTCGACTATGCGGACGTTGAGCCAGAGGCAGAACGCGATCAGCGATACGAAGAAAACGATGGACGGCAGTTCCAATACGCCATCGGTAATGTGCTGGAAATTGACGAAGAACGACATCGAACCTACCGCATCGACGATGAAGCCGGGCGCCCATTGACGCACCACGGAAATAACGAGGTCGAAACCCGCCATCACGAACAGGAAACTGACCGCTGTTCCCCCAATGAAGGCCAGCACCTGACTCTTTGTGAGGGCCGAAATCGCTGCGGCGAGCGCCAGGAACGCGCCTGCCATCAGCAACGAGCCTACATACGACGACAGGATCACGCCATTGTCCGGCGAGCCGAGCACGTTTACGGTGATCCACAGCGGCATGGTCAACACGAGCGCCAGCGCCGCAAAGGCCCAGGCCGCTAGCCACTTGCCGATTACGATCTGCCACGGTTGGACCGGCAGCGTCATCAGAAGCTCGATGGTGCCGCTGCGCCGTTCCTCGGCCCACAGCCGCATAGCGATCGCCGGCATCAGCACGAGGAAGAGCCACGGATGCCAAAAGAAGAATCCCGACAGATCGGCCTGGCCGCGATCGAAGAAACCGGAGACTAGAAATGTCATGCCGGCGGCCAGCGCCAGGAAGACAATGAGGAATACCGCCGCCACCGGGGTCGCGAAATAGGCAGCGAATTCACGGCGAAATACTAGGAGCATCGGGCGCATCTCAGTTCTCCGCAGCGTGGTTTGTGATTTGGCGGAATACGTCGTCGAGCGTCGCACGCTCCATGTAGAATTCCGTGACCGCGATGTTCGACCGGCTGAGCAGGTTCGTGATCTCGTCGGCTGAAGGACGAGTCTTCGAAGTTCGGACCGCTATCCGTGTGACGCCATTGACGCGTTGGACGACATCCACTCGCCCAATTCCCGGGTGTTTCGAAAGGATATCGATCGCGCCTTGCGGGTCGGCGGTGGCAAGCGCCAGCGCAAGCGTACCGTTGCTCGGTGCGCGCGCCAGCAATTCGGTTGGCGTCGCGTCCGCAAACATTCGCCCTTTGGCTATGATGATTGCGCGGGTGCAGACCGCCTCGACTTCTTCCAGGATGTGGGTCGAGATGATGATTGCTTTTTGCGACGCAATTGAGCGGATCAGGTCCCGCATTTCATATTTCTGGATAGGGTCGAGGCCGTCGGTCGGCTCGTCCAGGATCAAGGCATCGGGGTCGTGCACCAGTGCTTGCGCTATGCCGACCCGGCGCTTGAAGCCTTTGGAAAGAGACTCGATGCGCTGATTCCAGACGCTTGCCAGGTGGACGCGCTCGACCAGTTCGGCGAGCCGCGCATTCGCCTTTGCCCGGGTCATTCGGTGCATCCCGGCAACGAACTCTAGAAATGCCCCAACCGTCATGTCCGCGTAGGCGGGCGCGCCTTCTGGCAGGTAGCCGAGACGTTGCCGTGCGGAGATCGGATCGGTGTGACTGTCGTGCCCGTCGATCCAGGCACGTCCCGAGGTCGGCTCCATGAACCCGCTGATGATCTTCATGGCGGTCGATTTGCCGGCACCGTTCGGACCCAGAAATCCGACGACCTCGCCTCTTTCCACCGAAAACGAAATTTGATCGACCGCGGTCAGGCTTCCAAAACGTTTGACCAGGTCGCGTGTTTCGACAAGCGCCAATTTTTTAGCTCCTGGCGTTGCGGCCGTGGCGCGGACTTTGAATCAAACGGATTCCAAATTGCCGCCCGACCAGTTCGTTACTGACTTGAGGTTTGTTAGACCCCGTGCGTGCCGTGTGTCGCATTAACGACATCGTGGCAGATTACAAGAGGCGCTGCGGCCCTGCCAATCCACGTGCTGCTGCGTCGTCATAAGTTTCGAGACGACGAATGCGCATTGGAGAAGTCGATACACTGAACGGGCCGCTTGCCAAAACGGCCTTTCGTGCGAGTTTCGACCTGCCCTCAAGTCGTAGTCTGCGGCGCGCATGAGTGCTTGGCAGTCGACCGTGCCATTTGGAGCGCATTGCTGTCCAAGCCGAAGACGTCCGCCTCGTGTTTTTTAGGCGGAGCATGATCCGCCGAACTGATCCTAATTCATTCAACTGGCACGAAATCGTTATATTGGCAGGATTATTTCCTGCCGTAACTTGCAGCGTTGCGGCTTGATTCGGGCGACGAGATGCCGCACCGCCCTCGACGGGGAGTATACGTGCTACCCACGAGCACAGAGTCCGAGACGCTCGACGCCGCCTCGATCGTCAAGGCGTTGAAAGCAACTCGCGCATGCCGAGCGCGGCACGTTTGCCGTCTTAGACTCGATCCGGAGACGTAGACACACGGGGAACCGCTCAAGGCCGCCTGAGACCCAGTCGGCACAAATCTGAAAAATTCGACGACGTATAAAACCCTTAGCCGGGGACTTAGGTACACGCTATTCGGACTAAAGAGATACGACCAACGGCCCGCTTGACGTCCGCAACGCCCTAGACCTCGGCCCAATTGTGCACGCGAATACAATGTGGTCCAAAAGTGCTTGAGCACGATTTGAACGCACACCCACTCCCGAGCGGCAGACTACAACATCAAACCTGATAATTCACTTACAACGAGGGCATACTTATGAGCACGCGATACGGCGCCGGTAAGCATCTCCGCCAAATCACCGCTTTGGCGATCGCCTCGACCTTTCTGACCCAGAATTTCGCATGGGCCATCTGCTCGGACGGCACGAGCTTTCCGCCCGGAAACCAGGGGTTCGTGTACGGGACGCTTCAGACCGTGGCGCCATCGCTGGCGAACATGTCTCCGCACGTTTTCACCGCCACGGCGGGATCGGTCTTCATTCCGGATAATTCGACCTTCGAGAACAATGACCCGACGAATGTGAGCACCGTTGCATTGAACGGCAGCGGCCTTGCGGGGTTGCCCGTTGCGGCGGTCGGTGGGCATAATTGGAATTTCGACCAGGGCTCCACGACCTGCAAGTCAACGAGCACCGTCACCACCAACGCCAACAACCCTGCCACACCCGGGGTCGTAGGGGGATTCACCCCACCGGTCATCGCCGGCCAAGCGCCGACAGGCTGGAACCAGCCGCCGAACACCGTGACTGATTGCTTCGTGCTGCCGGTCGCCAAGATTCAAACCATCACCATTAAGACCACTCTTGCCACCGGCCAAGTTACCCACACCACCAGCGTCAGCAACGTCTGCCAGGGCGTCCCCGGCACCACCACCGTCGGCGGCATCGTCACCGACATAACCTGCGCGGTCACATTCTCGAATTTCGGCGTTGTTCCGCTGACGAGCCAGGCCATCGTGGCGACCTGCGTTTCCGCCAACCTGTCCACGGCGCTGGCGGCAAATCCGGCCAACACGCGGCTTAACCAGCTCGGGTGCTCGATCTCGCAGACAGATCTTGGGGTGATTACCGACCGCGACCAGACCGTTGCACCGGCCTATATGGCTACTGCCAGTATCATGGGCGGCTTGTTCATCGAGCGACTGGAAAGCACCCCGAATACTGTGGTGGGCGATAGCGGCAGGGTCACCGCCGATCTTATTTATATGGCCGATTCGACCGGAATTCCGGCCGGAACCAAGCTGACCAATGCGATTATTAGCCCCGACGGTCATTTCGTCGCGGCGACCTCGATCAGACGCGATCCGAGGTTCTTCGGCTGTAACATGCCGCTCGGCGATCCCGGCCGGATTGACAAGCCGCCCGTCGGCCTCGCGACCTTCGCCGCCAGCCAGGATACAATCTTCGGCGTCAAATGCATGAGCCAAATCGGCACCACCGGCTTGCTGGTGACGCTGTCGAGCGCCTGGGGCCCGGACAACCAGCCCTATCTGGGCGGGCAGCGGACCATCACGACCGCGGGTACGGTTGGCGGTAATCCGGGCAGCTGGTTCGCGCCGTCCGCTTGGCCGCAATGCATTGCCCTTGGCAAGGAGACGTTCACGCTCCCGGCGGTGTATCCGTCCGTATCAGCCCAGTTCGGCAACTACAACGCGGTTGCCCAGCTTGACGCAGCGATCGCAGACGTCTTCAAGAATCACAAGGGGGGCGGCTGCCAATTCGGCCCGAACTCCGGCTTCTCGGCCTCACCGGTCGTCCAGCCGCAAACGATGGCAGTCTACCAAGCGTCGAACGGCAATCAGTACATGTTCACCGCCGGGATAGGCCAGCCCGTTGTGCAGACCAGGTTCACCCAAGACGCGGTCGGAGCGACCCACTACCATACCCGGACCTATTTCTCTGGGGAAAATGGGATCACCACCGGCATCGGTGTTGCGCCCGACATGAACTTCACCACGGCCGGCTCCGTCAACACCTTGGGGCAGCCGACGCCAGCCGCGGGAGCCACCGGCAGCGGATCGCTGATCGTCATGGTCGACTCGTCGGGCCTCGGCCTCGCCGCCCAGGAAGTCATGTCCAGGCTTCCGCTCTGCGAGGACTTTGGTGGGCCTGCGCCGGTCACAGCTAGCACCACGACTGCACCCGCCGCGACTACAACCATAACGTTTACGCCGACCACAACCACCGCCAAGACGACTACACCCACCACGACGACTACAACAACGACGACTGCGCCAACCTCGATTACGCCCACAACGACTACGCCCACCACGACTACCGCTACTGGCGGTGGTGGCCGTGGCGGTGGTGGCGGAGGCGGAGGCGGCGGTGGCGGTGGTGGCGGTGGCGGTGGCGGTGGCGGCGGTGGCCCGCCCGTCCGGTAGTCCGATACGCTTACAGGTTTGTCGATCACCGCTTTAGGACGGATCGCTTAGAACGCGAATAGATCGCCCCCCGCGCAGGTGAGGACCCGGTAATCCGCAACGGTACTGCGGAGTACCGGGTCCCGGCGGGGAGGTTGCCGGGAGGCCTGCA
>Ga0257161_1000293_pt1 | contig 13215 bp, 12 predicted proteins | sample NR01A_FD_185954 | JGI IMG/M metagenome (GOLD analysis project Ga0257161, IMG submission 185954) | Soil microbial communities from H.J. Andrews Experimental Forest, Oregon, United States - NR-01-A | ecosystem: Environmental > Terrestrial > Soil > Temperate forest > Bulk soil | place: USA: Oregon... | reverse complement strand
ACCGGCGCCCGCTTAGCTTGGGAATGCGCCAAGCCTTCTGCAACGAATGTTTCAGCCATCTTCCTCATGCAGCAGGGTGAGAAAGCCGGTTAACCCTCCGGCCACGACCGGCAACCACGCCGCGAGCAGCGGATAAAGCAGTTCGGCCTTGCTCAAATCCTCGGTAACCTTCGACAGCACATAGATCAAGAAACCGGCCGCAACGCCAAGTAGGATTCGTTGCGGCACACCGCCGAACCTGAAGGCCCGCAAGCCGACCGAGGCAGCAAGAAGGATCATCACCGCCAGCAGGAACGGTCGCGCAATCAGCAGCTGGAATTGCACCCGATAGCCCGCAGCTGCCAAGCCGGAATCTTCAGCAAAACGGATATAGGTCGGCAAATGCCAGAACCCGACGGTGTCCGGCGCCGCAAAGCTTTCCGTTACCTGCTCGCGCGTCAGCTTGGTCGGCAGCAAATAGGTTTCGAACTCCCGCGGCGGCATATTAGGAGCGAATATCCTCGCTCGGGTCAATTTCCAAGCCCCCGGCTGCAATCGCGCGGACTGCGCTTCGACGCGCTCCTTGAATTCGCCGGCTGCATCGAAGGTGAAGGCGGTAATAGCCGTCAGTCTGAGCCCTTGCGCCTGGCTGCGAGCCGCGTTGAGGATCGACTCACCGTCGGTGCCACGCTGGCGCACCCAATACCCGCTGTCGTACCCCCCCAGAGCTGTTTGGGTCTGACCGAAGATCCGCGACTCGATGCGTTTGGACGCTTCGTGCAGCGTCGCCGAAACCGGATTATAGAAGAGGGTGCCAATCACGCCCAACAACAAGGCGACCAGCAAGATCGGGGCAATGATCTGCCACGCGGACATGCCTGCTGCGCGCGCCACCACAAGCTCCATCCGGCGCGACAATCCGAAAAAGCACGTCATCGCGCCGATCAACACACTGAAAGGCAGTAGACGCTCCATGATCTGCGGGACGCGGCAAATCGACATCAGCGCCAGCGATGAAGCAGGCGCGTTTTGAACGTTCGCAGCCTTGCTCATCAGGTCGATGTAGTCGATCAACCAGACCAGGACGAACACGCCGCCAAAGACAGCCGCCGTGGCAACGAAGAAGCAAGCAGCAAAATAGCGCGACAGCGTCCTCGAACTCATCGTAATGATCCGAGGTCTTGCGCACAACCTCGATGCTTGAGCCGGCGGTTTTGGCGAGAAGTTCTGCACCCTCGCGCCTGTGCGCCGCTCCAGCATGCATAAGCCTCTCTTTGTTGTAGACGCCGATGAGCGTGTTTTCGTTGGCACCCCAACAGGGCTTAAAGCGCATCATGGAAAATTCACCGAAATAAGGCGTCATCTGTCTGAGACGAGGTCTCCTGGCCAACGGCCAACTTTTGCGCCGCGCAAATGTCGACGACTTCTTCACCACAACGGCGGGCTCACGAACCTCGTTCGAAAGAAATGCTAAACGCGTTGGGGGAGATCAAAAGTAAGGCCCGCGCCTTCCGCCGCGACATACATTGTCGGCCAGCTGATCTGCCGTGCGAGCCGGCGGAAGGGGGACGATACTGTCGCCAGCCATCGAGAACCATCGGGCACTGCCGACGTTTCTTCATATGCTGTACCGATGGGCGAGCGTCGTTTTTTGCCCAATGGCGCGCCCAGAGTACGGCACTAGCGTAAGTCCACGCGATCAAACGCCAAAAAGTGATCTGGCACAAGGGTTATTGGCTGTTCGCTAGAAAGGAAAACATGGGCCAGGCCGGTCTCTTGATCGTCGACGCTTCACGTCTTGGCCGTGCTCCCTTGCGCGACGACTCAGGGCAGATTTAGTCCTATAGCCCTTCTCGATAAATGGTGTACCAAGCGTACGAGCGCTCCGGCCCGTCGCCATAGTCTCCAGTCAACCAAACTTCGATGATGGACTGGTACGGAACGAAAGGCAAAGAGGCGGGGCTAACTAGAAAATAGACGAGCCCGAACACGCTCATTGCCCCAATTCCAAGAATAATCGTTCGTTTCATTGCCATGCCGAGGCGAACAAACGCGTCGATTCTTCCCAAGCACGCTATCTCCCAGGGAAGCGACACGTACATGATGCGATTCCAGATCGCCGGCAGCCCCGACAGGAAAAGATGAGCCATAAGTACCATGAAGACGAGCCAAATTGCGATAATGATGAACGGATCATGCGTCGCGTTTCGATCGGTACAAAGCAAATATAGCAGCGTTAAATGCCCTACGATCAGCACGAGCGTAGCCTTCGAGACGGGTGCGTTAACCCCCTGATAGAACAGGGCCAGTTTTTCCGACGCAAGTCCTGGCAGGAATGGCCGTGCCAAATCAATCAATTGGTCAGCCGCCTGCACGCCTAGAAGCATACAGATAAAGCCGAACGTCAGGACCGGCACAAGGAGCCCTCGAATTGGGGGCCTCGTCTTTCGCAGCAGCGGCAGCGCAAGAAATGCCGCCGAGAACGTATGAAATCCGACCGCGACCGCGATGACCGCAAGTCCTCTGATTGGTTTTTCCCTTGCCGCTAGCGCGAGGCCGATCAACACCAGCGACGCGGTGATAGCGGCCCGGATCGACGACATTTGCGCGGGCAGAAACGCCAAGCAGAAATAAACGAGCCACATCAAGCATTGCGAGCGTGATATTTTTCCTGAAACTTCGTGAATTGAGACAATCCCAAATAATGCAACCACCACGAATAGAACAGTGACGTCCTCCGTAAAGGTCTTGACGACGACGTTCAGCCAGATAAAAAGCGTCTCCATGGGTATATATGGTTCCTGGATACCGTCCTCAATCGCGACCGCGATCGGAGGTATGTCATCGAACTCCTTGGCATAGGGCGCCCAGTCGAACCCGGTTTCGAAGCGGAGAACTCCGAATGCCAAAACAATCAGGAGCGCGATCGTCCCCCAAAGCCGCCGCTTGGGAGGCGCGCCGACCTCGACGAGGGCAAGCATGAAAAGCGCGCAAGCAACTGAAATATAGGGCGTCATTGCCGCGTCGAGTCCCGCGTTAGAGGATCATGCATCTCCCAGCTTGAACAACTACTCCAAATGTTCCTCTATGTCAGCGTTCTCGCTTGATTCCAATCGCGGCTTCGAGTTTCGTGCTTCCACGAACCATCTCCGCTTCCATACGCTAAACTGTGAATCTCTGTTGAGGGTCGCCTGCGAGGACTTGCTGGCTCGGTGGCATCAGGCAAGCTCCAGGAGGACAGCGACCGAGTACTTGAGGAGGACACATGCGTGTCATCGTGCTGGGAGCGACCGGAATGTTAGGCCACAAATTATTGCAACGGCTGCGGACTGGCTTCGAGATTGCTGGGACGGTCAGGGACCCTATGCCCGACGCCAGACTATGCCGGGTGCTTTCCGGTATAAAGCTCTATCCGGGTGTGGATGCACGTGATCTTTCGTCACTCGAGCAAGCAATAGATGACTGGAGAGCGCAGGTGGTCCTGAATAGCATCGGCGTCATCAAGCAGTCGAAGGCTGCCAATGATCCGCCGACGTCGATCGCGATCAATTCCTTGTTCCCGCACCAACTAGCGCAGGTAACCGCCGCTTGCGGTGCAAGGCTCATTCACTTCAGCACAGATTGCGTCTTCAGCGGCCACCGCGGCAATTATGTTGAGGATGATTTGCCGGACCCCGCGGACCTTTACGGCAGAAGCAAGTTGCTCGGCGAGGTCACGGCACGAAATGTGTTGACGCTGCGCATGTCGATCGTCGGCCGCGAGCTCCGCACGCATTTGGGACTGATCGACTGGTTCCTTTCTCAGCGCGGGGGCCGTATCAACGGCTATGTTCGCGCGCTCTACAGCGGGCTAACAACGATTGCAGTAGCGGATATAGTCGCTTGGCTGGTCGATGCACATCCCGCGCTCAACGGGCTTTGGCACGTTTCAGGAGATCCGATTAGCAAGTTCGACCTACTGCAGGTAGTCAAGCGACTCTATGGGCTCGATATCGACATTGCACCTGACGAGGCCTTTTTATGCGACCGTCGACTCGATAGTACACGGTTTCGGAAACGCACGGGCTGGCAACCGCCTTCCTGGGAAGAGATGATCACCGAAATGTATCTGGACGAAGCCACCTATGCCACCGGCTAGCGAATGATATGGTCGAGCTGGGTTGGGGTCATGTCGCGTTGCACGTCGATACTTTTGTCATTCGTTTGGCCAAGGAGCGCTCCTCCGGCGATGCCGACGCCAAAGACGTAGAGCCAACCCTGGGTGAAGTCGAAGAGATGAGTGCTGAAAAGACACGACACGATGTTCGCTCGATCGCCTGCCCCAATAGCTCAAGCGCGCAGATCGCGAAAATCCCGCTCCGGGCGATGTAGTCTTTGACGGGAATTCCCACATCGGCCTTTTCGCGCCCCCATAGCCCTGGCGAGAACGTCAGGCTCGATACGACGAGCAGCGCCAAGGCCAAAAGCTAATATGGACCGTTTGGCCCACCCGGACCGGCGGAATTGCGCGAGCAGCAAAGGTATGAGAAGCAGCTTGTGAAATCTGCGCAGATCTTGGATGCGTTCGTCCCGACCGACGTCCGCCCATAACATGCGATGGCGGCGAGCCCAGAGCAGCACCGGCAAGCCGCCAGCCGCAGTCATTACTTCGCCCTGTATCGACGCTACGTCAAGCTTCGGAAGGACGGCGATGAGCCAGAGGACAATCAGGATGACGGTCGCAGAGGTCGACCACGGAAGCGATGCCGCGACAGCGACAACGAGCCAATCTGCTGTTTCACCATTTCGTACGCGATCGATGACCCTGGAAAAGCGGCGTTCTCTCATGAACTCACTCATTCGTGCGCCGTCTGCTCATGTCTGTCAGCTCAACTCTTGACTATGAGTAAGGCCCCTGGTTTTGTCAAAAGAACGTCGTCGGAATTCCGAGAGCCGGTGCGAGTGTAGTCGGTTACGCGGGGACGCAAATGCCAGATCGGCCCCTTTACGGTCTCTTCGGGTCCGGTGGGTTTGGCCGACCGGTGATGCCGATCTTGCGAGAGACGGCTCGCGAACGTCATGGAGATGACGCCGAGGTTGTTTTCATCGAAGATGTACCCGCCGCCGAGCAAGTGAATGGTGTCCGCATCATCAGCACGGATGCCTTTCTGGCTGCGCCGCGTGCTACCACCTTCTTTAATGTCGCTCTTGCAAACCCGCGCGCTCGTATGACCGTATGCGAACGCCTCCTTGGTGAAGGCTTCAAGCCAGTGTCCATCGTAAGCCGGCAGGCAATCGTGATGGGCCCGGCCGACATCGGCGAGGGAGCGATCATCTGCGGCTTCTGCACCATCACGACCAACATTCGCATCGGACGGTTCTTTCACGCCAACATCTATTCCTATGTCGAGCATGATGCAGTGATCGGCGACTACGTGACGTTTGCGCCGCGAGTCAATTGCAACGGAAATATCACCATCAAGGACTTTGCCTATATCGGGACGGCCGCGGTGATCCGTCAGGGAGACTGCGGACGGCCGACCATAATCGGGCGCGGGGCGGTCGTCGGGATGGGTGCGGTTGTACTCGGCTCGGTGCCCGACGGAGAAACCGTGGTGGGCAATCCGGCGAAGCCCATTCGCAGAGGGAACGGTGCAAAGTCGGCACCATGAGCTACGGTGCAAAGTCGGCACCATGAGCTTGAGAAAGCCAATCGTAGAATTCGGTCCCCCGGCCGGAGCATTCCGTTGTTCTAAGCTGGCCGCTCCCGGAGACTCAACGCGATTCGGGTGAAAGTTGGACTGGTCGGAAGAAACTTGTTCCTTAAAGTTGAATTATTTTCGCCGTATTGACTTGCCAAGATAATCGAGGGGTTACTGAGATTGCCTTCGGCTTCCTAGGCGCTTCCGCAAGGCAGAATGACCAATCCGGGACTGCTCTGTCTAACGAACGGTTTCCCTCGAGCGAAATTCGAAGATCGTCTCACCATCGACGTTTGCGCTTTGCAGGGGCGAGTCGTTCCCCTCGCCAAAGAACCTTATGGGTGATCTTTCGAAGAGAATCGTATATGTTTCAAGGCGAGGTCTTGCTCATCACCGGGGGAACCGGTTCATTCGGTAATGCCATATTGCGTGCATTTCTTAACTCGAACATTTGCGAGATCCGTATTTTCAGCCGCGACGAGAAGAAGCAAGACGACCAGCGCAAATTCTATCGGAGCAACAAGTTGAAATACTATGTTGGCGATGTGCGCGACTACACCAGCGTCCTCAACGCGACGCGCGGCGTCGACTATGTCTTTCACGCGGCGGCGCTCAAGCAGGTGCCTTCTTGCGAATTTCACCCTATGGAGGCGGTCAAGACTAACATCACCGGGACCGAAAACGTGCTTGAGGCCGCCATCGTCAACGGCGTGCGGCGCGTCGTGTGCCTGAGCACGGACAAGGCGGTCTATCCAATTAATGCCATGGGCATCTCCAAGGCCATGATGGAGAAGGTCATGGTGGCGAAGTCCCGCAATGTTGATCCAGCGCGAACCGTGATCTGCTGCACGCGCTATGGCAACGTGATGGCCTCACGCGGATCTGTTATCCCGCTGTTCGCCGACCAGGTCCGCCGCGGCCAGCCGATCACAATCACCGACCCGACCATGACGCGCTTCATGATGACGCTAGAGGAAGCAGTACAGCTTGTCTCGTTTGCTTTTCAGAACGGCAACACCGGCGACATTTTCATTCAGAAGGCACCAGCGGCGACGTTGCGGACTGTCGCGGAAGCTCTGCGCGGGGTCCTCGGCAAGCCCGACCATCAGATCGAGATCATCGGAACGCGCCACGGCGAAAAGCAGTTCGAAGCCCTGCTGAGCCGGGAAGAGATGGCGGCGGCGGAGGACTTGGGTCGATATTTCCGGATTCCACCGGATTTGCGGGATTTGAACTACGGCAAGTTCGTGGAGCAGGGCGAACCGAGGATTTCGCAATTCGAGGATTACAATTCGAACAATACGGAGCGGCTGGATGTCGAGCAGATGAAAGCGGCTCTGTTCAAGCTCGGATTCATACAAAGGTTGCTCGCGGGCGAGGCGGCTAATGGCGAAGAGTGATCCGATGAAGGTTGCAGTCGACGACCGTGAAGCTGCTTCCGTTTCGCCGGATCGGAGTCCGCTCTGGCGTATTGTGCTTGACGGTTTTTCTGCGGCGAACTGGTCTTCAAGTTCAGCGGAAGAGGAGATGAATGTCACACAAGAACGGTGAGATGGTGCGCCTGAAGGTGATGACGATCGTCGGGACACGGCCGGAGATCATTCGCCTGTCCAGAGTCATCGCAAAGCTCGATCAGTACTGTGACCATTTGCTCGTTCATAGTGGCCAGAATTACGACACGGAACTCAACGATGTCTTCTTTCGGGACCTTGAGATCAGGGCGCCTGATTTGTTTCTCGGCGCCGCCGGCAACACAGCTGCCGAAACAATCGGAAAGGTCATCATCGAGGTCGACCGTATTCTTTCCAAAGGCAAATTCGACGCCTTGCTGGCGCTCGGCGACACCAACAGCTGCCTCGCTGTGATCCCGGCGAAGCGCCGCAAGGTGCCGATCTTCCACATGGAAGCCGGCAACCGCTGCTTTGACCAGCGGGTGCCTGAAGAGATCAACCGCCGGATCGTCGATCACGTCGCCGATATCAATCTCACTTACTCGTCGATCGCCCGTGAGTACCTGCTGGCCGAGGGATTGCCGGCCGATCAGGTCATCAAAACCGGCAGCCCGATGTATGAGGTGCTTTCATATTACCGGCCGAAGATTGAGCAGTCGGATGTGCTCGCCCGCCTTGAATTGCGAAAGCACTGCTATTTCGTGGTCAGCGCACATCGCGAAGAAAATGTCGACGAGGAGGCCAGCATTCGTCTCCTCGTCGACGCATTGAACGCCGTCGCGGACTCGTACAGGGAGCCGGTGATCGTCAGCACGCACCCGCGCACGCGCACGCGCATCGAGGGCTACAAGTCGGCCTTCAATCCGTTGGTGCGACTGCACAAGCCGTTCGGCTTTCTTGATTACGTCAGTCTGCAGATGTACGCTCGCACGGTGCTCTCCGACAGCGGGACGATCACCGAAGAATCGTCGATCCTCAACTTTCCGGCGCTCAACATTCGCGAGGCGCAGGAGCGCCCGGAAGGCATGGAGGAGGGCGCGGTCATGATGACCGGTTTCAACATCGATCGCATCCTACAGGGGCTCCGAATCCTCGATGATCAGCCCCGCGCAGAGCAGCGCAGCCTTCGTATGGTTCAGGATTATTCTGCGCCGAACGTCTCCGACAAGGTCGTTCGAATTATTCACAGCTACACGGACCACGTGAAACGCACAGTGTGGAAGCAGTATTAGTCAGGCCTATGCAGATTCTCTACGCGACGCAGTGGTTAGAGCCCGAGCCCATCTTGAAGGGCATCTACTTTGCGAAGTTGCTACGCGCGCGTGGTCACGACGTACGCGTGGTAACCGGATTTCCCAATTATCCCGGCGGCAAGCTTTATCCCGGATACCGGCTCAAGCTGATCCGCCGTGATGTTGTGGATGGCATTCCTATCGACCGCGTGCCGCTCTATCCCAGCCATAGTCGGTCGGCGGTCGGTCGAATATTCAACTATCTTTCCCTTGCTGTCTCGCTGATGGTCTACGGCCTGGTCGTCTTGAGGCGACCTGACGTCATGTATGTCTATCATCCGCCGTTGACTGTCGGGTTAGCGGCAGCCGTGATCGCGGCGGTCCGCCGCATTCCCTTTGTCTACGCGATACACGACATGTGGCCGGACACGCTCGCAGCTACGGGGATGATCTCCAACCGCGTCGTGCTGCGAATTGTCGATCGGCTATGCCACTGGGTCTATGCCAGAGCTGATCGGATCGTAGTGGTGTCGCCGGGTTTCAAACGCATTCTCTGTGAACGAGGAATTCCCAATTCGAAGATCGAGGTGATTTACAACTGGGCGAACGAGGCGGACACGCAGCCCGGAGGCGACGGTGATCTTACGACCTTCGCCCTTGAAGAAAGATTCAATATTGTCTTCGCCGGAAACATGGGGGCCGCTCAAGGGCTGGACACAGTGCTCCGAGCAGCGAAGATTGTCGAGAGTGTTGCGCCCAAGGTGCAGTTCATTCTTGTCGGCGATGGTATCGACGCGGACCACCTTCGTATGTGTGCGGCCGAAATTGCTGCCCAGTCCGTTCGCGTCATGCGGCGGTTGCCGCAGTCGGAGATTGGCAATCTGCTCGCAGCTGCCGATGTGCTCCTCGTGCATCTCAAAGACGATCCTCTGTTTCGCGTCACTATACCTGCGAAAACACAGTTCTATCTCGCAATGGGAAAGCCGATTCTCATGGGTGGGAGCGGCGATGCCGCTGACCTAGTTGAGAAGGCGACAGCCGGTATTGTCGTGAAACCGGAGGATGCACAGGCGCTTGCCGCCGGAGCGCTGGAATTCGCCCGGTTGCCTAAAAAAGACCTCGTTGCGATGGGAGCGCGCGGACGTGCCTTCTATGAGAAGGAGCTAAGCGCTACCAAAGGCGTCCTAGCCACGCTGGCCGTTCTTGATTCTGCTATCTCTACGCGTAAGCGACGATACATTGCCAAGCGCGGCTTCGATGTGACGGTGGCCGCCGCTGCGCTTGTCCTTCTGGGCCCAATTATGCTTGTTACCGTGGCCGTGCTTATGCTGGATCTCGGTTTTCCTGTGCTTTTTAAGCAGACTCGCCCCGGACTTCACGGTCAGCCTTATTCCCTCTGCAAGTTTCGAACGATGCGCGAACTGCGCGACGCGACAGGGCGCCTGCTGCCCGACGCTGAAAGGCTGACGCCGCTGGCCAAGATTGTTCGCGGTTTAAGCCTGGACGAGTTGCCGCAGCTATGGAACGTATTGCGCGGCGATATGAGCCTGGTCGGTCCACGGCCCTTGCTGATGGCTTACCTCGATCGGTACACGCAGGAGCAGGCGCGCCGCCACGAGGTCAGGCCTGGCATCACCGGATGGGCTCAGGTCAACGGCCGCAATGCCATTTCCTGGGATAAGAAGTTGGATATGGACGTATGGTACGTAAATAACTGTTGCTTCGGTCTCGATGTGAAAATCCTCGCGATGACGGTGATGCAGATGTTTCGCCGGCAGGGCATTTCCGCCGCCGGCCATGAGACGATGCCCGAGTTCCGTGGCACGCTAGACTCGCATAACGGACCGAGCGAGCCGAAGAAATCGTGAGTCGTCCTCGATCTTCCATTATGATCCTGCCGCGGATCGCATGAAAAACCCTCGGAAGCTGTACGATGCGCATCCTTATGTTGTGCACAAAGTATCCGCTCGATCCGAATGATCGGTTCATGACCAACGAGCTCGCCGGTGCTCTGGTCGCTGAAGGCCATCGCGTTCAGGTGGTCGCGACCGACTGGGATGCGCCGTTCGGAGCGCCAACAACTTCCGTGCGTTCCGAGGATGGCGTCAACGCCCTCGTCATCTCGCCGCACGGCGTCACCGGCCTCGGCCGCTTCTTGGAGAGAGTTAGCAAGTGGACCCTCTCCTCGCTGTTTGCGCAGCGCGAGATGCGAAAAGCGCTCAGCGAGGAGTATTTTGATATGCTTATCTGCTTTACGCCCTGCGTGACCGTCGCTGCCCAGTTGCTCTGGGCAACGAACCGCTGGCGGATGTGCAACGTGTTGTTCGTGCATGACTTCTTTCCGTACCATCATCGCAGCATCGGCCTCGTGCCCAGGGGGCCAGTGTTCGAGTTGGCGCGCCAGCTTGAGGGATACCTGATCCGAGTGTTCCACGTGATCGGTTGCATCTGGCCGGACAACATCGTCTATCTCAAGAAGCATCACCGCATTCGCCCTGAGCAGCGCGTCATTTGGACGCCGCTTTGGGGCGAGATCGCCTCCCCGCCGCCTCGACCAAAGGAAGTCATTCGGACGGAGCACGGCTTGCCGCTAGATCGCAAGATCCTGGTCTTTGGCGGACAGATCACCGAGGGACGTGGGGTCGAGGAGATACTCGCCGTGGCGGCGATGGCAAAGGAGGCGCGGCCGGACCTCGCGTTTCTTTTCATCGGAGAGGGCCGTTTGGTGGAGCTTGTGGAAAGTCACATTACCGCGGGGTATAACAATGTGATCTACCGTCCGCGCATCCCGCGCTCAGACTATCTCGGTCTGATCTCGGCTTGTGACTTTGGGCTTGTGTGCACGGTCGCTGGCGTCGAGTCGTCAAGCTTTCCCTCCAAAACTATTGACTATCTGCGGGCAGCGCTGCCGATCGTCGCTGCCGTCGAGCATAACAGCGACTATCGGGAGTTTCTCCGCCGGTGGAACATCGGCGTCTCGATCCCAGCCGGCAATGCGACGGCACTTTTCCGGACCGTCGTGCGCTTGATCGACGATCACGAGATCACCGCAAATATTGCGCGAAATGCCCGGGCCTGCCTCGAGGAAGTGTTCGACGTGAGGCCGGCTGTGAAGCGCCTTATGGATGCGGTCGAGTCGTCACTTGTCAGGTAACGGCGTTTCTCGTGGCGCGCATGCTGATCATCTAGTCCAGTTGAGGGTCTCGTCAGCCAATAATTCGGAGCAGAAAACAAATGACGATCCTGGTGACGGGAGGTGCGGGATATATCGGCGGGCATATGGTGCTGGGGCTCCTTGAAGCTGGGGAGGAACCGATCGTCATCGATAATATGTCGAACGGTGTGCCATGGGCCGTCCCGCAGGGCGTGCGTTTCGTCCGAGGTGATATCGGTGACTACGAGACGGTTGCACGCGTGATCGAGGACCACCGCATTGACGCCGTCATTCACTTCGCGGCGCGGCTGATTACGCCAAAGTTCTGTGAAGCCCCCCTCGAATATTATCATACCAACACGGGCAAAAGCCGTACCCTTCTTTCCGTTGCGCAGAACCTTGGAATCAAGCACTTCATATTCTCTTCGACGGCCGCGGTGTACGGCAATCCTCCCATGAACCCGGTCTCGGAAACAGCGCCCCTCGCTCCGATCTCGGCCTATGGCAGGTCCAAGCTGATGACGGAGATGATGCTTGCCGATGTTGCCGCGGTGTGCGATCTGAAATACGTCGTGCTGCGGTACTTCAATGTAGCGGGCGCTGATCCCAAGTGCCGATACGGCCAGTCTACTACGAACACGACACTGCTCGTCCAGGTCGCCGCCCAGGTTGCGATTGGCATCCTTCCCTACATCGAAATCTATGGCAACAATTATCCAACTGCGGACGGCACCTGCATCCGTGACTACATCCACGTCACCGACCTCGTTGATATACACCTCGCAGCGCTTCGTCACCTTCGAAGCGCGGGCAAGAATCTCATCGCCAATTGCGGCTACGGACGCGGCTACTCGGTCAAGCAGGTACTCGATATGGCCCAAAGAGTTTCCGGGCGCAACTTCGACCGCAGGATCGGGCCGAGGCGGCGTGGCGACGCAGTTGAGGTGGTGGCGGAAGCAAAGCTCATCCGCGCCGAGTTCGGGTGGGCACCCCGGTACGCAGATCTGGCGACGATCGTCGAGCACGCGTTGCGATGGGAGGAAAAGTTGCATAATAGCCATCGCTTCGGCAGCCGCGCGTAAAGGCGACTATGATGTGGGGAAACTGGTGCGTCCCTTCGCGACGAGCAACAGCGCGATCATGATGAGAAGCAGGGCACCATACACTGCAGCGTAAGCATAGATCGGGGCGATTGCGCCGTAGAACGGAGCTAGCACGAGATACATCACGTACAGAGCGATGCCCAACATCAGTTCCGAAACGAAAATGATGAACATTTGCTGCCGCGACATGAAATAATATTGCAACAACAAGAAAGCGACCTTGAGCGAGTCGCCGACGAGTTGCGGCAGAACGAGGTCTGACGCGATCAGGAATTGTTTCGAATAGACGGTCAACAGGAGGTAGTCGCGAACGAAATAAATTATGCCCCCTGCGAAAACAAATACGCCGAGCATCAGCCCACCGAAACGCAAGAGCATGCGAAGCGCGCTTGCAGCCTCGTGCCTTTTGGAGAGCTGCGGCAGCAAGAAGTTGATGATGATCACGCCGACAAACAGCATGTATGCGTCCGATAGCTTTGCAATGGCTTGCCAGTATCCGACCGCTGTCCATCCGAGGCGCTCGCTCATGTCGATGCGGATCAGAAGGTGGGCAACGGGTACCGCTGTCACCGTAGATGCCATCACTACGCCATAAGAGAGGAGGTTCTTCAGCAA
>Ga0257161_1000292_pt1 | contig 13226 bp, 14 predicted proteins | sample NR01A_FD_185954 | JGI IMG/M metagenome (GOLD analysis project Ga0257161, IMG submission 185954) | Soil microbial communities from H.J. Andrews Experimental Forest, Oregon, United States - NR-01-A | ecosystem: Environmental > Terrestrial > Soil > Temperate forest > Bulk soil | place: USA: Oregon... | reverse complement strand
CGATTTGGTGAGCGTGAAGGTAATGCAGGCCGAGCCGGTCGATCAGCGTCTTCTCGACTTCCTCATGCAGCAACAGAAAGCGATCGGTCTCAATGACGCGTCCACGGAAGAACAGGGCGAGGGACCACACTGTCACTCTGAATATCCGCCCTCCTGCACAGCGGATCGGCGCCTCCGCGCGCAGTAAGCCGCTCGCCTCACTATGTGTCAGAGCATGGCATTATAACAGATAATTCTTTCGCAGCATGGCTTTGCGCTGGTACTCTATGGTCAATAACAATCATGGAGGAAGTGGCCGTGGCCCGAGATCCCTTTTCGGTGACGCCTTTGTCGGCTCATACCGGCGCCGAGATTGCCGGCGTTGATCTCAGTGGTCCTGTCGACGAACAAACCCGCAAAAGGCTAAACCAGGCCTTTCTCGACCACTCCGTGATTGCGATCCGCCATCAAAAGCTGAACGCTCCCGAGTTTCTGGAAGCAATGAAGATCTTCGGCGAGATCTTTTTGCAGCACAATCCGCGCTTCGCTGTCCCCGAATGTCCGCAAATCCACTACATCTCGAATCAGGATAAATTCGAGGACGGGCGGGTCTACATTCCCGGCGAGGGATACCACACCGATCACTCGAACGATGTCGAGCCGCCGAAGGCGACGGCGCTTTATGCCGTGAAGCTCCCGAAGACCGGCGGCGACACGCAATTCGTGAACATGTACGAGGCCTACGATGCGCTTCCCGATGAGATGAAGAAGCGCATCGACGGCCTGCAGGCGCGCCACGTCTATCAAAGCAAATACAGCGAGCGAAAGCTCCCGAGCCTCACGGAAAAGCGAAGGAAGATTGCGTCGGGGTCGGCCGCTCATCCGATCGTCAGAACCCATCCGGGAACAGGCCGCAAGGCGATCTACATCAATCCGATCCGCATCGAAGAGATTGTCGGAATGTCTGAAGAGAAAACGCTGCCGCTGCTCGATGAGCTCCTCGAACACGCAACCCAGGAGAAATTCCAATACCGCCACAAATGGAAGGCCAGCGACCTCGTGATCTGGGATAATCGCTGTCTGATGCACAAAGCAAACGGAGACTACCCGGTCAGCGAAGTCCGGTATCTGTACCGGGTCATGCTCAAGGGCGATCGACCGGTCTAACCATTCGACGGCATTGCTGATGGCGGAACGCAAACGTTTGATGACGATCTGGCGCCAGGGTGCGAACGCGCCCTGGACAAATCTGTTGCGTTCCGTGGATGGGCTCGGCTACGCCATACATCGCTACACCGTGGATGGCAGCGCCGAAGAGGCCCTCCTTTGGGTCGAAGGTGCCGATACGCCGCGGATATCCAATGAACCAGGAGAGGTCTTCACGCTGACGCTCGCGCGGGACGTCGGAGCGCGGCTGACGACGCCGTCGCCTTGGCTCTACATCGTACACACGGGACATGCCCGCGGACGTCGTCGCCGATTACAACGCGTGGTACGACGAAGAGCACCTCCCGCGGCTAGTCGGCGTCCCCGGCGTCGAGCGGGCGCGGCGTTTCATAGCCGACGGCCAACAGAGCCCGCGCTACCTTACGGCTTATGACCTTTCGATCAAGGATGCCTTCGAAAATAATGACCGCAAACATCGAGTGACCGACGCGCGCGCCGCGCGACCTCCTTATCAAGGTCTGCGTAGAGGATGCCCTTCTCGCGATTGAGCGGTCCGGCGGCGATTGCGCCGGTGGGCTTGACCACAATGGCGTCGCCGTCGTTGATCCATTCTTCCGGCTTGAAGAGCTTGTCGCGCTCGGGAAAGTCGACCGGAATATCGCTGCCTTGCATTGCAGTTGCGGTGCTGATCACCCAGCAGCCGGCTTCCCTGGCGATGTGGCGCATGGTGGCAATCCAGCTCTCGCCGGCGTCCCATGTGGGAGCCACATAGATCTCGATGGCCTGGGCATAGAGCGCATAGCGCGCGAGCGGCATGTAGCTTTCCCAGCAGATGAGCGATCCAATTCGCCCAGCCGACGTATCGACGACCCGCAAACCCGAGGCATCGCCCATCCCCCAAACCATGCGTTCCGGGTTGGTTGGCATCAATTTGCGGTGCCGGTTAAGGAGATTCCCATCCGCCCCAATCATCACCACCGTGTTAAACAGTGTTGTGCCGCTGAACTCGCTGTCGATCTCGTTGATCCCGAGCACGATCGTCGCACCGCATTTCGCAGCGGCGTCTTGTACGGGCCGCAAGTGTTCTCTTGCAAGATCAACGGCATTTTCGCTCAACCGCGTGTGAATTTCGCCCGACAATCCCATGTCGTCGCCAGGCCTGAGACGCCAAATCCAGGTCGGATAGCCCGGCACATAAGCTTCGGGAAATACGATCAGCGACGCGCCTGCCTTGGCGGCTTCACCAATTGACGAGACTACTTTGTCAATTGTTGCTTCTCGTTGCAGCAAGACGGGCGGCGACTGGACGATAGCGACCTTCGTTGGCATGGGATTCCTGCGGTATGCCGGTCGGCCGGGTGCAGCTACCGGGCCGCCGTTCCCCATTAATACGCGGACGATGGCGCACCCCGCATCAGCCTCCGGCACAATACGTGCAGCCGCCCTCCTGCGCGCGGTTCACGCCCCACGTACCCGACGGAATTATCGTCACGCCGGGAATGACGTTTGCGGCCCATTCCTTGGCGGCGTCTTCGGCGCTCATCCCAGCATTGCCGGCGAGCATCTTGCTCTGGACCTGCAGCGCGACGTTGCATCCGCCGACCACCGCGCCTTTTGCCAGCAATCGGTCGAGCGCCATGTCGTCGACGATCAGCACGCCGGGCTTCGGGTGGAAGAACGGATTTTTCATCGCCGGCGCCTTCGTTTCCGGATCGATGATCTTGAACGTTTCGCCGATCTTGTATTTGGCCCAGATCGCGTCGCCGAGCGCGATCGGAAACGCGCCATGACGTAAAATGATGACCGCCGCCGCCGACTCGTTGGGGGCGAGGAACGTGTAGGCAAATGCGAGCGGGAATCCCGAATTGACCTCGTAGGCGTCCACCACCTGACGGTGGCGTCCCTTCAGGATTCCCGGCCAATTCGGCCCGTCGGACTGTGTCGGCGCGGGCTGCGCGTGCAACGCGCCGGGCATGAGGCCGGCAAGTCCAAGCGCCGCAGCGCTCCCAACGCGGCGCAGGAATCCGCGGCGCGGGGTCATGTCAATCGTCGTTTGATTGAAATCGCTCATGTGCTCCTCCTGTTAAATCGCCTACTCGTTGGCTCCACGGTACGTCTTGTGCCGCTTGTGCACGGCGTCCTTGAACTCAGGAAAACCCTTCCAGGCTGGCTCCGGCGGATCGACGCCGGCGCGCGGCGCATAGATCGACGGCTCGATGAGTTGCATCTTGGGTATGTAGCGCCGACAGTTTGGATAGATCGCGCGCGCCTTGACCCGCACAATCAGCTGGGCGCCGACGGTGCGTCCGATCAACGGATCGTCGCTTGAAACGGACGCCTCGCCGTCGACGCGCAGCCGTTTTGGCCTTTCGAAATCGATGAACAAGAGACCGACGTGAGGATTGGCGGCGATATTGCCGAGGCTCAAAAACATGCCGTTGCCGTCATAGTCGGGGAACGCGAGCACGTCCGGCGCGATGACGCGCACAAAGCCCGGCGCTCCACCCTTGAGATTGCAGGTCGGATGCCCTGCGGCGGTGGCGGTGGCGACGAAAAAGAAAATCCGGCCTTCGATGAATGTCTTGTCATCGTCCGTGAAGGCCGTTCGCGCCGTTACCTCGTCGAGCCGGTCGGCGATGCGACGGCTGTCGAACTGATCCTGAAGACGCCGATGCCCTTCGTGGTAATTGATCGTCATCGGTAGCCGCCCAATAAGTGCCGGCCAGCGCAAAAGCTTCGTCGATGCCTCTCACAGGTCCTGTTGCTGCGCCGCAGGACAATCACGCGCTTACTCGTCCCAAGCCTGAACGACCGTTTGTTCGATGATTTTGCCGCGGCCCAGCTTCAGAGCGGCGATGCAAAATACCTTTGCGCCGTCCGGGTATGTGCAGGCCTGTGTGAAGGCAAGCCGATTGCCTTCCGCAATTGTCGTTTCGACCTTGTGCGTCATCACGCGGCTGCAGATATCGTCCCAGAACGTCGCGATGCCTGATCTGCCTTTGACCTCGCGCGCCCGGCTCGGCGGATTGTTGCGGTCGACGATGCGCAGCACTGCGTCATCGGCGTAAAAGTCGGCAAGCATGCCGCCGTCGCGGGTTTCAATGGCATGCTTGATTGCGGCGCCGATTACTGCATCGGTAATGGTGGTCATGGCGTTCTCCTTTTCACGGTGCCGGCGGCCTACTTGTCGCCACCTGCCCAGCCTCACGCAGTGGGGACGTAGCTGCCTGGGTAGGGGAAAACTGAGCCCGGCGCTTCGCCCGGACGGGCCATTGCAGCGATGGCCCGTTCGGGCCAGCGGCGCGCGGCCACTCACGCGTCTTTGCCCTTGCTGCGTGCATCGCCCAAGCACAGCGTCAGAGCCGCTCATTCAAACCCGATCACCACGATCCAGTGCCAAAATCAGATGATCCCCGCGCCCCGCCGCCCTCTGCCCACCCGCCGCGCTGCGATCAAATCGCCATAGCGCGCGGCGCACCTACCGCACCTCGCCGCGGGTTCCTTCCCTGGAGGCTTTCGGACGACGGCCCCGGTGCCAGCCCCACTGTCGCGATGGGGCCCGTCCTCCGAAACCCTCTCTTCGATCGCTTCCGAATTGGCGCACCGCAGCGGCGCTGCGAAAGGGCCGTGTAGTCACCGCTTGATCCCGGTCCCATCGCACCGCTGACACCTCACGACCTTGTCTCCTTTCTTAAGGGTGCCTTTGCCCTCACAATTCTTGCACTTTTGTTTCTTCTTGCCGGCATTCGTCTGCATATTGTTTATTCCCCGAATCCGATGGTCGAGCTTAGCCCGACGCCTGCTTGGTGGGCTGCGCCGTGGCCCGCCGATGGTCGGCTCCCGGCCCCGCCCGGGGCTTCTGGCCGGCCAGAGTGAGCCTTGGGCGCGGTTAGCGCTGAACCTTAAGATTTTCCGCCGATGTTTTTCCCTTATTGGGAACTTCATCGTATTCGACGATCTGCCCCTCATTCAGACCGCTGAGGCCAGCCTTTTCGACGGCGGAGATATGGACAAACACATCCTTTCCGCCTCCGCTCTCCGCCTGAATAAATCCATACCCTTTTTGCGCATTGAACCACTTCACAGTGCCGCGTGCCATTTTTCAAATCCCCAAGTTGACCATCAACGATCGTGTCGCAAAAGCGTGACGCCGATTCCTACCGCCGCGGTGTCCCGAGCGGGTTCAATGCCGCCGCTGCTCACAACGTGACCGGCGTGCCCATAAAGTCGCGTTTGCCGACCTCGACGCCGCAATGCCGCAAGATGTTGTAGGCGGTGGTGTAATGAAAATAGAAGTTCGGCAGGCAGAAATTCAATAACAAGGCTTGCCCAGTGAACTTGCGCTCGGCACCGCTGGGAAATTTGAACGTAATCTCTTTGTCCTCTGTGCCATCGATCTGAGTTGGCTTCAGACCCTTAATGAAATCGATCGACTTGGCGATGCGCTCCTTTAGTTCGGGGATGCTCGTCTCCGTATTGGTGAAGGTCGGCAGGTCGGCGCCAGCAAGCTGTCCGCACGCACTAGCGGCATGGTTGGTCGCCTCGCGCACTTGGCGCAACAGAGGGTACATGTCGGGAGTGAGCCGCGTATTCAACAGGACCGCAGGATCAATCTTCTTTGTCTCGGCATGGGCGGCAGCCTTGTCCAACACCGCCGACAAGCTGGTGAGGAATTGTACGAAAATGGGGGCCGATGCCTTGTACAGGGAGATGGTCATTGGACTTGAGTCCTTCGGGACACAGGTGGCGGGGAAACCGAGGGCGGGAAATTAGGGAACGCTGTCCCCCAGCGGAAGAGGGTAGCGGGTCACAGCATAGCATAGAGCAACCTCCGGAAAATGCTGGCTCCGCGCGTGATCGGTCTGAGTCATCTTCGACCGTCGCGACGCGCCGACGATGACGGTCGGTCTGACTTCGGTAGCGGAAAGACTCAACCTCCTCGGGCAAACCGGCAGCTTGCCCTTCGATAGCTTCCGTGCTCGCAGTGTGAGGACTTGGAAGAGTCGGGCCAGGAGCCCAACTGATTGGCCGCCGGTCCTGTCTCGAATAGTCACTGTGCAGCCGCAATTGGCATGAAAAGGCGGTGGGGTACATCGCCAAAGATCCCATTATTTTGCAAACGGAGCGGGGAAAGCTGATGACACATAAAATGCGTTCCACGTTCGTCGTGTCAGTGCCCACGAGGGCAGGCGCATCAATTGCGGGGGCGATCCTGTCCGCAGCGATTACCTCCGGCGACCTGGCAGCTCAGGCGCCAAGCACCGCACCCGAAACGCCGCAACTCATTTATTCGCCCTGGGCCAAGTTCTGCGGCAAAGGTAAAGACCCGGGTGCCAAGGACGTCTGCTTCACCGGCAAGGCTGCCCGCACCGAGGCGGGTCAGCCGGTCGTCGCTGCGGCGTTGATTGAGCCGGAAGGCGAGTCCAAGAAGCTATTCCGAGTGACCTTGCCGAGCGCGTTGCGGCTGCAATCTCGCACCCGCATCATCATCGACAAGGAGCCGCCGATCAGCGGCAAGGTCTTAACTTGCATCGCCAATGGCTGCATCGCCGATCACGAGGTGACCCCCGAGTTTGTCGCCAAGCTCAAGAAGGGGCAGATGCTTCAAATCCAGGCGACCAACCTCGCCAATACTGCCATCACCTTCCACCTGCCGCTCGCCGACAATTCGGGCAACAGCTTCCAGAAGGCCAACGATGGCCCGCCCACCGACCCGAAGGTGTTCGAGGAGCAGCAGAGGAAGCTGCAGGAAGACCTGCAGAAGCGCGCCGAGGAGCTGCGCAAGAAGCTCGAAGTCCAGGGCGGGGCGCCGAAGTGAGCGCCCGGCTTGGGATCGCCTGAAAGGACTGAAGCGCGCCGCATGGCGCGCTTTGTCTTTTGTGCAGAGCGTGGTGCGCAGGGGGCAAGGCGGGCCCCCATCGCTTCGATCTTGGCACGGCCGTGAGCCGCCTTTGCCACGCTGTCCCACCTGTCAAGAGTGCCTTGGCTGTTGTTGATCACCAGCTGGAATCTGGCCGGGACAAGGTCGGCGCCATCGGCCCCGAACGTCTCCGCGATGAGCTTATGGGGTACCTCACAGTCCTCGATGGCGTCGTGGAGCAGGGCAGCGATGACAAGATTGGGGTCCGTGCCTTCGGTCGCCTCCGCAACAAGCGTCGCGATCTCCAGCAAATGGTTGATGTAGGGTTCCTTGGCTGCTCCCTTGCGACGCTGGTGGACGTGCCATCGCGCCGCCGCATCGGCGGCCTTCAAGACGCCGAGGTGACGGACGACAAGACGCTTGGAAAAGCCGAGCGGAAGAAACGGCAGGTTACAACCGCTCACGAGAAGACCGATCGGGCCAAGCTACTCAAGCTTGCCGACAAGACCAGTAATTTGCGGGCGCTCGTTTCCAGCCCGGCGCCAGATTGGTCGGTTCATCGCCGCATTGAATACATCGATTGGGCTCGCAAGGTCGCCCACGGTCTGCGCGGCGTCAGTCCGCTGCTCGAGAAGCAGTTCGACGTGGCTGCGCTCGCTGCAGAGCAATCGCTAGTGCCGATGTTGTCGCCTCATCATGAGCGCCATATACCCGAGATCGGTGGAGATCAGGAGTAGTCGTCAATGAGGCTCTTCGCCAAAGTCAGATGACGGTGAAATGTTACGCGCGGCCGACCGTGCCTTCGCAAGAATGAACATGAAGGAGCGCCGTAGATGGATCACTCTTCCCGGTACGGAAAAGCCGATATCCACCGGTTAATCGAGAGCGTTCGGGAAGAGCTTACTCCCGAACTCGGCAAAGGCCGCGTCGCCGACTATATTCCAAAACTCGCCAAAGTTGACCCGCGAAAATTTGGCATCGCGGCCGCGACCGCAAACGGTGATACCTTTTCCACTGGCGACGCCGAGGAGCCGTTCTCGATTCAAAGTATTTCCAAGGTCTTTGCTGTCACTCTGGCTCTCGGCAAAGTTCGCGACGGGCTATGGAAACGGGTTGGGCGCGAACCGTCCGGGAGCCCCATCAATTCCATTGTCCAGCTTGAGTACGAGAAGGGCATCCCGCGCAATCCTTTCATCAATGCCGGTGCCATCGTCTTGGCCGATTTGCTACTTGCCGGGCATCGTCCGCGCGAGGCGATCGCCGAGATTCTGCATTTCACTCGCTTTCTCGCTAACGACGAGACAATCGCAATCGATCCGGCGGTTGCTCGTTCCGAGACCGAGACTGGTTTCCGCAATTTGGCGCTCGCCAATTACATGCGAGGCTATGACAACCTCAAACATCCCGTCGAGATGGCCTGCGGCGTCTATTTTCACCAGTGCGCCATTGCCATGAGCTGCTGCCAGCTCGCGCGTGCTGGCCTCTTTCTTGCTGACTATTGTCGCAATCCCAGCACCGGATTGCGCGTGGTCACGAACGAGCGTGCGCGGCGCATTAATGCCCTTATGCTGACCTGCGGCCACTACGACGGGTCCGGCGACTTCGCCTACCGGGTCGGGTTGCCTGGCAAGAGCGGCGTGGGCGGGGGTATCCTCGCCATAGTGCCCGGAGTGGCAGCACTCGCAGTCTGGTCACCGGTCTCAATGTCTATGGCAATTCCCTGCTCGGTACACGCGCGATGGAACTCCTGGCCGAACGCTCCGGATGGTCGGTCTTCAGTCCCCAAAGCGTGCAGCGCTCCGCCTGATTGCAAATATGCTGTGAAATCGCGTCCAATTTCGACGACGCGAAAGATCACTCCCCCAATTCCAATCCTTCGCAGCGAAATCAATATGCTGTCGGCGCGCCACCCTCATGGCCGGTTACGGGGTTGAACCCGCCGCACCGGCCGCTTGCTCGGCGGGTCTCTTCGTGACCCGAAACCGAACTCGACAAGGACAAATTGGAAGTTGACTGCCGCACCTTAATTCATCACTTCGTCGCGCGCAGCAAGGTCGCGGTCGGGATCGCGGCTGACATCATCAAACAACCCCATGGCCCAGTCCCCTGTCTCAGCCTCGCAACCATAGGCGCTGCAGGATTACGTCAACTCTCTGAGGCACTGCGGACTCGATATTGCACGCGGATGAAGAGGCGCGCGATCGCCGCCTCACTGCGACAGTACGCAGCTATCGTTTTGTCTTCGAAATGGCCTGTCACAACTCCAGTCGTTCCCGGAATAATCAAGATGAGCGTTGGTCGGCAGCTTAACGGATACGCAATCACGGCTCGCCTTTTTGAACCCGCGCTCGCATTTCCAATCTCTACCGAAAGTATCAAGGTACCCGTTCCGAGGAATCTCTATCGGCAAGCAAGTGTCACCGCTTCGGTCGAAGCCGCGTTCGCACTCCCAACCGGTTGTGAGCGATGAGTCCAACAAATATGCACTCTGCGACAAATATGCGTTCTGCGGCACCCTCACGGCAACGCATTCATTGCCTGATGCGCGAAAGCCACGGTCGCAATTCCATCCCCGACCCTGGAATGAGAATGAGTCTGCTAAATATCCGTTTTTGGGTACGATCACCGAAATACAGCCTGCTCCGGTCTTTCGATAGCCACGCTCACATTCCCAATCATCTCCTCCGTACGCCGAACCAGAAAGATACGCGTTCTGAGGCACTTTGACGGCTACGCAACTATTGCGGTCGGGTTTATAGCCACTTCTACACTCCCAACCGGATACATATGAAGTCTCCGACAGGTAGGCATTCTCAGGCAGTTTTATCGCGATACACGCCACCCCGTCCTGTCGAAAGCCCCGCTTGCATTCCCATCCAGTCCCGTACGGTTTTGCCTGAGCATTGACCGGCACTTGTTTCGGGATCTCCTGGGAACGCGAGCTGGCGGGAATTGCGAGCAATAACAATGGCAGCGCAGCGCACAGTCGCTGGAATCTTCTGTGGTGCATCCGTGGACCCTCTGACGCTGATTCGGTGTGGTTTGAGGACGCTGGATGAGGGTCTTTTTTTGAAAGCTGAATTGAAAGCCCGGGCGCTTTGCTTTGGCGTCTCGACCGTCCAGATTCTCCGAAGTCAAAATGAGGAAATCTCTCTACTTCTTGGGGCTCCGCTTGCCGAAGGCGGCATCCACCTCATTCTTTTTGATACGGGCCGCCGGGTCACCGCGCTCATTGAGATTCTGCTCTTCGGTGCCATCGCCCATCATGCCGGGATGGGAAACGTCAGCTTTCTTATTGGCGTCCTTAGGAGCCGCGGGCTTATTCGTCATATCAAATACTCCTCGACGACTACTGCTTGAGGCCCGCTGTCTTAGGTGGTGCGAGAATCAGGCCTGCACATGCCTCGGTCAGGTCCGAATCCGGATAGGTTTTGCCCGGCAAGGTGATCAGGGCTGCCGGGAAGGCATCGCGCATTTTATAGGAATTGTCCTTGTCTGCCACGATGATCGCTGTTCGTGCGGCAACATCCGGCAGTGCACCGAACTTGTCTGCGCAGACGGGCGCCAGCACAGCGATGACCGCCTTTTCAGAACTCGTGCTTGCCAATTTTTCGGCCGCATTCCGGCTCATGAAGCCGAAACCGTACGAGAGCAGGAACATACCTACAACTACTCCACCCACTCCGGTCCACAGAGAGGGTTTTACGACTTCCCAATTGATTTTCATTGGGCGTTGCTCCTGTTTGAGATAAAGTATTGTACGCACACTAATCGAGGGGAGTCTGAGCAAAATTGCTCACTCCCAGTCGCGCCGCATTCATCGACAAGGAGTCATTCGTTCAGGCAATCGCCAATCGAGATGAGCAAGATGATCGAGACTTTTGTAGATCACTCCGCGAATGAGTACACCTATCTCGCCTGGGTGTCACCGTTTCGACGCCAGAACCCGAGGGAAGAGCCCGGGTGCGTTAGTAGCGCACGCCGGGATCTGTGCGGGGGGCGGCTGGCAACGGCCGTCCCTACCGTGACCATAATTACGAAGTACCGCGCGGGCTATTTTTGCTCATCCGCAGTAAGTGAGTTCAGGTCATCTCCGATCGGGAAAGAACCATGCTCGCCGTGTCCGGGGCAAAAACGAAAGCGCCCCGAAAGCCCGGAGCGCTCCCACAATTCAACGGCAGAGTGACGTTAAGCTAGTCCGAGCGTGCGGACCCTGGAGTTTGGCCGACTGTGCTCAACCGCAGAGCGAAAGCCGGCCAGCGCCTCGCGAGCAATGCGCAGGCGGTCAACGTCCTCAATCGTCCAGTCTCTAATTTTCGACGTAGCCAAGCCGCGGTATGCGATGTAGTCACCGGCTCGACGTGAGAGTTGATCAGCTTTTTCAACAAGTTCATTGTTGTATTCGAGGAGAGCCAAAATATTCTCTATTCCACAACGCACATTGTGGTGGTGATGACCGCTTGCCACCCCGCGAGATATGTCGTCAAGCACTGTATCAATGAGTTTTAAAAAGCTAACGGTGTGCGCAGCTAGCATAACAGCTCCTTACAACGGCCGAATGCGACCGGAGAGTGTGTTAGCGTTGATTTCGGTCACAGGCACCGCGGAAGGGACCGCGAGGCTCGCCCACGTGAGTTTTTACGTTGACCTGCGCCTATTCGGCAATCAACCCGAGTGTCCATGTGTCACCTCCTGGCATCCTCTGGCACCTGGATTAGAAGTCCATCCCGCCGCCGGGCATGGCAGGCGCTGCCGCTTGCTTCCTCGGCACCTCGGCCACCATGGCCTCAGTGGTGATCAGCAGGCCCGCGACCGACGCCGCGCCCTGCAGCGCTGCGCGCACCACCTTGGTGGGGTCGATGATGCCCTTGGTCATGAGGTTGCCGTACTCGCCGTTCTGAGCGTCGAAGCCGTAATTGTACTGCTCCTTGTCGAGGATCTTGCCGACCACGACGGAGCCGTCCTCGCCGGAATTGATGGCGATCTGGCGCGCCGGCCAGGACAGCGCCTTGCGGACGATCTCGACGCCATGCTTCTGGTCGTTGTTGGCGGTGCGGACCCTCTCGATCGCCTTGATGGCGCGCAGCAGCGCGACGCCGCCGCCCGGCAGAATGCCTTCCTCGACCGCAGCGCGGGTCGCGTGCATCGCGTCGTCAACGCGATCCTTGCGCTCCTTCACCTCGACCTCGGTGGCGCCGCCGACGCGGATCACCGCGACGCCGCCTGCGAGCTTGGCAAGGCGCTCCTGGAGTTTCTCGCGGTCATAGTCCGAGGTGGTCTCCTCGATCTGCGCCTTGATCTGGGCAATGCGAGCCTCGATGTCGGCCTTCTTGCCGGCGCCGTTGACAATCGTGGTGTTCTCCTTCTCGATCATCACCTTCTTGGCCTTGCCCAGCATGGAGAGCGTGACATTCTCCAGCTTGATGCCGAGATCTTCCGAGATCGCCTGGCCGCCGGTCAGAACGGCAATATCCTGCAGCATCGCCTTGCGGCGATCGCCGAAGCCAGGCGCCTTGACGGCCGCGACCTTGAGGCCGCCGCGCAGCTTGTTGACCACAAGAGTGGCCAGTGCTTCGCCTTCGATATCTTCCGCAATGATGACGAGGGGCTTTGAGGTCTGCACCACGGCCTCCAGAAGAGGTAGCAGTTCCTGGAGTCCCGACAGCTTCTTCTCATTGATCAAGATGTAGGCGTCCTCCATCTCGACGCGCATCTTGTCGGCGTTGGTGACGAAGTAGGGCGAGATGTAGCCGCGGTCGAACTGCATGCCCTCGACCACGTCGAGCTCGGTCTCCAGCGACTTCGCTTCCTCGACCGTGATGACGCCCTCGTTGCCGACCTTCTTCATCGCCTCGGCAAGGAAGCGGCCGATTTCGGCGTCGCCATTGGCCGAGATGGTGCCGACCTGAGAAATCTCCTCGTTCGAGGTGACTTTCTTGGAGTTGGTCTCGAGGTCCTTCACGACCGCCTCGACGGCGAGGTCGATGCCGCGCTTGAGGTCCATCGGATTCATGCCGGCAGCAACTGCCTTGGAACCCTCCTTCACGATCGCCTGGGCCAGCACGGTCGCGGTGGTGGTGCCGTCGCCGGCGAGGTCGGAGGTCTTGCTCGCGACCTCCCGCACCATCTGGGCGCCCATGTTCTCGAACTTGTCCTCAAGCTCAATTTCCTTGGCGACCGTAACACCGTCCTTGGTGATGCGCGGCGCGCCGAACGACTT
>Ga0257161_1000290_pt1 | contig 13284 bp, 14 predicted proteins | sample NR01A_FD_185954 | JGI IMG/M metagenome (GOLD analysis project Ga0257161, IMG submission 185954) | Soil microbial communities from H.J. Andrews Experimental Forest, Oregon, United States - NR-01-A | ecosystem: Environmental > Terrestrial > Soil > Temperate forest > Bulk soil | place: USA: Oregon... | reverse complement strand
GTAGGGGAACATCACGGTGAAGCCGTCGCTGCCTTCGGTGAACAGCCATTCCTCCATCTCGTCCGCGATCGTCTTCGGCGTGCCAACCATGGCGAGGCCGGAATAGCCGCCGAGCCGCTGGGCGAGTTGCCGCACCGTCAGATACTCACGCCTGGCGAGATCGATCGCCCGCTGACGGCCACTCTTCGAAGCGTTGCTTTCGGGAATATGGTCCGGCAGCGGTTCGTCGGGATCAAATTTTGACGCGTCGTGGCCGAGTGCGATGGAAAGCGAGGCGATGGCGTTGGCGTAATCGACAAGGCTGTCGAGTTTCGCCCGCTTGGCCCGCGCTTCCTCCACGGTGTCGCCCACGACCACGAAGCAGGCCGGCAAAATCTTCATGTGCTCGCGCGAGCGGCCAAGCTTTTCCATGCGGCCCTTCACGTCGGCATAAAACTCTTGGCCGGCGGTAAGATCGCTCTGCGCGGTGAACACCGCTTCCGCCGTTTCCGCCGCAAGCCGGCGGCCGGCCTCCGAGGCTCCGGCCTGCACGATCACCGGCCAGCCCTGGATCGGCCGCGCGATATTGAGCGGTCCACGCACGGAAAGATATTCGCCCTTGTGATCGAGCACATGCATTTTCGTAGGGTCGAAGAAAATGCCATGCTCGACATCGCGGATGAAAGCGTCATCGGCCCAGCTGTCCCACAGGCCCGTGACCACGTCATAAAATTCCCGGGCACGCCGGTAGCGCTCGCCGTGCTCGACGTGCTCCTCGAGGCCAAAGTTAAGCGCGGCGTCGGGATTGGACGTGGTGACGATATTCCAGCCGGCGCGGCCGCCGGACATGTGATCGAGCGAGGCGAAGCGCCGCGCGATGTGATAGGGCGCGTCGAAAGTGGTCGAGCCGGTGGCCACCAAACCGATGCGTTCGGTCACCTGGGACAGGGCCGACAACAGCGTGAATGGCTCGAACGAGGTCACCGTGTGGCTGCGCTTGAGCGCATCGAGCGGCATGTTCAGCACAGCCATGTGGTCGGCCATGAAGAAGGCATCGAACTTCGCCCGCTCCAGTACCTGGATGGAGTGTTTCAGGTGCGCGAGGTTGAAATTCATGTCCGGCCACGCGCCAGGATAGCGCCAGGCGCCGGTGTGGATGCTCGCCGGCCGCATGAAGGCACCGAGATGGAGTTGGCGTGATGATGTCATGTTCAGCTTGTCGAAAAGCCTTGAAATGGAGTCACCTGCAGCGGATCGTCCGTTCCGAGGGCGACAATGTAACAGATTTTAGCGGATAAAATTGTGCGCAATTGAAGCGACACAGATCGTGCAATGTATCTGCGCCGTCTTGAACAGTTGATTGAAGACGTCGGCGTCATGCTCGGGCCAATCGGATTCCGGCCGGCCCCACCTGATCGAGATGACATCTGCCCTATTGTCGCTGATTGCTTTGCGAACCGCCTCCAGCAGACCGTTCGCATTGTTAAGTGCGAAATAGACCAAGATGTTTGCGGCAGGTACTAGGGTGCCAACGATCTCAATGCTCATCTGCACCTCGCCGTCGCCGCCGAGCGGCTGGCACTAAAGATCGCAAGTGAGGTTGGCAACGCCGTCAAAAGCTGCCGTCAGACGGCAAAGACCGGTGGTCTGTCAGTGGACCAGATCAACCGCATGGCCTCAGCTTTCGAGCATAAGGAGCTTGGAGCAGGCAACGTCCGGAACGGATTAGTTCATCGGCCGCTAAGATGTAAACCTGCGGGGTAGCCCCTCGCGCGGTCGGCGTATCAGCGATCCGGGCAGCCCCGGGCAAAGCCAAGCGCCGATAGAGGCGGCGTGTCGACATGTGACGGCACACTATTCCCGCATCTCGGTCGTGAAGACTTTTTGCGCGACTTGCCAGCGGCCATCGATCTTCAACAGCGACAGCTGATCGGTGAAGAACCGCGGCGGAATTGCGCATTTTAGCTTCACGTAGGCCATTGTCGGACTGACGAGGTCGACGGTCAGCACATGATCGTGGCGGGGCAGGCCCTGCTGCTTCGGCGACAGTCTTGCCCGAACCTTGTCCAGCCACTTGTCACGGGGCGTGACATCCAGTTCGCCGTCGCTCGTGACGCTCGTCAGCGCGCTTGTTGGATGAAAGACGCTCGCAATCTTGCTAGCGTCGCCCTCGTAAAGTCCGTCGAGGTAGGACTGGATCACGCCTTCGATGATTTTGAGATCGTCAGTCCCGGTCATGGGGTCAGAATCCTTCGACATTGATCTTTCAGGGATCATGGATGCACGGAATTTTTGCCGATGCTTCGCGACGGACGGAAAATCCGCTCCACCTCACCATCTCGTTAGCCCTTGAATGGCGGAATTATTTTGCTCTGTCGACCGTGATAACCGACTGCGGCCGTCAGCCAATCGCGTTAAGACGATAAAAGCGTGCGACAGTGTTGGCGAAGAGATCAGCCCTTTCCGTCGCGCTTGCACCCCGCGTGAGCAGCTTGCAGGCATTCCAGAACACCGGGTAGCTGAAGCCGACCTTGTCAGGCGGGAAGTTGCTTTCAAACATCGAACGCCGGGTCCCGAAGGCTTCGATGCAGGTCACCACATAGGGGCGTATCGCATTCGCCACCAGCTCGGACGACGGCGGTTCGGCCTGCTTCTCAAATCCAAGGCCGTTGATGGCTTGGCCAAGTCCGCCGACTTTCACATAGACGTTTTCATGTGCCGCGAGCGCCTTCATTGATGCGGCCCAGCGGGGAAATTGCTCTTTCAGTTTGCCGGCGTACGCACCCGTCCCGACCAGCCGTCCGACGTGGTTGAGCACGATCTTCGTATCGGGAACGCACCCGCAAGGTTCGCGACGTCGTCATGTTGCGGGTGAAAGACCAAGGCATCGAATGAGAGGCCGAGACAGCCAAGGACCGCAAATCCCTCCCGGAACGTCTTGTTGGCGAGCAGCACCGGATAGCTTGGATTGTTGAGTGAAGTATCGGCGTCCCAGGCCGTGATGTAGCGAATGCCGCGGAATCGATCGCCGCCGGCGCGCAGAAGTGCAGCAAGCACAGGCTCGACGCGGCTGCCCAAAGTCAGATCGGCGTTCCCGACAACGGCAGCCACCTTGGTCTTGCCGCAATATCCGCTGGCGCATTTGGCCGCCATCCCGTTGACAAATTCTGTCTACGCGGCCTAACCGGAGCAGCCTGCGCTGCGCAGTCGCAAGGGCTTCCTCTGCTGCACCGCCCGCGCACAATGATAACAGGCTCTCCGCCGGCGGACGCCTGGGCACTGCGTGTCAACTACGTCTTCGTCCGGCGGGCCACTCACCGCAGCAGCGATAGCAGCAACCGCGTCCTAAAAACAGAAAGCCAGTTCACGAACAGGACGCAGTGCAGTCTTAGCGTGATCGTGCGAGGCCGCGCGCAAGCCGGACATCGGCGGCTTCGTCGCGCGTTGCTCGCAAAAGAGGAGATCGCCCAACGAGTGGGCTACGCGGATGGATCGTATTCGCTTGGATTGGGCTGCCGACGGTCATGTATGGTGGCTACTCGCTGCTTCGGCTTATCAAGCATGGCAACATGCTGACGCCGGCCCAAGTGAGCCTCTTTCGGGCCGGCCATGCTCATGCCGGTGTGCTGATCTTGATGTCACTCCTGTATTACACGTTCTTGGACCAGACATCCCTGCCGGTCACTGTTAAACACGCGGCGTGCGCGGCCCTTGTTGTCGGGATCCTCGCACAATCGGGAGGCTTCTTTATTCAACTGTTGCCGGAGCGGGCGTCATTAGGAACCCATGTTACTTTCGCGGGCGCTATCCTCTTGGTGTGTGCCGTCTTGCTGCTGATCTACGGATTGGTCGTTGTGGCTTGAAGGCACCGGTAAAAACGAACAGCCGGCAATCGGGCCAACAAGATTTGGTTCGGCCGGCATGGTTCGGTCGCAATTGCGTATGAGGTTGCCCGCGATCGTCGTCCGGGCCATGACCGTGTTCTTCGAGAGGAGGCGATGTCGATGCGAACGCCGGAACGGATCGAGGCAATGGTGCCGGCCTCCGACCGCAGCGCTCAGCGTTTCCCACAGTTGCGCGAAGCGCAGCTTCACGTCGTCAAACGTTTCGCGGAGGCCGAGGCGCGGAGGTTCGCGCCGGGAGAGGCGATCTTCCAAGTAGGCGATCGAGGCGTGCCGGCCTGGTTTATCCTTGAAGGCTCGGCTGATGTGTTCGGCCGGGTCGGGTTGGATCAGGAAACGGAAATTCGAAAGCTTGACGGCGGTCATTTCACTGGCGAGCTCAATCAACTGGCAGACAAGCCGACGCTTGCGGGCGCGCGAGCCGGTCAGGACGGGTGCCTCGCACTGCCGCTTGATGCAAGCCGGTTGCGGGCGCTGATCGTGGGCACCGCAGAGCTCGGTGAACTGATCATGCGTGCCTTCATCCTGCGGCGCGTTGGGCTTTTGGAACGTGGCGTCGGTCCGGTTTTGCTTGGCCGCGCCGGCTCTGCCGACCTGCTCCGCCTGGAGGCCTTCCTGACCCGAAACGCCTATCCCCATCTGGTTCTGAGCTGCGCGAGCGAGCGTGGTCGCCAGATTCTCGACGATCTCGCATTGCCAGCCGAGGATCTACCGCTTCTCATCTGCGCTTGCGGTCAGGTGCTCAAGCGGCCGTCGAACGAAGAGGCCGGCGCCTGGCTTGGCATCACGCCGACACTCAAGAACGATGAACTTTATGATGTTGCTGTAATTGGAGCGGGACCTGCCGGCCTTGCGACGGCTGTGTACGCGGCCTCTGAGGGACTCTCGGTTTTGGTGCTCGACCGCGATGCGTTGGGCGGTCAAGCGGGTGCGTCGGCACGCATCGAAAATTACCTGGGCTTTCCAACCGGGATTTCCGGCCAGGCGTTGACAGGCCGGGCGGTGAACCAGGCGCAGAAGTTTGGCGCGCAGGTCGCGATCCCGCTCGCGGCGACGCGCCTTCACTGTAACGGACGTAACGCCGAGAGTGGCGAAATGGTGGAGCTGAAATTCTCCGAGCAGGGTATCGTGCGGGCTCGCACGGTCGTTGTTGCGTCCGGCGCCCGCTACAAACGACCAACGATCACGAACTTGAAATCGTTTGAGGGCGACAGTGTCCACTACTGGGCATCGCGAGCGGAAGGAAACCTGTGCGCGGGCGAAGAGATCGCCGTGGTTGGCGCTGGAAATTCTGCCGGCCAGGCCGTCGTGTTCCTGGCGCCGCAGGTCAAGCGCCTGACCATGATCGTCCGCGGCGCCGGCTTAGAGTCTTCGATGTCCCGTTATTTGATCGATCGCATCAGGATGCTGGACAATGTGGACATTCTGATCCGCTCGGAGGTGATTGATCTTCATGGCGAAAAGGCCACCGGCCTGAAGGGCGCCACGATCCGCAATCGCGACTCTGGTGCCGCATCGTACTTGCCTGTGCGACACGTCTTCATGTTCATCGGCGCTGAACCGAATACAGCGTGGCTCGATGGATGTCTCGCGCTTGATGAGAAGGGTTATATCCTGACAGGGCAACAAAGTCCTGTCGGCGCGCAGATGTCGGCAACCTTGCCCCTCCAGACAAGCCTGCCCCGAATCTTTGCAATCGGCGACGTACGATCCGGTTCGACGAAACGCGTGGCATCGGCAGTCGGCGAAGGGGCGGCGGTTGTCGCGCAAATTCACACAATCCTGGGCGGTGCAACCACGACAGCCTGAGCGTCGATCTCTCAGCCCAATGACGTGCTGCGCCCCGCCGCCGGCGACGCGGATAGCGCGAGCGGCCCAGTCGTGGCCCTCGCAGCGTATTCTGAAGCCACAATTGAGTCGACGCCGCGATGGTGGCAGCGCCCATCGCGGGCGCATGTCCGCGCACCAACGACCAATCCAACGCCGCGCGCAAATTATCGATCTGGCGGCCATAAGCTGCGATCTAGTCCACAGCAGGCCGCGTTTCCCATTCCGATTCGGCCTGCTGGAACAGCTCGCGGACAAATTCGGCATGGCGGCCGGCGATGGTCTCGGCTTCGCCGCTTTCCATCAACTTGCCGACCGCATAGGCACGCGTCGTTTCGAGCAACCTGTAATGCGCCACCGCGCCGTCGATGTCCGCGGAGATAAGCGACTTGGACACTAGGCTCGAAACGTGTTCGACCACGTCGGCCTCTGCGATCGAGCCCTCGGCTCCGGCGAGCGTGAAGTCGCCGGCAAAGACGCTGAGCCGACGCAGCACCTCGCGCTCCGGTTTGGACAGGAGTTGATAGCTCCAACCGAGCATGGCGCCCAAGGTCCGGTGCCGCGCCAGTGCCGTCCGCCGACCGCGACTCAACAGGCGGAAGCGCTCGTCGAGGTGCGCCGCGAGCCCCTTGACCCGGAAAGCGTCGACACGGCTGGCCGCGAGCTCGATCGCAAGCGCAATGCCGTCCAACCCGCGGCAAATCTCCGCTACGATCGGCGCATCAGCGTCGCTCAGGACGAATCCACCCTGGATGTCGGCCACGCGTTCGACGAATAGCTCGACTGCCGGGAAAGCCATCGCCTCCGCGGCTGTCAAATGTGCGGCGGTCGGCGGGTACGGCCGCGCCGGCAAGCGCTGTACCCGTTCGCCCGAGGCGCGCAGCGGTTCGCGGCTGGTCGCGAGAATATGAACGCCCGGAGCGTTGCTGAACGCTGCCTCGCATAATAGGGCCACGATTCCAATAGGTGATCGCGTCGTCCATGCCACGCACGATGATGGTATCGCGGGTCAGATCGAGGAGGCGGCCCTGTTCGCGTTGGGTGTTTGCGAGATTGCGGACGCGCCTGACGAGGCTGGTGATCACGATCGACGTGATGACGAAGACGACAAGCGCCGCCGAGTCCTGCGCATATTCAACCTGCAGGGTAAACAGCGGCTCGACGAAAAAGTAGTTCAGCAGTGCGACCGCCACGACGGACAGCACGATCGATGAAATCAGGCTGTCCAGCAGGGACACCAGCACGATGGCGATCAAATAGGCAAGGGAGGTCGTGGCGAGGTTCAGTTGGAATTGGAAACACACCCAAGTCGTGGCCGCGAGCGCAAGGGTACCGCAGAGCCATAAGGCGGCCAAATAGCCTAGCCGTTCGATGGGTATTGACTTCATCAGCGGCGGTAACAGTCGAGGGGCGGCATGAGCCGAGGGCGGTATGAAGCAAGCGACTTCGAGCCTCAGCCCGGCCGGAGTGACCTCGCAAGCTATCCGTACCCTGCGCTCCCTTCAGCCCCTGCGCGCTGGCAACCATTGAATCACCGATATTTGCAGGGAACGGCTTGGCCTGTCCCCTCGCGCCGTCCAAACGGGCGGCAGGGATGGTCAATTCGCGACAAGAACCTTCAATTTCGACCGGACGCCCGCGGATAGAGTTCGGGCTCGGCGGACTTGATCGAAAATCACCGCTGCGATCGACAATATTTTCATAGCGCCAGGAGGCGGCAATGCGACTCGCGTAATCAGTGCTTCTGCTACCTTGGTGATCGGAGTTATCGCTGGTCCGATCTTGGGCCAATTGAAATGGCATCACGGCAGCGCTTACGCCCAAGAGAAAGCACCGGCCACCGCGCGGACCGAATCCGCACGTTTGGCTGACGATCTCTTCTGGCAAACATTCCGCAGCGGGCAATATGAAAATATTCAACATACACTGGAGGTGCTGACGGCGGAGTATCTGAAGACGCCCAACGATGCCGTTACTGCCGCGCACGTCGCTTGGCTTCATACTTGGCGCGCTGCGGAGGGGTCGCGCAAAGCCCCTGTTTCCGCTACCATCACCGATGACATCGTGCTGGCCCGCAAATATTTCCAGACGGCCGTGGCGCTCAGCCCCTCGGAGGCACGCTATCTCGGCTTCCTGGCCAGCACAGAACGATCGTTTTCGCGTTTCCCGGCGGGGCATTGAACTCGGCCATATTTGCTCTTAGGCATGTGATTGTCACGGCTTGCGTTTGCCACGAATTGTATGATGCGGGTGCAATTTGATCAAAAGCGGTACGGAAATGGCGCCTCAGCTTGACCTGCGCAGCTAATCGCAGTTTTAGCAGGTTCGCAAACGTTGCGCGCCTCTGGCCGTGATATACTGAGAAGAAATCGGTCTCGGCAGTTTTTGAACCACCATCCATTAGCCCCTTCAGCTTTGGCAGACGTTCCTCCGCCACGGGTAACCACATCGCTTGGATATAATGATTACGCCCCTCGAGCACGATCCGATAGCAACGGGGAGATAAACGAGGCAGATTTGTGCAATCCTAATGTGTTTCTCCCGACTACCGTTCGTGTGGGGTGGGCATTCGCACAGTTCCGCGCCTGTCCCGCAACCCGACGGAGGACCATTCTCATGACTTCGAAGAACAGCACATCAGTAGTGATGGCGATGGCGGCAATCCTATCCATTTCAAGTGCGTCATATGCGGCATCTCAAAAAAATAGAATTCCGGTGTCTGGTGAGACCGGGTACACCAACCCCGCCGCTTGTCTGGGCGGTGGATGCACGACAGAAAATCCGGACCGCGTGAGACAACCTTGCTCCGGCTCACAATGCTACAAGCGCACACGTACGAATAAGTCGTCCGAGGTCATTTTCGAAGTAATCCGGGCAGGATGACGATCGCGTCGATGACGAACGGGAGGCGTGCTCCAATCGCGCCTTCCGGACTACTATGCAGGCTTCTTGCGTGCGTGACCGCACCCGACGTTGGAGCGCAGCGCTCCGCGGGACGGCAGAGCTGGCGCGGATCGCAGAAATGCGCTGGGCGGCCGGGCGAACCGCGGTTCCACTGCGGCTCACCAATCGGTTTCATAAGCCTCTCAGCCTGCGCTGTCCGTCGATGCACAAAATCTCGACAGTTAGGAACCTTTGGGGTTAGCGGTGGCATACTGGCTGCGACCTGGATATGACGAAGGGCGCGATGTCATCCGATCTTGCCTACGATGCTCTGCCTTGCTTCTCTCACTGTTATGCAGCAGCGGCGCAGGTATGCCGCAATCGGCGCCCCCGGAACCGGGGCCGTTCCCAGCGCGGGGCAAAGAAGTCGCGCGCGGCCTGAGGGATCATCCACGATTGAAAGAATTGACACAGCAGGAGCGCGAGGAAGCGGTCGAATTTGTTGTCGGCAATATGTTATTCATGCTGCTGCACGAATTGGCCCATACAGCTGTGGCAGACCTGAAAGTTTCCGCGCTCGGACATGAGGAGGACGCCGCGGACGATTTTGCCATCCTGAGATTGCTGAAGGTCGGATCGGCTTTCACACACCGCGTACTTGCTGAAGCAACGAAGGGTTGGTTTTTTGCTAGGGCCTCCTGATTGTGTGGCGCTTTCGCCCGTGGCTACGGATTGATTTTGACGACGCCCATTTCCTGAAACAGCGTGAGATTGTCTTCGATATGCCCGTTGTCGGTGATGCGGCCGTCTTCGATCTTGACCAGATCGGTGGCGATGAAGGCGATCGGTTGACCTTTTCCTGCTGTCTGACCGAATACGCCGGTAAAACGACCGCTGAACTTCATGTGCACCGTGACGTAGTTTCCAGCGAGGATCACTTTCTCAAGCTCGACCCTGAGATCAGGTACTGCGGCGCGGAAATTCCGCGACGCGAATGCAGGACCATCAGGTCCTTGACGCCGGCCCGCCGGCAACGTCCGGTCGGTAAAACTCTCTGCGATGGCCTGCTTCAGAAGCGTTTCATCGCCCGTGTCCCAGAACCCATAGAAGGCGCGCACTGCCTCCATGGTTGAATCGCGCTGCGCGTCCGGGATCGTTGTAGCGACCGTTACGTTGTCGATCTTGACGCCGTCGGCAGCAAAGGAAGGGGCTGGCTGCGAGAGCGCAGAAACTGCGAGAAGGCAAAAGAGCAGCGATCGATTTTGCATGAGGATAACCTCCAAACGACTGCACGTGTCTTCTCAACCGCAAACGGGCGCGGCGGCTGCCCATTCCTGTCGGGTCGTTGGCTTGCCATCAATGGCTTCGAAAATCTCCTTCGACCGGCTAAGCGTTTCTGCCAATGACCTTGGGCCTGCGAACGGACGTCCGCCGATATGCCAGCCATCTGTGTGCAATTCCTCGATGAGAACCCAGACCACTTCGCGAAATGCCTCCGATCCTTCGAACTTCACCATGACATCTGTCAGGGCTTTCGCCATCGCGTGCTTCTCCTCGGAAGAGAAGACGCCTTCGACGAGTTTGACGTTGACGAACGGCATGAATTCACTCCATTGTGTTACAGGCCCTTCCGAGTGCCGTTCGCCGAAGCGTTCCCGCACTTCGAGAAGAAGCGCTGCGTTTGACTCCGATACGAAACACCCAACGCGTTCGCCGAGCTTGTATAGTTCGGTGGTGTTAGTCTGAAGTTGCGGCACAGCTGGGTGCATGCCAACTTTTCCTGTCGCGGGCGCACTGGCCGACGGGATCGGCGCGCAACAACGTTGAGCACGAACGTCGCGCACTTACTCCGCTTCAATTGCCGCATACTTGATCATTCGCGTCCGTTTGACGACAAAAGCCAGGAATGCTGACGGTGTCGGCGTCCAGTGGCATAACCGACGCTAACGCCACCGAGCGAGAGAAACGTGATTCACGCAATTTGGTCTTGAATTGGCGTCGTCGTTTTCAGAACATGGAAAATGATTTGAAGCGATCACGCATAGAAAGCTCGTGAAGCTTCGCGGGACGGAGAAGCAGGGTGAACGATCAGCGGGAGGCCGATATTGGGGCGGCGTTCGGCCCGTTTCGTCTCTTCGCAGCTCAACGCCTGTTGCTGGAACACGAGAAGCCGCTCAGGCTCGGCAGTCGGGCGCTCGAGATCCTCACAGTACTCCTGGAAAATCCCGGTGCACTGGTAACCAAGGAAGAGCTGGTAGCCCGCGTCTGGCCGGATACGTTCGTCGAAGAGGGCAACCTTCGCGTCCACATGGCCGCCCTGCGTCGTGCGCTCGGCGATGGCCAGGCCGGCAACCGCTACGTGGTGACAGTTCCCGGCCGCGGTTATCGCTTTGTTGCGCCGGTTTCTATGCTAGAGCCGTCGGCCCCGGCGCCGCCGAAATCGAGAGCGGAGGCGGCCAGCAATCTGCCGCTTCCGCTGACCCGCATGGTCGGGCGGGCCGAAATCGTCGCCGCCCTCGGGGTCCAGCTGGCCCAACGGCGCTTCATCACCATTGTCGGCGCAGGCGGCATTGGCAAGACGACGGTCGCGGTCGCAATAGCCGATGCCGTGACGCCGAACTACCGTGATAAAGTCGCCTTTGTCGATTTGTCGCCGCTCACCGATGCGGCCCTCATCCCCAGCATGGTCGCGGCCATACTGGGCCTGCCGACGCATTCCGAAAACGCCCTGACAGCGTTGATCGCTTTCCTGTCCGACAAGGAGCTGCTCTTAGTGCTTGATAGCTGCGAGCACGTTGTGGACGCCGTTGCCAATATGGTCGAGCGCGTGCTGGAGGCGGCGCCTGGCGTGCATATTCTGGCGACCAGCCGGGAGCCATTGCGCGCGGCGGGCGAACGGCTTTATCGCCTGCTGCCGCTCGGCGTTCCACCGTCCTCGGTTGGGCTCAAAGCTGAGGAAGCCCAGGCCTTTCCGGCCATCCAACTCTTTGTCGAACGGGCGGCCGCGGTGCTTGACGGATTTGAACTTACCGATGCCAACGCGCCGATCGTTGCCGATATTTGCCGCCGGCTCGACGGCATTGCGCTTGCAATCGAACTCGCTGCCGGGCGGATCGACGCGTTCGGATTAAGGGAGCTCGCGGCACGCCTTGATGATCGGTTTCGTCTCCTAACCCGCGGCCGCCGCACCGCGCTGCCACGGCACCAGACGCTCAGCACGACACTTGATTGGAGCTACCAGTTGCTCCCCGAATCCGAGCGTACGGTTTTGCATCGTCTCGCGGTTTTCGCTGGACGTTTCACGCTCGAAGCAGTCGAGGCCGTGATTTCTGGCGGCGAAAGCGTCGTCGATCAAGTCGCGAACCTCGTTACTAAATCGCTCATTACCGCGAATATCGGTGGTGATGTCGTTTACTATCGGTTACTGGAGACGACGCGGGCTTACGCCCTGGATAAACTCGAAGAGAGCGGCGAAGGGTTGGAATATGCACGCCGCCATGCGGACTATTTTCGCGCCCTGTTTCGACGCGCGGAGCTCGAATGGGACCGGCGGCCCACCGCGGAGTGGGTCGAGACCTATGTCAGCCAGACCGACAATGTGCGCGCAGCATTGGAATGGGCCTTTTCTGCGTCAGGAGACGTGGAGCTCGGCATCGACCTCACCATCGTCACGGTGCCGTTGTGGCTCCAGTTATCCCTGATGGACGAATGCCGCAAACATGTGGACCGGGCGCTCGCGGCCGCGCGAGCGCGACCCGAGCATGACCCGCGCCGCGACATGCAACTCAATGCCGCGCTCGGATCGTCGCTCGTCTACACCAGCATGGCGCGCGTGGCATGGGGCCGCGCATTGGAGATCGCCAAAAGCATTGGCGACAACGATTACCAGTTGCGCTCATTGTGGGGCCTATGGGTCGACGGCCTGAACACCGGCGGTTTCAAAAATGCGCTCTCGCTCGCAAACCAATTTTACGGCGTTGCGGCCCATTCGTCTGACCCGCTTGATGCGCTCATGGGCGATCGGATGATCGGTATCGCGCAGCACTTCATCGGCGAGCAACTCGAAGCCCGTCAGCATATCGACCGCATGCTCGCGCGTTATGTAACGCCAATACGCGCATCGCACATCGCCCGGTATCAGTTCGACCAGCGCGTCACAGCGCACGCCTTCCAGGCCCGCATCCTCTGGCTGTTGGGATTTCCAGATCAGGCGATGCAGATAGTCGGTACGATGGTGGAAGATGCTCTGTCGATTGGCCATGCGTTGTCGTTGTGCAACGCGCTTGGCCAGGGCGCTTGTCCGATCTCGCTGTTCTGCGGAAACCTGGTCGCCGCCGAACGCTATCTCAATATGCTCCTCGACCACACGGCCAAGCACGCGCTCGAGGCCTGGCACGCCTGGGCCTTGTGTTTTCGCGGCGCCGTGCTGATCCGGCGCGGCGAGGACGCAGCCGGATTGCAGGCTTTGCAATCAATTCTCCATAAAGGTCCGGAATTCCGGGCGCTGCCTCGTTATCTCGCAGTCTTTGGCGAGCTCGCGCAAGCAATGGGGCGCAGCGGCGAGATTCCGCAAGCTCTTGCCGCAATCGAGCTCGCTATCGAGCGTTCCGAGCAGCGCGAGGAACGATGGTATCTTGCTGAACTCCTGCGCATCAAGGGTGAGCTCTTACGGCGTGACAGCGCAACGTCGGCA
>Ga0257161_1000289_pt1 | contig 13300 bp, 9 predicted proteins | sample NR01A_FD_185954 | JGI IMG/M metagenome (GOLD analysis project Ga0257161, IMG submission 185954) | Soil microbial communities from H.J. Andrews Experimental Forest, Oregon, United States - NR-01-A | ecosystem: Environmental > Terrestrial > Soil > Temperate forest > Bulk soil | place: USA: Oregon... | reverse complement strand
CAGGGGGAGGTGATGCCATGAGGGCGCTCAATCCCGCTTGCTTACACCATCTACACCATCGCCTGCTCCAGGGCACGGCGGGTCACGGTGGCGACGAGGTCGCGGCGGTATTCGGCGTTGGTCTGCGCATCGGTGAGCGGATCGATGGCAGCGGACGCGGCCTCGGCTGCCGCCCGGAAAACCGCGGAGTCGGGTGAGCGATCGGTCAGCAATGCTTCGGCCGCTGCGATGCGTCGCGGATAGGCCTCGGCGCCGCCGATGCCCACATGGGGATCGACGATGACGCCGTTGGCCAACCGGAACGTCACCAGCGCCATGCCCATGGCGAAATCGCCGGCACGGCGGTTGAACTCGTAGAAACCCGCGCGGGTTTCGGCGGAAAGAATGGCCAGCCGCACTTCGGTCAACAGTTCGTCGGGCGCGAGTGCCGTCGTCATGATGCCCTGGAAATAATCCGTCGCTGCAATGATGCGGGTACCGCGCGCACTGCGGGCGACCATTTCGGCCCCAAGGGTCGCCGCCACCAGGCACCATTCCGACGCCGGGTCCGCGTGGGCGATGCTGCCGCAAAAGGTGCCGCGGGTGCGGATCGGATAGTGGGCGATATGGCGCATCACGGCCGACAGCAGCACGCCGAGCGGCCCCTCCACCACCGGGCGGTGGAACGTCTGGTGCCGCACACCGGCGCCGATCACCAGCTTGTCCTGCTCCACGTCCAGCCGGCGGAGCGCCTCGATCCCGTTGATGTCGACGAGATGGTGGGGCCGCGCCAGGCGGAATGCCATGGTGGGCACGAGGCTCTGCCCCCCGGCGAGCACGCGCCCATCGTCCGGAGCATATTCGGCCAGCAGGGCAAGCGCCTGCTCGATCGTCTTCGGCGCGTGATAGCGGAAAGAGGCGGGTTTCATTATTGTGATGGTGCCTTTTTTGGATTGATACACGGGAACTGCTATGTGTAAAGAAACCAGATGAAGCCACCTCCTTTCAGCTACCACGACCCGAAGACGGTCGCCGAAGTCGTCGGCCTGCTTTCGACGCTCGAAAACGCCAAGCTGCTGGCCGGCGGGCAGTCGCTGATGCCGATGCTGAATTTCCGTTACGTCCAGCCCGACCACATCATCGATCTCAACCGGGTCGAGGGGCTCTCCTATATCCGCGAAACGCCGGACGGCATGGAAGTCGGCGCCATGACACGCCAACGCGATCTCGAATTCTCCGATCTGGTGGAAATACGGTTCCCGCTGATGCACGAGGCAATCCAGAGCATCGGCCATCGTCAGACCCGCAATCGCGGCACTATCGGGGGCTCGCTGTGCCACCTCGATCCATCGGCCGAGCTTGTCTCCTGCGCCATGACGCTCGATGCTACCGTGGTGGTGGCTGGCCCAAGCGGCCAGCGCGAAATCAAGTTCGCGGATTTTCCGGTCGCCTATCTCACCTCTGCGGTCGAGCCCATCGAAGTGTTGACCGCGATCAAGTTCCCGGCGTGGCCCGCCAAGCACGGCTATGCGTTCGTGGAATTCGCCCGCCGCCACGGCGATTTCGCCATTGTGTCGGCCGCGACGCTGCTTCAGGTTGACGGAGCCGGCAGGATCACCCGCGCGGCCGTTACGCTGGGCGGCATGGGCACCGGCCCGGTGCGGGCGAGCCAACTGGAAGCCGCGCTCATCGGCCATGCGCCGGACGTCGAATTCCTTCGCCAAGCTTGCGAAAGCTGCCGCACGTTCGAGGCGCTCGACGATGTGCATGCGCCGGCATCCTACCGCCAGCATCTTGCCACCGTCATGTCACGGCGCGCGCTGGAAAAGGCATATGCCCGTGCGACCGGCAAAGCATAGGGATCGGACATGGGTGAAACGCGCAAGATCGCCTTGACGGTCAACGGCAAGCTCTACGAGGAAGAAGTCGAGGTCCGGGTCACGCTCGCGGATTTCATCCGCCACCAGCTCGGTCTCACCGGCACGCATCTGGGCTGCGAGCACGGCGTATGCGGCGCCTGCACCATCCTGATGGACGGCTGCTCGGTGCGGTCGTGCCTGATGCTCGCCGTTCAGGCGGACGGCCACGACTTCCTCACCGTCGAAGGCATCGCACCGAGCCCCGACAAGCTGCATCCGCTGCAACAGGCGTTTCATGAGAATCACGGCCTGCAGTGCGGCTTCTGCACACCCGGCATGCTGACCACGCTCTTGGAGTTCCTGCGCGACAATCCGGACCCGACCGAGCGGGAAGTCCGCATCGCCATTTCGGGCAACCTGTGCCGCTGCACCGGCTACCAAAACATCGTGATCTCGGCGCTCGATGCCGCCAAGCGCCTGCGGGCCGAAGCGGAGCAACAGGCTTGAGCGGCGGCACGTTCGCATAAGGGGCCGATGAAAAATAGCCGAGCCACTTGCTATCCCCTCCCCCGCTTGCGGGGGAGGGTTAGGGAGGGGGCTCTTACCACGAGTCCGTGCCGTGGAGCAGGCCCCCTCCCCAACCCTCCCCCGCAAGCGGGGGAGGGGGTAACTTGCTGCGCCCAATCGCAAGCATCGAAGCGATTATTTCTCGGCGAAGCCTAAATGCCAATCCGCTTCGACGATATCGGCAACCGGCTGAAGGCCTTCCGCCTCGCCTCGGGGCTAAGCGCCGACGAGATCGCGAGTCGCCTCGATATCTCCCGCACTGCGCTCTACCGATTCGAGAAGGGCGAGCTCGCCAAGATCGAGACGCTGGAAAAACTCGCGGACCTGCTCGGCGTCTCGGTGCCGACGCTGCTCGGCGTTGGGGTCGAGTACATCGCCTCGGCGGTTGCGTATTTCGAGCGCATGCGCCAGATCGAGGAGACTTCCGAGCACATCATCGTGCTGGCCGGACCGATTTCGTATCTGCTGGCGTCCGACGGATTCGACGGCGCGCTCGCTGAAGTCTTGCGCGAGAGCATCCCGGACACCGCCGAAGGCCGCAAGCGGGCATTGGCACAGGTCGATGAGGTGATGGCGGTACTGCGCCAACGCAAGGAGGCTTATCGGCGCCGCCAGCCCGGCGTGGTCAACCTGATCTCGGCTGTCGAGATGCAGAATTTTTTGCGCAACGGCCTGGTCGGGAAGCTCGACCTGCCGGATCGGGTGCGACGCGAACGCCAGACCCTTGCCCGTGCCGAGGCCGAGCACTTCGTCGGCCTGATGGAGGACGCGCCGATCGGGGTTCAGATCGGCATCGTGCCGGATACGTTGCCCCATGCGAGTTTTCAGATCTTCCGCCAGCCGGACCGCCAGATGCTGGCGCTCTCTCCGTTCCGGCTCGGCGAACAGCCGAATATCCGGGTTGGCGTGGCGATGATCACTTCGGCTCCGGAAGCGCTGGCGCTCCACGAAAAGATGGCCAAGGACCTATGGCGCCGCGCTCTCAAAGGCGATGCCGCGATTCGCCTCATGCGCGAGATGATCAGTAAATAACGCCGTCGCGACCCTGCGGACACGGCGTTCCGGGTGATGTAGACTGCCGCAAAGCCGCCGTCGCAACGAAGCGGCCGCGCGGTCGCAAGGGAGGCTCTCATGACAAGACGCAACGGTTCGATCCGCATCGTGCTGTTGGCGGGCAGCATGCTCGCCGCCGCAATTCCCGCCACGGCGGCCGAGGTCACACCGCAACGGCTCCTCAATCCCGACAAGGAGCCGCAGAACTGGCTGATGAACCACCGCAGCTATGACGGCCAACGCTTCTCGCCGCTCGCCCGCATCAACAAGGGCAACGTCAAGGGTCTCCGGCTCGCCTATGCGGTCCCGCTCGGCGGCAGCGCCGGCATGGAGGTTATCCACGCGACGCCGCTGGTGGAAGACGGCTTTCTCTACATCACCGACGGCTGGGGCGTGCTCTACAAGATCGACGTCACAGCGGGCGATGTCGGCCGCGTTGTCTGGCGCATGGAACCCAAGCAGGAGGCCCAGGCGACCAATCGCGGCGCCGCTCTGTGGGGCAACCTCGTCATCTCCGCCGCCAATTATCCCGCGCGCATCATTGCCACGGACAAAACCAGCGGCAAGGTCGTGTGGGAGACCAACATGGTCTTTGGCGAGCCGGAACTGCGCTTGACCAGCGCGCCCCTTGCCATCAAGGACAAGATCATCGTGGGCGCGGCGGGGGGCGACCGCGGCGTCCGCGACTGGATCGCCGGGCTCGATGCTGCAACCGGCAAGATACTGTGGCGCAAATACACCATTCCGGCGCCTGGCGAAGCCGGCAGCGAGACCTGGAAGGGCGGCACCAATGCCTGGCAGACCGGCGGCGCGGCCATGTGGGTCACCGGAACCTATGATCCCGACACCAACCAGACCATCTGGGGTACCGGCAATCCGGTGCCGATGTTCGACCCGTTCTATCGCCCCGGCGATAACCTCTATACCAACAGCGCGATTTCCTGGGACCCCGACACCGGGGGGATGAATTGGTACTTCCAATACACACCCGGCGATATGTGGGACTATGACGAAGTCGGGACCCACATCCTGATCGATGGCGAAGTCGCCGGGCAGCCGCGTAAGCTCGTCACCCATTCGGCGCGAAACGGGTTCCTCTACACCATGGACCGCCACAACGGTCAGATCATCGGCGCCAAGCCTTACATGGACAACGTCAACTGGACCAAGGGCATCGACCAGAAGACCGGCAAGCCGCTCGACTACGACCCGACCAAGGATATCCAGACCTATGCGGGCGTCGGCAACCTCACGCCGGGCGCGCCGCTCAAGAAAGTATGTCCGTCCCAGGCGGGCGGCAACAACTACTGGCCGTCGTCCTACAGCCCCAGCACCAAGCTCATGTACATCCCGGCTATGACGGCCTGCGTGAATATTTCGATCGATCGCGAAAAGCACAACGCCCAAAGAGGCTGGAACGGCGGCCTCAGCCAGACCGACGAGCGCTTCGAGAGCAACCTCACCGCGGTCGATCCGCTGACCAACGAGATCAAAAAGAGCGTGCATCTGCGCTACCCGAACTATTCGGGCACGCTAGCGACCGCCGGCGGGCTCGTTTTCCTCGGGCTGCTGGACGGCACGGTCGCGGCCTACGACGACACCACGCTGGATGAACTGTGGAAGGTCAATATCGGCACCGGCTTCTGCGCGCCGCCGATGACCTTCGAGGTCAACGGCAAGCAATATCTCGCCATCGCGTCGGGCCTGAGCGCGCCCGCCCGGGCGAAGCTTGTCAATACGCCGGAGCTCAAGGACATCCGCAACTCGACGGTGCTGTATGTGTTTGCGCTGTGAGGCTATGCGTCAAACAATAACGTGTCATCGCCCGGCTTGACCGGGCGATCCAGTAACCCCGGTACTTCAATTTGTATTCGGCGCGCCGCGGGTTACTGGATTCCCCGCTTAAAGCGGGGAATGACAGTCAGAGGTGATCGCCGATTTGGGAGGACCAACATGCCAACTTGCAAAAATCTCTTCCGCACTGCGCTATTCGCGAGCACCATACTGGCGTCGCCGGCATTCGCCGCCGACGTCACGCCGGAACGGCTCCTCAATCCCGATAAGGAGCCGCAGAACTGGCTCATGAACCACCGCACCTATGACGGCCAGCGCTATTCACCGCTGGCCCACATCAGCCGGGACAACGTCAAGAACCTCAGGCTCGCCTATGCGGTTCCGCTCGGCGGCGGCAGCGGCAACGAATATTCGGTCGCAACGCCGCTTGCGGAGGACGGCTTCCTCTATGTAACGGATTCCTGGGGCGTGCTCTACAAGATCGACGGCACGTCCGGCGACGCCGGCCGGATCGTGTGGCGGATGGATCCGAAGCAGGAGCGCCAGCAGCGCAACCGCGGTGCGGCCCTGTGGGGCAATCTCGTCATCACGGGTGCGGGCGTTGCGCCGCGCATTGTCGCCACCAACAAGGAAACCGGCAAGGTGGTGTGGGAAACCTCCTTCCCGGACACGCCGGACGTGACGTTCACCATGGCGGCGCTCCCCATCAAGGACAAGATCGTCATCGGCGCCGCCAACGGCGACCAGGGTGTACGCGACTGGATCGGGGCGCTCGATGCGGCGACCGGCAAGACCGTATGGCGCAAGTTCATAATCCCGGCGCCCGGCGAGCCCGGCAGCGAGACATGGAAGGGCAACACCAACGCGTGGCAGACGGGCGGCGGCGCCATCTGGGTCACCGGTACCTATGATCCGCAGACCAACCAGACCATCTGGGGCACCGGCAATCCGGTGCCGATGTTCGATCCGTTCTACCGCCCGGGCGACAATCTTTATACCAACAGCGCGATCTCCTACGATCCCGACAATGGCAAGATGAACTGGTATTTCCAATTCACGCCGGGGGACATGTGGGACTACGACGAGGCCGGAACGCACATCCTGATCGACGGCAACATAGCCGGACAGGCGCGCAAGCTCATCACCCATTCGGCGCGCAACGGGTTCCTCTATACGTACGAGCGCAGCAATGGCCAGCCGGTGTTGGCGAAACCCTACATGGAGGTCAATTGGACCAAGGGCATCGACCAGAAGACCGGCAAACCGATCGACTACGATCCCACCAAGGACATCCAGACCTATGCGGGCGTGGGCAATCTGGCCCCGGGCGCACCTCTGAAGAAAGTCTGTCCGTCCCAGGCCGGCGGCAACAACTACTGGCCATCTTCCTTCAGCCCCAAGACCAAGCTGCTTTACATCCCGGCCCTGACGGCCTGCGTGACCGTCACCATCGATCGGGAGAAGCACAACAAGGAACGCGGCTGGAACGGTGGGCTGAGCCAAACCGACGAGCGTTTCGAAAGCAACCTGACGGCCGTCGATCCGCTGACCGGCGAGATCAAGAAGAACGTGCATCTGCGCTACCCGAACTATTCGGGCACGCTGGCAACGGGGGGCGGACTGGTCTTCCTCGCATTGCTGGACGGCACCGTCGCGGCCTATGACGACACCACACTCGACGAGTTGTGGAAGATCAACGTCGGCTCCGGTTTTTCGGCGCCGCCAATGACCTTCGAGGTCAACGGCAAGCAATATGTGGCGATCGTGTCAGGTCCGAGCGTGGCGGCGAAGTCGCGGTTGATCAACACGCCGGAACTCAAGGAGCAACGCAACGCCACCTTGCTCTATGTCTTCGGACTGTGAGGCTATGGCGTCAAACAATAACGTGTCATCGCCCGGCTTGACCGGGCGATCTAGTAACCCCGGTACTTCAATTTGTATTCGGTGAGCCGTGGGTTACTGGATTCCCCGCTTAAAGCGGGGAATGACAGTCAGAGGTGATCACCGATTTGAGAGGACCAACATGTCAACTTGCAAAAATCCCTTCCGCAACGCCCTGCTCGCCACCACCATGCTGGCGTCGCCGGCATTCGCGGCCGACGTTACGCCGGATCGGCTCGTCAATGCCGACAAGGAGCCGCAAAACTGGCTGATGAACCATCGCACCTATGACGGCCAGCGCTTCTCGCCGCTCACGCGCATCAACCGGGACACCGTCAAGGGCCTGCGAATCGCCTACACGGTAGCGCTCGGCGGCGTCGCGGCCAACGAATACGTGATGTCGACACCGCTCGCCGAGGATGGCTTCATCTACATCACGGACTCGGCGGGGGTCCTCTACAAGATCGACGGCAGATCGGGCGACATCGGCCGCATCGTATGGCGGATGGACCCCGGGCAGGAGAAGCAGGACCGCAACCGCGGTGCGGCCCTGTGGGGCAATCTCGTCATCACGGCCGCCAACTGGCCGCCGCGCATCATCGCGACCGACAAGGATACCGGGAAGGTCGCATGGGAAACCACGTTCTCGGATACGCCGGAGGTTCACATGACATCGGCGCCGCTGCCCATCCGGGACAAGATCATCGTCGGCGCGGCCGGCGGCGACGGTGGCGTGCGTGACTGGATGGCGGGGCTCGATGCCGCGACCGGAAAGCTGCTGTGGCGCAGCTATACGGTTCCGGCGCCGGGCGAGCCCGGCAGCGAGACCTGGAAAGACAAGAACAATGCCTGGCGGACCGGCGGCGGCGCCGTGTGGGTCACGGGAAGCTACGATCCGGCTACGCACCAGACCATATGGGGCACCGGCAATCCGGTGCCGATGTTCGATCCGACCTATCGGCCGGGCGACAACCTCTACACCAACAGCGCGATTTCCTACGATCCCGATAGCGGCAAGATGAACTGGTACTTCCAGTACACGCCCGGCGACATGTGGGACTTCGACGAGGTCGGCACCCACATCTTGATCGACAGCGATGTAGCAGGTCAGGCGCGCAAGCTCATCACCCATTCGGCGCGCAATGGTTTCCTCTACACCATGGAGCGAAGCAACGGTCAGATGGTCAGCGCCAAGCCCTATTTGGACAACATCAACTGGACCAAGGGCATCGACCAGAAGACCGGCAAGCCGCTCGATTACGATCCCAACAAGGACATTCAAACCTATTCGGGCATCGCCAATCAGAACCCGTCCGAGCCGATGAAGAAGGCCTGCCCGGGCCATGCGGGCGGCAACAACTACTGGCCTTCGGCCTACAGCCCGAAGACCAAGCTCGTGTATATCCCGGCGCTAACCAATTGCGAGGACGTGTCGATCGACACGGCGAAGCACAGCAAGGAGAGAGGCTGGAACGGCGGCGCCTTCAAGACCGCCGAACGGTATGAAAGCAACCTCACCGCCATGGACCCAGTGACGGGTGAAATCAAAAAGAACGTGCATCTGCCCTATCCGAACTACGCTGGCGCGCTCACCACCGGCGGCGGGCTGGTCTTTGTCGCGCTGCTGGATGGCACCGTTGCGGCGTTCGACGACACCACGCTCGACGAAGTGTGGAAATTCAATGTGGGCTCGGGGATTACGACACCGCCCATCAGCTTCGAGGTCAACGGCAAGCAATATGTGGCGATCGCGTCGGGAGCGAGCGTCTCGTCGAGAGCCCGGCTCGTCAACACGCCGGAACTCAAGGACCTGCGCAACGTGACGATGCTCTATGTGTTCGGGCTGTGAGCGGCAAGCCATTGTCATGGCCGGGCTTGTCCCGGCCATCCACGCTTTGCTTGCTGAAGCTCCGCAAGAAAGACGTGGATGCCCGCGACAAGCGCGGGCATGACGGTGGAGAGGCGGTTCGATCACATCGGAACGCGCACTGGAGGTTACTGGATTCCCCGCATAAAGCGGGGGATGACAGTCAGAGGTGGTGGCCGATTTGGGAGGACATTATGACAAGTCGAGACCTGTTCCGCACCGCGCTGCTTGCGAGCAGCATGTTGGCCTCCCCGGCATTTGCCGCCGACGTGACGCCCGAGCGGCTCCTCAATCCCGACCGGGAACCGCAGAACTGGCTGATGAACCACCGCACCTATGACGGTCAGCGGTTCTCCCCGCTCGCTCGCATCGACAAGGGCAATGTCAAGAACCTGAAACTCGCCTACGCGGTTCCGCTCGGCGGATCGGCCGGCAATGAATCCAACGAGGCGACGGCGCTCGCAGAAGACGGCTTCCTCTACATCACGGACTCATGGGGCGTGCTGTACAAGATCGACGGCACCTCAGGCGACGTCGGCCGCGTGGTCTGGCGGATGGACCCCAAGCAGGAGCGGCAGGCGGTCAATCGCGGCGCCACGTTTTGGGGCAACCTGGTGATCTCGCCGGCCAACTCGCCGGCCCGCATCATCGCCACCGACAAGTCCAGCGGCAAGGTCGTCTGGGAGACCAACGTCGCATTCGAGGTGACGCAGCTGCAAATCACCGGTGCACCGCTTGCAGTCAAGGACAAGATTATCGTCGGCGCGGCGGGCGGAGATCGCGGCCTGCGCGACTGGATCGCAGCGCTCGATGCCGCCACCGGAAAGGTGCTGTGGCGTAAATTCACGGTCCCGGCGCCCGGTGAACCCGGCAGTGAAACGTGGAAGAGCAATGCCTGGCAGACCGGCGGCGGCGCCTTGTGGGTGACCGGAACCTATGACCCCGACACCAACCAGACGCTGTGGGGCGTCGGCAACCCGGTTCCGCAATTGGACGCGAGGGTCCGACCCGGCGACAACCTGTTCACCAACAGCGTCACGTCATGGGACCCTGACAGCGGGAAAATGAATTGGTACTTCCAATACACACCCGGGGACATGTGGGATTACGACGAGGTCGGCACTCACATCATGTTCGAACGCGTGGTTGACGGCCAGTTGCGCGAGCTCGTCACCCATTCGGCGCGCAACGGCTTTGTCTACACCATGGATCGCCACAACGGCGCCATGGTGGGCGCCAAGCCCTATACGAACGTCAACTGGACGATCGGCATCGACCAGAAGACCGGGAAGCCGCTGGATTACGATCCCAACAAGGATGTCCAGGCCTATTCGGGCCTCTCCAATCCAACCGCGGACGCGCCGGTCAAGAAGGTTTGCCCCAATCGCAACGGCGGCAACAACTATTACCCGTCATCCTACAGCCCCAAGACTCAGCTCCTTTACGTTCCGGCGATGACGGCCTGCGAATTCGTGTCCATCGACAGGGACAAGCCCAAGACGGAAAAAGGCTGGATTCCGCGATCCGGCGGCTCGTTCCATGTGGAGGATCGCTACGAGAGCAACCTGACCGCGCTCGATCCGGTGACGTTTGAGATCAAGAAGAACGTGCATCTGCGTTACCCTAACTATAGCGGCACGCTCACGACCGCCGGGGGATTGGTATTTGTCGCCCTCATGGACGGCACCGTTGCGGCCTATGACGACACCACGCTGGACGAGCTTTGGAAGATTAATGTCGGCTCGGGCTTTGCGGCGCCGGCGATGACGTTCGAGGTCAACGGCAACCAATATGTGGCGATTGCGTCGGGGCCGAGCGGTCCCGCCAGGGCCAAGCTCATGAATACGCCGGAGCTCAAGGAGCAGCGCCACGCGACCGTGCTGTATGTGTTCGGGCTGTGAGCTACGCTCGTAGCCCGGATGCAGCGAAGCGCAATTCGCGACGACCTTACCGCGGGTGAGACCTTCCCCGCATTACACACCGGCAAGCCGGTGCTCCATGCGGGCTACCAGCTGTGCCGAATTTGCAAATGGGAGGAACATCATGACAACACGCAACTGCTTCATCCGCGCCGCGCTGCTTGCGGCCACTGTGCTTACGTCGCCGGCACTCGCCGCCGACGTGACACCGGAGCGGCTCCTCAATCCCGACAGGGAGCCGCAGAACTGGCTGATGAATCACCGCACCTATGACGGCCAACGCTTTTCGCCGCTCGCCCGGATCAATAAGGACAACGTCAAGGGTCTCAGGCTCGCCTACGCGGTGCCGCTTGCCGGCACGCAGGGCAAGGAATTTATCGAGGCAACGCCGCTCGCCGAGGACGGCTTCCTCTACATCACGGATTCCTACGGCGTGCTCTACAAGATCGACGCCACGGCAGGCGATGTCGGCCGCATCGTTTGGCGCATGGACCCCAAACAGGAGCGCCAAGTCGCGAACCGCGGCGCCGCCTTATGGGGCAACCTCGTCATCTCGCCCGCCAGCGCGCCGGCCCGCATCATCGCGACCGACAAGATGACCGGCAAGGTGGTGTGGGAATCGAACGTCTCCGACGCCGAGCGTGTCACCATCACGGGCGCGCCCCTTCCCATCAAGGACAAGATCGTCATCGGGGCATCAGGCGGCGATGGCGGCGCCCGCGACTGGATGGCCGCGCTGGACGCCGCGACTGGCAAGCTCCTGTGGCGCAAATACACCATTCCGGCGCCGGGCGAACCCGGCAGCGAGACCTGGAAGGACAAAACCAACGCCTGGCAAACCGGCGGCGGCGCTGTCTGGGTAACGGGCAGCTATGATCCGGACACCAACCAGACGCTGTGGGGCGTCGGCAACCCGGTGCCGATGATGGATGCGCGGTTGCGTCCCGGCGACAACCTGTTCACCAACAGCGTGGTGTCGTGGGACCCCGATAACGGCAAAATGAACTGGTACTTTCAGTATACCCCGGGCGACATGTGGGATTTCGACGAGGTCGGCACCCACATCCTGATCGACCGCACCGTCAACGGGCAGCCGCGCAAGCTCGTCACTCATTCGGCCCGCAATGGCTTCGTCTATACGATGGAGCGCAACAATGGTGCGATGGTCGGCGCCAAGCCCTATACGGAAGTGAATTGGACCAAAGGCATCGACCAGAAAACCGGCAAGCCGCTCGATTACGATCCCAACAAGGACGTGCAGAGCTATTCGGGTCTCGCCGATCCAACGTCGGCCAATCCGATCAAGAAGGTCTGTCCAAATCGGACCGGCGGCAACAACTACTTCCCGTCGTCCTATAGCCCCAAGACCCAATTGCTCTACATCCCCGCCTTGACGGCCTGTGAACTGGTAACCAACGACAAGACCATCGCAACGAAGCGGGATGAGGGCTGGTTCGTGCGAACCGGCGGCGGCTACAAAATCGACGGCCGTTACGAGAGTACTTTGACGGCTGTCGATCCGGTCACGCTCGAAATCAAAAAGAACCTACAGCTGCCCTACCCGAATTACTCCGGCGCCCTCGCGACGGCCGGCGGCCTCGTGTTCGTCGCAATGATGGACGGCACCATCGCGGCTTTTGATGACACCACGCTCGACCAGCTGTGGAAGATCAATGTCGGCGCCGGCTTCGGAGCGCCCCCGATGACCTTCGAGGTCAACGGCAAGCAGTACCTCGCGATCGCATCGGGGCCGAGCGCGACATCGCGGACCAAGCTGCTCGCCACGCCGGAGCTCAACGAACAGCGCAGTGCCACCGTGCTGTATGTGTTCAGTCTGTGAGCGGAGGTTTGCTGGATCGGCCAATTGCCCATAGCACCGCCTCCGGTGTCAACGGCAATTCCGTCAGGCGAACGCCAACTGCATCGTGGATCGCGTTTGCGATCGCGGGCGACACCGCGAAGGTGCCGGACTCGCCGAGGCCCTTGGCGCCGAACGGACCGGTCTTCTGTTCGGCCTCCACCAGTTCGGCTTCCATGGGCGGAATGTCGTGGAGGCCGGGGATCTTGTAGTCCGCAAGCGACGCATTGGTCACCTGGCCGCCGTCGAATTCCATCTTTTCGTGCAGCGTAAAGCCGAGTTGCATGATGGCGGCGCCGGAGAGTTGGGTGCGGGCGACGGCGGGATTGAGCGGCGTTCCGGCGTCCGCGACATTGACGAGCCGCGTCACCCGTACATGGCCGGTCTCGGTGTCGACTTCGACTTCGGCGCCGGTCCCGCCGACCATCCAGAACGGCGTCACGTTGGTGGACGCGCCAGTCGTGGCATCGGGCGGAGCGTATGTCGGGATATAGGTGCCGGTTCCCACCACGTTGCCGGCCTG
>Ga0257161_1000288_pt1 | contig 13316 bp, 11 predicted proteins | sample NR01A_FD_185954 | JGI IMG/M metagenome (GOLD analysis project Ga0257161, IMG submission 185954) | Soil microbial communities from H.J. Andrews Experimental Forest, Oregon, United States - NR-01-A | ecosystem: Environmental > Terrestrial > Soil > Temperate forest > Bulk soil | place: USA: Oregon... | reverse complement strand
TGCCCGGCGCCCCAGCGCGTAGGGTGGGTTGAGCGCAGCGAAACCCACCGTCGGCCTCGCCGCTGGAAGGCCCTGATGGGTTTCGCTGCGCTCAACCCATCCTACGCGACCGAGGGATGGGGTCGGGCGCCCGTCACTTGCGCGGCTTGAAATACCGCAAGTCCGGCGGCGGCTGGTCCTTCAGGGTCGGCATCAGGTAGCCATCTGCGCTCAGGAAATAGTCTTCTTTGCCGACGATGATGTGACGGTTGTTCTCGGTGCAGTTGTCTTCGAACCAGATGACGTTACGGTCGCGGCGATAGCGCTTGTTCACGGTCCATGGACGCGTCAACGCATGGTCTATGGTGGTTATGTCGTTGTGCAGGATGTCGGGGTCGGCTTTGTCGAGATAGATTCGCTCCAGGATGACCGATTCATTGTCGTCGTGCAGCGGTATGCCGCTCGGCTCGTAGGTGCGGGGACCTTTGAAGTCGCGCGTCTCGACCTCAAGTGTGTCGAAGCGGCCGTCGCCGTCGGTGTCGAGCCATTTTCCGATCGAGTAGCCCGCAAAGGATGGCTCGATCTCGGCGGGCCACTTGCGTCCATCGGTATAGATGCGGCGCGGCAGGAACGGATGGAAGTTGACGTAAGTGATGTTCGGCAGGATGACGAATTCGACCGGCCAGGCAACCGACATCATCCGCGGCATGCCGTTGGTGCGGCAGGTGACGAGGTTGTCTCCACCCTGTCCGCCGACCGCCTGATCTGCGAGGCTCGCCTCCAGTACCGCCTGATATTCGCTCGTCAACGGCGCCTGTTGGGCAAGGCCCGGAGGCTTGGTGGCGTCCCACTGGAAGCCGACCCCCGGCGGCCGCACCCATTGACCCGACCAGTCGGGATACTTGGTTTCGTCAAACGCGACGGCACCCGAGCTTGCCATTGCCACGGCCGTGGCGATCGCAACGGCGCGCAGTGCGGTTCGGTCGAGCATGACGGTTCTCCTTAAGGTCGCACATGACAGCGCAGAATCGCAGATTTTTGCGCCCAGATCATGCTCAAAATGACCTCTGATCCAGCCTCGGTATGACGAAGGTTACTCGCTCGCCTCGGTCAATCTGAAAGGATCGCAGCAAGGTGATGTAGGGGCGACCCTTGTGGTCGCCCCGGCTTGCGCACTTGGCTCGGGGCGACCACAAGGGTCGCCCTACAGCGGGCAATACGGCGTTGTGATGTGTCTTGCGAACGCTGCTCCTTGGAGTAAGTTCGGGGCCCGTGCAGGAAGCCGGAAGGCCACAGGAGGGTAACGATGTTGAGAAACACCGTTTTGGCGCTCGTGATCGCCGCGCTGGCGACGCCTGCCTACGCTCAGTTCAGCCCCAACCTGGCCGGGGGAGGCGGCAAGCTCAAGACCGATGTGGAAGTAAAGCAGGAACAGGAGCGCGAATCCGGATACAGATCCGGAGTCAGCAGGATTCCTGACAGCAAAGGCAAGTCGGACCCGTGGGCCGGGGTGCGCAGCGCTGCACCGGCGTCCGGTCAGAACCAGTCGCGGTCGAATGCGAAATAGGCCGCTTGTGGGCCGACCATGGGCCGCACGCACCTCCTGTTGATATTCGTGCTTCTCCTGCTTGCGTCCGGCGCGGCACGTGCGCAGGGCATCGGCGTCGCCTGGATCAAAGTTCCGTCCGTAATCATCGTTGGGCCGGCCGGCGACGCGCGCGGGCCGCTCGTCCATGCGGCCGTGGCGCACTGGAACAGCGTATTGGCCGCGATCGGCAGCGCCTTCCGCCTGGGCGCTGTCACGCAACGCCCGGGCGGCAGCACAGCCGAGCCGGGCAAGATCGTGGTGGTGTTGTCGGACGGCGTGTTCGTTTCACACGCCGGTCGCTCACCGGACGGCCAGGGTGCGGTGGTGATGATCCGCACCGACCGCGTGCCGCCGCTGTCGATGCCGAATGTCGCCCGCAACCTCATCGCGCATGAACTGGGGCATGCGATCGGCCTCGGCCACAACGGCGATCCGGCGATGCTGATGTGCGGACGACCGGCACCGTGCCGCCCGGATGTCTTCGTGTCCTCGACGGCGCGATACTTCCCGCTGAGCAGCGCGGACCGGGCCAATCTGCTGGCCTTGTATCCGGCGAGTTGGAAGGGTCGGTGAGAGCAGTCCGCCGAACCGCCGACTGGCGCGCCTTGCCCGCCACACCGCGCGCCGTCACTTCATCTTCAGCGTCGTTTCGTCGAACAACTCGTCCACCTCGAACCGGCGCGGGATCAGGCGCTGCTGCACGGCGTAGTCGATGATGCGTTCAAGCGCCGGGCGGCAGGCTTCGACGCCGAACGGGGTGGTATCGAAGCCGTCCGGCGGCGGCGCCCGCCGCTTGCCCTCACGCAGCAGGGCATAGACTTCCTCGACGATGTCGGGGCGCGATTTCGCCAGCTCGGCGCTCACCACCACCATATGGTTGAGCGGCACGATGTGGTGCTTTTGATACCACGCCTGCGCGGCCGCGGCCGGGTCGCCGAACAGCGATTTCACGCGCGGGTCGTCGGAGCGGTCGCCTAACACGGCGTCGAGCTCGCCGTCGAGCAGCATCGCAATGATCTTCTTGCCCTCCGGCGCGCGCTCGGTGTTGTCCACATATTCGGCCACGTGAGGTTCCTCGAACGTGATCCACCGCACGCTTGCGAGATCAAGTCCGTAATCGTTCTCGAACATGCCGCGCAGCCATGCGCCCGTGGTGGTGGTGAAGGAGCGAATGCCTACTCGCTTTCCCTTGAGATCAGCGGGCGTCAACGTGCCCCGTTCGCCGTCGTAGATCGCCCAGGCATGCTGGATGCGCCCCGTCATCACGGCCGGCAGCAGCACCATCGGCTTGCCGAAGGATTTCGCGATCAGATAGGTGACGACCGCCATTTCGGAAACGTCGAATTCCTGCCGGCGCACCATGGCCTTAAAGCCGCTCCATACGGGCTTCACGTCCTTGAAGTCGAGCGCGACGCGCGCCGAAGTGACGTCGCCGTTCTTGAGGGGCGCGGTGTGCGGATAGGTGGCAAGCAGCGTGCGCGGGCGCAGCGGCTCGGAAGCGGGGCTCATGGCGGCATCCTCATGACGGAAGACGGACGACAGCACGTGTAGGATGGGTTGAGCTGTTGCGAAACCCATCATGGGCTGTACCGGCGGCAAACCGGCGATGGGTTTCGCTTGCGCTCAACCCATCCTACACGTCTGAGGCCATTTGCACTCCCGGCCGATCGGGTACTGATCCACAATGGCGGATCTGCAGCGGCCGCGGATGTTAATGGACAGGGCATGGCAATTCCAGCGTAGCGGGCGACCAGTCGATCGCTTCAGCCAGATGATGTAGGGGCGACCCTTGTGGTCGCCCTGTTGTCGGCGGACGATGAAAACCCGCAGAAGGTCCAGGCATGCCGCGCTTTAGGAGTCCGGTCAGGCGCAAGCGGTGCGCAAACCGGGCGACCACAAGGGTCGCCCCTACGGCGGGTGCCCGAAAGGCCCCTTTCGGTACGCAAGAGCCGCAAACCGCGATCAAATTCACGCGAAAAGTAGGAAGGAATTGCGTCGCAACTTAGCCGCGATGATGTTTTTTGTCGCATTTTAGTGATCGGAATCATATACTTGTGTCTTCGCGATTGCGGCCGGCGGGACGGCACTATATAAGCCGGCCGCTGGGTGGAGTCCGCGAACAAAAACAACGAGTTTTGCGCCTGGGAGCCGGAAGAGATGGGTGCGGATAAGGGCAAACCCTATCGGCCGACCGACAAAGAGCCATTCATGAACGATCGCCAACGCGACTACTTCCGGCAAAAGCTGCTTGCTTGGAGGGAAGATATTCTCAGGGAGGCCAGGGAGACCCTCCAGCACCTCCAGGATGAGAACCAGAATCACCCCGATTTCGCCGACCGGGCCTCATCGGAGACCGACCGGGCGATCGAGCTGCGCGCGCGCGACCGCCAGCGCAAGCTGATCGCAAAGATCGACGAGGCGCTGGCGCGCATCGAGGACGGCACGTACGGCTTCTGCGAAGAGACCGGCGAGCCAATCTCGATCAAGCGCCTTGAGGCACGACCAATCGCGACCCTGTCGATCGAAGCGCAAGAGCGCCACGAGCGCCGCGAGCGCGTCTACCGGGACGAGTGAGAGGGGGGCCCCACCCGTAGGGTGGGCAAAGGCGCCTGGCAAGGCGCCGGTACGATTCGCGCCTTTGCCTACGCGGTCGTGACTCCCCCGAATGATGGACAGCGTGGGCAAAGGCGCGCAAGGCACGTCGCAAGCTGGCGAACTCGTGCCATGCGCCTTTTCCCACCCTACGTATTCCGTTCAGGCTGAGCTTCTTACTGCGGCTTGAGATTCAACGCCTTCGCGAGTTCCGCCATCGACACCGATTCGGCGTTGACGAACGTCTGGAATTCGTCGGCGCCCATCGTCATTGGATCGACGCCCTGGCTGGCGAGCTTCTCGCGTACGGCCGGATCGGCGAGCGCGATAGCGATCTCGCGGCTGAGCCTGGCCACGATGTTGCGCGGGGTCCCAGCCGGTGCGAAGATGCCGATCCAGAAATTCAGGTCGGAATGAGGATAGCCGGCTTCGATCGAGGTCGGGATGTCCGGCAGCGCCGACGACCGCTGGACGCTGCTGACGCTCAGCGCCACCAGCTTCCCGGTGCGAATGAATTCAAGCGCCGCCGAGAGCGGCGCGTAATAGGCGTCCACGCGCCCGGTGATGACCTCCGTCAGCACTTCGGGGGCGCCGCGGAACGGGATGAAATCGCCCTGAAAGCCCGCAGCGAGGCGGAATTTCTCCATGGCGAGGTACACCGGCGTACCGACGCCGGCCGAACCGTAGGTGATCCGCTTCTTCTTCGCATTGGCGACGAAGTCCTGCACGGTGCGGATATTCTGCGACGGCGCAACCACCAGCACATTGGGCAGGTTGGCAAGCGGCGCGACCGCGACGAAATCCTTGATGGGATCGTAATGGGCGTTGGCGACCGTGAAGGGCGAAACCACGATTCCGGAGGAGTGGGCGAGCAGCGTGTAGCCATCAGGCGGCGAGGTGGCCACCGATCGGATCCCGATGGTGCCGCTGGCCCCGGTACGGTTCTCGACCACGATCGATTGGCCGATCTGGGCCCCAACCTGTTCGAGCACGATCCTCGGCACGATATCGACCGCGCTGCCCGCGGTGAGCGGCACCACGGCGCGAATGGTCCTCACCGGCCATTGCTGCGCCATGGCGGGGACGGACATGAGCGCCATGAAGGTCGCCGCCAAACACCACGAACGTCTCATACCAACCTCGCTTGCGCGGTCGTGCCGCGACGTTTCGTGTGCTCCAGTATCGCTATTGCCCTGGGCGAAGCCAATCACCGCTGCGCAAGATAGCGCCGGCGCCGGGACATCCAATATCGGGCGCGGCGTCGCAGCAAGGGTGTCGCAACGCGCGAAAAGATCAGCCTTCGAAACGCGCGCGTGAACCAATTTGTGACGACGTCGCACTAATAGAAGCCAAGAGTAGGAGATTGCAATGGCCTACATTGCTATTGTCCCGCCCATTAGATTTATTAACATTACTTCCCCTGTAGGAAACGACGCTGATCCACAACACGCCCCCTGTCGCAACAACCCTGATGACGTTCTGATTCTCAGAGCGTTCATGATATATCTCCAGAATTTTCGCAGAGATCTGTCATTCACAACGACCCACCTCGCAACGCTGGCGGGTGGCGTGGATGGTGACCTGCACCGGATGATCCTCGACTACAAAGCCCTTAAAACGAAAGTCTCGCCGAGCGCGATCGCGTTCGAAGAGCGCGGCAATGACCGCGTCTTGCCACAGCCCATGCAATTCGCCGTCCAGTCCGCATCGGGCGCCGCGCTGCTAGGGACCACGATCATGTCTCTCAACTTGGACGTTAAGCCTGTTGCCGGCTATGGAGACAACATCATTGACATAATGTGCAACCTGTTCCCCATTCGGAGCAAGCTAACGGTGCCGCCGTTGACAGGTTCAGCACTGTGGGACCAAGTGAGAGATCCTGACCTGAGCTCGCGTTACTGGCGGGATCTTGCGCGAAATAAGGTTCCGTGGAACCAGTGGCTCCGTAAGCAGCAAGAAGACGCCATGAACGAACGCCAGGGTGCCATTGTCAGAGCGGCACAGGCGAATGGGACGAAGCTCCCCATTACCTACGACGAGGACAATGAGCTCTTCGTTCTGCTCGCTCCTTATCAAAATGAGATGAAGAACTTTTGGGAGAAGCACACCCGACTTGCGCTCTCCACCTCGCCTAGCCCGTCCGCCCACGGACAGTCCGTGACGGTGAAAATCTCGGTCACTTCTTATGGAGGTCAAACGCCGCAGGGAGCTGTCAAATTGTGGATTACCGCTCGGGAAACCTTAAGAGCGCATGGTCGGCAGTCCATCTTGACACCTTCGAGAGCCCACGACCTTCGTCTCCTGAATGGCTCAGCCACATTCGCCGTACCGGCCGACCAACTGTTCAGCCCGGCTTCCCCTTATCTTGTAATCGCTGAATATTGGGCCACTGGCGGCTTTCTCGGATCAACCGCCGAGATCCGGCACGAAGTTAAGTGAGTAGCACAAACTACTTTCAAGGGCATGCCGAGAACGCGTCGGCCTCGAAGCTTCGTCGACGATCGACGGATCAAATAATCTTTGGATTTTATCATATCAGACATCCGGGTAAGTCTCTCCGCAAACCGTAGCGCCAGCCCCGGATGATGCGAGCGAAGAAAGTCGCTCCATTCCGCACGACGCGCCACGCCCCCGAAAGAGGGACAAACAGGCTTGTCTTGCGGATGCCCTCACAAAGGTGCAGCCTGAAGCCAATCCGGAATAACAGGAGGAGGCTATGGCGAGGGAAACCGACGACGTGCCACGCGGCGTATCGCGGCGCAATCTCTTCAAGACAGTGGGCGCCGGTGCAGCCGCCGCAGTTGCAGGCGCGCCGCCGCTGGCGAGCAATGCGGTGGCGCAGGCCTACCCGGCGGCTGCACCGGATCTCGAAGCGCTTGAAACGCTCACCGCCACTGAGGCCGATATCCTGGAGGCGGTCTGCGCGCGCCTGATCCCAACGGACGAGAACGGCCCAGGCGCCGCGGAAGCTCGCGCGGCCCATTACATCGATCGGGCGCTCACGGGTCCGCTGCGCGCCTCGCGCGATGCCTACGCGGCAGGTCTCGCCGCCATCGATGTCTATGCACAGACTTCGAAAGGCGCGCTCTTCGTCAAGCTGTCGCCGCGCGACCAGGATGCGGTGCTGACCGACATGGAAAGAAACGTCGCCACCGGCTTCATGCCCAACGCTGCGACCTTCTTCAACCTGGTGCGCACCCACACCATCCAGGGCACGTTCTGCGATCCTTACTACGGCGGCAATGCGAATTTCGTCGGCTGGGATCTGATCGGCTATCCGGGCCTGCGGATGACGGTCGACGCGCAAGAGCAACACATGAGCGCGCCGAAGGCGGTGCGCAGGTCCGCTTACGAGGAGGCGATGTTCGCCCGCAAGGGCGGCGCCAAGGGAGGCGACCATGGCCATCGACCTTAAGAAGACCGACGTCGTCATCGTCGGGCTCGGTGCGGTCGGCGGTGTCGCGGCTTTGCCGCTCGCGCGCGCGGGCCTCGATGTGATCGGGCTCGAAGCCGGCTCCTGGCTCACGCCGCGCGATTTCGCGCCCGACGAGCTGCGCAACAATTTCCGCGGCTGGCCGCAGGCCACTCAGAAAGCCAATACGGAAATTCCGACCCATCGGCCGAACGCATCGGCGCCCTATTCGCCGCGGTTGCCGATTCATCCGATGATGAACGGCGTCGGCGGCACCTCGCTGCATTATTGGGCGCAAAGCTGGCGCCTCAACCCCTGGGACTTCCGGGTGGTGAGCGAGACCACGCGGCGCTACGGCGTCTCGCGCATCCCGAAGGGTTCCACCGTAGAGGATTGGCCGTTCGGGCCCGAGGAGCTTGAGCCCTATTACGACAAGGTCGAGCACGAAGTCGGCGTGTCGGGCCAGGCCGGCAACATCGGCGGCACGATCGATCCGCGCGGCAACGTCTTCGAAGGACCGCGCCGGCGCGATTATCCGATGCCGCCGTTGCGAGGCACCGAGTTCACCGAGCGCATGGCGACGGCGGCGCGCAAGCTTGGGTGGCAGCCGTTTCCGGGTCCCGCCGCCGTCAACTCGCAGACCTATGACGACCGGCCGGCCTGCCAGTATCATGGATTCTGCAACCGCGGCGGCTGTCACGTCGGCGCCAAGAACTCTACGGCCGTGAGCACCATCCCGAAGGCGATGGAGACGAAGCGCCTGCAGGTGGTGACGCAGGCGATCGCGACGAGCGTCGTCGTCGACGAGAGGTCCGGCCGTGTCACCGGCGTGAACTACGTGAAGGGCGGTGTCGAATACTTCCAGCCGGCCGACGTGGTGCTGCTCGCGGGCTACACCTACGAGAATGTGCGCCTGCTGCTGCTGTCGAAGTCGCGCGCCTTCCCGAACGGGCTCGCCAACAATGCCGGCCAGGTGGGCCGGCACTACATGAGCCACCACACCGGCAATCCGGTGACGGCGCTGTTCCCGTTCGAACTCAACAACTGGTACGGTCTGCCGGCTCAAGGCGCGGCGGTCGACAACTGGGCGGACGACAATTTCGACCATTCCGGCCTCGACTTCATCGGCGGCGGCAATCTGTGGATCTATTCCGACCGTCGCCCGATCGGCGCCGCCAGCATGTCGACCTTCGGCAAGGCGCCGACCTGGGGCAGCGCGTGGAAATCCTTCATCAAGCAGAACGCCGACCGCTTCAACGTCGCCTATCTGCAAAAGACGACGCTACCCTACGAGGACAATTATCTCGACCTCGATCCGGTGGCGAAGGACCCAATGGGCTTCCCGGTGGTCCGCATCACGGCCGATCACAAGGACAACGAAAAGCGGCTCGGCGCCTTCGTCCAAGACAAGATGGCGCAATGGTTCATGGAGGCCGGCGCCATCGCGGTGGAGAAGGGACCGACCGGAACCATGGGTCCGTCCACGCATGCCTACGGCGGCACCCGCATGGGCGACAACCGCGCCACCAATGTGGTGGACCGCTTCGGCTTTGCTCACGAAGTGCCGAACCTCGGCATTTTGGGCGCATCCGTGATGGGGACGAGTGGGGCGCATAATCCGACCCTCACCGCGCAGGCGCTGGCATGGCGGACGGCGGAGCATCTCGCGGGGAATTGGAAGGCGATTGCGGGGGGATAGGGGTCGGTGAGCGCAGGAGAGTGTAGCCCGGATGGAGCGCAAGAGTAATCCGGGGAATGGCGCGTTCCGATGTGCCGGCGACGGTTCGCACTGTTGTGTCTGCTTCGACCGAGAGCAGCCATGCGCAAAACGCCAGGAATGACGAGATGGGCCAATTCCGGACTCGCGATGTTGCCCCTTGACAGCACAAGGCCTGGGCCCTTGTGGCATCGAATTGGCCTCGCGAAAGCGCAGGAGTGAAGTGTTCAGTGGCAATAAACATGATATTGCCGTTGCGCTCATTGCTTACTGACACCATCAAGCCAGGCCTTGTCGTCGACGCGCAGCAGGTATGGGTTAAAAAGCTGCGCGGTGCAAAATACGGCCCATATCAATCCGAGACTCGCGAACACGTATCCGGGATCGAGTACGCCGGCGAGCCCTCCTGCTGATGCCGTTGAGACAGGCATAACGGCCCAGGCAATAAGCCGGCGGATCGAAAATACGCGTCCTTGCAGTTCGCGAGGCGTGTGGGATTGCCAAATGGCCTGGGAATGCGCGTTCAGGACCGGATGCATCGCAGCACCAAAGAATGCGGCCACCGCGCTGACGAGCACAAGCGGCGAAAATCCGTAGACGACCTGGAGAACGCCCGCCAACAGCATTGGGACGAGGACGCCATAAACACGCTTCCGCTTCAGCCCGCCCCAGGTGGTGACCAGCAGGCCGCCAATGATGCCTCCGACGCCGCCTGCGACGCCAAGCAGGGCAAGGGCAGTTTCGAAGGTGTAGCCGCGCGCCGTCCGATCGGCCGCGAGGTTGAACTTGACAAGCAAGGGGATGATGACCCCGGCCGGGGCGAGGGCCAGGTTCGCGACCGTGAACGTGGCGACCAACCACAGTAAGGGAGGTCGGTGCCTAATGTAGATTGCGCCCTCGCGGACATCCGCCCACAGGCTCTGTTCTATCCTCCCGCCCGTAGTCAGGTCGCTGCGCGTTGGGGAGGGCACGTGAACCAGCAGCAGCACGGCCGTGCACAGGAAGAAGGTAAGGGCATCGATTGCAATGACGAGAGGAGTGCCATTGCCCATCCATGCGACTGGTACAGCCGCACCAACCTCCCGCGGGAGGAGCGCAGGAAGCGCGATTATAAATGCCGCAAGTGCAGGCGAGACGATTCCTGAGATGGACCACGTCGTCTGCATCATGCCGTTAGCCCTGGGCAACAGACTATCCGGAACCAGCATTGCGTAGGACGCGTCAAACGCCGCAAGATGAAACGCGGCGGCTGCTGCCGCGAGCACGCCGATGCTCACCAGCATCCAGAGCTGGAGGCTTCCGGACAGCATGAGGAAGACTGTCAAAAGGCTGACCAGCCCATTGGCAGTGTTCGTCACGATCATAATCTGTTTGCGATCGTGGCGATCCGCCCAAGCGCCCGCAAGCGGGCCACCGAACACGAAGGGGATCGTGAACCCAAGATTGAGGACCGTGAAGGCCAACGCAAGTTCGGGCTTCTGCTCAGGCGCAGGATAGAGCACCTGGGCAAGATAGACGTTCAACGCGAATCCCGTCATCCCGCTCCCGATGACCGAAAGCGATTGCGCGAGCCATACGATGACAAACGTGCGGAAGCCGTGGTGGGGAGCAGCGTATGCCATTGAAACAAAATGTGTTTGCTTGCATGAGGAGGGCCGCAAATCGAACCCTGTCGTTCCCGAAAATAATATCCGGGGGTAGCGATGACGCAATGGACTTCCTTGCTATACATCACTTTCAGCCACAAGATGAGCTATAGACAGGCCTCCTATAACTCATGACCCCATATGACCCGGAACTGGCAAACCGCAGCGCCGCCCCGGATAGGCGACCGAAGGCGGTCGCTCCATCCGGCCTACGGGCCATGCCGGATCACACCAGCCCCAGATCCTTCGGCGTGACGCCGGGAAACACCTGCTGCACCAGCTTCTGGTCGAGCCCGTAGGCGCGGGCGAACAGGCCGCCGAACAGGGCGCGGTAGTCGGTCAACACCGGATAGTCGCGGTTCTGGAATAGCGACGCCTGCGCCACCTTCACCTGCTCCCCGGCAATCCGGCCCCCTTTCACGGCGCCGCCGAGCACCCAGTAGACGCTGCCGTGGCCGTGGTCGGTGCCCTTGTTGCCGTTCTCCCGGAAGGTGCGGCCGAATTCCGAGATCACCACCACGAGCGTGTCGTTCCACGCCTGCGGGCCGATCTCCTCGGCGAAACCGCTAAGCGCGCGGCCGAGTTCGCCGAGCCGGCCCGCCAGATAGCCGGTGGCGCCGCCTTGCCCCACATGCGTGTCCCAGCCGCCGATATCGACGAAGCCGAGATTGAACTGCTCGCGCATCAGCCGCCCGATGCGCCGCGCCGACAGCTCGAATCCCTTGGCCGAAACGGCGCCGCGGTCGGCTGCGGCCATTTCCTCCGCGACCGTCTTGTAGACGTCGTCGCGCACCTTGAAGCCCTCTGACACCGCGCCGCCGAGCGCATCCTTGGCGTACATGCCCTCGATCAGCCTGGCCTGGCGATCATCGACCCCCGGCTTGCCGACCGCCGCAATGCCGATGTTGGGGATCCTGTTGCCCCCGCGGAACACTAGCGGCAGCTGTTCCGTGTAGGCGATCGGCTTGGTGCGGGTGAGCACCGCGGCGAGCCGCGCCATGAAGCCCGAATTGTAGTTGCGGGTGCCGTGCGCCGGCTGGCCAAGCTCGATCGTGTCCTGGGTCTCGAAGTGGCTGCGCGTGACGTCGTCGGCGGTGCCGGCGAACGGTACGAAGGCAAGCTCTTTCTTCTGCCACAGCGGCGAGAGCGAATCCTTGAGCGCGGGATGCAGGCCCCAGTCGGGCGTCAGCGCCACGGCCGCATCGGCGGCGCCGGAGCCGGGCCGCGGCACCGCGATGGTCGGCCGTGACTCGTAGTAGAAGCTGCTCGACACCGGGATCACCACATTGGCGGCGTCGTAGGCGCCGCGCAGGAATACCACCAGCGTGCGCATGTCGGCCTTGGGGGCGGCCCAGACGCGCCCCGCGACCATCATCGGCACTGCGGCGGCGGCGGCGAGAAAATCGCGGCGATCCAAATGGCGATTCATACCCGGTCTCCTCAACGCATGAATTCCGGCGAGGCCAGGAACAGCGTATTCCATTCCTGGGGCGAGCCCGCCTGGTCGAGCGCCGCGCGCGTCGCTTGGCTCAGCGTCGGCTGCACCGCATTGAAGTAGAATGCGCTGGCGATCTGCGGGAACGCCGGGCGCTCGGCCGTATCGGGCGGCGGCGCTTTGAACAGGCCGCCCGCATTCGATCCGATCTGGCGCGCAATCTCGAAGCGTGTCGCCATCTGGCCCGGACTGTTCCAGGCCGCCGCCGTCATCGGGTAACCGTCCGGCGTCGGGTGGTTGTAGAGCCCCTGAGCGAGCCGGTTGAGCCAGCCGATGACCGGCTGCGCATTGAGAATCACTTTGGTGTCATATGCGAGCCGTACGGCGGACAGCACGAATTGCATCGGGTCCTTGTATTTGGCCTTTGCGTTCAGCGAGCCCGCGAATTCCGGCGACTTGAACATCACGAGCAGCACGCTGACGATGTCGCCGTCGGTGGTGCGAAACGACTGCGCCATGCGCGCCACCAGTGCGTCCGGCGGCGTATCGGACAGGAAGTAGGTCGCGATCTTGCGCGACACGTAGGTCGCAGTCGCCGGGTGGCGGGCCAGGATGTCGAGCGCCTCATCGACCTCGGCAAAGCCGCGGCCCTCGATGGTGTGGCCCAGGAAGTGCTTGACGCCGTAGTCGTGGCGGGCGGGATTGAACTCGAACAGCCCGGTCCGGATGTGGTCGGGCTGCGGCGCGGGCTTTTGGGCATTGGGGTCCGGCGGCTGGAAGTTGACGCCGACGCCGGTGAGGATGCGGGCGAGTTCCTGGACGTCCTCCTGGGTGTAGCCGGAGCCGACCCCCATGGTGTGCAGCTCCATGATTTCGCGCGCATAGTTCTCGTTGATGTGGCCCTTCGCGTTTTCCGCATTGTCGAGGTAGCGCAGCATGGCCGGATG
>Ga0257161_1000287_pt1 | contig 13364 bp, 10 predicted proteins | sample NR01A_FD_185954 | JGI IMG/M metagenome (GOLD analysis project Ga0257161, IMG submission 185954) | Soil microbial communities from H.J. Andrews Experimental Forest, Oregon, United States - NR-01-A | ecosystem: Environmental > Terrestrial > Soil > Temperate forest > Bulk soil | place: USA: Oregon... | reverse complement strand
GACATGCTGGAATGGTTTCGGGCGCAGGGGCGCGGCTATCAAACGAAGATCAATGCGATTCTGCGCAGTTATTTCGAGCAGCATCGACCGTAGCCCGTAGGGCGCAATAAGCGTAGCGCATTGCGCCTGCATCGGTGCGAGAAGCCGCGTGACGCCGACGCCGTCATCCCGGTCGAAGTTCCCACCACCTCGCAGCCTTCGGATTGCGCCGGCGTCGAGCAGAATAGAGACTGAGCGGCGCAATGCGCTGTGCTTATAGCGCCCTACGGCTGTCCGGATCGCCGCTTTCGCGTCGCGACTGATCTGCAAACTGTTGTCAGTCGGTCATTTCGGGCAGGGCCATGCGGCCTTCATGGCTTCCAAAGCCAGCTTTAGAAACGACTCGTGCATCCTGGCCGGACGAGCTTGGATGTAGGCGACGACAACGCGAGTGCCCTGTTGCTTTGTTGCGTTCAATGGAGCGCATACACCGCTGACGGCTTCCACGCTGATTATCATGCCTAAGCACACACCTTGTCCAAATTCGTTGGCGGGACCCGTAATGGCTCGATCTTCAAGGGCATTTAATAATTTCTGACAGCGCGGCAGCCAAAAGTTGGCACTATCCATATCCTCTGCCGCAACCGGCCGAACGCTAGTTAGCAACAGTGCAATTGCCACCAAGTGTCGCATTGCTTCCCTCCCCTCGGCTCGCAACCTCCCAATTTAGCAATTCGGCGACATCGGCTCCAGACTGCGGACCACAGGCACCTCCTCCGTCCGCGAGGAGGACTTCCCTGTTCCGGCGGATGAATTCTGTGTTCGGGGCGCCGAAGGCACGGACGCGCCCTTTCACTTAGCCATGCGTGCGCGACAAAATTTCAAGATGACTTTGCCCAGAGCGCGACTGGCCGCCCGTGTTTTGATGTCATCGGGATTTATCGGATTCTCGGCACGGAAGTCTGCAATGTCCTTCGCAAGCTGTTGCGGTAGGTCGAAATATTTCGGTCTCATTAGGCGAGACCAAAGCCCGAAGGCCTTCATTTCGGGCGTCAATTCCTTTGCATGATGGAAGTAGAGGCTTGAGCCCATCCCGAGTCCGGCTTCAGTTGAGAGATAAAAGTCCTCGTCGATTTCGCTATCCGGGTCTCTTTCGGCGTGCTTCAGAAAGTTAGTGATCTTGTTAAACTTATCACGGCCGATTTTCTTCATATGGGCATCCAAGGCCGCTTTCGTTTCGCCTTCCGCGGTAATGTCAAATAGCACCCGAAACGCCGCACGCGAGAGTGTGTGAATCGCTAAAAAATCCTCATCATCGAAGAACATTCGAATGGCCGCGTCTAGCTGCCGCTTCCCGGCCTCGAGTTTTGTGACCTTGCTCATAGGAACTCGCCTCGTTCCGGTGTCCGCCCCCTGCACCTTGCCCCAGGTATCGCGCAGCCCCACGGTCCGATTGAACACTGGCCGGCCGGGCGCGGAGGCCCGGTCGCGGGCGAAATAGCCCAGCCGCTCGAACTGGACCGGAGCGGGCGAATTATCCGACGCTGCCACCGGCTCCACTTTCGCGTCGCGCAGCACTTCCAACGAATTCGGATTGATGTCGGCCGCGAAGTTGCCGACGTCGGGATCCGGCTTGGTGAAAAGCTCGTTGTAGAGCCGCACCTCCGCCGTCACGGCGTCGGCGGCACTGACCCAATGAAGCGTCGCTCGCACCTTGCGGCCATCAGGCGCATTGCCGCCGCGGGTCGCCGGATCGTAGGTGCAGCGCAGCGCGACCACCTCTCCGGCGGCGTCCTTCACCACCTCGCGGCAGGTGATGAAATAGGCATAGCGCAGCCGCACTTCTTTTCCCGGTGACAGGCGGAAGAACTTCTTGGACGGATTCTCCATGAAGTCGTCGCGCTCCACGTAGAGCTCACGGCCGAACCGCACACGCCGCTTGGCGGCAGCGGGGTTGTCCGGATGATTGACGGCTTCCAGCTCCTCGCCCTGCCCTTCCGGATAGTTCTCGATGACGACCTTCAGGGGCCGCAGCACCGCCATACGGCGCAACGCTACCGTGTTCAGCACCTCGCGGATCGCGTGTTCGAGCATGGCGACGTCGACCACGCTGTTGGCCTTGGCGACACCGATACGGCGCACGAATTCCCGCAGCGCCTCCGGCGGCACGCCGCGGCGGCGCAATCCCGCCAGCGTCGGCATGCGAGGATCGTCCCAGCCCGTGACATGGCCGCCGCGGACCAGCTCGGTCAGCACGCGTTTCGACAGCACCGTGTAGCTCAGATTGAGCCGGGCGAACTCGTACTGGTGCGGGCGGGACGGCACCGGGAGATGCTCGAGAAACCAGTCGTAGAGCGGCCGATGATCCTCGAATTCCAGCGTGCAGATCGAATGGGTGACCCCCTCGATCGCATCCGATTGGCCGTGGGCGAAGTCATAACTCGGATAGATGCACCACGCAGTGCCGGTGCGCGGATGGTGCGCATGGAGGATGCGGTAGAGCACCGGATCGCGCAGGTTGATGTTGCCGGACGCCATATCGATCTTGGCGCGCAGCACCCGCGCGCCGTTGGGAAATTCGCCGGCGCGCATGCGGCGGAACAGGTCGAGATTTTCCGCAACCGTACGGTCGCGAAACCGGCTGTTCCGGCCGGGCGCGGTCAGCGTGCCGCGATTGGCCCGCATCTCGTCCTGGGACTGGTCGTCCACATAGGCGAGCCCATCGCGGATCAGGTGCTCGGCCCAGGCATAGAGCTGCTCGAAATAATCCGACGCATAGTGGAGATTGTCGCCCCAATCGAAGCCCAGCCAATGCACATCGGCCTTGATGGCATCGATGTATTCCTGCTCTTCCTTGGTCGGATTGGTGTCGTCGAACCGCAGATTGCACTGGCCGCCGAATTCCTGCGCAATGCCGAAATTGAGGCAAATCGATTTGGCGTGGCCGATGTGAAGGTAGCCGTTCGGCTCCGGCGGAAAGCGGGTGACGATCTTCGGGTAGCGCCGCGCTTCGCGATCGGCCGCGACAATGTCGCGGATGAAGTCACGCCCGGTTTCCGAAATTGCTTCAGCTGCGGTCATAATGCTGGGATTCCCGTTGCCGTTCGCGGTAAGCCGCTCGTTGGCAAGGGCGATCGCATATGGCCGCAGCCGTCTTTCTTCACCTCGCCCCGCTTGCGGGGAGAGGTCGGTATGAGCGCGTTCTTCGCGCTCATACCGGGTGGAGGGGGCCTCTCCGCGAGTCCGAGCCGGTGGAAAGGCCCCCTCACCCCGACCCTCTCCCCGCAAGCGGGGAGAGGGAGAAGAGGTGCCGCGCCAAATGCGTTTGCCCTGGTTCGATAACGCCCTGCCCATACACGAAGGAGTCGCGGGGGTCCAATCTTTGAATACGCCCCCGATCCCCACATATAGGCTTGGCGGATGCGGCCGTTTGCAATATCTGCCGTGACATTCGCCGCCATGCCTTGTACAGGGCCAAAGCCAAATCGAACTTGTGGGATTTGCCGTCCGATATGACCACACCCGTAGTGACCCGTTTCGCGCCTTCGCCCACCGGCTTCCTTCATATCGGTGGGGCGCGGACCGCGCTATTCAATTGGCTTTACGCGCGCGGGCACGGCGGCAAGATGCTGCTGAGGATCGAGGACACCGACCGCGAGCGGTCCACCAAGGAGGCGATCGCCGCCATCCTGGACGGGCTCACCTGGCTCGGGATCGATTGGGACGGCGAGACCGTCTACCAATTCTCCCGCGCCGCACGGCACCGCGAGGTGGCGGAGCAGTTGCTCGCTACCGGACAGGCCTATCGCTGCTACGCATCCCAGCAGGAACTCGACGAGATGCGCGAACGGGCGCGGCGCGAAGGCCGTTCCAAGCTATATGACGGGCGCTGGCGTGACCGCGATCCGTCCGAGGCGCCCCCCGGGGTCAAGCCGGTGATCCGCCTGCGGGCGCCGCTTACCGGCGAAACCGCGATCGAGGATCAGGTCCAGGGCCGCGTGGTGTGGCAGAACGAGAACCTCGACGATCTGGTGCTGCTGCGTTCGGACGGCACACCGACATACATGCTGGCGGTGGTGGTCGATGATCACGATATGGCCGTTACCCACATCATCCGCGGCGACGATCACCTCACCAACGGGGCGCGGCAAACGCAGATCTACAACGCGCTCGGCTGGCGGGTGCCGGTGATGGCACACATCCCGCTCATCCACGGGCCCGACGGCTCCAAGCTCTCGAAGCGGCACGGCGCACTCGGCGTCGATGCCTACCGGGCTATGGGCTATGTGCCGGAGGCTATGCGCAATTATCTGGTGCGGCTGGGCTGGAGCCATGGCGACCAGGAGATCTTTTCGACCGAGGAAATGATCGCGGCGTTTGACTTGCCACAGATCGGCCGCTCGCCGGCGCGCTTCGATTTTGCCAAGCTCGAAAGCCTCAATGGCCATTATATCCGGCAATCCTCCGATGCCGATCTTGTGGGCGCGATCGAGCGCTTGCTGCCGCACCTGGCCAACGGCGTCGGACTTGCGGCCAAATTCACGCCCGATCTCAAGGCCAAGTTTTGTGCAGCGATGCCAGGACTCAAAGAGCGCGCCAAGAATTTGGTTGAGCTTATTGACGGCGCTCGATTTCTGTATGCCGAACGTCCGATCGCGATCGACGAGAAGGCAAAACCGCTGCTTAATCCGCAAGCATGCGCCATCATCGCCGAATTGCTTCCGGACCTGTCGAACGTGGAGCCATGGACCGCGGAGGCGATCGAAAACATGGTGCGGGCGTTTGCCGAACGCAAAGATATCAAGCTCGGCGCGGTGGCGCAGCCGTTGCGGGCGGCCCTGACGGGTCGCCCGACCTCGCCCGGAATTTTTGACGTGCTGCAGGTGCTCGGTAAGCAAGAAAGCCTCGCGCGCATCGCCGATCAGGCATGTTGCGCCGCGTGAACACTTTCACGTGACCCCCTTGCGGCAGGGGTGCCGAGGATACAGTATGCACGCCCCGTTTGCACCGGATAACCATAAGAAACTGATACCTGCGACGCCATAAAAGCGGCGGTGCTTTAACGAGCAACGGACGATCTTGCGGCGCACAAACGAATGCGGTACGCAAACGGAATCCGCGCAAACAGCTCGGCGGCTATGCGGCCGGCCACCTTCGCGCCGGGGGACTTGATCCAGCTGTAGCAGTGCGGCGCCAATCTCATCGAGGAAACCAGCATGGACGCACGGCCCGGTTCTAACACCAAGATCGGCACTCTTACACTTGGCGACAAGAACTACACGTTTCCGGTGTATGAAGGTACCCTTGGACCCGATGTGATCGACATTTCCAAGCTTTACACTCAAGCCGATATTTTCACTTACGATCCGGGCTTCACATCGACTGCGAGCTGCGAGTCCAAAATCACCTATATCGATGGCGACAAGGGGATATTGCTTTATCGCGGCTATCCGATCGAGCAACTTGCCGAGCACGGCGATTTCCTGGAGACCTGTTATCTCCTGCTCTATGGCGAGCTTCCGACCGCCGCCCAAAAGCACGATTTCGACTATCTCGTGACCCGTCACACGATGGTCCACGAGCAGATGAGCAGATTCTACCAAGGATTCCGCCGCGATGCCCATCCGATGGCCGTGATGGTCGGCTCGGTGGGAGCGTTGTCGGCGTTTTATCACGACTCCACCGACATTTCCGACCCGGTACAGCGCGACATCGCCTCAATCCGCATGGTCGCGAAACTGCCGACGCTCGCCGCCATGGCTTACAAATATTCGATCGGCCAGCCGTTCATTTATCCGAAGAACGAGCTCGAGTACGCGGCGAACTTCCTGCGCATGTGCTATGCGGTGCCGTGCGAGGAGTTCAAGGTCAATCCGGTGCTGGCGCGCGCCATGGATCGCATTTTCATCTTGCACGCCGATCACGAGCAAAACGCGTCGACCTCGACGGTGCGATTATCAGGTTCCTCCGGCGCCAATCCCTTCGCCTGTATCGCGGCCGGCTGCGCTTGCCTGTGGGGACCGGCCCATGGCGGCGCCAATGAGGCTGCACTGAAAATGCTTGCCGAAATCGGCACCGTCAGCCGCATCCCGGAGTTCATCAAGCGGGCCAAGGACAAGAACGACAGCTTCCGCCTGATGGGTTTCGGCCACCGGGTCTATAAGCACTACGACCCGCGCGCCAAAATCATGCAGAAGACCTGCCATGAAGTGCTCAGCGAAATGGGCATCAAGGACGATCCCCTGCTTGACGTTGCCCTCGAGCTCGAAAGGATCGCGCTGCACGACGACTATTTCATCGAGAAGAAGCTTTATCCGAACATCGATTTTTATTCGGGCATCACGCTCAAGGCGATGGGCTTTCCGACCGCAATGTTCACAGTGCTCTTCGCTATCGCCCGCACCGTCGGCTGGATCGCGCAATGGAAGGAAATGATTGAGGACCCAAGCCAAAAGATCGGCCGCCCGCGGCAACTGTACCGCGGCCAGACGCTACGCGAATATCCCCCGATCTCGCGCCGGAAGTAATAAGTAGGGCATTCGAGAGCATTTTCCGATTCGCCCGGTACTCACTCTGCTGTCATCGCCCGGCTTGACCGGGCGATCCAGTAATCACCGATCATGGATACTGGCTTGCCCGGTCAAGCCGGGCAATGACACTGATGGAATCAACCGAATCAAGAAACGCTCTTACCCGCATAGCACCACGTCACATAGGCGCCGGCCCAGGTGAAACCGCCCCCGAACGCTGCCATCACGAGTTTGTCTCCGGGCTTGAGACGACTTTCGTAGTCCCACAGGCACAGCGGGATCGTTGCGGCGGTCGTATTGCCGTATTTGTGGATCGTGATCATCACCCGATCGAGGGGGACGCCCATCCGTTCCGCAGTTGCGTCGATGATCCGCCGGTTGGCCTGGTGCGGCACCAGCCAGTCGATCTTGTCGGCTGTTAGACCATTGCGTGCGATCAGGTCGTCGGCCACCTCGGCCATTTTTGCCACCGCGACCTTGTAGACCGCGGCCCCCTCCTGATGAACGTAGTGCAGGCGCTGCGATACGGTATCGGCGGTCGGCGGCATGCGGCTGCCGCCAGCCTTCTGATGAAGTAACGGCATGCCGGCACCGTCGGAGCGGATGATGGTGTCGATGATGCCGTGTCGGCTCGGCGCCTGCTCCACCATCACGGCGCCGGCGCCATCGCCGAACAATACGCAAGTGGCGCGATCGGTGTAGTCCATCAGCGCTGACATCTTGTCGGCACCGACGACAACAATCCTGCGCGCGGCGCCCGTCGAAATGAACTGAACCGCAATGGTGAGGGCGTAGAGGAAACCCGAGCAAGCCGCCTGTACGTCGAAACTGCCGACGTTGCGGATCCCGACCATATCGCACACGAGGTTGGCGGTCGACGGAAACACAAGGTCCGGTGTCGTGGTGGCACAAATCAGGAGATCGACGTCGGCGGGCTTGGTCGCCGTCTTTTCCAGCAGTCCCTTGACGGCAGCGCTCGCCATGTGGGAGGTGCCGAGCCCCTCCCCTTTCAGTATCCGCCGCTCCTTGATTCCGGTTCGCTCGACGATCCAGGAATCGGTGGTGTCCACCAACTTCGCCAATTCCGCATTGCTGAGCACATAGTCAGGAAGGTGGCCGTGCACCCCGGTTATCGCCGCGCGCACCCCGTTGCGGCGTTTTGTCTCCGATTTTTTGGTCATGTCGCCCCATTCGATCGCCGGCGGAACTCACGTCGCTGACGCCGAACCCTATTGCAATCATCCCTGGTTAGCATGGCGCCCGGCGGAATGACACTGCGGCGATTTGCGGGAAACCGCGATGACTGCGGCAGCAGCGCGCTCGCTCGGCGCACGGCCACCAATTTCCATGATGGTGTCGAGCCTGACGAAGGCTTCGCATTGGCGCCGCCGCTGCGGCGTATCACCAGCAATCGCAACGAGCGCATCGGCAAGATTTTTCGCGGTCGCCTGCCGTTGCAGTAACTCCGGCATGATCATTTCACCCAGAATGATATTGGCAAGGCCGACCATCTTTACCTTCACCAAGGCGCGGGCAATCAACTCTTCCACGAGCGTAACCTTGTAGGCGACGACAGTTGGCACTTGGGCGAGCGCGAGTTCGAGCGTTACGGTGCCGGAAGCCGCGAGCGCCGCGCGGGCTTGCCGGAACGCCGCCCATTTCTCTGCCGGCTCGATTACGATGCGCGGTGCGACCGGCCATGCCGCAGTGTCGTGGCGGACCCGCTCCGCAAGATGCGGCACGGTCGGCAGCACGATCTCGGCCCCGCCGAGGCGCTCCTTGGCGAGGCCGACCGCGGCCCCGAAGGTCGCAAGATGTCGCCCGATCTCGCCGCCACGGCTGCCGGGCAGCACCAGCAACAAGGGCGGTGCTGCCGCGCGGCGCGCTGCTTCCTCGGGGGTGGGCCGCAGGGTCGCCACAGCCTCGGCGAGCGGATGACCCACGAAGGTGCAGGGCGGCCCGCCAAGCCGGCGCAGTGCCTCTGGCTCGAACGGCAACAATGCGAGCACGTGGTCCACATAATGCCGCATGGCAGCGGCGCGACCTGGTCGCCACGCCCACACGGTCGGCGACACATAATCGACGATTGGAATATGCGGCGCCACGGCGCGCACCCGTCGTGCAACCCGGTGGGTGAAATCCGGGCTATCGATAATGACGAGCGAATCGGGCCGCGCCGCGATGACCGCGTCGGCGGCCTCGCGAATGCGACGTAGAATGCGCGGCAGCTGCGCCGGGATGGCGGAGAATCCGTTGTAGGCAAGCTCATCGAGTGGGAACAGGCTGTGGAGGCCGCGTTCCGCCATTGCGCCGCCGCCTACTCCGGAAAATGTCACCGGGCCCGGCGCAAGGGCCTGGATGGCCGCCATTAGAGACGCACCAAGATGATCGCCCGACTCCTCGCCCGCTATCAGGAAAATACTTATTCCTGAGGGATGTCCGGTGCTCCCCGATTGTTGGTCATCGCGTGCGGCCATGCCGTTCATGCCGGCGCCTCCGGATCGGGGTGTCCGACGACGAACAGGCCGGCACGGTCAGCAGTCTCGACAAGGCATTGCGGCTCAGCCACGATGGTGGCGCGTGCAACCACAGCGATGCCGACAAGCCCTGCCCGCGCGGCGCGCGTAACGGTGTCAGGCCCGATTGACGGCAGATCGAATCGGCGGTCCTGGCGACGCTTGGGAGCCTTCACGAGCACGCCGACACCGGCTCGAAGTGCGACCCGGCCGGTATCGCGCATGGCCGCGATGCGATCCAACATGGCGTCCGTGCCCTCCGCAGCCTCGATTGCCAACACGCGGTGACCGGCAATGACCGCCGCTTGGCCCACATCGAACGCGCTTGTGGCGGCCAGCAAAGCGAATCCGTGGCCGATGTCGTCCTCGGCGGTCGCATCGGGCCGCAGCCGTCCGAGCGCGCCAACCGGCACGGTGATTTCCGGCGCGACGTCGTGAGCACCGATGACCCGGAACCCCGCGCTCTCGAACATCCGGCCGATGCCGGAAAGGAGATGATCGTCACCGCCGCGAAATGAACGGACGATTATGGGCATTTGCATCAAGGTGCCCCAGTCAAGGCGCAGCTGCATGATCGACGGCCTGATCAGGCCACCGACCAAGACGAGGTCGCGGCAGCGTTCCCCATGGGCGAGCCGGCAAAACCGTCCGAATTGGCCGAGCGCGATCCAGTGGTGCGAGTAGGTTTCAACCGCCGTCGCATTGGCCCAGCCGCGCAGTGGAAACAGCACCACAGGCCGGCCTCGGCGAATCACTGCATCGGCGACCGCGTATGGTACCGTACCGCTGCCGCAGATGATCCCAAGGGGCGTATCGGGTGGCGTATCGGTTGGCGTATCGGCCCGCACTTCTCTCGGCATGTGGCCCCGAGCATCGCCGGGAGTTGATAGCTTTGGATTCGAGGCGGTCACGCTTCCTGTTCCGAGCTGCTGCTGGTACGGCGGATAGCGTTCGCGAGCGGCCTTGTGCCGCTGCGGATGAAGGCGAGAACGCTGCCGACCAACCGGTCGTCCGAACATCTTCCCTCGACCCGCGCCAAACGGTCGCGAAACATGCCGGTGCCAAGAAATAAATCACGATAGGCTTCGCGTAGGCGCAAAATCTCTGCCCTGGCAAAGCCGCCCCGCCGTAAGCCGATCACGTTCAGTCCTACCAAGCTTGCCAGCGGCCCCTGCGCCATGCCCCACGGAATGATGTCGGCGCGAACGCCGCTCAGACCCACGATCATAGCACCCTCGCCGATCCGAACGAACTGGCGCACCGCGGATTGGCCGCCCAGAAAACTGTGATTGCCGACACTGACATGGCCGCCGATCACGGCATTGTTGGCGAACGTGACGTCGCTTCCAACCTTGCAATCATGGGCCACATGGGAGCCGGCCATAAGAAAACAACGATCGCCGATTTCGGTCACGCCGCGGTCGTCTTCGGTACCGGTGTTGATAGTTACATTCTCGCGAATATCGCAGTCTGCCCCGATCGCAAGCCGCGTCGGCCCGCCACGATATTTGACCGATTGCGGCGGCGTGCCGAGCGAAGCGAAAGGATAGACGACGGTGCGCGCCCCGATGGTCGTGTGGCCGGCGACATGCACATTGGCGATGAGACGACACCCCTCGCCCACAATCACCTCAGGACCGAGGACGCAGTATGGACCGATCGACGCGCCATCCCCGATCCGAGCACCCGGCGCGACGCGTGCCGTCGGATCAATCGCGCTCATCGTCGGGCTCATAAGTTGTTGATGATTGCGCCAACCTCGCCTTCGGCCACGATCTGGCCGGCAACCTTGGCTTCGCCGCGGTACCACCACATGTTCTTGCGCCTTGCGGTCTTGGTCATGTGGTATTCGACAGTATCGCCCGGATAGACAGGCTTACGGAACTTTGCCTTGTCGATGGTGAGAAAGTAGGGGGCCGCCCCCGCTCCTTGCCGGCCAAGCACTTGCATGCAGATAACGCCGGCGGTCTGTGCCATGCCCTCGATCAATAGCACGCCGGGAAATATCGGGTGGCCCGGAAAATGGCCTTGGAATTGCGGCTCGTTGGCAGTTATGTTCTTGATTCCAATCGCAAAGTCATCACCCCGAATAGCGACGATGCGATCTACCATCAGGAACGGGTAGCGATGCGGAATGGCGCGCAGGATGCCCGCAATGTCGATCGTTTCGAGCGTGCTGCCAACTTGGTTCATGTCCTCAGACCTTAGCGCGACCCGGTGTGTTCGCCACCCGTATCGTCGATTGCCGGTTGGCGCGCGGCCAATCGCTCCAGCAGGAAGACTTCCCGCATCCACAGTTTCACCGGCTTGGCCGGAAAGCCGCCGTAGCGCGCCCCAGGGGGAACATCGCGGGAGACGATAGCGGTAGCGGCGATCTGCGCTCCCTCCCCGATGGTGACATGGTTGTTCACTCCGACCCGGGCACCGAGCACAACGAAATCCTCAAGCGTCACGCTGCCTGAAATTCCGACCTGAGCAACCAGCACACAATGCCTTCCAATGGCAACATTGTGGCCAACCTGCACCAAGTTGTCGATCTTTGTACCCTCACCTATCACGGTGTCACGGATGGCGCCGCGGTCGATCGTGCTCCCGGCTCCGATTTCGACGTCATCCTGAACAATGACGCGGCCGATCTGCGGCACCTTCGTATGTGCGGGTCGGCCCAGCACGTAGCCAAAGCCGTCCTGGCCGAGACGACAGCCCGGATGAATGATCACCCGGTCACCGATCAGGGTATTCAGGATCGAACTCTGCGCGCCGATTGAGCAATTGCGTCCGATGCGCACGCCGGGCCCGACCACCGCATTGGCGGCGACAGCCGTGCCTGCGCCGATTTCTGCTCCTGGTCCAACCACAACACCCGGATCGAGTGAAACGCCGGATTCAAGTCGGGCGGACGGATGCACGTGGGCGCCGGGCGCAATGCCAGCGGCCGCGAACATCAATGACGGTCGCAACGCGTCGGGAAACAACGTTCGCGCGATGGTGACGAAAGCGCGGTAAGGCTCGTCGATCAGGAGCGCGGCGAGGTCAGGGCGAGCCCTTTTTGCAAACCGTGGCGCAAGAAAGCAGGCGCCCGCGCGCGTGCCGGCAAGTTCATCAAGGTATTTTGCATTGTCGAAAAACGTGAGGTCGCTTGCACGAGCAGAATCGAGCGGCGCGATATTGGTAATGATGCGAGCGAGCGGCACGCCGTCAGCCGGTTGCGCCCCCGTGATGGCCGCGATCTCGGCTATCGTCAGAGATTTTGCACTTTTGAAGAACAGCGGTTCGGTCATCCGTTACGGATCTTGCCAGAGAGCGTTTCTGGCGAAGCGCATGCCGATTCGCCGTGAAGAACGCATCGGCTTCGCCGCGTTTCGGATCGAACTGGGCGCAGCCATAATGGCGGCCGCTACACCGGCCGCCACGCAGCGTTGGGCGAACCCGAGATGCGCTAGAATCTGGTGCCACCGCCAAATCTGAATATCTGCGTATGGTCGTAGGGTTCCTTGGTCAGTGCGTAGGCAAGGTCAAACCGCAAGGGGCCGAACGGAGAATCCCAGATCAGGCCCACGCCAACCGACGACCGAATATTACCGTTGCCGCTCGGCGTCAATGTTTCGTTGGTCACGGCCCAGGAGGTTGGCCCGACATAATTCATCAACTGACCCGCGTCGGCAAACACCGCAAATTTCATACCGAAATCCTTGGGTGCGAAGAACATCGGCGTCTGGAATTCCACCGTTGTCGCCCAGTAGAGCGAGCCGCCAAGGGCGTCGGCTTGGTTGAAGCCGAACGGTATTTGGGTGAGGTCCCGCGGCCCGAAACCGGCCGGCGCAAATCCGCGCACCATGTTGGGCCCGCCCTGGAAGTGGTCGAGCATGCGCAGGCTTTGGCCGCCCCAGCCCGTGGCATAACCGCCTTGAGCACGGAACAGGCCGACGACATCCGGGAAGATTTCATTGTAGAGCCGCGCATCGATGGTCGACTTGAGGAAATTCACGTCGCCACCGGCTCCGGCGCCGTCCTGCTTGAATTCGAGGAGCAGGCCGTTCGTTGGGTTCTTGTTGTTGTCGAGCGTATTGTACGCGAGCGTATAGCCGAGGGACGACACGAACACGGGTCCCTGCGCCAGTTCCTTGCGTACCGCCAGCGAGGCTTCGCCATCTTGGAAGCAGTTCTGCAGCGCAGCCCCAGCCGGGGGGGTGAATGTCCCATCTGCGACCTTATCCGGAGTAGGAAATGTATTTATGAAATCCGGATTTCTGTCGTTACAGTTATTCAACTGGGACGGCAGCGATATCTCCTGCCGATAGGCCGTATATCGAACTTGGGTCGAGATATTCTCGGTGAT
>Ga0257161_1000285_pt1 | contig 13385 bp, 6 predicted proteins | sample NR01A_FD_185954 | JGI IMG/M metagenome (GOLD analysis project Ga0257161, IMG submission 185954) | Soil microbial communities from H.J. Andrews Experimental Forest, Oregon, United States - NR-01-A | ecosystem: Environmental > Terrestrial > Soil > Temperate forest > Bulk soil | place: USA: Oregon... | reverse complement strand
GAATCCGGTCGACCACAGGTCCATGCCGTCGCCGCCCCCGAGTTCGCCGACCGCCTGCCCCGGATAGATGAGGTCCCCATCCTCGTTGCGCAGCGCCGTGAAATAGGTGGCGAGCGTGTGTCCCTGTTCGGGCGTCAGGCAGCTCGCGTCACCGGCGGTGCAGGTGGATTTGACCAGCGTCTTCGGATCAAACGCGCATTTGGCGGGGTTCTGGATCAGCCCGTCGGCGACTCCGTCCGCCTTATCGCAGCTCGCCCGGATTGCCGCGTCGACCATCGGCAGCTTGCCGGCCGGGATGTAGGCGTTGGGCGAGGCGAGCTGCGTCGTCTGAAAGAGGCGTCCCGCCAGCAGGGTACGCATATCGAGGAACGGCGCGCCGGCGATGATGCCATCGAAGTCCTCCGGGAAGCGCGTCGCCTCCATGTAGGCCATGCGGCCGCCGTTCGAGCACCCCTCGAAATAGGCGCGCGCGATCGGCGCCTGATAGTAGGATTGCACCAAGAGCTTGCCGGCCTGTGTCACCTGATGCGCGGCGCGGAAAAAATAGTCGATAACCTTGGCCTCGTCCGGCACGCCCGGCGCGATCAGCGCCCAGCGCGCGTCGGTGCCGCCGGCCTGGTGCCCGGTATCGGTGACGATGGTGGCATAGCCCTTGATCGGGGCTTCCAGGACGTCAACTGGGTTGGCGGCCGGGCTGAGCGACCCCGCAAGCCCGCCGACCCCGAAGAACAGGAACTTGCCGTTCCACGGGCTCGGCAGCTGCAGCTCGAATTGCGCGGAACCGTCCGGGGCGCCGAAGCCCGTCGTCCTCACCGTCCCGAGCACCTGGCAGAGTTCCGGATTGGCGCCACTCGCCGGGACGTCCACAGCGGAGACGATCGTCACGCTAGCAACGCCGAGCCCAGCGAGTGCCGGCGGGTTGCACTTGGGCAGCGCGGCGCTCGCCGGAGCGGCGCCGGTCAGGAGGCCGGCCAATAGCAGCCCGGCCGCGTGCAATTTGCGGTTCGAGTCCATGATTTCCTCCCCGGGAGACGTTTCTCCCTGGAGCCGAGTCTTGTCCAAATACGGGATTCCCGCAAGGATTGATGGCGGCCCGACGGACAACAGACGACAGGCAACTGTAGCCCGGGTTGAGCGCAGCGAAACCCGGGTTCAGCATCGCCGCACTTCGAGCGTGACCCCGGATTTCACTTCGTTCAATCCGGGCTACGAGCCCGCCCCGGTTCCGACCCCTCATGTCGGCCGCACGGGCCTATGCAACTACCCGCGGACCGAGTAGATCAGTCCACGCTCATTCCTCCGTTCCGGTTAAGAAAAAGCATGCGCACCGACCAAGCCGTCCCCATCCGTCTCGCCGATTATCGTTCGCCCGACTGGCTAGTGGAGACCGTCGACCTTGATGTCTCGCTTGGTCCGGCCAACACGGTCGTGCGGGCGCGGCTCCGCCTCAAGCCGAATCCGCAGGCGCCAGCGCCGGCGCCGGTGGTGCTCGACGGCGACGAACTGCAATTGCGCGCGATCAAGCTCGATGGCGAACCGCTTGCGGCCGATGCCTACGTGGCGACGCCCGACGGCCTGACCATCCCGCAGCCGCCCCCCCGTGCATTCCTGCTCGAGACCGAGACGGTGCTCGACCCCTCGGCCAATACCAAGCTGATGGGCCTTTATCGGTCCGGCAGGACCTACACGACGCAGTGCGAGGCCGAAGGATTCCGCCGCATCGCGTATTTCCCGGACCGGCCGGATGTGATGTCGGTGTTCACCACCCGCATCGAGGCTGACAAGGCCGAAGCCCCGGTGCTGCTCGCCAACGGTAACCTGGTCGATGCCGGCGACATCCCGGGCACGACGCGTCATTTCGCAATCTGGCACGATCCTTTCGCCAAACCTTGCTATCTGTTCGCTTTGGTGGGCGGCGTGCTTGGCGTCGTCGAGGACTCGTTTACCACCATGTCAGGCCGCAAGGTGGCGTTGAAGATCTTTGTCGAGCCCGGCAAGGAAGCCCGCGCCGAATACGCCATGGACGCGCTCAAGCGCGCCATGCGCTGGGACGAGCAGGCGTTCGGGCGCGAGTACGACCTCGACATTTTCATGATCGTCGCCGTATCCCACTTCAACATGGGAGCCATGGAGAACAAGGGCCTCAACATCTTCAACGATAAGGCCGTACTGGCATCGCGCGACACCGCGACCGACCAGGACTTCATGAGCGTCGAGACGATCGTCGCGCACGAGTATTTCCACAACTGGACCGGCAACCGCATTACCTGCCGCGACTGGTTCCAGCTCTGCCTCAAGGAGGGCCTGACGGTTTTTCGCGATCAGGAATTCACCTCCGACGTCCGCTCGAGGTCGGTGAAGCGGATTGCGGACGTGCGGGCGCTGCGCGGCCACCAGTTCGTGGAGGACGCGGGGCCGCTCGCTCATGCGGTGCGGCCCGAGGTGTACCGGGAAATCAGCAATTTCTACACCTCCACCGTCTACGAGAAGGGCGCCGAGGTGGTGCGCATGCTCAAGACCCTGATGGGACCTGAGCGGTTTCGCGCCAGCATGGACCTTTACTTCACGCGCCATGACGGCCGCGCAGCCACGGTGGACGAATTCGTCGCCTGCTTCGCCGATGCGGCCAACTACGACCTGACCCAATTCATGCTGTGGTACCGTCAGGCCGGCACGCCGGAAATTGTGGTGCACGGCAGTCACGATGCCGGCGCCAAGACCTATGCGCTCGAAATCAGCCAGACCGTGCCGCCAACGCCGGGGCAGCCCGTCAAGGAGCCGATGACGATCCCGATCGCGATCGGCTTTTTGGGTCCCGACGGAAAGGAACGGGAGGTTGCGCTCGCCGACGGCAGCAAGCTCGCGAACGGCGTCCTTACGCTCACCAAGGCCAAGGAGCGCTTCGTGTTCGCCGGTCTTCCCGAGCGCCCCGTCGTCTCTCTCAATCGCGGATTCTCAGCGCCGGTCAAGCTCACCGCCAATCTGCGCGACCGCGATCTTGCGTTCCTTGCCGCCCACGACACTGATCCGTTCAACCGCTGGCAGGCCATGCAGACGCTGGCGACCGCGCTTCTGATCGACAATGTGGCGGCGCATCGCGCCAATGCGCCGAAACGCGCGGCCGATGCGCTCGTGCACGCGCTCCGCGCCGTGCTGGAAGACCGCGGCCTTGAGCCTGCCTTCGTGGCCCAGGCCATGACGTTGCCATCGGAAGGCGACATCGCCCGCGAGATCGGCCACGACGTCGATCCCGACGCGATATTTGCCGCGCGGCGCGCGCTGCGGGCCGAGGTCGGGCGCAAGCTCGCGGACGCGCTGGCGGACGCCTATCATCGCATGGTCGACCACGGCCCGTTCAGCCCCGACGCGGCAAGCGCCGGCCGCCGCGCCCTGCAGAATGTCTGCCTCGATCTGCTGGCGACAGCCGACCCCGCCGCCGGCATTGCGCGGGCTGATACTCAATACCGCGACGCCGACAACATGACGGACCGCATCGCGGCGCTCGCCACGCTGTCACACCATCAGGTGCCGGAGCGCCAGGCGGCCTTCGACGACTTCTACCGCCGCTATGACGGCGACGCGCTTGTCATCGACAAATGGTTCGGCCTGCAAGCAGCCATACCCGAGGCGGATACGCTCGGGAGGGTCAAGAGCCTCACCGCCCATCCGGCTTTTTCCATGTCCAATCCCAATCGGGTCCGCGCCCTGATCGGCAATTTCGCCCAGGCCAACCAGACCCAGTTCAATCGCCGCGACGGCGAAGGCTACGCGTTCCACGCCGACACCATGCTCGCCCTCGATGCCATAAACCCGCAGGTGGCAGCCCGGTTAATGACCGCATTCCGATCCTGGCGTGCGCTCGAACCCGAACGGCGCGGCAAGGCCGAGGCGGCCCTCAAGCAAGTCGCCGCCGGCCCTTCGCTTTCGCGCGATTTGCAGGACATCGTGACGCGCACGCTCGGCACTGGGTGAGGGGCTCGCGGTCGCGTAATCCGGGAACGGCGGGGCCTCCGGCTCTGCCAATCGGCAAAGCCGGTCCCGGATTGCGGTCCGCTTCATCCGGGCTACGGGGCCCGGCATCCTCGTCACGCCGCCCCCAGTATTCGCACGAAACTCCTGCGCACGCGCTCCTGCGTCTCGGCCAGGTGGGCGTCAAGCGTGGCGAAATCCGGGACGTCGGCAGCCCGGGCGAGGAGCTCCGTCAGGCCCGTGCCGGCGGTTTTGGGGTCGAAAGGCGCCGTAACGCACAAGCGCAGGATCTGACCCAGGTCCTGATAGAGGCGCGTTGCCGGCCGCAGCCCATCGGCATCCTCGGCCTCCAGCAGCCCCTCTCGCACGGCTTTGTCGAACACGGACGCCGTTGCGGTATCGAGAATGTCCGGCGCGGCGGCCGCGTGGGCGAGTTGAAGATACTGCGCAATGAACTCGAGATCGATGAGACCGCCAGCGGCGTATTTGAGGTCCCAGCGCGCGCCGTCGCCCTTCTCGGCCGCGATGGCGCGGCGCATGGCGACCACGTCGGCGGCAAGCGGGCGCGCATCGCGCGGGGTGCGCAGCACGTCGCGGATGACGGCCTCGACCCGCGCCGCAAGCGCAGGCGCGCCCGACACGACCCGTGCACGCGTCAGCGCCAGATGCTCCCAGGTCCAGGCGTCATGGCGCTGATAGCTTTCGAACGACGTGATCGAGGTCGCGACCGGTCCGGAGCGTCCGGACGGCCGCAGCCGCATATCGACATCGTAGAGGCGGCCGTAGTTCGTCCGGGTCGTGAGCGCATTCACCAGGCGCTGGGTAAAGCGCGCAAAATAGTGGGCGGGGTGGAGCGGGCGCTCCCCGTCGGACTCCGGTCGGGCGGGATCGAAATCGTAGACCACGATCAAATCGAGGTCGGAATTCGCCGTCATCTCGCGGCCGCCAAGTTTGCCCATGGCAAGCACCACGGCATCACCGCCCGGCACCTCCCCGTGGCTCGCCCGGACGATCTCGGCCACCTTGGCATGGAGCGTCTGCACGATCGCGTCCGCGACCGCCGCGAACGCCTGGCCGGCCTGCTGCGCCGAAACGGTGCCCGAAAGGATGCGGGCGCCGATCAGGAACACTTGCTCCTGGGCGAACCTGCGCACGCGATCGAGAAAATCCTCATAGGAGTCCGCCTCGGCGAGCGCAGCCGCAAGGCCGGCGGTGAGCCGCTCCGGCCCCGGCAGCGTGCCGAAAAAAGCCGGATCGATCAGGGGATCGAGCACGTCCGGATGCAGCGCGAGCGTATCCGCAAGCCGCGGCGCCGTACCCAGCACCCGCGCCACCAGCGCCACCAGATCGGGATTCTGCCGCAGCAGCGAGAACAGCCGGGCGCCGCCATGGAGATTGCCGAGGAAGCGGTCGAAGGCGGCGAGTGCGGCATCGGGATTTTCTGCGCGCGCGACGTGGTCGATGAAGAGCGGCGCCAGCTCCGCGAATTGGGCCTGCGCGGTCTCTCCCTTGAGTCCACGCGGATGCCCGGCAAGCCAGCGCCGCACGGTGCCGGACACCACGACCGGCTGGTGGAAGCCCATCTCGCCCAGTTTCGCCAGCGTTTCGCTGGCGTCCGCCTCGCGCGGAAACGTGAGGCCGCGGCGTTCGGCGGCGACGAGCGAGGCGTGCTCGAACAGGCTTGCATAACGGCTCTCCACCGCCCGTAAATGCCTGAGCAGCACTTGCGCCAGCACATCGCGGTCATCGTAGCCGAGAAAGCGGGCGAAGCCGTCAAGATCGTCGCGACGCGACGGCAAAGTATGTGTCTGTTCGTCGGCAACCATCTGCAGACGATGCTCGACGGTGCGAAGGAAACGGTAGGCATTTTGCAGATCGACGCACGTCGCAGCGTCGATCCAGCCGCCGTCGGCGAGCGCGCGCAGCGTCACCAGCGTCTCCCGGCTTCGCAACTGAGGATTTCGCCCGCCCGCGATGAGCTGCTGGGTCTGGACGAAAAATTCGATTTCGCGGATGCCGCCCCGGCCAAGCTTGATATTGTGTCCCTCGACGGCGACGACGCTGTGACCGCGATAGGCGTGGATTTGGCGCTTCATCTCATGAATGTCGGAGAGCGCGACAAAATCGAGGTACTTGCGCCAGATGAAAGGCGAGAGATTGGCGATGAACAAAGCCCCGGCGGCGCGGTCGCCGGCGCAAATCCGTGCTTTGATCAATGCGGCGCGCTCCCAGTTCTGGCCGCGCCTTTCGTAATATTCGAGCGCGGCCGGCACTGAAATCGCAATCTGGGTCGACGCCGGATCCGGCCGCAGGCGCACATCGACGCGGAACACATAGCCGTGCTCTGTCCGCTGCTGCAGGAGCCGGATCAACTGGCGGGCGAGGCGCGCGAACAGCGGCCCTGCTTCGGCGCCGGGCGCCAACGGGGCCCTCTCTGGTTCGAAGAAGATGATGAGGTCGATGTCGCTCGAATAGTTGAGCTCAAAGGCACCCATCTTGCCCACAGCGATCACGAACAGTCCGCAACCACTTTCCGGATCGGCGCCTTCCGGCAGGGCCAGCCTGCCGGCGCGCGCCGCCTGGCGCAGCACGTGGCGCAGCGCTGCGGTGACCGCGGTATCGGCCACCTCCGTCAACGCCGCCGTGACCCGCATCACGTCCCACAGGCCGCCGATGTCCGCCAAGGCGATCAGAAGCGCCGCCTCAGCCTTCATGATGCGTAGGAGGCGCATCGTCACGGCGTCGGTCGCGTCCGCCGGCATGTCCGCCGCGGCGGCACGGAGGCGCTCAAGCCGTTCGTCGGGATCGGTCTTCAGCAACGCGACAAGTCGCGCCGGATCGGCGCGCGCAAGCTCCCACAGATAGCCCGAGGATGACGCAATCGCCTCGATGAGCGTGCGGACCGGGGGATACGTCGCCATGATGTGGCGAACCGCCTGCATAGCCCCCTCCCTACCCTCCCCCGCTTCCATGAGCCACGCCGCCACCCGGGCGCGCCCGGCATCATTCGCCAGGGCATGAGGCGCGGTAAGGCGGGACGCCAAGCTGCGGCGATCGGGGAGAGCTGTCACGCGGCCTGCTGCGGCGGTGCGGCAGCACGCGGCAGCGATATGCGCGCTCGCAGCCCAGGCGCATTGTCCTCGAGCTGGAGTTCGCCGCCGTGAAGCCGCGCCACCGCGGAGACCAGGCTCAAGCCAAGCCCGGAGCCCGGCAACGAGCGACTGCGCTCCAAGCGCACAAAGCGATCGACGACGCGCGACCGGTCGGCCGAGGGAATTCCGGGGCCGTGATCGCTGACAGTGAGCACGATTCGATCCTGTTCGGCGTCGGCCGTGACCAGGATTGAGCTGCGTGCGCCATTGACCGCAGCTGCCCCCACTCCTTCTGGGACCGCGGGCGTCTCGCCCGCTCTTCGTCCAAAGGCGGGCGGGACGCCCGCGGTCCCAGGGAGTGGGGGAGGCGCGGCATATTTGATGGCGTTGTCGACCAGGTTGGCAAGCGCCTGGCTGACAAGCTCGCGATTTCCTTTCACGGCGGCGTGCTGCTTTGCGTTGACCTCAAGCGTCAGCCCCTTGTCCTCGGCAAGGGGCTCATAAAGCTCGCTGACGTCGCGCGCCACTTCGGCGACATCGAACTCCGCCATCCCTTCGCGCACCTCTCCGGACTCCGCCCGCGCGATCATCAGCAGCGCATCGAAGGTCCTGATCAGGCCTTCCGATTCTTCGATCGTATCTTCAAGCACGCGGCGAAATTCGGTTTCGGAGTTGGTGGTACGCAGCGCCGCCTCGCAGCGATTACGCAGGCGCGTCAGCGGCGTCTTGAGATCGTGGGCAATGTTATCGGTCACTTCTTTCAGGCCGCGCATGAGCGACTCGATGCGCTCCAGCATGCCGTTGAGATTGACGGCAAGCCGGTCGAACTCGTCGCCGCTGCCGATGACCGACAGCCGGCCCGAAAGGTCTCCGGCCATGATAGTCTGCGTGGTGCCGGTCATGGCTTCGACGCGCTTGAGCACGCGCCGGCTCACGAACACCCCACCTGCAATGCCGAGCACGATGACGATCGCGACCGACCATCGCCCGGCCAGGGCCACGATGTGAAGCATCCGCTCGCGCTCATCGAGATCGCGGCCGACCAGAATGCGAATGCCGCCGGGCAGGCGCGTCACCCGCACCAACGCGTTGTGCTCCGTGGATTCCGGTTCCTCGAGGCGGCGATAGGCGGTCTCGACCCACCCCTCGGATTCGAGGATGCCGGGCTCCAGCGAACCGACATTGCCGGCGAGGCCCTCGCCCACCGGCGTGGTGACGAGATAGAGGCTCGACCCGGGACGGCGCGACCGCACCTCGACGGCTGCGACCAGGCGCCGGATGCCGGCTTGATTGTACTGCACCTGCAGCAGTTGAAGCTCGCCGCTGACAATCGCGGCGATCTGCTCGTTGATCAGGCGGCGGGTATTGAAGGCGAAATAGCCGAGCAGGAAGGCGGCAAAAAACGAAAAGACGACAAGATACACCAGCGTAAGCCGGAACGCCGTGGTTCGTAAGAGCTTACCGAGCGCCGTCACGTATCATGTACCCCGCCCCGCGCACCGTGTGCAGCAGCGGCTGGGCGAAGCCCTTGTCGATCTTGGAGCGCAACCGGGATATGTGCACATCGATGACATTTGTTTGCGGATCGAAATGATAATCCCACACGTTTTCGAGCAGCATGGTGCGGGTCACCACCTGGCCCGCATGTTTCATCAGATATTCCAATAACCGGAATTCCCGCGGCTGCAACAGGATTTCCTCCTTGCCGCGGACCACGCGGTGCGACAGGCGGTCAAGCTCGAGGTCGCCGACCCGATACTGGGTGTCCTCACCCCGTCCCACATGCCGGCGCGCCAGCACTTCAACCCGGGCCAGCAATTCGGAGAACGAATAAGGCTTCGGCAGGTAGTCGTCGCCGCCCGCCCGCAGCCCCCTGACGCGATCATCAACGGCGCCCAGCGCAGAGAGGATCAATGCCGGGGTCGTGATATTCTTGGCGCGCAGGCAGCCGATCACCGTGAGGCCGTCAAGCTTCGGCAGCATGCGGTCGACGATGAGAACGTCGTAGCCGCCGTCAAGGGCAAGCGAAAGCCCCTCCTCGCCGTCAGCCGCATGATCGGCCACATGGCCAACCTCGCGAAATGCTTTGACGAGATAGTCGGCCGCGTCGCGATCGTCTTCGATAATGAGCAAACGCATGGATCGCACCAAGTAGGCGCCGGACACACCTGGATTCGCCGCGGCTGCGTCACTCATAATAGCTTACATCGGTATAGCTGGCATCGGTCGCCCCCTACCCACGAAAGGGGCGGCGGGGTGAACCCCGCCGCCCCTCCACCATTGATCCCGGCGGGGGCGATGGATGCCGGGCTCTCTGGTCCCTGTTTTTTCAGGTTGGGGACGGGCCAAAGCCCGTCCCCAACGGGCTGCCGCCGCTCCGAGGGAGGAAGGGGAGGAGCGGCGTGCCCCATGGCTCACGCGTTGCCGATCGCGACCGCAACGAAGCGGGTTCCCTGGTTCGACTTCACGCGCATCAAGACGCTTCGCTTGCCGTCGCTCTGGGCGTCGGAGACCGCCTTGCGAACGTCGGCCGGCGAAGACACCGCCTTGCCGTTGACGTCAAGAATGACGTCACCGGCCTGGAACTGATCGCTCGCCGCGCCGTTCGGATCGACCTGAGTGACCACGACGCCATCGCCGCCATTGCGGGCCGGCGCCAGCGACAGGCCGAGCTTCGGCACCTCGACGCCCCTTGGGGAAATGCGCTCCTCGGTGTCGGTGCGGGCCTGGCGATCCTTTGGCAGTTCGCCGAGGGTGAGCGTCAACGTATCCTCCCTGCCGCCCCGAACGATGCCGAGCTTGACGGCGGTTCCGGGCGCCAACGCGCTGATGCGCCGGGCGAGGTTGCGGGCGTCGGTCACGGACTCGCCATTGACAGAAACGATGACATCGCCGGCCTTGATGCCGGCCTTCTGGGCCGGGCTGCCGGATTGCGGTTCGGCCACCAGGGCGCCGCGCGCATTCCTCATGCCGAGGCTATCGGCAATCTCGTTTGTAACGGGCTGAATCTGGACCCCGATCCAACCTCGGGTCACGGCGCCGTGATCTTTCAACTGCGTGACCACTGCCTTGACGGTTTCGGCCGGGATGTCGAAGGCGATGCCCACGCTGCCGCCCGACGGCGAGAAGATCGCGGTGTTGACGCCGATCACGTTGCCGTCGAGGTCAAACGTCGGGCCGCCTGAATTGCCCTTGTTTACGGCGGCATCGATCTGGATGAAGTCATCGTAGGGACCTGCGCCGATGTCGCGGCCGCGCGCCGAAACGATACCGGCCGTCACCGTGCCGCCCAGGCCGAACGGATTGCCGACGGCGAGCACCCAATCGCCGATGCGGGGAGGTTTGTCGGCCAAGTGGACGAACGGGAAATCGCTGCGGCCTTCGACCTTGATCAGGGCAATGTCGGTGCGGTCGTCAGTACCGATGACCTTGGCCGTGTAGGTCTTGCCGTCGTCCGTCGTGACGTCCACATGCTCGGCCTTATCCACCACATGATTGTTGGTCACCGCATAGCCGTCGGCCGAAATGAAGAAGCCGGAACCCTGGCCCAAAGTGTATTGGCGCCGCTGCGGCCGCGATCCTTGCCGGTCGCCGAAACGCGGTATGTCAGGTTGGCCGAAGCGCCGGAAGAAATCCTCGAACGGCGTCCCCCGCAACGGATTGTCTTCGTTCGGCGTCAAACTGTCACCGCCCGTGTTCATCTTGACCTTGACGGAGATGACCGACGGCTTCACTTGTTCGACGATGTCGGCGAAGCCCACCGGCCGCTGGGCGTTCTGCGCGTGCGCATAAGGCGGCGCAAACAATGCGCGGCCGGACGTGTGTGGGGACAGGGCGAAGTCCGCAAAGAACAACCCGCCGCTCAGAGCGGCAACGGATGCAAGAAGGATGATGCGGCGCTTGGAATGCCCCGCATCCCGGGCCACGCGCATGGACATATCTCCGACTCCATTTGTTAGATCATCTTGTTAGATCATCGGCAAAGCGCCTGCTGGCGCTGTCGGACGCTAAGATGGTGAGCGTCGCCTTTCTGAATACTGGAGGGAAAATTAAACTTTGGTAAGGTCGCAGCAGAGTTCCAAATTCGAAACGAATCCCGCAGCAAATCGATGATTGAAAAGCGTCATTCGGCGCGAACGCGTCATCCGGCCGCAGTCATGGCGCCCGGTCGATCACCTCGGCAAGCCGCCGTTCCTCGTCGGCACTCAGCGGCACCGCCGCAAGGGGAACCGCGCGCCGCCGCCTTATCGCCGCAAACATCGCGATGGCGCCGGCGACAAGCGCTGCAGCCGGCGTCAGCCACAGCAACGCATTGTGCCACGTCAAACGCGGCTTGAGCAGCACGAACTCGCCATACCGCGCGACCAGGAAATCGAGCACCTCCGAATCGCTGTCGCCGGACGTGAGCCGCTCGCGCACCAGCACGCGCAAGTCGCGAGCAAGCGGCGCGTCGGAATCGTCGATCGATTGATTCTGACACACCATGCATCGCAACTCGTGCGACAGCGCGCGGGCGCGCGCCTCCAACCCTGGATCTTTCAGGATTTCATCAGGCTGAACCGCGACGGCGGGCTGCGAGGCGCCTAGCGCAAGCGCGATCAGGGCGAAACGCCACGCCGGCCGCGCGCGGCTTCGCGCGTTTCCTTCGCGAGTCCACATCATCTCACTCCGCCGGGGCCATGGCCGCCGTCTTGCTCCGGGCGGGCTTCGGCGCGCCGACGCGCAGACGCCGGTCGGAGAGCGACAACCCGCCGCCGAAAGCCATCACGAGGCAGCCGAGCCAGATCAACAGCACCAGGGGCTTGTAATAGAGGCGAATGGCGACAGAACCGTCAGGATTGATGTCGCCGAGCGACAGATAGAGCTGGCTGACGCCTCGCGCCATCAACGCGGATTCCGTCGTGGTCATCTGGCGCGACGCAAAGTTGCGCTTCGAGGGTTCCATGAAGCCGACGATTTCGCCATGCCGGCGTACCGTAAAGGCGGCTGCGAGTTCGGTATAATTTGGCCCAGTGCGGTTGAAGGTGCGGTCGAACGTGACGTCGTAATTGCGAACCGCGACCTTGTCACCCGGCTTGAGCGACACGATGCGCTCCGCACCCCATTGGGTTTCGCCCACAATGCCGAGCAACGTGATGCCAAGGCCGAGATGCGCGAACGCGGTGCCCCAGGCGGACCGCGGCAGACCGGCGGCGCGTCGCAGCACCGTCGCCAACGGCGTGCGCAACAACCCGATGCGTTCGCAGATATCGGTGACGGCGCCGGTGATGACGAACAGCGCCAAGCCAACGCCGAACGGCGCCAGCAGGGGCTTGCCCTCCAGCACGAAGGTTGCCGCGAGGCCAATCAGCGCGACCAGGAAAGCGCCCGAGAGGCGTTGTGCGACACCGACGAGATCGCCACGCTTCCATGCCAGCAACGGCCCGAACGGAACTGCGACCAGCAGGCACGCGAACAGCGGCCCGAAGGTCGAAGTGAAGAATGGCGCGCCGACCGAAATTTTCTCTCCGGTCAGAGCCTCCAGCGCAAGCGGGTAGAGCGTTCCGACGAACACGGTGGCACAGGCGGTGGTGAGGAACAGGTTGTTGAGGACGAGCGCTCCTTCGCGCGACACCGGCGCAAACAACCCGCCCTGGCGCAACAGCGGGGCGCGCCATGCGAACAGCAGGAGGCTCCCGCCAATGAACCCGACGAGGATCGCCAGGATGAAGATGCCTCGCGTCGGATCGGATGCAAAGGAGTGCACCGAGGTGAGCACGCCGGAACGCACCAGGAAGGTGCCGATCAGCGATAGCGAGAAGGTGAGGATCGAAAGCAGTATGGTCCAGATCCTCAGAGCCTCGCGTTTTTCCATCACGACAGCTGAATGCAGGAGCGCAGTACCGACCAGCCACGGCATCAGCGAAGCATTCTCAACCGGATCCCAGAACCACCATCCGCCCCAGCCGAGCTCGTAGTAGGCCCAATAGGACCCCATGGCGATGCCGGCGGTCAGGCACATCCAGGCGGCGAGCAACCATGGCCGCACGCGGCGGGCCCAGGCGGCGTCGATACGTCCCTCAATCAAAGCCGCGACCGCGAAAGAGAACGAAATCGAGAAACCGACATAGCCGAGATAGAGCAGCGGCGGATGGATGGCGAGGCCAAGGTCCTGCAGGATCGGATTGAGGTCGCGGCCCTCGAACGGCGCCGGCGCGATCCGCAGGAACGGATTCGAGGTCACCAGGATGAAAAGATAGAAGGTCGCCGCGATCCACGCCTGGACCGCAAGCACGGTCGCCTTGAGGGCGGGCGGAACGTTGGTGGCGAAAGCCGCTACCAGCG
>Ga0257161_1000284_pt1 | contig 13448 bp, 11 predicted proteins | sample NR01A_FD_185954 | JGI IMG/M metagenome (GOLD analysis project Ga0257161, IMG submission 185954) | Soil microbial communities from H.J. Andrews Experimental Forest, Oregon, United States - NR-01-A | ecosystem: Environmental > Terrestrial > Soil > Temperate forest > Bulk soil | place: USA: Oregon... | reverse complement strand
AAAATGAGCGACCCTCCGTAAAATTGCAAAAGTCAATGATAGGCGCCGGTATTTCGCACAAAATAGTCAAACTATCCACTTATTTCCGCCCCTGCGGCCGTATCTCGTATGAATTGCTAGTGATTCAGAGGGTTTTTCGGAGGGTTTAATGCTATATCGCCCCAATCCACTTGTGGCCGTGGTTTATGCCAGTTCGCTCGCCGCAGCTGTGGTGCTCGGCGCAAATTGGGCGGCATCAGCCGCCGGCGGATGCATTGAAAAGCCAAATCAACAGATCGATCAGGCCGGTCACTGGTACTACCATGTTGACCGCGAACGTCATCGGAGGTGCTGGTTTTTTGAAACATCAGAGGTAACGACGAGCCCGGCCTCGTCCCCTGGCCAAGTGCTTTCCGCCAACGCAGATTCCCAACCAGCCTGGTTTTCTCAGCTCGCTGCGGGCTTGGCGCAAACCTTTTCCTTTGAGAGGCAACAAAATAGTGCGATTGACGACTCAAACACAGCCTCAAACACAATAACGAAAGCCTCTTCACCAAAGCATCCAAAGACCAACAAAATGGCCGCGAAGAAGCGGTCGCGGATCGTGCGGCTTACCGAGACAACGGGTGTTGCCCGTGCCGAAAGCGGCGATCAATCGCTACCGCAATCAGCCTCGGAAAGGAATGAAATACACTCCCCGCAGCTCACCGCTGCTGATCGCAACGCGTTATACCAAGAATTCTTAAAATGGTATGTGGACAGGAGTATTCTGGGTCGCCCATGATCGCTTTCCCGAAGCCTCGTTGTGTGCAGTTAGAGCGGATTCCGGTCACGTTGAACCACTTCTCCCGAGTCATGGCCGGGCTTGTCCCGGCCATCCACGCCTTGCTCGCTGAAGCTCAGCAAAAAAAGACGTGGATGCCCGCGACAAGCGCGGGCATGACGGTGGAGGGGTGATTCGACCACATCGGAACGTGCTCTAAGTCGCGCGATCCCGCCAGCCTGTTTCACTCTGCCGCCCTGAGGAGCGGTGCTCCGCCAGCGCGGAATTGCTCCAGCAGCGCCGCTTCATCAGCCTTGGCGGCGGCGAGGTGGCGCAACTTCACGTGGCCGAAGCCGCGGATTTTTTCCGGGATGGCGGCGAGGCCGACCGCTAGGTGGTGGTTGTCGGGTGCGAGCTTGGCGATCAGCTCATCAAGCAGCGTTTCGTAGTCGCGCACGAGTTGCCGCTCGGCTTTGCGTTCGGCCGTGTAACCGAACGGATCGAGCGCCGTCCCGCGCAGGAATCTCAACTTCGCGAGGAGGCCGAACAGCGTGAGCATCCACGGACCGAAGCTCATCTTGCGCGGCTCGCCGGTGACCTTGTCGCGCCGGGCAAGCAGCGGCGGTGCGAGGTGGAAAGTGAAGCGCAAATTGTCGCCGTCGACCTCGTTCTTGACCTGTCGGAGGAACGCCGGGTCGGCATGGAGGCGTGCCACTTCATACTCGTCCTTGTAGGCCATCAGCTTGAACAGATAACGCGCGACCGTCTCGGCAAATCCGCTCCTTCCAGGCGTCCGATCTGCCTCGACGCGCCTTGCAGCATCGACACCGCGGCGGTAGCGCGCCGCGTAAGCAGCGTTCTGGTAGGCGGTGAGGAATTCTACCCGCCGCGCGATGATCTCATCGAGCGAACCCGACAGCGTGCGCGCCGGATCGAGCGCATCGGCAGCCGGCTTCGCCAGCGCCTCCACGGATGCGAGATCAAGGGCAGCGCGGCGGCCCCAGCGGAACGCTGCGTGATTCATGGCGACGGCCTCGCCGTTGAGCTCGATCGCTTTCCCGATCGCCTCCGCCGACACCGGAAGGGCGCCGAGCTGGTAGGCGTAGCCCAGCATGAACATGTTGGCGCCGAGCGACTGGCCGAGCAGTGCGGTGGAAAGCCGGGACGCGTTGACGAAGTGACTGTGCGCCGTGCCCGCAAGCGAGGAAATCGTGCGCTTGAGTCGCTCGGTGGGCAGCGAGAATTCCGGATTGCGGGTGAATTCGCCCGGCAACATCTCGGCGAGGTTGATTACCATTGTGGTGGCGCCGGGCTTCACCGCCGCCAGCACCTTCTTGTTGCCGGCCACCACCATGTCACCGCCGAGCACGAGGTCGGCGCCGCGCGCTGCAACCCGGATCGCGTGAATGTCCTCGGGCTTGTCGGAAAACCGGATGTGACTGTGGACTGCGCCGCCTTTCTGGGCGAGCCCCGCCATGTCGATGATGCCGACCCCCTTGCCTTCCAGATGCGCGGCCATGCCTAGAATGGCCCCGATGGTGACGACGCCGGTGCCGCCGATGCCGGTGACGATGACGCCGTAAGTCTGGTCGATTTTTGGCAGCAGCGGCTCCGGCAGCGCCGCAACGCCGTCCGGCAACGCAACGCCCTTGCCGCGCTTGAGCTTGGCGCCCTCGACCGTCACGAAGGACGGGCAGAAGCCCTTCACGCAGGAGAAATCTTTGTTGCAACTCGACTGATCAATAGTGCGCTTGCGGCCAAACTCGGTCTCCAACGGCTGTACCGACACGCAATTCGACTTCACGCCGCAATCGCCGCAGCCCTCGCAGACCAGTTCGTTGATGACGACGCGCCTGTCCGGGTCCGGGAACTGGCCGCGCTTGCGGCGGCGGCGCTTCTCGGCCGCGCAAGTCTGGTCGTAGATCAGCACGGTGCAGCCCGGCACCGCGGAAAGTTTCTTCTGCACCTCCTGGAGGTCGTCGCGGTGATGAATTTTCAAACCGGCGGGCCATTTGGTCCCGGATGGATATTTCCAAGGCTCGTCGGTGACAACGACGACGCGCTTTGCACCTTCCGCCGCCATCTCGTTGGCGATTTGCGGAACCGTGATGTTGCCGTCATTGCGTTGGCCGCCCGTCATGGCGACCGCATCGTTGAACAGTATCTTGTAGGTGATGTTGACGCCGGCCTGGATGGCGGCGCGGACCGCGAGCGAACCCGAATGGTTATAGGTGCCGTCGCCGAGGTTCTGAAACACATGGGCGCGTTTTGAGAACGGCGCCTCGCCGATCCAGTTCGCACCCTCGCCGCCCATCTGGGTAAAGCCCGATGTGGAGCGGTCCATCCACTGTGCCATGTAGTGGCAGCCGATGCCCGCATAAGCGCGGCTGCCCTCGGGCACCACGGTCGAGGAGTTGTGGGGGCAGCCGGAGCAGAAATACGGAATCCGCACTGCGATGTCCTGGGTCTCGGCGAGCGCCCGCTGCGCGTCTTTGAGGCGCGTCACCCGGGCCGCGAGATCGTCGTTGCGAACGTAGTTGAGCAGGCGCTCGCCAATGCAAATGGCGACGTCGTTCGGGTCGAGCGCGCCTTTGACCGGGAACAGCCAATTGCCCTTCTCATCCTTTTTGCCGATGCAAACCGGCTGATTGGCGGTGCCGTAAAGTTCTTCGCGGACCTGCACCTCGATGAGCGATCTCTTTTCCTCAACCACGATCACGAGATCCAGACCGTTGGCAAAGTCCATCATATCCTGACGGCCGATTGGCCACGGACAGCCGATCTTGTAGATGCGCAGGCCGAGATCGTTACATTTGACTTCGTCGAGCCCGAGTTCGTCGAGCGCCTGGCGGACGTCGAGATAGCTTTTCCCGACCGTGATGACGCCGATCTTTGGCGTGGGCCCGCCCGTACATATCATGCGGTTGAGACGATTCGCCCGCACGAAGGCCAGCATGGCGTCGCGCTTGAAGTCGTGCAGGCGGGCTTCCTGGCCCAGCACGGTGTCGCCGAGCCGGACATTGAGACCGCCCGGCGGCATCGTGAAATCGTCCGGGATGACGATCTTCACCCGATCGAGGCCGCCGTCGACCACGGCGGTCGATTCGACCGTTTCGTGCATGCATTTGAGCGCCGTCCAGGCGCCGGTGAAGCGGGACATCGCCCAGCCGTAGAGCCCATAGTCAATGATCTCCTGAACTCCCGCCGGGTTTAGGATCGGGATCATCACATCGACAAAGTGGAATTCGGACTGGTGCGCGGTAGTAGACGATTCGGCCGTGTGATCGTCGCCCATCAGGGCAAGGACGCCGCCATGCTTCGAGGTGCCGGCAAAATTGGCATGGCGAAACGCGTCGCCCGAACGGTCGACACCCGGCCCCTTGCCGTACCACATGCCAAACACGCCATCGAACTTGCCTTCTCCTCGCAATTCTGCGTGCTGCGACCCCGATAGGGCCGTCGCGGCGAGATCCTCGTTGGTGGCAGGGTGGAACTTGACGTCGTTTTTGGTGAGCACGCCGCCGGCGCGCATGAACTGCTGATCGAGCGTACCGAGCGGCGAACCGCGATAGCCCGTCACGTAGCCCGCCGTATTGAGGCCGGCTCGCCGGTCGCGCTCCTTCTGCATCAGGGTGAGCCGCACCAGCGCCTGGAAGCCGGTCACGAAGACGCGGTTTTTCCCGAGGTTGTATTTGTCATCAAGGCTGACCGTCTTAAGCGGCATTGCGCGTTCTCCGCGACCCATATGGCGAAGGCGTGGCCCAGGTGAGGCATATAGTCACCGTCCGCGCCGCCGGAAGGCTGACATTTCAACGCACTGGGGCAGGCGTCACGGGCGGCGGCCGAACGTCCCAGCCCTTCCCACAGGACACGGCAATCGCGTATTGCATAGCACCTCTGCTCCCTCTTCCATGTGGGACCCTTGTGCGCAGGGGCGGAGGATTTGGGCAAGCCCTTTTCATCGACCGCAGTCCGACAGGCCGAGCAAGCCGCCGGACGCGCAATAGCCCGCACCCCAGGCCGCACCATGCCAGGTGCGGAGACCTTGCATCACAAGATGCAGACTGCCCCGACGCCGCGCATTCCGATCGCCTGGGCGGCGCCAAGGCTGAGATCAAGGCTGACGCCCGGCACGAAAGGGCCGCGGTCGTTGACGACCACGGTGACGGATTGCCCGGTTTTTGGATTCGTCACGGTCAATCGCGTGCCGAACGGGAGCGTGCGATGAGCGGCAGTCAGGCCGTTAGGATTGAATGGCTCGCCACTGGCGGTGTGCTGACCCTCCCAATAGTAGGCGGAAACGACCCGTTGGCCGCTACTACAACCGGCACCGCTTCCGGTCGATCCTGTTCGGGGTCCGTGAATTGGTGCCACAGGCAGCGATTCCGGGGGATTCGGCGCTGCGACGACTCTTGCTGATCGCGCTTGAACATGGCGCGTCGGTTTGGAGGCCGGCGCCGTTGTGAGCACGGAGAGCAGCCTCTTCCAAGGTGGCACCTCCGGCGATCGCGTTGATGCAGCGGCGAACTCCGAATACTGCACCACCACGAAGCTGAGGATGACAAGCCATCGATTCATGATTTATCCCCCCTGTTAGTACCCGCTTTTGGCACAGACTGAACCGGACAACAATCACGGGCCGCCCGTCGGGATTGGCGGCCATTCTTACCATCGCCAATAGGGCGCGGGATGAAAACGGATCTTCTCGAAATCTTAGGATAAACTGACTTGGGATAAACTGACTTGGGATAAACGACTTGGGCCTAGCGGTTATTCTGTGGATAAGAAAACGACGAGCCTGAAGAGAGAAGCATGAGCATCCGCCTGCATCGGGGCGACCTCCCCGACCTATCCCGCTACCGGCAATCCGTCGCCATCGATACCGAGACAATGGGGCTCGACCACCGTCGCGACCGGCTCTGCGTGGTGCAACTTTCGCCTGGCGATGGCACGGCCGACGTGATCCAAATTCCACGCGGCGGGACTCCGGCCGCCAATCTGCGCGCGCTGCTGACAGACAATAACATATTGAAAATATTTCATTTTGCCAGATTTGACTTAGGTATTCTGCAGCAAAGCTTCGGCGTCATGCCCGGCCCTGTCTATTGCACCAAGATCGCCTCGCGACTGGTCCGTACCTACACCGACAAGCATGGCCTCAAGGATCTGACCCGCGATCTGCTTGGCATCGAGGTTTCCAAGCAGCAACAGCTGACCGACTGGGGCGCTGGGAATCTTACCGACGCCCAGATCGCCTATGCGGCGTCCGACGTGCTGCACCTGCACGCCCTGAAGGACAAGCTTGATACACTGCTGGCGCGGGAAGGCAGGGAGGAACTCGCGGCGGCCTGTTTTCGATTCCTGCCAGATCGGGTTCGCCTCGATCTGGCAGGTTGGGCGGCGGAAGACGTCTTCTCCCATAGCTGAGTGTGCCCTGCGGCAGCCATATTCGGGCGTCAGGGTTGACCCCACCTTACCCTCCCCCGCAGCGAGGGAGGATTTGGTGGGAGCAGTGCGGCCCAGGAAGTATTGCGCCAGGCGGGAGCTGGGGCTACCCGAGGGGTGCAACCTGGGCACGTTTGGGTGTGGGTTGGTTGTCTTTTGGCGTTTGGACCAGATGTGTTTAGATCAGATGACATGCTATGATGGCAACTTGGCGAATCTTCGTTAAATGATCTTAGGGGTGACAGGCTGAGCCATACCTCGATTTCCTTGCCGACCTCGCGTGCACCGCGTCAGATCGGGCGGACCGATGGCGACCGCGTATTTCGAGCGGCGGCGCGGCACAGCCGTTTTGTCCGCCGTTTGCGCATGGCCATTCCGGCCGGCATCCTGGCGATCATAACCATCATCATCGTCGCGACATTCTTCAACCCGTTCCGCTTGATTGCGGCCTTCCCGATTGATCCCGGCAAGATCTCGCTGTCCGGCACCAAGATTGTCATGGAACTGCCTCGGCTTAACGGCTTTACCGCCGACTCGCGGCCCTACGAAGTTACCGCCCGCGCTGCTGCCCAGGACATCACCAAGCTCGAAATTCTGGAGCTGAAGGACATCAGCGCCCACGTGGAGCTCAAGGACGGGCAACGCGTCACGATCAAATCCATCAACGGGGTCTACGACACCAAGGGCGAACTGTTGAAGCTCAACGACCATATCGTTCTGAATTCGAGCTCTGGCTACGAGGGCCATTTGTCGGAGGCAACCGTCCATGTGGCCAGCGGTCATATCGTTTCCGAAAGCCCCGTGGAGGTGAAGCTTCCTGACGGCTTGCTGAACGCCAATCGGCTGGAAGTGATGGAGAACGGGGCCGTGATCCTTTTTGGCGGTGGTGTCGAGATGACGCTTACGCCAGGCCAGTCGCAATCAGCGCAGCAAAAATCTGCGCCTTCGGGCGCTCCGGCTCAGGTTTCGGTTCCGCGAGGCCCGTTGGCGCCATGACAGTAGTGTCTACGCTGAGTAGGGTAACGTTCGCAGCCGTGGCTGTCGCGGGAATCGCCGGCATTGCCACACTGCACGCCCAGCAACCCAGCGGTCCACCCAACGCTTTGCAAGGGTTCTCGCAAAACCGCGACAAGCCGATTAAGATCAACTCGGCCACACTCGAGGTCCGCGACAAGGACAAGATGGCAACGTTTGCCGGTGACGTTCATCTGGTCCAAGGCGATACCACCCTGCGCAGTAAGACGCTTGTGGTGTTCTACGATGACGATGCGGCGTCAAAACCTGCCGCGCCGTCCGCCGGCGCGACCCAGGCCGGAACTCAGCAGAACCAGCAGAACCAGCAGAACCAGCAGAACCAGCAGATCAAGCGTGTCGAGGCCAAGGGCAACGTCATCGTGACGCAAAAGGAGCAGATCGCGACCGGTGACAACGGCTTATTTGACATGCGGGCCAATACCATAACCCTGTTGGGCAACGTCGTCATCTCGCAAGGACCAAACGTCGTGAGGGGCGAGAAACTGACAGTGGACATGACGACGGGAGTTTCGCGGGTGGAATGCGCCAAGCCACCATGCCGGGTGCAGATGTTGGTGACTCCCAGCAGCGTGAAGCCGGAAACGCACGGGCAGGAAGCCGCCCCGACTCCAGCCCGCGAGGCGCCGCGGCAACGATCTTTGCAACCGTCGGGCCTCTATTGACGCGCCCGATATGAGCGCGATTGAAAGCCGCCGATAGAGGGGCTATCACCCCTCGGAAGTCCCTGGCACCGCTGTTATTGAGGCGTATGTGGTCGATCTGTTCGGTCTCGTCAAACGCCTTGATGTGCGGCGGCCCAAAGCGCCCGCATCCACCCGGCAGGTTGTTGCCGGGTCCAGAGCCAGCGCATCGGCCGCGCCGGCGAGGTCCACCTCCGGTCAGGCCAAACGTGCGCCACGCAGCGGTGAATATCGCGAGCAGCCGCGCGATTATCTTGCGGTTCACGGCGTCGAAAAAAGCTATGCCGGCCGCCGGGTCGTGCGCGGAGTAAGCCTTTATGTCCGTCGCGGCGAGGCGGTTGGTCTGCTTGGTCCCAACGGTGCCGGCAAGACCACCGTGTTCTATATGATCACCGGCCTCATAAAGGCCGACCGGGGCCGGATTTACCTGGACGGGTACGATGTCACGACACTGCCAATGTATCAGCGTGCCCGGCTCGGCATCGGCTACTTGCCGCAGGAGGCCTCCATTTTTCGCGGCCTGAATGTGGAAGAGAACATCCGCGCCGTGCTCGAAATGATCGAACCGAGCAAGCGCCGGCGCGAAGCCGAACTTGATAGCCTGCTGGAGGAGTTCAATATTGCCCGCCTGCGCAAGACCGCGACCATCGCGCTGTCGGGCGGTGAGCGAAGGCGTGTCGAGATCGCCCGCGCCCTGGCAACGCGGCCGAACTATATGCTGCTCGACGAGCCATTCGCCGGCATTGATCCAATCGCTGTCGGAGACATACAGGCGTTGGTCCGCCATCTGACCCAACGCGGCATTGGAGTGCTGATTACCGACCACAACGTACGCGAGACCCTTGGCCTGACCGACCGCGCGTACATCATCTATTCGGGCGAGGTCCTGATGGAGGGCGATCCCGAGGATATCGTTAACAATCCGGATGTTCGCCGCCTCTATCTGGGCGAGGAGTTCCGTATGTGACCCCCACCCTACCCTCCCCCGCAAGCGGGGGAGGGTCAATCGATTTACCCTCCCCCGCTTGCGGGGGAGGGTAGGGTGGGGGCGCTAGGCGATAGTTGGGTATACAGGCGCGGCAAATCCGGCTAAGCAAGAACCGGACCAACTTCATGTATATTCAATGGCGCTAATCCAAAAACTTCTGATCCGGCAGTCCCAGGCGCTGGTGATGACGCCGCAGCTGATGCAGGCCATCAAGCTGCTGCAGTTGTCTCATCTCGACCTTGCAGCCTATGTGGACGGAGAATTGGAGCGCAATCCGTTACTGGAACGGCCGGTTGAGGACGATTCGATCCGCAACGACAGCGAGGCTGTCGCCGAAGCGTCCTCGGCCCGGGAGGAAGAAACCGCCAGCGCCGATTGGATGGACGATCGGCTGGAGAGTCGTCAATCGATCGAGGCGCGGCTCGATACCGACCTTAACAACGTATTTCCCGATGACGGCGCCGCCGGACAGGCGCGAACGCAAGAGGCTCAGCCCGGCGCCTATTCGGAATGGGCCGCGGTTGGCAATGGCGGACGCAGCGACGGCGAATACAATTTGGAAGCCTTTGTGACCGCGGAGACGACGCTTGCCGGCCATCTTGCCGAGCAGGTTTCGATGACCTTTACGGACCCGAGTGAGCGAATGATCGCGCGGTACCTGGTCGATCTCGTAGATGATGCAGGCTACATCCCGAGCGACTTGGCCGACGCCGCCGATAAGCTCGGCGCTTCACCGGCACAAATCGAGACGGTGCTGGCCCAACTGCAGACCTTCGATCCGCCCGGGGTGTGTGCGCGCAGCCTTACCGAATGCCTGGCCATTCAACTGCGCGAGTTGGACCGGCTGGACCCCGCCATGGAGGCTTTGCTTGGCCACCTTGAATTGGTTGCCAAACGCGACTTTTCCACGTTGCGCAAGATCTGTGGCGTCGACGAGGAAGACCTTGTGGAAATGATCAGCGAGATCAAACATCTCAATCCGAAGCCGGGGCTTGCCTTCAGCTCTGTCCTGGTTCAGTCGATTGTGCCCGACGTATTCGTGCGCCGAGGCGCCGATGGTGCCTGGCTGGTCGAGCTCAACCACGACACCCTGCCGAAGGTGCTGGTCAATCAGACGTACCATTCGAAGGTGTCAAAGGCCGCCAAGAAAGACACCGACAAGGCCTATCTGGCCGAATGCCTGCAGACCGCCACGTGGCTCGTGCGCGCACTCGATCAACGCGCCAAGACAATCCTCAAAGTGGCAAGCGAGATCGTACGCCAGCAGGACGCCTTCTTCATGAACGGCGTGCAATATCTGCGGCCGCTCAATCTCAAGACCATCGCGGATGCGATCGAAATGCATGAATCGACCGTGTCGCGCGTTACCGCCAATAAATACATTGCGACCGCTCGCGGCACTTTCGAAATGAAATTTTTCTTCACATCCGCGATCGCCTCCGCGGACGGCGGTGAAGCGCATTCGGCAGAAGCCGTGCGGCATCGTATCAAACAGTTCATCGACGCGGAATCCGCACAGGATATTTTGTCGGACGACGCTATCGTGGAGCAACTGCGCAATGCCGGCATCAATATTGCGCGCCGCACCGTTGCCAAATATCGCGAAGCGATGCGAATCCCGTCTTCCGTCCAGCGCCGCCGCGACAAGCAGGCAGTGTTCAAGGTCCCGGGGTGAATTGATTCGACGAGTCCGGCGTGGCGCACGATCAAATGATCGCATTCATCAATCCGGTTCAGAAAATGGAATTGATGCCGAGTTCGCGCGCCAGCCCGTCAAGGTTCTTTTGAAGCGTCGCAGGTATTGGAATGCCACGCATGAGGCGCTCGATCCGCTTGGTATGGCTTTGTTCCCCCGGGAGCCAGACGCGTTCGACGCCGGGCAATCGTTGCGAGTCCCGGATCATGCGGACTGCCGCATCGACGTTCCGCTTGAACACCTCGACAGGACAGAAGGCGTCCACCCTCACGGCCAGAATCGACTGGCCGGTGTTTGTGGCCGTGTCCGGATGCTTGAGGAAGTCCACGATGTCGCGGCCGAATGCCGCCTGATTGAGCGTGCCGGCCAGGAGGCCGATGATCAACGACAACGCATAGCCCTTGTAGTCGCCGATCGGCAGCAGGAAACCTTCGCCGGCACGCTTGGCATCGGTCAGCGGGTGGCCGGCGCGATCGATCATCCAGCCGACCGGCATCGGCTCGCCTTGCGCCGCCTTGAGTCGCACCTTGCCGAAGGCCGCGACCGTTGGCGCCATGTCCATCACGACGGCCGGCTCCTCGCCGGCCGGTATCGCCACCGCGATCGGGTTGGTGCCAAGGAGCGCCTCGGCGCTTCCGGTCGGCGGCAGATGGTTATTGCTGCCGACCGCGAAATAGAGCCCGATCATGTCGTGTGCGAGCGGCATCATGGCGTAGAGCGCCGCCGGCCCGGCATGATTGCTCATGCGCGCCCCGACCCATCCGACGCCCGTGTCTTTGGCCTTGGCGATTGCGGCCTGGGCAGCAAAACGCATGACCAGATGACCCATGGCGTTGTCGCCGTCCACGAGGGCGGTCGAAGCGCGCTCCTGCACGATCCGAATGTCCGGACGCAAATTGACGCCCCCAGCCTTGATGCGCCGCACGTAGAGCGGCAGGCGGAACACCCCGTGCGTATCGGTGCCGCGTAGATCGGCCTCTACGATGAGCTCGCCGAGAATGCGGGCGTCATCCACCGGCAAGCCGACTTTTTCGAAGGTCTGCGAAACAAAAGTCCGCAGACGGTCGGCTGACACGCGCGGCGGGGCATTAGGGGTGTCCATGATGAGAAGCTCATTGGCTTTTTTGAAAGGTAGGGCCACGATGGCATCAGCCGCACCCGCCCCGTCAAGCCGTAGACAATTCGGCTCAGATCGGGGAATGTCGTTTGCCCTCCCGCAGCGGGTCAAGAACACGATTTGGAGAGTACCGGATGCCGTTTCCGCGGGCCTCGAAGGCTCTTTCGCGCTTCACCGTTCTGGATTTGACTCGGGTCCGCGCGGGTCCGACCTGCGTGCGTCAACTGGCCGATTGGGGCGCCAACGTCATCAAGATCGAGACCCCGGCCCACCTGGAAAGCGGAGAGCCGCTGGGCGGCCCGCGCGAGGGCCCCGATTTCATGAATTTGCACCGCAATAAGCGCAGCATGACGCTCAACCTCAAGTCTGCCGAGGGTGTCGCGGCGTTCAAGAAGATGGTCAAGAAGGCCGACGTGGTGGTGGAGAATTTTCGCCCGGACGTAAAGGCGCGGCTTGGCATCGATTACAAGGCGCTCCGCAAGATCAATCCGCGCCTCATCTACGCGAGTATTTCGGGCTTCGGCCAGGATGGTCCTTATGCGGAGCGCCCGGGCTTCGATCAGATCGCCCAAGGCATGGGCGGGCTGATGTCTATCACGGGCGAGCCCCGGCAGGGGCCGGTGCGGGTCGGCATACCGGTCGCCGACCTCTCGGCTGGGATATTTTGCGCCTTGGGCATCCTTGTTGCACTACTGGAGCGGGAGAAGTCCCACAAAGGTCAGCAGATCGAAACGTCCCTGCTGCAGGCACAAATTTTCATGCTCGATTTCCAGGCCGCGCGCTGGCTCGTGAAAGGCGAGGTGGCCAAACAGGCCGGCAACAATCACCCCACCAGCATTCCGACCGGCGTCTTCAAGACCTCTGATGGCCATATCAACATCGCCACCGCCGGCCAGAAGATCTGGGAGCGTTTTTGCCACGCGCTCGATGCGCCGGAATTGATCACCCGGCCCGAATATGCAAACGGAGCCAGCCGATTGAAAAATCGTGACGCCCTCAATGCGGAAATCAACCAGTTGACCCCGAAACGATCCAGTACCGACTGGGTCGAACGCTTCAATAAAGCCGGGGTGCCGTGCGGTCCAATCTATTCGATCGATCAGATGTTCGCCGACGCGCAGGTTAAGCACGTCGGGATGGCGCAGCCGGTGAAGACCAAGGACAAGAAAGCTCTGACATTAGTGGGTCAGCCGGTGTCCCTGTCGCGCACGCCGAGCAAATTGGTGGCGCCGCCACCGGGCCTCGGCCAGCACACCGATGCGGTGCTCAAGGAGTTCGGATTCAGCGCCAAGCAGATCGCGGCGTTGCGTCAGGCCAACGCCATCTGAGCGGCGGCATTTTAGAGTGGGTTTCGTTTTGATGGAATCAAACGAGCATCTGTCGTCCCCGCGAAGGCGGGGATCCAGTAACCACGGCGACGCTGCAGAGTACTGGATCCCCGCCTTCATCCAAAGTCGGGCTTGCCCGACTTTGGCACTTCAAAAGATGAACGAAATCGGAAACATCCGATTTCGCGGGGATGACACATGAGATTGGGCGACGTAGCGAACCGCTAACAACGATTTTCCCTGAACCCAAAATCCGAGGACGAACCCATGAACACATTGGCCCAAACGGACAAGATGCTGTCCCGCAAGGAAGGGCATGTTGGTTATGTGATCTTCAACAACCCGGAACGCCGCAACGCCGTGTCGCTCGAAATGTGGGAGGCAACAGCAAGGATTCTCGACGACTTCGGTTACGAC
>Ga0257161_1000283_pt1 | contig 13470 bp, 10 predicted proteins | sample NR01A_FD_185954 | JGI IMG/M metagenome (GOLD analysis project Ga0257161, IMG submission 185954) | Soil microbial communities from H.J. Andrews Experimental Forest, Oregon, United States - NR-01-A | ecosystem: Environmental > Terrestrial > Soil > Temperate forest > Bulk soil | place: USA: Oregon... | reverse complement strand
ACACCCCGATAATCGATCGGTAGGCCGAAAAATGAACCTCGCTGCTTGGAGACAAGACTTCTTCTTCGACCTCTTTGCTCATCTGCGATAGCCCTACCCCTTGTGGGGAGGGGTTGGGGGTGGGGGTCGGGAGAGGCGGCACAGCAGTGCCCCACGGCACGACCCCCCACCCCATCCCTCCCCCACAAGGGGGGAGGGAGTCGCGAGCGGCTTAACCTAACGCCTATGAGGGGTCGCCCCTACAGCAGGCCATGTTGGAGGGACGCCGCTGGTGGGCGCCTCGGCCTGCGGCAAGTCGGGCCTGCTTTGCACCGGCTCACGGCACGCATTACACTGACGTCCATTCTTTGGCCGCGGCGCGAGCAGGGAGAGAATAAATGAACGTTGTCATGACTGCGTGGCCTGGCGTGCGCGCGGGCGCGTTTTTTCTTGCCGCCGCGCTGCTGACAGGATTTGCGGGCACCGCTGCCGCCCAAGACAAATCCATCACCATCAAGCTCGCCACCGCGACCCTCAACGATGCCCAGCACGAATGGATGAAGCGTTTCGCGGTCGAGATCGACAAGACGACCAACGGCCGCCTCAAGGCGGAGATCTACCCGGCGAGCCAGCTCGGCGCCATCGCGCGCATGATCGAAGGCACCCAGCTCGGCTCGATCCAGATCTGGGTCGGCCCGCCGGAGTTCCTGGTCGGGGTGGACCAGCGTTTCGAGCTGCTCAGCGTGCCGGGCCTGTTCCAGAACGATCAGCAGGCTCAAAAGACTGTTGCGGACCCGGAGTTTGCCAAGGCCTTTCTGGCCATCGGCGCCAACAAGGGCCTCGTCGGCGCAAGCCTGTTTATGTACGGGCCGGTGGCATTTGCGATGCGGGCGCCGTTCCGCACGTTAGCGGACCTCAAGGGAAAAAAAATCCGCGTGCTCGCTTCGCCCTTCCAGACCGAGCAGATCGCGAGACTTGGCGCAACCGGTATCCCGCTCAACCTCAGCGACGTGCTGCCCGCGCTCCAGCAGGGAACGATCGACGGCACGTTCTCGGCGATACCGGTTTTTACCACGCTCCAGTATCAGGGCGCCGCCAGGTACATGACCGAGACCGACCAGGCCTATATCTTCAGCATTGCGGTACTGAGCAAACGTTGGTTCGACGGCTTGCCGGCCGACTTACAGGGGCTGGTGATGGCCGCCGCCAAACGAGCGGAAGCCGAGGTCACCCCGTGGGCGCTTGATTTCACCGGCTCGCAACGCAAGCTGTGGGGCGAAAAAGGCGGCGAGGTGATCACGCTCCCCGCGGCCGATAAAGCCGAGATGATGGCAAAGCTCGCGTCGGTCGGCGACGACATTGTCAAGACCAAGCCGGACCTCAAACCGCTGTGGGACCAGATGGTCGCGACCGCGAAGCGCAGCAATTGATACCAACCTGCGGTGCCCGTCACGTGCGGAGGTTTTAGAGCTTTCCCGTTTTAGTTTGAATCACCATGGCTATGCTGAACGCGAAATTTAATGGTCACGTTTCGATGTATATGCTGGTTGATACATCGGAGATTTACGATGGCTGAGACTGCAACGCTGACTGTCCAGCAATGGGGAAACAGCCTCGCCGTGCGGATTCCCGCGGCCGTGGCGCGGTCGGCTCGCTTTAGAGTCGGCCAGCCGGTCGAAGTGTCGGCGCAGGACTCGAGCGTGCTGGTGAGGGCGATCGGCACGCCGAAGTTGACGCTTGCGCAGAAATTATCCGCGTTTGATCCCGCGCTTCATGGCGGCGAGGCCATGGCAACCCGGCCCGTCGGAAAAGAGGCTCTTTGGTGGCCGCGCGCAAGTCGTGGTGTCCGGATCGGCGCGACATGATGTGGATCAATTGTAATCCCGAGGCCTGTATGGAGAGCTAAAATGAATCGACGCAGCATTCTGAGTGTCTCTGCGACAATCGCTTTGGGACTTGCCTTGTTTGGCATCACTGCCGGGAGTACGGCAGGAGCCGCTGAGATTAAGCTTCTATGCGCCGTGGCCTTGCAACCGGGAATGGTCGCACTGATCCCGGACTTTGAAAAATCGTCGGGGGACAAAGTCATAATCGCCTACGGAACAGCGGGTGCTGTCGCGGACCGTGTTCAAAAGGGTGAGGCTGCCGATATCGTGATAAGCTCTGTGCCACTGATCGACCAACTTCAAGCGCAAGGCAAAGTCGTGGCTGGCAGCCGCGTCAACATCGCGAAGGTCGGTGTTGGTGTCTTCGTGCGCAAGGGTGCCGCGAAGCCCGACATCAGTTCGGCCGACACCTTCAAACGCTCGATGTTGGCCGCAAAATCGATTGCTTATCCCGATCCGGCCGGTGGGGGTGCCAGTGGCATCTACGTGGCCAGCTTGCTCGAACGATTGGGCATCGCTGTGGAAATGAAATCCAAGACTAAGCTATTTCCGCCCACGGAAGTGCTGTACGCAAGCGTTGCCAGCGGCGACGTTGAAATCGGATTCAATCAAATCAGCGAAATCTTGGCTCAACCAACCGTCGAACTCGCTGGCCCGCTGCCGTCAGCGATTCAGAACTACACCCAGTTCGCCCCTGGCATCGTTACCGGCAGCAGTCAGACTGACGCCGGAAGAGCGCTGGTCACGTTCCTTTCCTCGCCTGCCGCCCAGACCGTTCTAAAAGCAAAGGGTTTCGAATAAAGCGCGTGTGGCGTGCCACACAAGGCTCGCCCCCGCTGGCGACTATTCCATAACTGCCGTTCCGCGAATCCAGCTTTGTCCGAGGCAGTAAACGCCAAGGGCGAATGAGCCTTTCGCAATGCTTCATTTGACGGTGGCGAACCGACGCTATGGGTCAAAAGCGGAGTCGCCATTTTGCTCTTGACAACTATAGGAATAGTCCTATAGTCAAAATTTGATCTTCACCGGCAGGACGCGTCGGCTTCTTGCGGCAACGCGCGGAACAACTAGCACTTCACGCGTCGCGCCGCGCCCGCAGCTGTTTCGATCATCCTGCGTGACGTGCCGCAGCGCATGCGAGCGGATACAAGATGCCGAAACGATCAAACCGCGAAATCTGCGCCCCGACCATATGCGCGCACCAGTCCGGGGATAACCGACGGGTCGCTGCGGGTCGGTGCAATTTTGGCAAAACGAACTCCCGCGAAAAAACGAATGGAGTCGGCGCTGGGCGAAAACCGCCGCGGAATCCCACGGCGCGGGGCTCTGGGTGCACCCCTTCCGTGTCTCACTTTTGGGGTGCACTCCAGCTCGGAATTCCCAATTCCCTGTTCGGACGAAAAAATTGTCTGTTCCGCGAACAGCAGGGAAATCGCCTGCAAGCCGTTGAAATTGCTTTAAGATTCGCCGCTTGCGCAGACAACGGGGAATTCCCTGCAGGCGTTTGAAATTGCTGGACGAATTGACGCCGGCCAGCGCCGAATTGACCGGAAATTTCGCAGATTCCCTGTTATTTTCCCTGTTATCAGGGAATTGAGAAGCCGAGGTCGGGCATGCCGCCGCCGGGGAAACGCCGATGACCGGAACGCCCGACCCGTCCATCACCTCACAGCGGGTCCGCGCCTTGGCGAGGCATGAATGATTTTCATCACAGCTCTCGTCCTCACCATTCAAGGTCTCACGGCGGTGCTGATGCTCATCGCGGTCGCGCTCAATGCTGCAAACATCGTCGGCCGCTATGTGTTCTTTCGTCCGATCGCCTCGGCCGAGGAAATCATGTTGTTCCTTCTGGTGGGCACGGTGTTTCTTGGCAACGCCATCGTCGGGTTTGAGGGCAAGCAGTTGCGCATGGACGTGATCCTCCACGCCTTGCCGCCCGGGCCGCGTCGCGCCTTCGATATCGCCGCCGATGTCACAATGATTGCCGTGTGCGTCGTTCTCATCGTGCTCGGCTGGCCCGCCGTCGAGATGCTCGCCGAGTTCGATCAGCGCAGTGAAGCCGCCGAGATTCCGTTGGTGATCCCGCAGGCGCTGGTGCCGGTCGGCCTCGGCCTCAACGCCTTCCTGGTTGCCGTGCGCCTGGTCGCATCGTTTCGGGCGCCGCGGCCGTGCTAGCAATCTTTGTGTATTTCATCCTGCCGGTGATCCTGCTCTGCATCGGCTTTCCGATCTATCTGATCCTGCTGCTGAGCTCCCTGATGGCGGTCATCTTCGTGGCCGATGTGTCGACCACGGTCATCCAGACCAACATGTTCGGCAGCCTCGACAACTTCCCCCTGCTGGCGATCCCGTTCTTTATCCTCGCGGGCGAGATCATGGGACAAGGCGGCATCGCCAGGCGGGTGATCGTGTGGGTGACGGCGCTCACCGGAAGCGCGCGGGGCTCGCTGCCGGTCACCACCATCGTTTCGTCAGAGCTGTTCGGTGCGATGTCGCATACGGCCGTCGGCACTGTCGCGGCGGTCGGACGGCTGGTCTATCCGGCTCTCAAGAGCGGCGGCTATGGGGACCGTTTCACGGTCAGCCTGATCGCTTCGTCGGGCGCCATCGCGGTGGTGATTCCGCCCTCCATCTCGATGATCCTCTACAGCATGTCGGCGCAGCAATCCGCGATCGCGCTGTTCACGGCCGGCATCCTGCCGAGCCTGCTGATCGGGCTCGTCGACGCGATCTATGTCGTCCTCTACTCGCGCTCCCGCAAGGTCGCGGTCGGCGAGAGGGCGTCGTGGCCGAAAATCTGGGCCGCCACCAAGGAGGCCGGCTGGGCGCTCGGTACGCCGTTCGTGATCTTCGGCGGCATCTATGGCGGCGTCTTCACGCCGACCGAAGCCGCCGGGGTCGCAGCCGTCTACTCGCTGGCGGTGACCATGTTCATCTACCGCGACATCGGCTGGCGCGACCTGTGGCGCATCACCCTCGCCGCCGTATTCCTGATCGCGCAAATTCTCATCATCGTGACGGCCGCCGGCATCTATTCCTGGCTCCTGACCACGAGCGGCATTCCGCAGAACATCGTCGGCGCCATGAATGCGCTGCAGCTGCCGCTGTGGCAGGTCCTGCTGCTGGTCAATCTCGGACTTTTGCTGGTCGGCAGTTTCCTCGAACCGCCGGCTGCCATCATGATCCTCACGCCCCTGCTGCTCCCGGTCGTCCAGGCGGCGGGCGTCAACGCCATCCACTTCGGCATCATCATGGCGGTCAATCTGTCGATCGGCATGTACACCCCGCCCTTCGGCCTCAACCTGTTCGCCTCGCAAGCGATCTTCAACCAGCCGCTGGGCTCGATTTATCGCGGCGTGGTTCCGTTCGTGCTGATCAACTTTGCCACCCTGATGCTGATCAGCTACGTGCCGGCGATTTCCCTGGTGCTGGTGGGGGCGCCTCGGTAGGGCGGGCGCTGCTCGCCGACATGCAAGGCATCGATCTGCCGCGCGCATCGTCGCATGGCCGAGCAGATCTCTTTTAATCAAAATAGCAATAATAAATCGCCATGATTAGTCAAAAATTCCGACGTTATCCTCAACGATTTTTCTCCCAACGAAGAATGAGCCATTTATGTTCAAGTGGTTATAATCACGATAGAGTACCTTGTTTTCCTTAACCATGCTGCAAACAGCGGCGTCGCAAAAATATCCCCTTGTAGACAGCATCTTAACGTCGACTCTATCCTGGGTCATTTCTGTTAATGCGACGACATAACGCTCATATTGTTGAATTTCTGATTTTGCATCGACTTCACACTTTATATTCTTCCAGGCGAACCAGCGGTATCTCTTGCAGGCATTCGCAGTAAAAGGAAAAGCAGGAATATCATCGGTGAGATAAATCGTCTTTCCTGCTTTGGTAAGAGCATCAATCACCAGGGATATCTCCTTATCCAGACTAGATCCCTCTGGAACGTCCGCCAAGTAAGCCTTCCAATACATCGTAAGAATCACATGCTTGATGCTGTTGCTTTCAATAACATATTGAAAAATTCTTTGAAACTCCGGCTTCCATAAAAACGCCGGGGCTGTCTTTACATAAACAGCGACATTCCTGGCCGGCACCGCGTCGGCGATACCAAGAAACAAGTGCTCGGCATGACTGTCTCCGACGATAGCGATATCCACCTCTGAGCTGGTCTTCGATTGTATACAGCGTATAAATCCCTCCCATCGGGGCGCCTCATCCGCAATACTAACGGGCGTGCAAATACGATAGTGTTCTGTGATGTATTTATAATACTCGTGTTGTCCGATGTCGCCATCAATATCCTTTAAAGCTGCGCTCTGACGGAAGCCAAGTCCGTCTTTCAAATGAGTGGCGTATCCCACATAACCAACCAGACCCAGGAGCACCATCAAAACCGCGGTCTTGGCTTTGCCGCTGTGCCTATCTAGACGAACAGGCCCTTCAACATGCTTGTATGTAAGCCACGCCAACGCTACGGACGCGACGACAGCCCCAATACGGGCAGCTATGCTGGGGAATTCGCTGCCGATAATCCAGGCAAAAGACAATAATGGCCAGTGCCACAAGTATAATGGAAAGCTTATCAGACCGAACCATACAGCCAGGCGATGAGACAAAGCATTGCGATTAAGCCACGCTTCAGGTCCCGCAGCAATAATCAGCACAGCACCTAGCGTCGGAACGATTGCCCACTGACCAGGAAAGCTCAAATCCTTATTGATTCGGCAAAACCCATATATCAGAAGAAGAAGACCAGCGAGAGAGAGAATGTTATTGAGCACTTTTCGGTCATATTCGAGAAATTTCCCGTAGATTAGAGCGCCGAACTCGCCGCCAATTCCGATCTTGATGGAGGCACCCTGCTTGTAGAGGGTCAACCAGGCCAGCAGGCTACCGCAGAGGAGCTCCCAGAAGCGAGTTTGGGGGAAGTAGAAAGTTGCAATAGGGTCCGTTTGTATCTGGCTCACATTCAGATAAAAAGAAGTAACGATAAGAATGATCACCAAAAGCAGACGAAACACCCTATTACGCGCCAGCCAGAGCAGCAGCGGCCAAATAATATAGAACTGTTCCTCGATACCTAGGCTCCACAAGTGTAGAAGAGGCTTTAAATAAGCCGTGTTATCAAAGTAACCTGCTTCACTCCAAAGTTGAAAGTTTGATGCGAAGCCGGCCCCCGCGGCAATGTGCTTACTCAGCTGCCTGTATTCGTCGGGCAGTAACGCAAACCAACCAAAGACGTAGCTGACGGCCAACACCAAAATAAGCGCTGGAAATATACGTCTGACACGACGAGAATAGAATTCAGCAAAACTGAAAATTCCCTTATCCAGATTCTGGAAGATAATTGTAGATATAAGAAATCCAGAAATCACGAAAAAGATATCGACACCTATGAACCCGCCGGGCATCCTGCCTGGAAAGGCGTGGAATGCTACGACTGAGAGAACGGCTATCGCTCTTAATCCGTCTATATCAGGACGATACTTCGGACGTAAGAGGTGCGGCTGAAAGGACGGCATGTTGTTATCAAATCTCGATTGGGAGACTGTAACCAGCCTGGGACGTCTTATCGGACGGAGCGCAGTGACATCAAAGAATCGATTGTCCTTCTAGTCTGAAGGGGACGATCGGTCGCTCATATCGGGTAGCAGAGCTCGGAATATCAATTCCTAAGAAGGAACGAACTATGAAGGGCGGCGGACCCTACTGCGGATTTCGATCAAATCGGATCACCTCCCCAGCGTCATGGCCGTCCCCGGACTTGATCCGGGGATTGTCGCGGGCATCCACGCCTTCCCCCTCCCTTCCCTCCCCCGCATGCGGGGGAGGGAAGCAAGCAAGCAAGCATGGATGGCCGGGACGAGCCCGGCCATGACTCGAAACGAGTGGTTCCATATGACCGGGAACCGCTCTAGCAACCGGGGCCGCGCCAATGAACCAACGCCCACGGGAGGGGCGTGGGGAAGGCAGGTATTGATCGGTGGGAAGAGAGCAGCAGCGCGACGCGACCGTCTGTTCGCTACACGGCGCTCAAGCGAAAATAATCGGGGGAAAAATTCCAGGCGCGTTAATCGAGCGCTGCATCGTCAGCGTTGCGGTGCGCCTGGCAGACTCAGCCTCACCTCTGGTGGGCCCAGATGGGTTTCGCTATCGCTCAACCCATCGTACGGCGCTATTATTCATAAGCTGCGCGAGTAGACCGGCGACATACGGCTCACGCGGCAATGGTGTAGGCGACAACGGTGCGGGACAGCGACATGGACGGGGACGACGCCACCGGCAAGGGACCATCGAAGCCACGCAGGCGTTCGCGGCTGAGGCGACAGGCGGCACGAAACGCTCTCCCCTGGATCGTCATCATCGCCATTTTCGTCCTCTGGGAAATCGTGGTGCGGGCCTTCGACATCGAGCAGTTCGTGTTGCCGGCCCCAACCGCGATCTTTGCATCCGGATGGGAATGGCGAGCGGAGATGCTGGACAATGCATGGCAAACCTTCATGACGACCGCGGTGGGGTTCATGTTTGCCGTGATATTCGGGCTGGTCGGGGGCGTGCTGTTCGGTTCATCGACACTTGTCTATGACGGTTTCTACCCGGCTCTTGTCGGGTTCAATTCGATTCCTAAGGTGGCTGTGATTCCGATCCTCGTGATCTGGTTCGGCATCGGCACCGTTCCGGCGATCGTCACCGCGTTCCTGATCTCGTTTTTCCCTATCCTGGTCAACGTTGCGGCCGGCATCGCGACGGTGGAACCGGAACTCAATGACGTGTTGCGGGCGCTCGGCGCCAGGCGATGGCAAATCGTCCAGAAAGTCGGACTGCCGCGCTCGATGCCGTATTTCTTCGCTTCGTTGAAGGTGGCGATCACGTTTGCATTCGTGGGCTCGATCGTTGCCGAGACGGTGGCGGCGAACAAAGGTATCGGCAATCTGATGCTGGTGGCCTCTTCGCGTTTTGAGGTGCCGCTCGCCTTCGCCGGGCTCCTGGTGACGAGCATCATGGGCATTGGCATGTATCTGGTGGCCGAATTCATCGAGCGCCGAACCACCCGATGGGCGACCCGTGGCGTCGACGCCGCGGGGGCGCCGCGGGCATAATCCGCCCAAATTCACCGAATCCGGCCTATCCCGCCTGTGCCGGCACGGTCGGCGGCCAGCCGCCGCCGAGCGCCTGGAAGAGGCTCACGACCGCGAGCAGCCGCGCAAGCTGCACCTGGACCAGCTGATCCTCCGCCGTGAACAGCGTCTGCTCGACCTGGAGCAACGTCACCATGTTGACGGTTCCGGAATTCATCTGTTGTTCCGACAGCGTGAAAGCTCGGCGCGAGGCCTTCACCACGTTCTGCTGAATGCGTTCCTGCACGGCCGTCTGCTCGACGGCGATCAACGCCTGCTCCACATTGGAGAACGCCGAAAGCACGGATTTGCGGTAGGCCTGGAGGAACTGCGCCTGCAGGCCCCGCTGCAGCTCGAATTGGCCCAGCAGGACGCCGCCGTCGAACAGCGGCTGGGTGAGACCCGCCGCCGCGGTATAGAACCAGGCGCCAGGTCCGAGTAGCGACTTTAGCGCGGCGCTCTCAAATCCAAGCTGGCCCGTAAGCGTAATGCTGGGAAAGAACGCGGCGCGGGCTGATTCGACGGAGTAGTCCGCGGATTTGAGCTGCTGCTCGGCCTGGCGGACATCCGGCCGCCGGTTGATGAGTTCGGACGGCAGGCCCGGCGTCACCCGCGGCACCGCGATGGCCTGCATGCCGGCGCCACGCGTATTGAGGCGCTCCGGCGCCTTGCCGATGAGAACCGCAAGCGCCGCAGTGTTCTGGCGAAGCGTTTCCTCGAACGGCGGGATTGTCGCCCGCACCTGCTCGACCAGGCTCTCCTGCTGGGCAACATTGAGGTCCGATGCGGTGCCGACATCGAACTGCTGCTTGATAAGGAACAGGATGCGGCTTGAGTCCTCAAGATTGCGGCGGGCAATCCGCAAACGGTCGCGGGCCGCCAGGATCTGGAAATAGGTGTCCGCCACGGTGGTGAGCGCCGTGATCGTCACGACCTCGCGGTTGTAGCGGCTGGCGATCGACGTTTCGATGGCGGCGTTCAATGCCGACCGGTTCTTGCCCCAGAAATCGATGACATAGCTGGCGCTCAGCGACGTGGCATAGAGCCTCGAAAACGGCGATCCTCCGGCTCCGCCCCCGGTGGAGAGCTGTCGCGAGGCCTTCGAGGCGGTGTCGCTGGCGTTAAGGTCAATCGTCGGGAGCAGCGGCGCGCCGGCGATGCGCACTTGGGCGTCGGCCTGAGTGATTTGCGCGATCGCGACCGCGATATCGAAGTTGGCGGTGAGCGCCTCCTCCATGAGCGAGGTCAGTTCGCGGGACCGGAAGCTGCGCCACCAATCGAGCGCAGGTGTTGCGGCCTCAGGTGGGCCGTGCGACGCCCGGTAGGCATCCGGAATGTCGACAGCAAGCCCGGGCCTGCCGGTTTCCAGGCAGCCCGATGCGACCAGCAAGAGGCCGAATGCGCCGGCGATCCGGGTGAGGCGAGCGATGCCTGGATGAGTCAACTTGTGGTGCGGCCGTGTGCCGGCAATCCACCCCTTTTTTCCGAGGTGCCGATCGGTTGCAGATTGGTACGTACGCATGCGACCCCATTCCTCACTCTGACAGCCAGCCCACCTCGGCAGTCCGGAGCGACCTCAGTTTTCGCAACCCCGTTGGCGCTGGGTTCCAACGGCCGAATCGGTTTAAATCTCTCCTCCAGCGTCGTGCCCACGCAGAAACACCCCTCGGCGCTGCGTCACACGGCGGGACCGCGTCTTCGCGGGCATCCACGTCTTTCTTTACAGACCTTCCGCTAAAAAGACGTGGATGGCGGCGACAAGCTCAGCGAAGACACCTGCAGAAATGATTCACACTGGCCGGATTCCGCCCTAAGTGATTGATTTATTGCTAGTTGCCACTTTTTGGGCGATTCGGCAAGAAAAGCGGCAACTGCCTCTCAACTGCCTCATGCCATCATTCGCCGGGAACCAGCGGTGCGTCCGGGACGTTGTGGGCTCCGCCTCGGCGGTCGCGGAGCCACAGGCTGAAGCGGTCGAGGTAGAGGTAGACCACCGGGGTGGTGTAAAGCGTGAGCAACTGGCTCAGGATCAGTCCGCCTACGATGGCAATGCCGAGCGGACGGCGCAGTTCGCCGCCGTCGCCGAGACCGATGGCGAGCGGCAGAGCCCCGAACAGCGCCGCACTGGTGGTCATCATGATGGGGCGAAAACGCAACAGGCACGCTTCGTAGATCGCCTGTTGCGACGTGAGGCCCCTGGTGCGCTCGCCGTCGAGCGCGAAATCGATCATCATGATGGCGTTTTTCTTGACCAGCCCGATCAGCAGGATGACGCCGATCAACCCCATGATGCTGAACTCGGTATTGCAGATCATCAGCGCCAAACCAGTCTTTCCAATCTGTGCGGTAGCTCACACAGTACGACCTTCGACCTCTGATAATATTTCCGGTCATTCGTGCAGAGCGGCTGTGCCCCAAGATCGAGCCTAAGTTGAAAGTCCCTAACCGGCGAATTGCCCACACCGGTAAGTTGAGTCATGGTGTTGAGGTTCGGAATAAAGTTTCGGGGGAGACACTTATGCTGACACGCCGAACGTTTCATATCGTTGTGCTTTCGCTAGGCGCCGCAGCATTTTCCACGAGCGCGACGAGCCAACAAGGTGAAACGGTAACGGTCCGCATCCGTGCCGATGAAAGCGTGCGTGCGGTCATTCCGCCGATCGCACAGCGAAATCTGACAATCGAGCGAGACCAATCCGAAGAAGCGAAGGACCTTGCCGGGCGGTCTCCTCCCGAGCGTGCGATCCCCATCATATTTATCATTGCCGGCGCAATGGCGGTGCCGATGGTGCTGCAAATGATCCGGGAAGCGCTCCGTCAGACCTACTACGGGGGGGTTATGCTTGATATGCGGTCACAGCCACCGAGCGTGACGAGCGACCCGAAAATTCCAGGGAATATGGTCTTTGTGATCGAGGCCGGCGGCAAGACGACTCGATACACGAGCGATCAGCTCTCGCCGGAGCTGCTCGGCACCCTGTTGAAGGCAAAATGAATGCGCAACTGGCTCGTCATCGCCGCCTTGCTCGTCGCTGCGATTTCATTGCCCCATCGCGCGGCAGCGCAGATGTTGCCGGCAACGGACGATCCGTTGCGGCGCGGCCACGCGCTGCTCATCGGCAATTCCCATTACCGGGCTTGGCCGCAATTGGATGACGTGCCGTTGCAACTCGACGAATTGGCGGAGGGTATCAAGAACCATTTCGAAACGGTCGAGGTGGTGAAGGATCTCGAAATCGACCCGCTTCGGCAAAAGATCAATGGGTTCCTGCGATCCTATGGCAATGACAGCAACGCGCGTCTGTTCATCTATTACGCAGGCCACGGCTATACCGAGACGATTTTGCCGTACAACGAAAATCGTGGATACATCACCGGAATAGACACGCCGACAGTCGACGGCAGTGCGCGAGGGTACAATGCGGCACGCCCCAAGGCGATGTCGATGATGGAAATACGCTCGCCCCTGGCCGAGGTCCTGGCCAAACACATCCTCCTTGTATTCGACAGCTGCTTTTCCGGAACGATATTCACCTCGCGCGCGGGAAATGACGCTCCGCGAACGCTGAGCCCGAATGTCGTGGCGAGGCTCATGGAGAAGCCGGCCCGGGACATCATAACAGCGGGAAGCGCGAATGAACGCGTCCCGGCGCATAGTCCAATCCCGAAGCTCTTGCTCGCGGCACTTAGCGGCGAAGCCGACCGCTACCGGAACGGCGTGATCTCCGCAGCTGACATCAAATCATATTTACGAGATCAAGTTCTGAATCTGCCGGGAGTAAGCCTCACGCCGCAGCAGGGCAGGCTCCAGGACCCGAACTTCGCAGAAGGCGAGTTCTTGTTCCGGGTTCTGAATAGTGATTGCGAGGCCGCGCGCCAATACCGCGTCGCTGCTGGCCAGGGAGACGCCGAAGCGCAAGCCAATCTCGGGTTCTTCTACCAGGAGGGCCGTGGTTGCCTGGCGAAGGACGACCGCGAGGCCGCACGTCTCTACAAGCTCGCCGCAGACCAGGGAAACCCAGCCGGACAGGCCGGTCTCGGGTTCTTTTACGAGCTGGGCCGCGGCGGCCTCGCCAAGGACGACCGCGAGGCAGTTCGCCTCTTTAGGCTCGCCGCCGATCAGGGAAACGCACGAGGGCAAAATAATCTCGGAGGCTCCTATTCCCGGGGTTTTGGCGGCCTAGCGAAGGACGACCGCGAGGCCGCGCGCTTCTTCAAGCTTGCCGCAGACCAGGGATTCGCAGTTGCGCAAACCAATCTCGCGGTTTTCTACGAACAGGACCGTGGCGGCTTGGCGAAGGACGACCGCGAGGCCGCGCGCCTCTACAAGTTCGCCGCCGACCAGGGAAACGCATTTGCGCAAACCAGTCTCGGGGCCTTCTACGCTCAGGGCCGTGGCGGCCTGCTGAAGGACGACCGCGAGGCCGCACGCCTCTACAAGCTCGCCGCCGACCAGGGAAACGCAAGCGCAC